>Ga0182024_10018435_pt1 | contig 12996 bp, 9 predicted proteins | sample P32metaG_FD_120480 | JGI IMG/M metagenome (GOLD analysis project Ga0182024, IMG submission 120480) | Permafrost microbial communities from Stordalen Mire, Sweden - P3-2 metaG (Illumina Assembly) | ecosystem: Environmental > Terrestrial > Soil > Wetlands > Permafrost | place: Sweden: Stordalen...
GCAAACCAGGAGAAATTGGCGGCGTAATCCAACCCAGAATCCACCTTAGCCAAGCCGCCATTCTGTTCCGGAAAACAGGACCACCTCTTTCGCTAAGCTCTCCATCCAACTCTCAGCGGCTTGCGACCCGCTTTTGAAATTCCGCATAGCTTTCAAATCGAGTAGGTTTCAAACTGCCATCATCATGATAGCCAACTAGCGTCCACTGACCAGTGAACTTTTCGTCCCAAAATGATAAATCCCATTTACCCCGCCGCTTGAGGTCGAAAATAATGGCATCAACCTTCCCATCACCGTTCCTGTCTAGCCGCAAGATGATTGCCTGACTTTTATCATCGGGAACTACGTATTCAGCGCTATCCTCGCCTGTACAAAAAAAATCGAACGAAGTTACCGTTGCGTCATTATCCTTGCTCCGAAAAGTCGCTAGCTTTTTCGCCTTGCACCCTCCATCGCTGTTGGGTGTTCTACCTTGCGCAATTCTATTCCCTGAACGAGCGATAAACTTTTGCACCTCATCCACGGAAACCGCAAAATTCAATCCTTCAGCTGAGACGTCCTTAAACGCATTTACTCCGATCAAGCTTCCGGAGTCGCTCAGCAACGGACCACCAGAATTTCCTGGATTGATGGGAGTTTGGGTCTGAATAACATCGGCGTTGTGTTTGATGCTGTCGCCCTTGTCCTGCCAGGCATATCCTCGCCTATATTGACTAATGACCCCAGTCGTATACGTCCAAGCATCGCCTTCTGGATGTCCAATAGCGTGCACGTCCATCCCGACAGCTATTTCACTCGGGTCACCAAGTCGAATAGGACTTCTTCCAGCTGGAACTTCGGTTGCTTTTATCAAAGCTAAGTCGGCAATCTCATCGCATTTTATTACACGGGCGAGCTTTATATCATCGCGCGTCGGCTGTTGACCCTCACTCGCTGGTTTAAAAATCACAGCTACATAATCGTAACCGTCTACTACGTGCCAATTCGTCAGGATATCACCGGCTGTGTCCAATAGTGAGCCCGATCCAAAACCCTTCTTATTCACAACATAGACTACCGAAGGGGAAATTGCGCGAAAGAGCTGGACATCATTTGCGCTACGGGTTGCGGAAGTAGCTTCCATAACCGGATTTTGCGCCACTTTCGACAGTTCAGTGATGGGTATATCACTGCTGAATTGATCTACACCGACGAATGACGGACTTTGTGCTGCCTTTGTATCAGTGACGGCGCCACCATGGATTTCCATTCTCATTGAAGAAACCGAAGGCATATTATGAGCTTGCGCGAAAGCCGCGGTTGAACCACAAATTATAAAAAGAAGGGTTGCCCCACTGAATATTCTCATTTTGTTGGTCCAAGTTGCGTTGATTTCATTTCGACGTTTTCCCGAGTGATCAATAACTCCATCGGACCACTCTGACCCGCGCGTGATATGGTCAGATTGACTTTCGTATTGGCCGGGCCCCTCGTCCTTTTGATTATCTCGTCAAGTGCCAGGCCGCTTACCGGTTCATTATCAATAGCAGTAATGATATCGTTCTGCTTGACACCGGCCTTTTCAGCTGGAGAGCCACTGAAGACCTCGGCCACGTCAATAGATTGATTGTCTGATGTGATCCGTATCCCAATGCCACCATAGGGCTTCTCGCAGTAAATCTGCTGCAATGTTGCATAAAGAGAAATAGGTTGGAACTCCGAGAACTTTACTGGTTCGGCACCATCGCCGACCTGAATACGAACAAGTTCATTTGATGCGTTCCAATATTCAACCCTGTCTATTGCGAATGTGTTTGCGTTGCACTTAAGCAGAACGTGATCGACCTCGGTACGATAGTTTGGTGGATTCGGAATTGAATAGCCTTGAGGAAAATTGTCCTTGACATTGTGATCCTTAAACCATCGTACAATGAATAGAATTGCTTTCTGACCCTGCAAATTTTCGTCCACCCTTGGTTTGTAAAATATTTCGCCATTTCCATCGGGTGTGCTCGCCAGAGAATTAAATTTCATGGCTGCGATTTCGGCCTTGCCAACCAAGGGCGTGCCAATGTCTTCATGGCAAACTATGTTTTGAGCAGTAGCGCCAACCGAGTGAGGCTCTAGTTTAACGCCGATTGCGAGATTTATATATCGAGGATCGCCCCATTTGTAGTGGAAGAGAAGTTGGCCTGATTTGTCGAAGATTGAATCGTCCGCGACGGCCATTTCAGGTTTTGTGCAATCATAGACATTCAAGTCTTCAATATAAGCAGCGTCGGGTAAGGACCTTCCGTACCATACTTTCGGCTTTGAATCGTCAACCGCATTTTTCATTCTGACTGCAGCTCTATCCCCAAATTTCTCAATTGAACTTAGTTGCATGTATTGGGGAAGATGCTGATCGCCAATCTCAAAGAGTGTCCACTCCTTCATTTCTGACCGTGTTAACGCCGCAATCTCACTAAGCACTTCGGTGCGCTTTGGAGTTTCGGGATACTTTGTCAAATACGTTTCTAACGCAATTGGATTTTTAGTCTTAAGCGCAATCTGCAGTTCGTCTGTTTCTGATTGTTGAGCCTGCTGTATAATATTTCCTGCCGCCGGCGTCGGCATTTCTGAGCACTCAGGTGTTAGGCAAATAATGTTTTCAAGCGAGGCATATTTATATGGTCGCTGTTCATTTTTTGTCACCAATCTAACGTCCTTGGTGACCAGCGAAAACATATCGTCAATTGAAATTGGCTTCCGCATATACCGCAAAAGCGCTTGCGTGAATGGACTATGCTGCCCGTGACCGTCCTCAGCCACAGCTCCTGCGTCTGTGGCATAGGCGATAAACACACCGCCGCCGGGTTTTGTCTCATTAAAATTGGAAGCTGATGCCGGTGCTAATCCGACTGCTGGTATACCTCTGCCACTGACGATGTTTTTAAATAGTACCGGGTTATCTCGACAGGCATCGATAAACACAATTTTTGTATTTGATCCAATACTGTTGACTAAATCGTCGATTTTCAAACCGGTGAATTGAATGTCAGCGGCAGTGCGCGGGATATCCATATCCGTTGGAAGGAGATAACTACTGCCGCTCAATTGTGCGCCGTGTCCGGAATAATAAACGAGTGCAACGTCGGCAGTTTCGGACTCTCTGGCAAACTTCCGAATCGCATCCCTGATCGTGTCCGTGGATGCATCTAACACCAACTGTGTTTGGTAGCCCATTTTTTGTAGTACATCAGCGATCGAATGAGCATCGTTTGCTGGATTAGTTAGCTTTGGCAAGTTGATGTAATTGCTGTTGCCAATGACTAGGGCTATCCGCTCGTCATGGAATGCAGCGGCTGGGGCCGTTACGGCAGCCTGCAATTGTGGCGGCGCAACAGCTTTGGGCGATTCGGACGCTACAGAGACTGTCTTGGATTGGTCGGAGACCCCAGAAAGCGCTTCCGATAGCTTACCGTTCAACTCGTTCATTCCGACGTCGAAATCGCCGAAGGTAATTTCACCGTTATAAAGCCGCGCAACTAAATCATCCTGTTGTCGCTCAACGCCACGGATCATGTTGCTTACTTGCGGCGGCAACATTGCATAGACGGGCGCGTAAGCACCTCTACATTTTTCAAGCGTCTTTATTGCCAAGTCGGCGACTGGTTTTTCTTTGGCCTGAAGTTTCTCGGTGTTCGTCAGCATCGAGAAAGTCGGCTTGTCATCGCTTAATGGAACCTTGGTGCGTAGCCAGTCGAATGCATGGTCAGACCACAGTGCATGGCATTCTTGTTGCGCCTTGGCGAAGGCGCCTTGATAACTCTCGATGAATGGCGATGTGTCCGATTGCTGGGCCTGGGCGTTGACACAGGTCCCACAAAGCAACGTGCAAAGTCCGAACGTCCAACCGATGACACCGGCAGACAGACGCATGGAGACAACCCACCCGAGATGCCTAGGAAGAGAGTGTAACGCTGGTTGAGAGAAAATAGTAGCGGCAGGCTGTCGCGGATTGCACCCTTTTAAAATTTTTGCCCGATATTTTTTCGGTCTAATTCATCGGGTACGACGGCCCCCCACACCCCCCTTGGCCGGGGGGACGTGGGTGGGGTCTCGATCCCACAAACCATGGTTTCGAGGCGTGAAGACCCGCGTGGAGGAGACCAGCGCACACGGAATGAGTCCCCGCAGGGGTAGGATCGTCACTGGTGCGATAAATCTGACCCCGCCGTCGTGACGCCTCAGGGCGCAATCCCGTTCAACCGGCAAGCCGGAGGAATCTTTGGGGTGCTCCTGGGGTACTTTGTAACTCCTTGATTCGACTATTCCGGGCTTCCCGTTTTTCCCTAGGCCTTTGTTTTAAAATGGGTTTTAGGCCAACAATTCCCTTCACACGGGAGAGGTCGTAGGTTCAATCCCTACAGCGCCCACCACTCAATCCTTTGTTTGCAGTGAATTATTGCGCCGTTTGGGTACCAAATCGGGAAGGTATCGCGAGAGCTTTCGAGCAACTCTACAGGGAACGCGCTGCTGTCCGCGCACCATAGCCATGACAGAATACTTCTACCGTGTCCTGTTCCCGGTTCGGTTGACACCCGCTTAGTCACTGCGCGAGGCGAGAATTCGCTATCGGAACGCTCATTGCATGACACCGTAAAGATCAGCGGCCGCTCGCACGCGGTCCAATACGTCCGGGAACGATTCCGCCGGTTGCGGCGCCACTACATAAGGCGAGATTTCAGCGTACTGGCGGTGCACGGCCACACGGTTTAATCGTCCCGACCGGATTTGCCGCAGAGCGACCTTCTCGGGCCTGTCAAATCCTTCTCTAACGGCCGATCCAATGGAAGTTAACGCAACTGGTGGCTCCATCTCAAAAATAAACTGCTTAGCGAAAAGCTGGGGCAGCAAGCTGTAACACATAGGCGAGTTCCGGCACGATCCGCAGAACAAATTCTCGCGCCTTTTCGCAACAACCCAGTCGCGCAACGGGCGTTCCAAATGATTGCTCCAGGATCGCAAAGGTCGCGCCTTCCATCCAAAGAGGCAGCAGTCGTTCAAACGCCTCGACGGCACGAAGTCCCTTCGCGTTGTCGTCCGGCAGGCTCTTGTAGGACGTGCCGAACATTCCTTCGAGGCTTTCGCGCCGGATCAATGTCGGCAGATCAGCCGGATTCGCGCGGAGCCACGCAAGCATCCAATTCCGCCAAGCCGTGGTGGTAGGAGCCGTCGCGGTCGCGGTCGCGGCGATACTCTGCGTCAGCCGCGTGAGAATCCCTGCCGAGATGCCGGAAGTCGCAGCAATTTGATCAATCCATGTATGCGTAATGTTGGGATCGGCGTTTCGAAGTTGGACAGCCGCTGCGGTCCGGGACGTTATCCAGGCTGCATCGCTGTGCACCCTAGCGCGGTAGGCGGCGAACGAGCGTGACAGGAAGCGTATGGCGGGCCCGTCAGCGCCGCCTTCATCGGTCACTTCGCCAACTGGAAGGCGGCTCAAGAGATACTGCGCCGTTTGGCTCGCTGTACCCGCCGAAGTGTGAATTTGGTCCAGCAGCGCGGTGAACGGATCATCGATGTCCAGGCATTGATCGCTTTGCGAAAAGATTGCGCGAAGATCGGTCCAGTGTCCGTGAATCTGATTGGTGCTGCTCTCAAAATCCATCACCTTGCTGGGTACAATCAGCACGAAACCCTGGGACACCTCACCCGCGCGGCCGGCCCGCCCGGCCGCGTTCAACAGCTCATGAGCTTCAAGGCGCTCCATGCGATTGGCGTTCGGATCAAAACGGCTATCCCCGGCAATGATCACGACCTCGCTCGGCAGATTCATCCCCTGCGCCAGCGTGGATGTCGCCACCAACACATTCACCCCGTCCGCGCGACGAAAGAGGCCCTCGTGAAGGTGCCGTTCTTGCTGCATTAACAATCCATGATGGCAGGCACTCGCATCGATGAGCACCCCCTCATCGGACACCGTAAGGTAAAGATGGTCTGGCCCTCCCGCCTCGTCCACCGCCATTTTGTAAAGGTGCAATTCGTCCGGCAAAAGCTGAATTTCGCCGGCACCAAGCGCCTCATTAACCGCCTCGGCCCCACTCTTACAGAGAGGAATGGTCTGAACGAAAATCAACGTCTTCAGCTTCTGACGTGCTGTCGCCGCGGCGAGCACGGCGCTTACCTGGTTTCCGTTCGGCGTGAGATACCAATTGCGACCCGGGCGGGAGCCCATGCTGAGCGTGACTGCCTCATCGAGAAGCGGCAATAGCGTGTAATCCCTCCGCTCATTGGAAACCCAGGTCTGCCGGAGGCAGAAAAATCCGAAGGGATGAGCCGTCATTTCCCGTTTCAGTGAAACCGGCGGGTTTATGTTTGAGACCAACTGCTTCGTCTGCGCGATGCGCGCTCGCAACGCGGTGAGCCGCTCGGCGGCGTAGACCACACAACCACGCACCTGCCGGGTCGGCTTCCATTTCAGATCCAACGGGAGGCAAGGCCTGCCCGTAAGCTCCTGCACCCAGCCTGCAAGCTCGGCCGCGTTCTTCATCATAGCAGAGAGCAAGAGGACGTCGGCGTCAGGGGCTGATGCGGTCAAATTGAGGAGGCAGAGCATGGCGTCAACGCTCCGCCTGCTGGTGTCCAGATCGCGCGGATGAAGCAGATGGCATTCGTCAAAGATGAGAAGGCCAACATCAATGAAAAGCTCCGGCGAGAAGCTTAACATTGATAGGCACCGTTCGGGCGTTAACACGCTTATTCCGGGAAGCGGTTCAACCTCCTCGGCTGTGAATAGTAATTCTTCCGCACGCTCACGCTGGATTTGGGCCTGCGGGAACGTCTTCGCCAGAGCGCTAGCTGTTTGGTCAACGAGGGCAAGAGTGGGAGCAAGAAAGATAACCTTAGCGCCACGAAGCAACGCAGCAGCGATTTTCAGCTCTGCAAGTCTCGATTTTCCACCGCCGGTCGGGAAGCCGACAGCGGCAGATACGCCCACTTCCAGATAGCCCGCATCAATAGCCTGACGATGGTTACGCCACACGTAAGGCCGCTGCTTTGCCATCTGCTTCATAAGCGTAAGCCAGCGAGCGGCGTCCACTCTGCCCGGCGGGGTTACATAGACGAGCGCTGACGAAGGGAAATCGCGCGCGACCGCCGACAAAAGCGACGCAAGATGAAGCGGCCCTGAGAATATGCTGTAAGGCACGGCCGTGTCCGGTCCGAATACACCTTCAAGTCGCTCAATCGAGAATCCAATTACCCGACCGAAAATCTCAAGGGCGCTAGATCCGGCATCGGGTGGGACGGCGGCAAGCATCTCGTGCGCGAGTGCACGCACACCCTTCAGCAGCAGAAAGTAGAGCGAACGCGTGGCCGCCAGCCCGGGCTCTCCGACCATCAAGGCATCGGCGGGCGGCAAGCTTGAAGCGACAATTCTGTCTAGGTGCCCGGTCGCGAGATCGCTGATGGCATTGAGGAGACTGGTCTCCACAGGGTTGTCGTTCGATGCCCGAATTTGCTTCGCCATCTCGGCGGCGTCCGCGCTCGCTTCCGCGATCAGAAACAGGAGCGCGGACGAAATATCCGGAGATATCGCTTCAATGCCAAGATGGCTCGTTGAGCCTGATCCGAGCCGAGCGGAATCGGCCAACATACAAACGTGATGGGCCGACCCTGCAACGAACGCCGCAGCAGAGCGATCTTCCCGCTCAGGCAGCGCGGAAACGAAGGCCTCGTGCGCCGAAGCGACGCGCCGCATGATCCGGATCGCGTTTGTCACTTCGTCGGGAAGCAGTTGATCCACCGTAAGACCGCGAATCCGGATGCGCGCTGCGACAATCTGGGCGTAAACCTCGGTTAGCGCCTGCGGTAGACCCGCGAGATCCAGCCCCTCAAGAGGGGGCGCACGCGCGATAAGCTCGACAGTGTCGGCATCAAACATCGGCAACCGCCATCGCATTGAGGGAGTTTATTGCCGCCGTTGCCAGCGATGCCATCCACGGCCTCAGTTGATCGATATGCAAAATCTCGCCACGGCGGCGTTGCACGTCTCCGCTTGCGACAGCATCGAAGCCACGGAAGAGCCGCTGGCGTCCTGCGGGCGACGCGTTTGTAGCGCTGACCGTGATGCTCACACGATAGCGGCGTATCTGCTTCCAAATAATGTTTTCGATGGCTTTGTCGGCGTCGATGTCGGGACGAGTGATGAGAAGCGCGCTCACGTCGGCGCTGAGAACGTTTTCCCGCTCTCCGGCTTCCAAAAGTTTGAAATCCGGCCAGACCTCGTTGCGGATCGTGTCGCGCGGATTATCCGTCGCCTTATCCTCAAAGATAACCGCTGCGATCACGAGGCCACTCGAAGCTTCGATCTCGAGTTGGAGACCGTCGAACCCCTTGTGGGCGAGGATCATGTGAGGAGCACGGATGACGGCCGCGGGGTTTGCGCGATTGGCCGCGAGCCAAGAGATGGTCTGAAAGATCCACCCGTCGCGATGCCACGGATCGGCTCCGGCGGGAACGGTCAGAAGGTCGATCGCTGCCGCCCGCATGGACTCCGAAGTTGGGGGAGGCGCAACGTTTACACCGGCGAGTATCTTCGCGACATGGCGAGATTGGCCCAAAGCGACCTGGGCCACATGAAGCGCAAGCCGGTCCACGTCGGCGATAGTCCAGGCGCAGCCATGGCATAGTGTGCCATGTGTGAAGGACGTCAAGACGATTGGCATCGGGCCCTCAAATGAGGAATGTAGCACAATGGTTGTAGTGTGACGCCCCTACAAGCGCGCCATCTTCACCTCCGCCGCAGATGCAAAACGGGCGGTCGATCTTCCGCATGGGCTGCAGTCGCAACCGCAGGCGTTATGAACGACACTTCCCAATAAATGGCCGACCCTGTGGTCCCAGTCTGCCACCGAAGCATTTTGTCTGCACAGGAGATCGCCGTGACCCAACACACGCACGAGGCAAGTTCATCAGGAAAACTGAAAGCGACTTGCGTAGCTGACTACATCGTCCAGCGGCTCGGTGCTGATGGGAAACGACAGTCGAGCAAATGAAGGTCGCCGGAAATTGGCCTAAGGAGTCACCGGCCGATTACGAAGGTCACAAGAACTTCATCGAGAAGAACAAGGACAAACTGAAACCGTCCAAGAGTTTTCATCTGGAGATGGAGCTCGATCAGCTCCACCAGATGTATCCATACTTCGATGCTCGCCGTTGGCGGATCCTGAAAGCTGGAGGCGACACCGGCGGCTTCGTGACCACCGATCATCCTGTGTGCGTGCATCGGGCCGGTGATGCAGTGCGAGAGAATGTCGGTTATTGGGGGAGGAGCGGAAGTCGATCGATCGACAATGACTTCAGCGGCATGCGGTCTAGCCCACCGCGCCTGCGTGATCGCGTTTGAGCACTGTACCCGGCAGCGCGCCGGCGTGGTTCGTATCCTCGACCACGAGCGTGCCATTGACAATAACGCTGGTGCGCGCGCCGGTCGGGAACTGGTGCGGATCGGCGTAAGTAGCCCGATCCTTGAAATCTTTTGGATCAAAAATCACAACATCAGCGCAATAACCTTCCTTCAAGAGTCCACGGTCCCTGAGCTTGAGTGCTTGTGCCGTGGCGCCAGTCATCTTGTGGATGGCGAGCTCAAGCGGCAGCAGGTTCTCTTCGCGTACGTATCGGCTCAGAATGCGCGGGAACGTGCCGTAGAAGCGCGGGTGCGGCATGCCCTTGCCGACGATACCGTAGGGCGCGACGCAATTGCCGTCGGAGCCGACAAGCGCGAGCGGGGATGCCACGATCGCGCGGATGTCGTCCTCGGAGATTGAGGTCACCAGCACACGGGTTGCTCCCTGGTCTTCGACGAGGAAATCGCAGAGCGTGTCGATTGGGTCGGCGCCGCGCTCGGCCGCGAGTGCCGCGATGGTGCGGCCGGCATGCTGCGGCAGGTGCGGCGAGATCGAGATTTGCACGCAGTCCCATGACGGTATGCGGCCCCAATTGTTGAGGCCGTCGCGTGCGACTTCGGCGCGGATGCGCTCGCGGGTTTCCCGCTGGCCGAGCCGCTCGATCATCGCTGGTACACCGCCGGCCTGCACCCACTGCGGCAACAGATTCTTGAGCGGGTTGGAGCCTGCGGCGTAGGGGTAGGAGTCACAATCAACGTCGAGGTCGCGCGCCTTGGCTTCCGCGATCATCGCCAGCGCCGTTGCCGCTTTGCCCCAATTGTCAACGCCGGAGCACTTGAAGTGCACAATCTCGACGTGCACACCGCATTCCCGCGCGATTTCGATCGCCTCCTCGACGGCCTCGATTACGTTGTTGGATTCATCGCGCAGATGCGTGAAATAGCCGGCGTTGTGCCGCTTGAGCACATGACCGAACGCGATCATCTCGGCTGGTGCGGCGTAGGAACCGGGCGGCGTGAACAGGCCCGAGGACATACCGAGTGCGCCGGCATTAAGCGCCTCTTCGAGGAGCGCGATCATTGCATTGAGTTCAGCGTCACTCGGTGAGCGGTCCGCCATGCCCATCACCATCAGGCGGAGCGTGTTATGGCCGACCAGCATGCCAACATTCACCGCAGTTGCAGGGAAGGTCGCGAGATAGTCGGGAAAGCTGGTTTCGCGGAACGGCAGCCAGGGTGCGCTCGGGCTCAAATAGTCCCTCAGCAACTCGACCTTGCCGGGCAGCGCCGGCGCGACCGAAAAGCCGCAATGGCCGATGATCTCGGTGGTGACGCCCTGGCGGACCTTGCTCTCGGCTTTCGGATTGATCGGCAGTGTAAAATCGGAATGCGTCTTGATGTCGATGAAGCCTGGCGCGACGGCGAGGCCGCCGGCATCGATGCTCCTGCGCGCGGCGCCCGTAACGGTGCCCCCGATCGCAGAGATGCGGCCGTCCTCGATCGCCAGATCGCCGACGACGCCCGGATGACCGGCACCGTCGAACAAGGTTCCGCCGCGGATCAAGATGTCGTGCATGGGTCGGGTGGTCACATTCGCAGCCGACGCTTAGCCGCTGGCGCATTTTGCCAGAACTGCCGTGTTTCCCAAAAGCTTCCCAAAAATACTCCGCGAGCCTGCGGCTTCCCGGCAGGAGGTTCGATAGTCAATAATCTTCAATGGCTTATCGGTGGGCGCACAAGGGCTCGAACCTTGGACCCGCTGATTAAGAGTCAGCTGCTCCTGAGCTTTAGTATTGCCTGACAATGGCCGCATAGTCGATCGCGGCATTAAGACTGCTGGCGCGATTGTAATGCTCCTGTGGCACTCGTGGGTGCTTGTGACCCAGCAAGGCACCGGCAAGATGAGGAACGTCACTGCGGAAATCAGCTTGCCGCCGGACAGCCGACTAATTCCGATTGTCATAAGTTGATGCACTTGTGAAATAATAATCTGAACAATTTTTGCTATTGTCAGATCACGTGCTTACATCGCGTCAAGGGCCGCTGGAGACTGCGGGAGCTGGCCTTCTGGCGCCGTAAATCCGTATTTGAACCTGGCCGGTAAGGCCGAGAATGAGGGGCTTGCTGGAAAGATCATTCAATGAGCGATTTTTGCCTGGATGGATTTGTGCCAACACAGGAGGCAATCGCTAGAGCTGTGGAACGCTGGTTTCCTAAGCAGTTTAATCAGTTCGTCGCTGCTATGGAGTCACAGCCATCAAGTAGGCCGGAGGGTCACATTGAGCAGGCAGTGCAAGCCTTCTCGCAGTGGCAAGTTCCAGGCGTATCGCGGCATGAGTGGGAGAGCATCAAAGATCGGACCGTGCACCGGCTACGCAACTTACTGCATCAAGGCAAGCTCAAGGCCTATTACTTCGATGATTATGGTGGCCACGCTGTACCACGCGAGTTCTGGGCAACAGCTCCGGCGGATGGCGTTCTGGGATCTGGTTATTATTCGCCGTCTGGCCCTCAAGCTCGCGTACTTGAGTGGCGGACTGATTACGCCTTGTGCCTGCTGGAATCGGAGCTGGACAAGCTGCTGAGGGAAGAGTCTTCCCTAAAGAGGCAGCGTGTTCGCGATTCCAAAATCCCGGAGCTCGTGGAGGCTCTACGAAAACTTGATCATCTCTCGAACCGCGCCGCCCAATTGCAGGCTTTGCGTGAGCAATTCCCCCAGCTTAAGATTACAGAGGCTACCTTTCGGAAGGTGAGGCAGCAGTTACCACCACGTGAGGCAGGGCGTAAATCGCGGCGGGAATCGTGACGGAATTCGTTGCGCAAAATTTTTGTCGTCGCGATTGCCAGTATTTTAGAGGCTACGCTGAGCGCTTATGAATGTGCGCTGCACGTTCATGTGAAAGCGTAGCGAAATGCCCACAAAACATCTTTCGGCTCGAGACAGCGCGGGGTTCAGCGCGCTGAACAAAGAAGCCGAGCGGCTCAAATCCGGTGTCAAATCAGCTCACGAGCCGAACTCGGGCGAGCGTCTGCTTACCCCAAGAGATGCGGCCGACTTTTTGCGTGTCAGCGGTTCCTGGCTGGCGAAGGCGCGGATGCGGGGCGACGGGCCGCCCTATCTGAAAATTGGCCGTTCGATTCGGTATCACGAAAGCGCTCTGATCGGCTGGACCAGGTCTCGGCTGCGGCTGTCCACGAGCGAGCATTAGGAAGCTGCGGCCTCGCCGTCGGAAGCATTGGTCATTCGTTCAGAAGTCATGGCAGGTGGCCAATGAATAATAATCAATTGAAATACAAAGATATACATCAATATAAACTAAGATGATCGAAGATTAGGAAGAAACAAGACTGTATACACTCGATATATACTATTGACCATTTCCCAATTTACTACCATATACATCACCAGCAATCCCCATCCACCTTGGGGATATGAGGAGGTCTCCCAATGACCACAGCCACCACCTCCGAGACCGCCGCCACCACCGGCGCCGTTGCCGGGAAGCTCTTGGAGCCGTCGTTCGCCGATCTCGTCGCGGCCGTGGACCAGACCGCCAACTTGCCGGTGCAGACCCGGCGGCATTGGGTCTGCTCCGTGCGGCAGGTCGCCAAATGCCTGGACCGCC
>Ga0182024_10018436_pt1 | contig 12996 bp, 7 predicted proteins | sample P32metaG_FD_120480 | JGI IMG/M metagenome (GOLD analysis project Ga0182024, IMG submission 120480) | Permafrost microbial communities from Stordalen Mire, Sweden - P3-2 metaG (Illumina Assembly) | ecosystem: Environmental > Terrestrial > Soil > Wetlands > Permafrost | place: Sweden: Stordalen...
CCCTCCCCGAGCCGTCTGACACCGCAAGTTCTTTCACGCTTGTCGCCTCGCTCGATGCGCCCGGTCAGGCCAGCCTCACCGGCAACGTCAGCTTCTTCGTCGACGGGCAGTCCGCAGGCTCTGCAGCACTGGCCGGCAACCAGGCCAGCATCAAAGTGAGCGCCGCGTATTCGGCCGGACTGCACAAGCTGCGCGCCACCTGGCCCGGCAACGCCGACTTTGCCGCCGTTACGCTGACCGGCAAGCATCAGATCGCCGCAGGCTATCCAACCACGACCAGCATCGTCACCAGCTACAACCCGGTTCCATTTCTGACTTCGGTTACTTTCTCGGTGGCCGTGCAGTCCACCAGCGGCACGCCCGCAGGCTCCGTGGCTTTCCTCGAGGGCAAATCGCACCTCGCAAGCGCGCCACTCGCGGGCGGCCAGGCGACTATATCGCTTGCCAATCTCACTCCCGGCGCGCATACAATCACGGCGAATTACCTGCCCGCATCCGGCTGGGCCGCAAGCTCGGCGAGCTTTCAGCAGCAGGTTAATCCCGTCAACGTGACCGCCACCATGACCGCCAGCAAAAAGACGGTTTACGTGCTGCAGACCATCGGATTGACAGTAACGGTGAAGGCGCCGCCGGCCGGGCCAGTGCCAACCGGCACGGTCCAGTTCTCCAGCGATTTCTCACCCATCGGAACCGCCACGCTGGTCAACGGAACGGCCACATTCACCACTTCCCTCACCACGCCTGGCAACCACACGCTGACGGCCGAGTACAGCGGAAATCAGGACTACAACTCCAGCTATGCCGAAGGCCCCACGGTGAACTTCCTGATCAATCCGACCACAACTCACGTTCAGGCCACGCCAAATCCCGCAGCGGCCGGACAGAGTGTGAAGATCGCCGTCAGCGTCGCCTCAAGCACCATCGCGAATCCAGCGCCGTCAGGCACGGTCGAGTTTATCGACAACGGCGGACAGATCGGTGTCGCCCAGCTTGCAGACGGCAGCGCCTCGATCGCAGTCAGTTCGCTCTCGGTTGGCACACACTCGATCGTTGTCTCGTACGAGGGTAACGGCAACTTCAGTTCGAGCCAGTCGACTCCGGCTTCGGTCGTGATTGACAAGGCGGCTTCTTCGATCGCGTTGTCGGCCTCTCCCAATCCGGCGTCCGTCAACACGCTCGTCACCTTCAAGGCCGCGGTAACGGGACCACGCGAACCTACCGGTTCCGTTGTCTTCCGCGATGGGTCCAAGGCGCTCACGGCGGCCATTGCGGTTGATTTCGAAGGCGCCGCAAGCTTCAGCACCAGTTCGCTGGCCGCCGGCACGCACACCGTCTACGCCGACTACTCCGGTGACCCAAACCTCGCTGCGTCCACCTCCGCGCCGATCAGTGTGAAGATCAATCCGTAGAATGCTGTTGCGCGGCCCCGCGGTCAGAAGCGGACCACCAGCCCCGTCGCGATGCGGCCGTTCGACGACACATAGCCATGGATCTGGTTGTCGCTCGACGAGAAGCCGGAATGCAGAAATTCGCCGCCCACCCGCCACGCCAGGCGTCGCGTCAGGCCCACGTCCACTCCTCCGCCGGCTGCCTCGGAAAAAGCGAAGCTCGACGCGAGAGACGGAATGCTCTGATCGCCCGAATTCAGGTGCCCCTCGCCCACCAGCACATCCGCAAACACCGTGTAGCGGCCCATGGGCAGCGAAATTTGCGGACCGGCAAGGAAGAAGTACGCCTGCGGACGATAGCCCACAAAGCTCTCGCCCGCGTAGTTGTCCGTCCGGTAATATCCCGAGCCGTCGACCTTGATGCCCAGCAGCCGCGTGCGCGGTATCGCAAACTTGGCAGACGCTTCCCAGCCATTCATACCCCCGGAGACCGGATTGTCCTGGGTATGGTCGTAGGCACGGAAGCTGTAGCTGTAGCCGCCGAAGATTTCGTTGTTGGCCGGAGCCTGGTGCTGGGGAGCCGTTTGCCCGGCAAGCATAAGGGGAGCTGATGCGGCCATAGCGGAGAAGGCCAGCAAGGGGAGTATGCGCATCGCGTCATTGCCTCATTCAGTTGATCTGGATGTGAAGTTTCATAAACCCGCATTGTGTCAGGGCACGACCGGGGTACCCTCTCGGTCGCGTGCCGAAAAGGACTGGAAAACAGCGGGCTTTACAGGCTGCGGAAAAACTCGCTGCTTTGAAAGGGCACGACTTCAGTCGTGCCGCAAAGCCAATCAAATCAGCGTTGGGCTTTAGCCCCTGAGGGATATTCTCCTTCCGGACTGCCTGAATTCGGCCTTTTTCCGCAGCCTGTTCAGCCGCCGACAGATCGGCTCCAATGTCCGCAAACCCATGGATGAAACACGCTCCGGAAGCGTGGAAAGATCCGCAACGGCGCCGAACACAGTTGCACACCCGCCGGCGCTTCTACCCGAATCGGCAAGCGAATCGGAATTGTCTCATAGACGCCACGCCGTCTCCAACGTGAGCGTTCGCGCGCCAGCCGCCGGTGAAGATGCCTTCCTGGCGGACGCAAGCGCCGCGCCTTCACGTCTGTGGCCACCACTCCTTCCTGAACAAGATAGCCGCCATCTCCAACAACTGAGCGGAAAAGCTCAACATCCCATGCCGCCTATTGAATATATTCATCATGAGGCTCCTCATCGGGGGAGGTCACAGATCGATCGCAGACTCCATCGCGAAAACAGCAAGGCCGTCCTTCCGTGCGGACCGAGCAGTTCTTCGGTCGCGGCGACGCCTTCCAGCCAAAACTCGTCTAATGGGATAGCGTCGCCCCGCCGATTCTTATTGCTAATGAACTCACTCCAACATGCGCGGCTCCTGGCTCTGCTCACACTCACATCCGGAATGCTGTGGGCGCAGGAGTATAGCTTTCGCTATTTCGGCATCTCGGAGGGGCTCAACAACCTCGCCGTCCGCGAGATTTACCAGGACCGAACCGGCTTCCTCTGGGTCAGCACGGAAAACGGAATATTTCGCTTTGACGGTGAGCGCTTTGAGGAGTTTGGGCCCGAGCAGGGGCTTCCGCCGGCCACCGGCGCCGCGCTGGGTGACGCTCCCGACGGCACGCTGCTCGCCGGTGGGGACTTCGGGCTCTACCGCCTCAAAGGCAATCGTTTTGAAAAGGTACCCGGCGACTTCAAGAGCGTGAGCTGGGCGCAGGGCATTCAGCCGGACGGCAAGGGCCATACCTATGTCGGCTCCGGCAGCGGCCTGATCGAGCTGTCTTCCTCGCCAGGCCAGGACGGATTCAAGGTCAAGGCATTTCCGCAAGCCGCCGGCTCCTCCGCGCCAGACGCATACGGTGTGCTGGTAGATGGCGACACCGTGTGGTACGGATGCGGCCTCGAAGTCTGCCGCATGAATTCAGCCGGCACAACTGTATTCGGGCGAGACAGCGGACTGCCGGCCAAGGCGTGCCTCACATTACGAAAGGACCACGGCGGGAATCTCTGGGTGCGCCTCAGAAATGCCGGCGTGTTTGAGTTGGCCGCCGGCCAGGCAATCTTCCGGCGGCCCGATACCCCCACTCCTCCCGACGGAATGGGTGGCGTGGCCGGCGTCGACGCCGATGGGCGGATTTTGCTGCCAACCCCCAAGGGCTTGCTCATCGGCGATGAGCAAGGCTGGCAGACGGTCGGCCAGCCGCAGGGCCTGCGCGGAACAGTCTACGCGGTCTTTGAGGACCGTCAGCACTCGCTTTGGGTCGGCCTCGCCGGCCGCGGGCTGGCACAGTGGCGGGGCTACCGGGAGTGGGAGACGTATTCGACCGCCAGCGGCCTGGGAAGCGACATTGTCTACGAGATGCTGCCCCGCCCCGACGGTTCGCTGTGGGTGGGGACTGAGGGTGGGCTGTTCCGCGGAGTGCGCCGGGCATCGCGCATGGAATGGAGCAGAATTCCCGTGCTCGGAGACTCGCCCGTGCACAGCCTGCAAGCCGGACCCGGCGGCGACGTATGGATCGGCACCGAGATCCATGGCGTCGCCCGCATGAACGTGTCCACCGGCCGGCTCGGGTGGTTTGGCGAGAAGCAGGGGCTCACCGGCAAAGCCGCATACAACCTGCGCTTCGATCGCGAAGGCCGCCTCTGGGTTGCCACTGAGTCTGGCCTCTTCCTGTCCACGGCTCCCTACAAAAGTTTTTCGCGGATCACCGAATTGCCGGCCGCCCGCATCTGGGCAGTTGCTGAAGCCATCGACGGCACCATGTGGGTGGGCGGCGCTGGCGGCCTGTCCTACTACGCCGGTGGACGATGGAAAACGATCGGTCACGCCGACGGGTTGAGCAATCAGGAGGTGGTGTCGCTCGGCGCGGGCAGCGATGGCTCGATCTGGGTGGGCTATCGCTTTGGCGGCGGCATCGATCGGGTGCGCAGCACACCACAGGGCGTAAAGATTGACCGCGGCGTCGAGCGGCGCGGCTCCGATGGAATCGTCTACTTCCTCGATTTCGATGCCCTCGGAAGGCTTTGGGCTGGAACAGAGCGCGGCGTGGACATGTGGGACGGATCGCGCTGGAGCCACTACGACGTGAGCGACGGCCTGGCCTGGGACGACTGCAACCTGAACGCTTTTGCCGCCGAGCCGGATGGCACCGTCTGGATCGGGACCAGCGGCGGTCTGTCTCGATTCAAGCCGCGCTCGCGCCTCACTCCCGACGCGCCCGCCAACGTCGTCTTCACCCGGCTCACCATGGGCCAGACCGACGTTTCCGGCATGAGCGATCCCTCCTTCGGCGCGCGTTCAAACTCGCTCATCGCCCGCTACTCCGCGCTCAACGCACCGCGGCAGAATGCGGTCGTGTTCCGCTACCGGCTTGAGGGCGCGAACTCGGCCTGGATCGAGACATCGCAGCGCGAACTGACCTTTGCCAAGCTCGCACCCGGAAATTACCAGCTTGAAGTGCAGGCCCAGGACGGCGAGGGCGGATGGAGCAGCACCCCGGCCAAGTTTCGGTTCACCATTCTGCCTTCATGGTACGGGTCATGGTGGTTCATCGCCATCTGCGTCCTGATTCCGCTTTCGATTGCCGCCGGCATACTGCGCTTGCGCATGTTGAGCGCGCGGCGTCGCGAACGTGAACTGCGTAGGCTCGTGGAAGAGAAGACTCTGGGTCTGCGCCTGGCCAATGAGGAGCTGCAGCGGCTCTCTTACACCGATGCGCTCACCGGTCTTGCCAATCGCCGCATCTTCGACCAGACCATGCAGCAGGAGTGTTCCCGCCTCGACAGAATGGGCACCATCGTCTCGCTGCTGATCGTCGACGTGGACCATTTCAAGCTGTTGAACGATTCCGAGGGGCACCAGCGCGGCGACGAGTACCTGATCATGGTCGCGGCCGAACTCCACCGCATGGCCAGGCGCCAGACCGACATGGCGGCGCGCATCGGCGGAGAAGAGTTCGCCCTGATCCTGCCGGGTACAGACTCCGCCGACGCGGAATTGCTGGCAGAGGCGGTGCGCTTGGCCATCGCCGCGCTGCGGCTCGCGCATCCTGTGTCGCCGGTTGCGCCGGTCCTAACCGTCAGCGTCGGCGTCGCCACGGCAACGCAGGAGGGATGGACCACGCCCGAAGATCTGATCGCCGCCGCGGATCGGGCGCTCTATGCGGCCAAGCGAGGCGGCCGCAATCGAACCAGGGTTGCCGCCCACGACGACACTCTCATCGCCGCCAAAGCCGACCGGCACTCTCACCCGTGACCCGGGCGCCACACCATTCGGATGCAACTCCGTGTCTCATTCTTTCTGCAATTCTGAACAGCCCAACTCCCGAAGCGCACCCGCTCCCGGAGGGAGCCGTCGAGCGTAGCCCAGGGTGGAACCCTGGGTGAAAGCCGCCTCAATCCGTGCCGTCCCGGAGGGCAGGCGCGATCCAGTGCCGATAATTAAGGTGGGATAGCTATAGCTACAGTCTTTTAGCTCTTTACAACCGGCCTGGATCGGCCACTACCTGATCAGATGCACAGCCTGCCACACGCCATAGACGCCCAGCGCAGCCACAGCCTCAACGCAAATCATCAGCAGGATGCCGCGAGCGAACCGCGTGCCTTCAGTGCGGGGATCGGGCTCGGACTCCTCCACCTTGAGCGCAACAACTTGTGCGGCGGTTGCGGGCATCGGAGCGGCGACGGCGGCGGCTTCAACGGGCATTGCGGATTCTCCTTGTAAGGCCTGCTGGCGCGGCCTGTTGCGCATTGGATCGCTGACTGGCTACCTTGAAAACCGGCCTTCGATGCAGCCCCGTTCCAATGCGTCTACATAGTATGTAGCACGAAAATCGTGCCGAAATCAGATCGTTTTGACCGCGCGGATGAAAGGCTTTTGCATCGTCAAAAGCCGATTGCGCTCGATCGAGCAACCAGCAGCCGGGGGACTTCATCGTGCTGCACGCTCCTTGCGCCAATAAAAGCCGATTCACAGAGCGAGGTGCCCGGGAATGTTCGAGCCGGATGCGGCTCTCCGATATCGGCGGCCGAAGATGGCCCTAACCGATGCGGTCAAATCGCCGTCATATAGTTGACTTGCGGCAGATGCGGCTTTTCGCTGCTGGGCGCACTGCCGAGGGGGCCCCTGTGATGCGTCGGAGCGTTTTGCTTGCTCTTGTTTTCTTTGTGCCTTGCGTCGTTGAACCGGCTTTCGCGCAGCAATCGAACGGATGTTCGCTGCCCGCGCCGCCACTGAAAGTCCACCGCGCCAACATCTTCTCGGATCAGCAGGCGCAATGGCTGGGCGATGCGCAGCAGGCGCGCGTTGTGAATCGCAGTCTGCTGCTGCCGGAAGCCGAGAGCGCGTACCTCACCGGCCTCGGGCAAAAGCTCCTGGCCCAGCTGCCGTCTACAGCCCTGCACTACTCCTTTCGTGTGTATGAGTCGGATGGCATCCAGTCGTTCTCGCTGGCTGGCGGCCAGGTATATGTGAGCCGCAAGCTGATCCTTGACGCGCGCAGCGAAGACGAACTGGCCGGCGTGCTGGCGCACGAGATTGGCCGCGTATACACAGGTCATATTGCCTCCGTCTACACGCTTAACCTCGATAAGCTGATGGGCGTGAAGTCGCTGGGCGACCAGGCCGATGTGGCCGACAAGCTTGAGCGCCTGCTCAACATTCCGCGCTCTGAGCTTGAGTGGAAGTGGAACCCGCGCCTGAGCATCGACGACGAAGAGCACGATGAGCGGATCGCCGACCAGGCGGGGCTCTATGCGTATGTAAAGGCGGGCTACGCGCCGCCGGCGTATGTCTCGCTCATGGATCGCGTGACCTGGAACCAGGGCTACTGGGGCGACATCTTTACCGATATCCTCGACGCGTCGCCGGAGCTCAACATCCGCATCCGCGCGGCCAAGAAAATGGCCGCCGATCTCCCCGAAGCCTGCCGCAACGCCGCGCCGCAAGACCATCCGCTGTTTACCGTCTTCCGCGACTGGACGGATGCGCACCGCATCGACCCGATCGTGGCGGCGACCTCGGGGCTTCGGTCCATCGGCCTCGATCCGCCCATGAGTCCGGCGCTTGAAAATGTGCGCCTCAGCCCGGATGCGAAGTACATTCTGGCGCAGGATGAGTGGCAGGTGCACGTGCTCAGCCGCGACCCGCTCCAGGTGCTGTTCTCGATCGACGCTCTGGGCGCGCAGATGGCGCAGTTCACACTCGATTCGGCCGACGTCCTGGTCAACTTCACCGACCTTCGCTTCGAGGACTGGGATGTGGCCACGCACCGGCCAAGGGGCATTCTCGACTTCACGGATTATGTGGGCTGCCTGCAGTCCAGCCTTTCGCCGGACGGGAGCGCCCTGGCTTGCTTCAGCCGGGATGAAGGATCAGGCTGGCTCAAGATCAGCGACCTTCGCACCGGGAAACTACTCTGGGAGAACCCGAACTTCTACACCGCCAACTTCCAGGCCCAGGCGCCGGTAGCTGCAAGGCGCGCCATCCGGGAGCCGCGCCAGGGCTCCGCGGCGTGGAGCCAGGACGGGCGATTCTTTGTGGCGTCGTCGGGCACTGCCTCCGTGGCCTTCGACATAAGCACCGGCAAGGTCGTGAAGATGGGCAACGACCTGTCGCGCCTGTATGAAAGCCGTTTGGCGTTTGTCGATTCCAACAAGATAGTCTTTGAGTGCGACTGGGGATTCAAGGAGGGCGGCCCGCGCGACACATTCAAGATGTGCTACACCACGTTTCCCGAGGGCAATCCGCTGGGCGCCTTCACGCTTGGCCGGATGTGGATGAGCGGCGTCACGAGCGGGGCGCAGGTGCTCAGCGGCCCGTCGGCCAGCGCGGCGGCAACGGTGCTCGATCCGGCGAACGGCGCCGCCAGTGCCCAGTTCAAGCTGGAAACAGTCGACATCGCCGGCGATGTGGTGGCAGCCGAGGCCGAGCAACGCGGCATCTCGACCGGGCAACTGGGCGGCAGTTTGGAGACGATCGCTCTGCCCGTCACGCCGCTATCTTCGCTTGAGGCCGCCGAGTTCAGTGCCGACGGGCGATTTCTCGCAGTCTCCGACCGGGCGCGCGGAGCGGTGTGGGATCTCGCCGCCGGCAGGCGGGTGTCGCTGACCGGCCCGTTCCGCAACGCCCAGTTTGACGCCGCGGGCAAGCTCGATGCCCGCGTCGCCGACCATGAGCTGAAGCCGGCCCGCGACATCGGTATCGACCGGCGCACCGGCAAGGTGGCGCCCACGCTCCAGATCGCGGCTGAAAAAATCCAGTACGGCAGCGTCGTGGTCCAGTTTCGGGCGCTCGAGTCCGACCAGCGCTTCGACTTCAACGTGGAGCTGGATGCCGACGACGCGGCCACCGGCGCTCGCCTCTGGTCACGGCGCTTCCCGCACAACGCGCCCGAGCTGATCGACACCGACGGCGACCAACTGCTGCTCATCATGGACCGGCGCAGCGACACGGGCGGCGACGAAGTGGACCACAATGGCAAGGTGGCCGTGCGCACTTCCGATGAAATCAAGGAGTTTCAGGAGCGCGGCCTGGTGATCGAGGTGCTGTCGCGCCGCACCGGGCAGGTGGAGCGGCTGGTGGTGGCGCCGGAGACAGCGTCGGCGCGCGCCAATCTGCGCACCGCCCGCCTCTACGGCGACCTGCTGGCCGTGCGCGGCGCGGAGGACAACACGGTGGTGTACCGGCTGAGCGATGGCGCAAGGCTGATGGCCTGCTATGGCATGCCCATTGCAGGAGATGCCGGCCTGGGCCTGATCGCCGTCGCCAACGCGCCACAGGAGGTCACCGTATACGAGGCTGCGACCGGCAAGGTGGTCCAGCACGTAATGCTCGATCACTATGTCCGGGCGGCGCGGTTCATCCCGGAAAAGCATGAGCTGCTGGTGCTGTCGGCCACGCAAAAGGTGTATTCGCTTGATGTTGCGGGAACAATGGGCTCAGGCACCACGGGCTCGCCAACTCGCCAACCCGCTATCGCCGCGGAGCGGCAGCCAACCCGCTGACCCCGCAGACCGGCAATCTTCATCGCCGCACCTGATTGTCCCAGGCTCAGCGCCGATCTGTCTGTGACAACCTCAGTCCGGGCGAGAGTTCCGCAATCATTTGCCCAACATGGCCTAACGCCTAGGCGCGGTCGCTTTTCATTGACTCTGAGGGCTGAATCGAGTATTCTGAACTCCTTGCGCGGTGTTGTGTCTGGGGTCCGTTTCAACTCAATCGGGACCCGGCTGGCCTGAATCTCCCTGGCGGAGAACCGGCCGGCGCCAGACCATCGGCTGTTGGGCGGATTCGATCGAAGGCCCAGCCGAATCGGAGCCCAAGTGGGCCAGCCCGCAATCCTCACCCGAACAGATTTGTTTGGCAGTGGGTGGAAATGGGTCCCGTGCGGCTTTTGCGCGGGTCGGCGCGCTTTGCGCGAGTGTTTCAGGCGGAATCGTTCTTTGGGCGAGACTGGTTTTTAGAGGGCAGGAGACAGATGGGTACCTTTGTTCCGAGCGGCAAGAATATTGACCGCAAATGGTTTGTGATGGACGCCAGCGGTCAGACGCTGGGACGGCTAGCCACCAAGGCCGCCAGCGTGCTGGCCGGCAAGCTCAATCCCCAGTACGTGCCGTATATCGACGTGGGCGATTTTGTGATCGTGATCAACGCGGAAAAGGTGCGGCTGACCGGCTTGAAGAGCCAGCAGAAGCTCTATCGCCGCTACACCGGCTTCCCCGGCGGCCTGCGCGAGGAGTCGTTCACGCGCCTGCTGGCTCGCAAGCCCGAGCAGATTCTGGAGCAGGCCATCAAGGGCATGCTGCCCAAGAGCAAGATGGGCCGGGCCATGGGGTCCAAGCTCAAGGTCTACAAGGGCGACAAGCATCCCCACCAGGCGCAGCAGCCGGTGGCAATGGAAGTGGCGTAAGTGCAGGGACTTAGGGACTAGGGACTAGGGCCTCAGAGACTCAGGGACTTAGGGACTCAGGGACTAAAGGGCCTCTGATTGTTTCGATGTTTTGAAAAGGCACTGCCTCAGGCTTTGAAAGACCGCGCCCTTAGGTTTTGAAAGGTACGGGCTCTAGCCCGTACGCACACGGCATTCATAGGCGCAGGGCTTTAGCCCCTGAGGCTCGTTTGGAACTGAGAAGGAAGAGAGCGAATGGCAGATCTGGTTCAGTACTACGGCACGGGGCGGCGCAAGTCGGCGATCGCCCGCGTTTTTCTGCGTCCCGGAACGGGCGAGTGGAAGGTCAACGGCAAGGCGTTCGAAGAGTATTTCGTGACCGAGCAGCAGCGCGTGGCGGCCAAGCGGACGCTGGTGCTGACCGAGCTCTCGGCCAGCTTTGACGTGCTCACCACCCTCAAGGGCGGCGGCGTGGCCGCGCAGGCCGATGCAGTGAAGCTGGGCATTGCCCGCGCCCTGGTCCTTTTCAACCCCGAGCTGCGCAAGCTGCTCAAGGCCGAAGGCCTGATGACCCGCGACGCCCGTCAGAAGGAACGCAAGAAGTACGGCCAGAAGGGCGCGCGCAAGCGGTTCCAGTTCAGCAAGAGATAGTGGGCAGTGAACAGTGGACAGTTCCGGCAAATCAGGATTCTGATCACTGATCACTGTTCACTGCCCACCCTGTTCCACCATCTCCCGCATCTGCGGGTTCAATCCGGGCGCCGGCATCGACCACCCGGATGCAATCCACGAAGGAGGCCCATTGGCCACGATCACAATGAAGGAGCTGCTCGAAGCTGGCGTTCACTTCGGGCATCAGACCAAGCGCTGGAATCCCAAGATGAAGGAGTACATCTTCGGCGAGCGCAACGGGATCTACATCATCGACCTGCAGAAGACGCTCAAACTGTTCAAGGAAGCGTCGAAGTTTGTCACCGAACTGTGCGCGGGAGGCAAGACGATTCTTTTCGTCGGCACCAAGCGCCAGGCGCAGGATGCCGTGGCCGAAGAGGCCAACCGCGCGGGGATGCCCTACATCAACCAGCGCTGGCTCGGCGGCCTCTTGACCAACTGGGTGACCGTGCAGAAGTCGGTGAAGCGCCTTCAGGAACTGGATGAGATGGCTGTGGATGGCCGTTACGACCTGCTGACCAAGAAGGAAGTGATACGCCTGGAGCGCGAGCGCAAGCACCTGCAGGCGAACCTGGCCGGCATCAAGAGCATGAAGCGCCTGCCCGATGCGCTCTTTATAGTCGACTCGAACAACGAGGCGATCGCCGTGAAGGAAGCCCGCAAGCTGGGCATTCCGGTGGTTGCGGTGGTTGACACCAACTGCGATCCCACCGTGGTCGACTACGTGATTCCGGGCAACGACGACGCGCTGCGGGCCATTCGCCTGTTCACCTCGAAGATTGCCGACTCGGCGGCCGAGGGCGTCAACCTGGTGGGCGACAAGGCCTTCCAGGACGTGCTGCCCGAGGTGGTGGCCGAGCCGATCGCGGCCGAGGCGCTGCCGGTAGAGGAAGTTGACCTCGAAGCGGCGCTGGGCGGCGGCATTCGCAAGGCGCCGGCAGTGGTTGCGGCGCTGGAAGAGGCGGAAGTGGCTGAGGGCGGCATTTAGAGCATTGCCGGCGTCTTTGTCACGCGGGCATCGTGCTATCCCACCCTAGCCGCAAAAACAAAGACGCGGCGAGGGTGGGGCACCCAAATCTTTCTACGCAATGTGGGAATGCTCTGAGACAAGCGTGGCCGCGGCGGTTGGGCGCCACGCTTTTCTTATGCCGGAAACGCCGTGGGCGATCTTCAGTTCAGAACGTTCTTCCGTACTCGAAGATATTCTGATTTGTAACAGGGCACGACTTCAGTCGTGCCGAAAGTGAACTCAGAAGCCGAGGGCTTTAGCCCCTGCGGAATTTATCCAAAAATCGCGACAGAATGAATGCGCGCGTAGAAAATGGAAAAGAGAGATGACGACAGTGAGCGAAAAGATCGATGCCAAACTTGTGAAGGAGCTCCGCGAAAAGTCCGGGGCGCCCATGGGCGACTGCCTCAAAGCATTGCAGGAGACCAAGGGCCACATCGAAGACGCGTTTGTGGTGCTGCGCAAGCGCGGCATGGCCTCGGCGCAGAAGAAGGCCGCGCGCACCACCAACGAGGGCGCGGTGGGCACCTACATCCACGCCGGCGGCAAGATCGGCGTGCTCATCGAGCTCAACTGCGAGAGCGACTTCGTGGCCCGCACCGAGGATTTCCAGGAGCTGCTCAAGGACATCGCGATGCACATCGCGGCCACCGATCCGCGCTACGTGCGCTCTGAGGACGTGACGCCGGAGGATCTGGAGCGCGAGAAGGAGATCTTTCGCGCCCAGGCCGCGGCTACAGGCAAGCCGGCGCCGGTGATCGAGCGTATCGTCGAGGGCAAGATGGCCAAGTTCTATGAGGAGGTCTGCCTCATCGAGCAGCCCTTCATCAAGGACCAGGCAGTGAGCATCAAGGAGCTGATCGCAACCAAGGTCGGCAAGCTGGGCGAAAACATCACGGTCCGCCGGTTCGCGCGCTTCGAGGTGGGCGCGCCCGATTGGACCGCCGCCACCACCAAGCAGGTTGAGGCGG
>Ga0182024_10018437_pt1 | contig 12996 bp, 12 predicted proteins | sample P32metaG_FD_120480 | JGI IMG/M metagenome (GOLD analysis project Ga0182024, IMG submission 120480) | Permafrost microbial communities from Stordalen Mire, Sweden - P3-2 metaG (Illumina Assembly) | ecosystem: Environmental > Terrestrial > Soil > Wetlands > Permafrost | place: Sweden: Stordalen...
CTGTCGGTGTTCTACGTCCGCAAATTCGTCAAGGAGCCGCCGATCTGGGTCGAGAACAAGCGCCGCCAGCGCGCCGAGGGCCGCGAAGTCAAGGCGCCGCTATTGGCGATCTTCAAGCCGATCGTTCTCGGCAATACGCTGACCTCGTGCTGGTGGATGGCGAGCGGGTTTGTCGCCTATTACTCGATCAACGCGCTGTTCGCGACCCATCTGCAAAAGGATCTGGGCTTGAGCCCGGCGCTCGTCGCGACGCCGATCTTCTTCGGCAATCTCGGCGTGTTTGTCGCGAGCTGCGGCTGGGGTTATGTCGCCGATCGCTGGGGCCGGCGCTGGGCGATGATTATCCCGGCGTTGATCGCGGTCCCGCTTACCCCGATCTATCTATTCAACCCCAGCATCTTGTGGGTCGTCTTCGGTTTCCTGCTGCAAGGCATGTGCGCCGGCGGCGGCATGCAGGGGCAGATGGCGCCTTACCTCAACGAGCGGTTCCCGACCGAGGTGAGAGCGAGCGCAACCGCGTTCTGCTATCACCAGGGCGCGATCTGGGGTGGGTTTGTACCGTTGGTGCTGACCTATTTCGCGACCCACTACAATCTGGGCTTCGCCGTCCCGATGCTCGTCGCGACCACCGTGGCGACCTTGAGTTTCGCCGCCTCCCTGGTGTTCGCGCCAGAGACCAAGGGCAAGGTGCTAGTGGCGGATCTGGTGATCGCCTGAACCGGAAGGCGGTGCGGGTCACAAGACGATCCGCACCGCCTCGCCGGCCGTCTCAAGCCTCGTGCCGAAACCGGCGCTGCACTCGCCAATCCTGGCGAGCGTAACGCTTTCGTTCACGAGCGGGCACAGCACGGTCTCGTTGGCGTCGTTGTGGCGGATGAAGCGGAAGCTCGCCTCCGCCACCCGACCGGCCCCGATCTCGACCCGCGCCATCATGCCGATCCAGTCGCCGTGGCGCCGCCCGCCATGCCCGGTATGGAACGAGAAGCTGCCGAGCCCGTAGAAAATCGGCTTGCCCTTATAGGCTTCGACCGGCAGCGAATAATGCGGCCCGTGCCCGATCACGATATCGGCGCCGGCCTCGATCGCCGCGTGGGCGATCTCGGTCATGTAGTCGAGCACTTCCTCGCCGAGCCCCCAATGGCACGAGGCTACGACGACATCGGCGCGCTGGCGCAACGCCGCGATATCCTCGGCAAACGCGGCGAGATAGGTGCGGTCGGGCCAGGTGATGACGATCGGCGGGATGCCGGGCCGATTCATCGGCGGAATTTCCGCTCGCGTCTTGTGCGCCGGCACCTGATAAGCGGTATGGGCGCGCAGCGCGGCGATGCCGGGACTGCGCGCGGCAGCCTCGTGATTGGTCGGCCAATAGACCGCGCTGCGCTGCACGAAGCCGATGCGCGACCCGTCGCGCTCGACGAGCGCCGGCGCGCGTGCCGCCGCCAGATCGGCGCCGGCGCCGGTATGGGCGATGCCGAGCCGGTCGAGCCGGGCGATCGAGCCGAGGATCGCGGCGGCGCCGTAATTGACGTTGTTGGCGAGGCCGACCGCGCAGAACCCGCCGAGCCGCAGCGCCTCGCCCCCAATCGCCGGATCGGCGAAAAACCCTTCCTGCTCGACGCTATGGCCGCCGGGCGGGTCGTACAGGAGACATTCGAGATTGCCGAAGACCGCGTCGGCCTCGGCGAAGGCGTCGCCCATCCGGCGGAACGGCACCGCCGGATCGTCGAGGTTCATCAGATTGACGTCGCCGACGAGGATCAGCGTGGACATGGCGCGATTCTCCCGTTTGGGATCAGATTCGCGCCATTATGTCGTCTTTCCCGCGAAAGCGGGAATCCAGGACAACCGCTCCACCGCTTGCCCCTGGGCCCCCGCCTGCGCGGGGTGACGAACAAAAGCTACGCCTCGACGTCCTCGGTTTCGGCGGCGCGGGCGGCGATCTCGGCCTCGATGTCGGCGAGCGATTTCTTGCCGCGCGTCGCCTTGGTGACCGCCTGGTCGAGCTCCTCGAGCGTGCACAGCTCGAGCCCGACCGGATGCCGGGCCTTGAGGTTGGGGCTGTTCCAATGGCTGCGGTCGCGCACCGCATTGATCGTCGGCTTGGTCGTGCCGACCAGCTTGCAGATCTGCGCATCCGACAATTCCGGATGGTTGCGCAGCAGATAGAGGATCGCGTCGGGCTTGTCCTGGCGCTTGGCGATCGGGGTGTAGCGCGGCCCTTTGTGGCGCTGGTATTGCGGCGGGATCGCGGTTTCCAGCAATTTCAGTCGCGCGTCGGGGTCGGCCTGGCAGCGCGCCAGCTCCTCGGCGGTGGTCTGGCCGTTGGCGACCGGGTCGAGCCCGAGCATCTGGACGGCCACCTCGCCATCGGCGATGGCCTGCACCTCCAAGGGATGCAACCCGCAGAACTCGGCGATCTGCTCGAAGGTCAGCGACGTGTTCTCGACCAGCCAGACAGCGGTCGCTTTCGGCATCAGCGGTGAACGCATTGGCAAGTTCCCGGGTAAGATCGTGGCGGGCCGCGATAGGGCCGCGCGACATGCTATCGATATAATAGGCCGCGCCTGCCGATGAAAGCGCCAAGCATCGGGTGGAGAGAGGAAGATGGACGAAGAAGACCTGCTGCCGGGCAAGAAGCCAGCGCCGCCAAAGGATTTAAGCCTCCTGGGCATCGCCGAGCTCGAGCTTTACATCGCCGGGCTCGAAAGCGAGATCGCCCGCGCCCGCGCCGAGATCGCCGAGAAACGAAAGCACCGCGGTGGTGCCGAGGCGCTGTTCAAGCGGTGAGCGGGCGCTCTTTTAGCGATCTGCGATCGGCGGTAGTCCCTCTTCCTTGCGGATGTCGTTGATGATCTGCAATACCCGCTCGCGGTAGGGGCGGTACTGGATGCCGAATTCCGTCACGAGCCGCGTGTTGTCGATCAGGTAGTTGCCGCTGAGCTCGCGGCCGCCGGTCTCCTTGTCGAAGGTGATCTGCGCGTCGGGCAGGAACTCGCGCACGATGTCGGCGATCTCGCCCATGCTGATCGTGTAGCCGCCGGTATTGTAGACCGCGTGCTTCGGCTTGTCGGACATGACGACACGGGCAAAGATCTCGGCGATCTCGTCGACATGCACCGGGGAGCGCATCGCGTCCTTGTAGGGGAAGTTGACCGGCTTGCCGCGCGCCGGATCGGTGATGCAGAACACGTGATCGACCGACCCGAAGATCTTGTCCGGACCGGTCACATTGGCCGGGCGGATCGTCGTGATCTCCATCCCGTGCTTCTCGCGATAGTCCTGCGCCTGCCACTCGTTGAAGATCTTGTGCATCGCGTATTGCACGTGGCCGTGGCGAAAATCCTCCTCGTTCACGACGCGGTCGCCGTAATGCTTCTGCTCGCCGCTGACCGCCAGCGAGCTGGCGTAGACGACCCGGTTGCAGCCGGCCAGGCGCGCCGCCTCGAAGCAATTGTCCATGCCGAGGACATTCAGCTTGAACGCGACGCGCGGCGGCAAATTGCTGCCGATATAGTAGGCGAGGTTGATCACCCGGTCCGGCTTCGCCTCGACCAGCCGCGCCATGAAATCGTCGAACTGGCTGACATCGCCACGCACCACCCGCACCTGCTTGCCGAGGGCCGAGAAATCGGCGGTCTGCGGCGCGATGTCCATGCAGACGATCTCCTCGCCGCGAGCGGCAAGAAGCGGAACCAGGCGCCGTCCGATAAAGCCCGTGCCGCCGGCGATGAAGGTGGTCATAGGGGCTTCCTCCCGATCCGTTTAGGTGCAGTTGGAAAAGCCTAGACCTGTAGGGGTGGGGCGCGCAACGGAGCCGCCCGCCGCCGGCGGCCCCGTTCGGAACCAAACGTCAGCGTTGGTGATCGAGAAAGGCGCGGATAGCAGCGACCGTGGCGGCGGGCTGCTCCTCCATCAGCCAATGTCCGGAATTCGGAATAACAAGCTCCTGCACATCGGTCGCTGCGGCCCGCATGACGACCGCCATGGTCGTTCCGAACGATTTCTCGCCGCCGATCGCGAGGACCGGCATCGTGAGCTTGCCACTCGCGAGAAAAACCCGGTTATCGATGGCATCTTGGTCGAACGCGGCAAACTGGGCGAAGCCGGCATGCATAGCGCCTGGCTGGGCGTATAATTTGGCATAGTGCTCGCGGGAGATTTCGCTAAACGCGGTCGGATCAGCCGAAAATTCGTTCCAAAAACGATCGAGGTAGATGCGCTCCCGTCCAGCGACCAGCCGCTCCATGTCAGGGCCGCCAAAACGGAAATGCCACAGGAGCGGATTTTTGAGGATTTCTTCCCATGGCCCCACTCCGGGCAGCGGCGCGTCCATGAGGACAAAGCAGCCAACCCGGGTCCGGTATTGCGCCGTGAAAGCGTAGCCGACCATATTGCCGATGTCGTGGGCGACGAAGTCTGCTCGCTCGATGCCGAGCGCGTCGAGCATGCCGGCGACATCATGGCCCTGGGTCTTCTTGTCATACCCGCTTTGGGGACGAGAGGAGAGACCCAGTCCCCGCAGGTCGGGCGCAATCACGGTATGGTCGCGGGCAAGCTCCGCCGCCAGGGGAGCCCACATGTCGCCGGTCTCACCATAACCGTGCAGCAGGACGGCGGCCGGCCCTTGGCCGCCGATCCGGACATGGAGGATCACGCCATTTGTTGGAATTTCCGCAGTTCGAAATCCGTTGGGGAAGGACTGCATCTCCCCATGGCTGAGCATGAGCTTTCTCCTACTGGGTCGCCTCGCCCGTGGTAGAGGCTACCCTTTGGCGAAATCGCGCACGCGCTCGATCTCGTCGATGGCGCCGAAGGCTGAACCGATCAGGATCTCCTCGAAGCCGAGTTGCTCGACGCGTTTGATGCGCTCTCGCGCCTCCTCGGGCGAGCAGATGAAATTGACGCTAGCGAGCTTCGCGAGCTCGGCGGATTCGGGGCGCTGGGCGAGGTCGACCGAGCAGTTGGCGAGGACGGCGTTGGCGCCTCCGGCCTCGCGGTAGATCGTCATGCCGTGTTCGAGATCGTCCCAGCTGCTGTAGCGCCCCGACGGGGTCCAGCCCTGGGTTTCCTTGGCCGCGTAGGTGATCCAGCGCGGGCTGCGCCACGCGCCGATCAGAATTGGCGGCCCGCCCTTGCACCCCGGCCAGGTCGACAGCGTGCCGCCGTTGACCGGTTCGCCGTTCCACACGCGATGCATGATCTCGAGGTCGTTCTTGAAGGTGCGGAAGCGGTGATCGTAATCGTAGCCGAGCAGCTCGAAATCGTCGCGTGTCGAGCCGCTGCCGACGCCGAGGATCAGGCGGTTGTTCGACATCGCCTGGAGCGACAGCACCCGGTGGGCGAGCTCGATCGGGTTGCGCAACGGGAGTTGCAGGACGCTGATCCCGAGCTCGATCTTGGAGGTCACCGCGGCGACCGCCGTCAGAACCTGGAGCGAGTCCAGGGTGGGCCGGCCCCGGCCCAGCGAATCCCCGATCCAGATACCGGGAAAGCCGCGGGCTTCGACCTGGCGGGCGAATTTGGTGATGCGATCCATCAAGCCGCCATCGGGGCTCGCGCCGGCTTGCGCCGCGGGGGCGCCGATCCGGATCATCGTGCTGACGCGCATAGGCCGTCTCTCCCTTGGGTATCGCCTTCCGGCTTCAGTGCTTCGCGGCGGCGGCGCTCTTCGGGTTGAGGCTCTGGATGTGCCCGCTCTCGGTGCCGGCGGTCGGGTCGATGACGGCGTTGATCAGCGCCGGCTTGCCCGAGGCGAGCGCCTCGGTCAGCGCCTTGGTCAGGCTCGGCGTGTCGGTGCAGTGGTAGCCGACCCCGCCGAACGCCTCGATGATCTTCTCGTAGCGCGCGTCACGCAGCAGGCCGGTCGGCGTGTAGGGGGTCCCCTCGGCGTCGCCGCGGTAGACGCCGTTATTGTTGAAGATGATCGTCGTCACCGGCAGCGCGTAGCGGCAGATCGTCTCGATCTCCATTCCGCTGAAGCCGAAGGCGCTGTCGCCCTCGATCGCGACGACCGGCTTGCCGGTCACCGCGGCCGCGCCGACGGCGTAACCCATGCCGATGCCCATGACTCCCCAGGTGCCGCTGTCGAGCCGGTGGCGGGGCTTGTCCATGTCGATGATGTTGCGGCCGAAATCGAGCGTGTTGGCGCCCTCGTTGACGATATAGACATCGGGCTGGGTGGCCAGCGCGTTGCGCACGGCACGCAATGCGGAGGAAAAATTCATCGGGCTCGGGTCGGCGTTGAGGCGCGCCGCCATGCGCTCGACGTTCTGCTGCTTGCGCTTGCCGATCTCGTCGACCCAGGTCGCCTGGTGCTTGATCTGCCCCGGCTTCATCGCGGCGTTGAACGCCGCGAACACCGACTTGATGTCGCCGACGACCGGCGCGGCGATCGCCCGGTTGCTGTCCATCTCGGTCGCCGAGATGTCGACCTGCACGAACCTGGTGTCGGCGTTCCACAGCGGCGCCCGGCCATGCGACAACAGCCAGTTGAGCCGCGCCCCAGCCAACATCACCACATCGGCGTTGCCGATCGCGTAGGAGCGGGCGGCGGCGGCCGATTGCGCATGGTCGTCGGGCAAGAGGCCCTTGGCCATCGACATCGGCAGGAACGGAATGCCGGTGGTTTCGATGAAGGATCTAATTTCCGCGTCGGCCCGCGCATAGGCGGCGCCCTTGCCGAGGATCACCAGCGGGCGCTGCGCGTTCGCCAGCAGCTCGATGGCGCGCGCGATTGATTCCGGCGCCGGGGGAGACGCCGGCGCCGGATCGACGACCTTGACCAGCGACTTCCGCGCCGTCGCCACATCGAGCGCCGAGCCCAGCACTTCGGCGGTCAGGTCGAGATAGACGCCGCCCGGGCGCCCCGACACCGCGGCGCGGATCGCCCGCGCGATGCCGATGCCGATATCCTGCGGGCGGTTGACGCGGTAGGCCGCCTTGCAATGCGGCCGCGCGACGGCGAGCTGGTCCATCTCCTCGTAATCGCCCTGTTCGAGATCGACGATCGAGCGGTCGCTCGACCCGCTGATCAGGATCATCGGGAAGCAGTTGATCGTGGCGTTGGCCAACCCGACCAACCCGTTGAGGAAGCCGGGAGCCGAGACGGTCATGCAGATGCCGGGCTTCTGCGTGAGGTATCCGGCGATCGCGGCCGCATTCGCCGCCGATTGCTCGTGCCGGAAACCGAGGTAGCGGATGCCTTCGTTCTGCGCCAGCCGCAGCAGATCGGTGATCGGGATGCCGGCCACCCCAAAGATCGTGTCGACCCCGTTCAGCTTGAGCGCCTCCACCACCAGGTGAAAGCCGTCGGTCATATTCTGTGGCGTTTCCGCTTCGCTCATGTCGTCCACCGTTTCCCCTTGGATCGAACAGGGTCTAATGAGAGTCGGCCCCAGCCGTCAACGGAGCCGTCGCTGCAATCGTGCGAAGCGCCGCAGCGCGCGCAGCCGGGAACCCGCGAGCCGGGCGATGCGCGCCCCCTCGGCGGGGGCGATGTCGCCGCGCGAAACAGCCGCCAACGCGATGCGCAGCACACGCTGAACATCCTCGGCCGAGCGTACCGACGCCAGGTCGATCCCGAGACGCTCGGCCGGATCGAGGACGGCGAGTGGCGGCGGCAGGAGTTGCAGGGCGAGGGGCCGCAACAGATACGGCTTGCGGTCGAGCAGGCTCGACAGCGCCCGCGCGCTCAGCGGCCGCGCCAAAAGATCGGGAACGCGCCGCTTGGGATTGGGAATGCCGGGCGGCCGACCGCGCGGATTGCCGGAGCTTCCCGTGGCGAAGCGGCCCCGCGTGTCGCGCGCCGGGAAAGAAAAGGGATCAGGGTCAAGGGATTGAGATTCCCCGATTCCAGTCCCGAAAAACAGCCAATCGCAGGAGGGATCAGGCAGATCGGGAGGATTTGCTGTCATCGGAGGGCAGTGAGAAGTGGGCATATATGAATCTAGGTTCATGATACGTTCTAATCAAGGGTTCGCTCGAACCGAGTCTTGTCGCACTTTGCGGCGAGCCGCCATGGGGGTAAGCTGCGGACAGCCCATGAAGGAAACAGCCATGATCGACATGCATGCCCATTGGCGGCCCGCCGAGGTCGCCGACGCCCTGCGCGCCCGTACTCGGGAGCCGCGCATCCTGCGCAACGCGGACGGCGTCGAGGTGCTGAAGGCCCCGCGGATGGGCGAGGCGCCGCTCGCCGAGGCGTTCGACGACGTCGATTTCCATCTCGGCCGGATGGACCGCCAGGGGGTCGAGGTCAGCGTGCTGTCGCTGCTCGGCTCGTTCTGCTGGGTCGAGGCGCAGCCGCTGGAGGTGTCCGGGCCGCTATGCCGGCGCATCAACGACCGGCTGTCGGCGATCTGCGAGGAGCATCCTGGCCGCTTCGCCGCCTTTGCCGCGCTGCCGCTGACGGACATGACCGCCGCCGCCGCCGAGCTCGAGCGGGCGCTCGCGCTGCCGGGCATGATCGGCGCGCAGATCCCGGGCAACGGCTTTCTCACCCGCGCCGACGCCGAGGCGATGCGTCCGCTGCTGGAAGCCGCGAACCGCCACGGCGCGGTGCTGTTCATCCATCACGGCCCGCGGCCGGGCGACGCGTTCCCCAAGGTTGCCGGCGACACCGACAACGCGCGCCGGCGCAACGGCACGCTCGACATGCAGGCGAGCCTCTCGTCGGTGATGGTAACGCTGTGCCTCACCGATCTGCTCGCGCCCTACCCCGATGTGACGGTCGTCGTCCACAATCTGGGCGGCAACATTCCCTACGAGGTCGAGCGCATGGACCACCGCTGCCTGCTCGACACGCCGAGCGAGGAGCTGCCGTCGTCGCGCTTCCGGAGGGCAAAGGTGTACGTCGATTGCAACTCGTTCGGCCCGCGCGCGATCGAGGCGGCGGTGAGCCTCTACGGAGCCGAGCGCATCGTGTGCGGCACCGACGGCAGCGAGTTCGGCTGCGACTGGACCCGCAAGGCGCTCGCGGAAGCGCGGATCGACGCGGACGAGCGCGAGCAGATCCTGCACCGCAACGCCGCCGCGCTGCTCGCCCGCGTCGCGGGGACCGCGCAGGGCCAAAGGGCCGCCGCCGAATAACTCCGGCGCCGCAGTGCTGTCGCGCAACGCCGCGGCCCTCGGGGCCGGCTGGCGCTCATCGCGGTGAGTTTCATCCTCATTCCGCCGCAGGGAGGGACGCCACCATGACCGCAGCAAAAGGCTTTGTCGTTCCCCCGGGTGGCGGGAAGCACCACGCCTCGCCGACGCCCGGCCGCTCCTTCGACTTCAAACTGCTCGGCGGTGAGACCGGTGAGAGCATCATGATGTTCGAGGAAACCCTGCCGCCCGGCACCACCAGCCTCTACCACCTCCACCGCGACAGCGATGAGGTGGCCTGGGTGCTCGCCGGCGAGGTCACCTTCAAGGTCGGCGACGAGGTCAGCATCGGCGGGCCCGGCGCCTGCGCATTCATGCCGCGCGACGTCGCGCATGCCTGGAAAAACACCGGCAGCGAACCCGCCAGGGTCCTGTTTCTCTACACTCCGGCGGCCGCCGGCGGCTATATCGAGGAGTTCGTGGGGCGCCCGGCCGGCCCGATGAGCGACGCCGAACGCGAGGAGCTCTGCGAGCGCTATCGCTGGGAAATCCTCGGCCCAAACCCACTGTGAGGCGACGCGCATTCATTACGCTTCTGGGCCGCCAAGGGGTCCAGGGCGGCGGAGACGCGTAGGCGTTGCTGCCTCGGAAATGCCGGTTGCGATCCTCTGGTATACCAGATACCATAAGCGATGCCCGAAGCCATCCCGCGTCCCGGCACCACCCTCGACATGCCGCGCCTGGACCCGCAATCGACCTTCCGCGACCTCGCCTACGCCGCGCTGAAGCAGGCGATCACCGCGATGGACATCTACGACCATCCGGAAGAAATCCGGCTCGACGAGCGGCGGCTCTCGGAGGGGCTGGGGGTAAGCCGCACGCCGATTCGCGAGGCGATGACCCTGTTGGAGCAGGAAGGGTTTGTCCGCACCTTGCCGCGCCGCGGCATCTATGTCGTGCGCAAGACCAAGCGCGAGATCGTCGAGATGATCACGGTCTGGGCGGCGCTCGAAAGCATGGCGGCGCGGCTCGTCGCGCAGGGCGCGCCCGACGACGACATCGCCGAATTGCGCCGGCTGATGGACGCGTTCCACGACGGCACCGATGGCGAACGGTTGGAAGAATATTCCGACGCCAATATCGCCTTCCACCAGGCGATCATCCGCATGAGCGGCTGCGCGCTCTTGGCAGAGCTGACCGAAAACCTGTTCATCCACATGCGCGCGATCCGCAAGATCACGATCCACCAGGACAATCGCGCGGCGCGCTCGATCGTCGACCACATGGCGGTCATCGAGGCGCTGGAGCGGCGTGATCCCGACGCGGCGGCGCGGCTGGCGCGCGAGCACACGCTGGGCCTCGCCGCGCATGTCGAGCGGCACGGCGATTTTCTCGACACGACACGAGACGATGTTTGAGTGAGGAAACGATGAGCAAGGCACTTGAAGGCGTCCGCATCCTCGACATGACGCATGTCCAGGCGGGTCCGACCGGAACCCAGCTGCTGGCGTGGATGGGCGCCGATGTGATCAAGGTCGAGCTGCCCGGGCGCGGCGACATCACCCGCGGCCAGCTGCAGGACGTGAAGGGCGCGGACAGCCTCTATTTCACCATGCTGAACTCCAACAAGCGCAGCATCACGATCAACATGAAGCAGCCCAAGGGCAAGGCGGTGATCGAGGCGCTCGTGCGACGCAGCGATATCATTGTCGAGAATTTCGGCCCGGGCGTGCTCGATCGCGCCGGCTTCACCTGGGAGCGCTTCCAGGAGCTCAACCCGCGCATCATCTATGCCTCGGTCAAGGGGTTCGGCCCCGGTCCGTTCGTCGACTGCAAGGCTTATGAGAACGTCGCGCAATGCATGGGCGGCGCGGCGAGCACGACCGGCTGGGAAGACGGCCCGCCGACCGTCACCGGCGCGCAGATTGGCGATAGCGGCACCGGCGTGCACATGGTCGCCGGCATCCTCGCCGCGCTCTACCAGCGCGAGCGCACCGGCAAGGGCCAGCGCGTCGAGGTCGCGATGACCGACGCGGTGCTGAACCTCTGCCGGGTCAAGATGCGCGACCAGCAGCGGGTGATGAAAGGGCCGATGCCGGAATACCCCAACAAGGAGTTCGGCGATTTCGTGCCGCGCGCCGGCAATGCCTCGGGCGGCGGCCAGCCGGGCGCGGCGCTGCGCTGTTCGCCGGGCGGGGCCAACGACTACGTCTACGTGATTATCCAGCCGCCGTGCTGGGAGCCGCTGATGAAGCTCTGCGGCCGCGAGGAGCTGATCACCGACCCCGGCTGGGCGACCCCGGCGGCGCGGCTGCCGAAGATCCCCGAGTGCTTCGCGCTCATCGAGCAATGGACCCTGACCAAGACCAAAATGGAGGTCATGGCCGAATTGAACGAGGTCGACGTGCCGTGCGGGCCGATCCTCTCGATGAAGGACATCTACGAGGACCAGTCGCTCTACGCGCGCGACATGCTGGTCGAGCTCGACCACCCGACCCGCGGGCGCTATGTCCAGGTCGGCTCGCCGATCAACCTGTCCGACTCGCCGGTCGAGCACCAGCGCGCGCCGCTCCTGGGCGAGCATACCGACGAGGTGCTGAAATGGCTCGGCCACAGCGAGGCCGAGATTGCCTCGATGCGCCAGGAAGGAGCGGTGTAAACCGCGTGCGCGTGAGTTCGCCCTCCATCTTCCCCTCTCCCGCAAGCGGGAGAGGGTGGCTTCGGGCGCAGCCCGAAGCCGGGTGAGGGTAAGGTGGCCGGTTCCCTCACCCTCCCATCGCTGCGCGATGGGTCCCTCCCTCTCCCGCAAGCGGGCGAGGGGTAGTAGGCTGCACAAATGGCCCTCACCGCGAAGCACGATCGACGCGTCCATCCCGGCTCCGGCCGGCGGCGCGGTCTCGATCACCCGAAAGGCCGGCAGGTCGATCCCGCGGCGCTCGCCGAAGTGCAGGCGCTGCTCGACGACAAGGAACGCCGGCGCGACTTGTTGATCGAGCATTTGCACCTGTTGCAGGACCATTACGGCTGCCTGCACGCGCGTCATCTGGCGGCGCTGGCCGAGGAGATGCGGCTGGCGCTGGTCGAGGTTTACGAGGTCGCCTCGTTCTACGCGCATTTCGACATCGTCATGGATGACGAAGCGCCGCCGCCAGAGCTGACCGTGCGGGTCTGCGACAGCCTGACCTGCGAGCTGTTCGGCGCGCAGGCGCTGCTGTCGCAATTGCCGGATCGGCTCGGCGATACGGTGCGGGTGGTGCGCGCGCCGTGCATGGGCGGCTGCCATAACGCGCCGGTCTGCGCGATCGGCCATGCGCTGCACGAGCACGCGACAGTCGACAGCGTCGCGGACGCCGTGGCGCAAGCCGAAGTCCACGGGCACACCCACCCCGACATCCCGCCTTTCGTGAGCCTCGACGACTACCGCGCCGGCGGCGGCTACAAGCTGCTCGAAGCCTGCCTCGACGGCGGCCGCGCCCGCGACAGCGTCATCGAGGCGATGGAGAAATCCAATATCCGCGGCATGGGCGGCGCCGGCTTTCCGACCGGGCGCAAATGGCGCTTCGTGCTGGCCGAGCCTGAGCCGCGGCTGATGGCGGTCAACGGCGACGAGGGCGAGCCGGGCACGTTCAAGGACCGCTATTTCCTCGAAACCGACCCGCACCGCTTCCTCGAAGGGATGCTGGTCACCGCCTGGATCATCGAGGCGCCCGACACCTACGTCTATCTGCGCGACGAATACCCGCAATGCCGCGAGGTGCTGGCGCAAGAGATCGCAGCCATCGAAGCCGCGGGCCTTGTCAAGGACACGCGCATCCATCTGCGGCGCGGCGCCGGCGCCTATATCTGCGGCGAAGAATCATCGCTGCTGGAGAGCCTGGAGGGCAAGCGCGGGCTGCCTCGGCACAAGCC
>Ga0182024_10018438_pt1 | contig 12993 bp, 11 predicted proteins | sample P32metaG_FD_120480 | JGI IMG/M metagenome (GOLD analysis project Ga0182024, IMG submission 120480) | Permafrost microbial communities from Stordalen Mire, Sweden - P3-2 metaG (Illumina Assembly) | ecosystem: Environmental > Terrestrial > Soil > Wetlands > Permafrost | place: Sweden: Stordalen...
AAGCGAGTCAGCGATCGCCTCGGGCACAGCGGTATCGCGATTACTGCTGACACTTACGGCCACTTGTTCGTCGACGGCCAGACCGCTGCCGCCGAGGCGATTGACTCGATCATCTCGGCCGCCGCCCAGATCCCGTAAGGCAAACCTGGAGCGTTAGGAGACGCTTAGGAGACATGTCGACTCGCCGCGCCCCAGCGTACTCCGCGAAATCGGTTCTGGATTTGAGCGAAAACCTTTGTAAATTGGGACTGGCGGGAGCGTGTAGGAATCGAACCTACCAGTCGCCTTGCGACGACCTCAGCGATTTTGAAGACCGTGCGAACCACCAGATCCGTACGCTCCCCCGACAGCTAAAGGCTTTATTTTATTTGGACTTTCGAAAAGTACTGCTGAGCAGCGGCCGCCCGATTTGCCTCGCGCTATAATGGACGCCATGAAGGCCACCCTGATTGCCGCAGCTTTGTGCTTTGCGATGGGATGCGCCGGAGCTCGCGCCGGTAGCGGTGCGAGCCACGGCTCGAGCGCCACGCTCGTAACCCCGACGCCCGCCGTGCCGTGGGGCCGCTTTCTGGCGCTCGATTATAAACAGCCGGGGCAGCCTAAGCTGACCGGCTCCGAGGTAGCCTTGATACGCAAGGCGCTTGCGCTCGTCAAGCCCTGCCAACAGCAGTGGCTTAAGTATTCCTTCGACAATGCTGACCCGACGGGGAATACGATCGACCTGTACTTCGAGCCCAGCGATCGCCAAGAAACCGCGGCCATCTTTTGGACAGGCGATTACTACTACTTTGACCAGGGCCGAGCTGCTCCGCTACCACAGTCGAGCGCGCCAATTCCTGGAGTCTCAAAACCCCTCACCGATTACCCCTGCCACCCATAGGCGTGAAAGGCCGTTAGCTCTTCCGATATATTCGCGCCGCGCCGTTTCGGTTTGACCTATCTCAGCCGACTCGCCGGGTTGACAAAGCGGGCGGTTGGGTGCAGGCTTTAGGCATGAGAAATTTAGCGGCATTTACGGCATTGGCGCCGATCTGCGCGCTCGCATTGCTCTCCGGGTGCTCCGGCGGCAGCGGCGGCTTGCGCGGCTCTAACCCGATGCTTCCGAGCGCCGGCGTCGTGCCCGACGCCGGCGGCGTTGAGTTCCTAATGGTGGGCAACTATGGCGACAACGACATCGAGGTGTACAAGATCGCAAGTGACGGGGCCCTTACGGAGGTAAAAGGGTCGCCGTTTTCATCGGGCACTGGGCCGACGGCAATGGGCATCGATCCGACCGGTAAGTTCGCGTACTCGGCTAATAGCGGATCGGATAACGTGTCTGGATACACGATCGACGCGACCACCGGCGCGCTTACGGCAATATCCGGGTCGCCGTTTAGCACCGGGACGAACCCGAGCGGCGTAGCCGCCGATCCAACAGGCAAGTTTGCCTACGTTAGCAACTATGGATCGAACGACGTTTCCGCCTACACGATCTCGTCTAGCGGCGCGCTCGCCGCGATAAAGGGGTCGCCGTTTGCAACCGGGACTGAGCCCGAGTACGTCGCGATCGATCCTAAGGCCAAATTCGCTTACGTGCCAAACTACAGCTCGAGCAACCTTTCCGGCTACGCGATCGAGAGCACCGGCGCGCTGAAGGCGGTCAAGGGATCGCCGTTTACGGCAGGCACCGATACCGACGGCGTGACGGTAGACCCAACTGGAAAGTTTGTCTACGCTTCGAACTACGGCTCCGACAACGTATCTGTCTATGCACTCGGGAAAACCGGCGGGTTGACGGCGGTGAAAGGCTCGCCGTTTGCAGCAGGTACCGAGCCGACGAACATCATCGTCGATCCCAACGGAAAGTTCGCCTTCGCCAGCAACTACGGCGGGAATAACATCTCCGCTTACACGATCAATGCAAAGACCGGCGCGCTGACGGCCGTAAAGGGATCGCCATTTGCCACGGGTACCGGGCCCGAGTATGTGGTTGTCGATCCGGCAGGCAAGTTCGTCTATACGCCGGACGTTGGAGCCAACGAAGTTTCGGCTTTCGCGATCGAGAGTAACGGCGCGCTCAAGTCGGTGAAAGGTTCGCCCTTCACCGCCGGTACCGAGCCGGCCGGCATCGCCATCTGTCGCGCGTCATCGGGCAAATGCATTCCGCCGCCACTGTAGCGTCATTCGCAGCGTCGCACTTAGGCTGACAACGTAGACGGTGCCGTTCCCGATTAGGGGCGGCACCGCTGCTTTAGCGCTACCTCTTACAGTTCGGTGGTTGGTCTTTCGGCGGCAGTTCGTAGCACGGAACCGCCGCAGGCGGTCCGGCGAGCACTTCGATCTCCATAACGGTATTGTTCAATAACTGCTCGTCTCTCATCTCGTCGGAGGACTCCACGTTTGCCGAACAAACGACGTCCGCCGACGTCCATCCGCGCCACAGCACCCGCGCCGACGCTTCAAACGGTTCGATGTTCGGGCAGGTCGCACTCTTCCAATCGTAAGCTCGCGCGGCCGCGACGACCGCGAAGAAACGAACGACGGTATCCTGTGGCAAGTTGAACGCTTTGGTACCGGTCGATGCAGACCAGATCGCCGCGACGCCGTCCGAACGCACCGCAATTTGCCATCGGTGGTAGTTCGTGGAACCGATGATAACGGCGGTATCGAGTGGGGCTGCAGCTACGAGGGCGAACGCGCTAAGTACGGCGAGAAGTCGCGCCAAGTTCCGCATTAGATCGCGATTCGTCGTTCGATACCCGACGCCCCGTATCGCAGGCTGCGGCTAGGCTTTGAAGGATGGCCAGGACGCGAAAGCGGACTTAGAGGTGATCGATGGGCCAAACGCGAGCTGCATTTGTCGCCGGCGCCGCCAGCGCTCTCGCAGGATGCGCGCGGGTTTCGCCGTTCGGCGGAATATCCGCTTCGGTGATTCCGGCTGCTCGCGATGGGCGCGTCGTCATCGTCGGCGCCGGCGTCGCGGGTTTGACCTGTGCCTATCGCTTACGGCAAGCTGGTATTGCCAGCCGCATCTTTGAGGCAAACGATCGCATCGGCGGCCGTACGTGGACGCTGCGCAACTACTTCGCGGAGGGGCAGATCGCCGAGCACGGCGGCGAGTTCATCTCGATCGGGCAGATGGAAGTACAACGTCTTGCTCGCGAGCTCGGACTGCAGCTCGTCAATCTCAACCGTCACGAGCCCGGTCACGACATCTACTTCTTCGACGGCGAACCTTACACGGTCGCAGAGGCGCGCGATGAGTACCTTGCGCACGTGCGCAGACCTCTTCACGCCGCGCTTCAGGCTGCCGGTTTCCCGACGAAATACGACCGCTGGACCCACGCGGGCCGCGCGCTCGACCGCACGAGCGTTGCCGAGTGGATCGAAGCGAACGTGCCCGACGGGCGACGATCGAAAATCGGCGCGCTGCTCGTGAACGCCTGCGTCGGTGAATACGGAGGAGACCCGGAGGAACAGAGTGCGCTGAACCTTATCTATCTTCTGGGTTTCGAGGGACCGCACCGGCTGAATGTCGACGGCACAGACGAGGCGCTTCACATCGTCGGCGGCAACGACCAGCTCGCCGCAAGAATGGCGGCAGCGCTCCCGGGCGGGGCCATCGAGCTCAATACGGCGCTGGTCGCGTTGCGCGCGCGCTCTGACGGATCGGTGACCTGCACGTTCGCTTCGGGCAGCCGAGTCTACGACGTCGTCGCCGAGCGCCTCTGTCTCGCGATCCCGTTCACCACGTTGCGCAACGTGGAGCTGCGGCACGCCGGTTTCTCAGCGCTCAAGCGAATCGCCATCGACAACCTCGATCTCGGGACGAACGCCAAACTTCACATGCAGTTCAAGCGCCGCCTTTGGAACCAGGAACACTACGACGGCTCTTCATACGTACAGTTTGCTTATCAGGAGTCGTGGGATGTCTCGGCGGCACAGCCGGGCGAATACGGCATTCTCGTCGGATTCCCGGGCGGCCGGCACGGCTTGCTGCCCGGCGCGGCGCACGGCCCGGCGCCGAAGGATATAGCGGACGCGTACGTTCGAGAGCTCGACCGCCTCTATCCCGGCCTTGCAAACCTCTACACGGGTGTGGCGTACCTCGACGACTGGGCGCGCGACCCATGGCACCACGGCGCGTATTCGTACTATCGCGTAGGGCAGTACACCCGTTTTGCCGGCATCGAACCCGTGCCGGAGGGAAGCGTCTTCTTTGCCGGCGAGCAGACGTCGTATAACGACATGGGATACATTAACGGCGCGGTCATTTCGGGCCAACGCGCGGCACGCGAAATCGCGCACCGTTCACTTTGATCGTGGCCCCTGGCCCTACTCACTTCGGACGGCATACGATCCCCCGCCCTTTTCGTGCACCTCGACGGGCACGTTCGTCTATGTCGCCGACAATGGTTCCACCGATGTTTCCGCCTATAAGATCGACGGGGCCACCGGCGCGCTGACAGCGGTGGCTGGATCGCCGTTCGGGGCAGGCACACAACCCACCGGCGCGGGAGTCGATCCCAACGACCGGTTCGCCTTCGTCCCCAACGTTGGCTCTAACGACGTTTCGGCCTATTCGATCGATGCGAGCACCGGAGCGCTCACGCCGGTTTCAGGGTCGCCATTTGGGGCGGGCAGCAAGCCGCAAGGCCCGGTGGGAATCGATCCTGAGGCCAAGTTTGCCTACGTAGCCAACGCCGGCTCGAGCGATGTTTCCGCCTACAGCATCGGGAGCAGCGGCGCGCTGGCGCCGGTTTCAGGGTCACCGTTTGCAGCGGGGACCAAACCCGTCGGCGCAGCTACGTGTCAAACTGTTGGGACCAGATGCCTGCCACCGTCCTTGTAATCATGCAAGACGGAAGCAGCCCCGGAGAGGCTGAAGAACCGTCAATGATTCAAGGTTTCGCGGTTGCCGCGGTCCTCGCCGCGCTGTTCGCCGGATGCGCTGGGAGCGGCGCGTCCCCATCACTTTCGCGTACGGCGGCGCGCCCCGTAAACGCGCACGCCACCGAAACAGTGCTCTACTCGTTTACCGACGGAACCGACGGTGGGGGACCGAACGGCGGTCTCGTTTTTGATTCTTCGGGCAATGCATTCGGAACGACGCACTTCGGCGGGAACGACTCGTGCGGTGGCAGCGTCGGCGGCGGTTGCGGTGTGGTATTCGAGTTGTCACCGAGCAAGAGCGGCGGCTGGAGCGAGGCGCCGCTCTACACCTTTGACGACGGCACCGACGGCGGTTTCCCCAACGCCGGCGTCATCCTCGACAAGAATGGGAACGCCTTCGGCACGGCGAGCACCGGCGGCAGCACGCAGTGTTCGATCGGCTGTGGTGTCGTGTACGAGTTGAGCAATAGCAGCGGTTGGTCCGAGAGCGTGCTGCATACGTTCGTCGAAAGCGATGGGGAGTTTCCTAACGCAGTGCTGCTGCCGAGTTCCAACGGAACGCTCTACAGCACGACGTGGTACGGCGGCAGCAGCGGCAACGGTACGGTCTTCTCACTCACGCCGGGCAGCAGCGGCTGGACCGAGCGCGTCTTGTACAGCTTTCAAGGTACGACCGACGGCAGCGCACCCGCCGGCGGCGTAGTAGCCGACCGCGCCGGCAACCTGTACGGCACCACCTATAAGTACGATGGGGACAACGACGGCGTCGCATACGAGTTGCAAAAGAAGTCGCAAGGCGCGTGGAAGGACCGCGACCTCTACACCTTCACGAATAACGGCGGCGGTGAGAACCCGTACGCGGGCCTCATTATGCCGGCGAAGGGCACGCTTTACGGAAGCGCGATCGAAAGCGGGCCTGACGAGGGCGGCGTTGCGTTCGAACTGGTTCGCAGCAAGGGGCACCAGTGGAAGCAGACCGTGCTGCACGCGTTCGGCGGAACCGGCGACGGTAACGCGCCGTACGGCGGACTCGTTGCCGATAAGTCCGGCAACTTGTTTGGAACGACGGTCTTCGGCGGGACGAACAACGCCGGAATCGTCTACGAGCTGAGCCCAACACGTGGCGGCCAGTGGAAAGAACGAATCGTGTATTCATTCACCGGCGGGGCCGACGGCCAATACCCCAGCGGGTCGCTGACGCAAGGTGCATCGGGAAATCTCTACGGCAGCACGAGCAACGGAGGAAAGAGCGGGTACGGCGTCGTCTTCGAGATTACGCGCTAGCTACGCGAACGCTGCTTCGCGCGCGCACGAGCAATATAGGGCGATGGCGAACCCAAGATTCAACAACAATCCAAGCAGTCCAACCTCCGGACCGTAGATGGTCGTATTCGAGATGCCAAGAGCGCCGATGTGAGAGCCGAAACCAAAGAGCACGTAGGCCAGGCCATTCCAAACCCCATGACTCACGCTTGCAACGACCAGCGAGCCTGAAAGCAGACGCAACATCCCCCAGATAGCGCCAAGCACGGCCGCGTTGAGCATAAAGACCGGAACTTGAGCAATTGGCGGGTTGAATCCGGTGGGCAGCACGACCGAGGACCAGTGCCACAGAGCGAACGCGATGCTCGTCAACGCCAGAACCGCAATCTTTCCCTGGTTGGCGTGGCGCAGCGACGCCCACAACCAACCACGGAAAAAGCCTTCTTCGGTGAGCAGCGCTACGGGGATCGTGGTTCCGCCAACGAGCAAGAGATTGCGCCACAAGGAGTGTGTATGATGGGGCGCAGCGGCGGGATCTAATACCCCCGTCAGGGCCGCAACACCAGCGATCGCCCCCATCACGAGCAGTGGATACAGCAGTGCGAGGCCGTAATATCGCAACGCGCGCAGGCCGCCCCATGAAAAGCCGACCTCGCGCGCGGAGAAGCGCTGGAGGTACCAAAAAAGCATGAGCAGCGGAAATAGGGGTAATGAACTGAATGCGGACGTGCCGGTGGCGTCCATCGTTGAGGTAATGGCGATGGCCACGAGCACGCCCGCGATCGGCCATATCCAGGATCGATTCGTTTGTGAGCCCAAGCGCATCACCTACGCAACCTCGGCTGCAGATGTTTCGCGTCCGGTGTCGGGAGACTTCAGGAGAGAGTTATGAAAGCCACGGTATACCACGGTAAGCGCGACGTTCGCGCCGAAAACGTTCCCGATCCGAGCATCGGCGATCCGCAAGAAGCCATCGTTCGAGTTACGCGCGCCGCGATCTGCGGGTCGGACCTCTGGTTTTATCGCGGCGTCACGGAGCCGGCGCCGGGAAATCGCACCGGTCACGAGTTCGTCGGCATCGTGCAAGAGGTCGGCAGCGCCGTTCGCGGCGTTCGTCCGGGCGACGCGGTAATCGCACCGTTTGCGTGGAGCGATGGGACGTGCGAATTCTGCCGCGCTGGTTTGCAGACGTCATGCGTGCACGGGGGCTTCTTCGGAAGCGAAGGACACGGCGGGCAAGCCGAGTTCGTCTCGGTGCCATTCGCCGACGGCACGCTCGTCAAAATGCCGGAGACAATCGCCGGTGACGAGCGGAAGCGCGACGCGAGCGTGACACTGTGCGACGTCATGGCGACCGGCCATCACGGCGCGGTCCGCGCGCAAACGAAGGCCGGCTCAACGGTCGTCGTCGTCGGCGATGGCGCAGTTGGGCTCTGTGCGGTGCTTTCAGCTGCGAAAGTGCTACAGGCCGAGCGCGTTATCGCGGTAGGGCACAACCACAAACGATTGGAGATCGCCACGGGCTTCGGCGCGACGCATACCTTCAATTCACACGACCAGAACGTACGCGAGCAGATTCTCGAGTTGACCTCCGGCGGCGCACCGCATGTCGTGGAAGCAGTCGGCAATCAGGAGAGCTTGGACCTCGCCGTGGGCGTCGCGCGGCCCGGCGGTGCGGTCAGCTTTATCGGGGTGCCGCACAACGTCAAGGCGCCGCTGATGAGCGACATCTTTCACAATAACCTTTCGCTGTGCGGCGGGGTCGCGCCGGTGCGCGCATACCTGCCGCAGCTCATCGCAAGCCTCGAAGCGGGACGCATCGATCCCTCGCCGGTACTTGACCTCGCGCTACCGCTCGATAGAGTTGCCGACGGGTACGCGGCGATGGACGAACGCCGCGCCGTCAAAGTCTTACTCGCCGTTTCCTAAGTGCCGCGTGCGGCGGCTTAAGCGTATTTTGTCACTAACCGTTCGGCGTACCAAGCCGGCCAGGGTTGCGACGGCGACGAACTCGCATACGCTTCGTCGAGCTCGACCAAGTCGCGCGTGAGGTGGCTGCGTATCGGGCGTCGCGCGAGCAGTTGCGGAAGTTCGGAGTGAGCGAGAAGCCAGTCGGAGTAAAAGGTTGCCCAGTCGTCGTCGTTGCCGTCGGTGTCCGAGAAGACGACGTGATGGATTTCACCGACCTCGCGTAACAGCTCCGCGATCTTAACCGCGGCGTCTTCGCTCATGGCAAACTAAGCGCTCAAATGGAAATCGTTTGGCGCGCGCTTTGGAGTGTGCGAGATGGAGTCGCCGGTTCTTTCGCGCGTCCGACGCCGAGGTACCGCAGCCCTTCCCTAACGACCTCGTCGGCGTCGAAAATATTGCGGCCGTCGAATACGACGTTCCCGCGCATCAACTTTCGGACCATCCGAAAATTGATGCGTGTGTATTCATCCCATTCGGTCGCCAATACGATGGCATCGCATCCATTCATCGCTTCGTACATCTGCGAACAATACCTGACATCGGCACCGGTTTTTGCGCGGGCGCCCTCGATGGCGATCGGATCGTGCGCCGTGACCGTGGCGCCGGAGCGAATTAACGATTCGATGAGATGGAGCGCGGGCGCGTCGCGGACGTCGGAGGTGTTCGGCTTGAACGCGAGACCGAGAACGCAGACGGTCTTACCCTCGATCGAACCGCCTAGGGCTTCTTGAATCCTTGCGATAGCGCGCGGAATCTGAGCCCGATTGACGGCGTCGACCGAACGCAACAGCGCCGCGTCGTATGTTCGGCCGAGGGCCGTTTTTTCGAGCGCTCGCAAATCCTTCGGGAAGCAAGAACCACCGTACCCAATTCCGGGGCTCATATTGTGAGTCCCGATGCGGCGATCGAGGCCGATGCCTTCAGCCACGGCCTTGACGTCGACGCCGACGAGTTCGCAAATATTCGCGATCTCGTTCATAAAGGAAATCTTCGTCGCTAAGAACGCGTTGGCCGCGTACTTGATCATTTCACTCGTACGGACGTCGGTGATGACGAATGGTGCATCGAGAGGCTCGTACAAGTCTCGCATAGTCGCCTCGGCTTGCGGGCTGCTCGTACCGATTACGATGCGGTCCGGGTGCATGAAGTCGGCGATAGCCGAGCCTTCGCGAAGAAACTCCGGATTGCTCACAACGTCGACTTGGTGCGGGTTAACGGCGTTCTCGGCGATGATTGCCGAGAACATCTCGCTGGTCTCGACCGGCACCGTCGATTTCAACACGATAATTTTCGGCCCGTGCAAGCCGCGCGCGATGGTAGCGGCAGTATTCCATATAGCCGAAAGGTCGGCGTTGTCGTCGTGGTCCTTCGGCGTTCCAACCGCGATGAAGACTATACCCGATTCGCGCACGCCCCCTTCGACATCTTCGGAGAAGGCAAGCCGGCCGGCGTGATGATTGCTGGCAATCATCTCGAGCAAGTGGGGCTCATAGAAGGGCAGCTCCCCACGAAGAAGCGCCGCTATTTTGCGGGCGTCGGTATCGAGGCAAACGACCGAATTGCCGAGTTCGGCCAAACACGCGCCGGTGACCAGACCAACGTAACCTGCCCCGACAACCGCGACTCGTCTGCGTCGATTCGATTGTTGCGGAGATATCGGTTCAACGGCAGCAAGTCGCTGCGTGCCATTGGGCTTCACGGAGTTCGATCCCGCAGGCCGCAATGACGAATCGAAGGCTCAGCTGGGGCTGCAAGAGACAAAATTAAAGCCACGTTATGCTCAAACCTCTCTAGTGTTCCTGTTCTTACTGCTTCATCGCGCGTCGCGGCGCGCCGTTCGCCTCAGCTTGTATTGAAACGGACGCGGCTAGCAACCGCGAGCGTTAACGTTCTCAGAGAGAGTTCGGACGACGATGGCCGCCGCAGCCGGTTATACGACTGCGGCGGCACGAAACGCCGAGAGTTAGCGAATGATGATTTCGAGCCCTATTCCGTGAACGTACTGTTGAAGATCCCGCGTTTGCTTCCGGTGACCGTTACGCCGTTCTCAAAGAAGCAGCCGCCGCCGAACGAGAGTCCGACCGTGCGCACACGTGAGATAGCCTTAGCAAACTTTGTCGGATTCGCAGTTCCGAACGTGCCATTCCAATCGGACCAACCGGCCGGGTCGTTCACCGCCTGCGATATCGTCATCGGCTCATCTTCTGCCAACGTCCAACTCACCGGATTCGACCACCAGTAATGCGTGTACTGGAAAAGGCCGCCCGTAGTAAAGAAGAAGCGCGCGTTCGGAGCTGCGCCACCGCCACCGCAGCTGGGGCTGCCTTGATAGGTGAAACCGAGAGGAGGCGCCTTCCTTCCGGCGGTGACATTCACGACGTCGCTGAGCGTCGTACCGGTGAGGTCGCCAATAAAATTCTTGTTTGCGGTGACCAAGAGCGCCGTATAACGGCCGGGCTTAAGGTAGAACGTGACCAAACCGTAATAGTTCGACGTTTTGCTCGGGCAAATGCCGCTGCTAGCACTACAGTAGGAATACATCAGCCACTTGGCGCTTCCCGGTTGGTAAGCATTCGGCTGCGTCGAGTCGGAGCGGTGGAACGCAGTTAACTGCATCGCACCCGGCGACGGCAGCTGCGATCCGGCGTTGCTGCCGCTGCAGCCGGCCAGAACCGCAACGAGCGTCGCCACGCCGAGCGCCAAACTAAAATTCTTCATTTTTGCTAACTCTCCATTCTCTCTTCACGAGAGAGCAACAGTACACTGGTCAGACTTTTAAACCTGAGGCACATGGTTCGCCCGGCGAGCGCCAACCTATACTCGACGGCGACGAATTTCCTTCGCGGCTAGAATTGGGGCACCGACTGCGAGGTAGACGCCGCTCGCCAAGCTTACCCCCGAGACGCCGAGTCTCCTCCGTCCTTGGTGCCCGAAGGAGCGTCCGGCCGGTGCCGCCCGTCTGGCGGCACCGGCCGGACGCAAGGGGTTCTACGGGGCGCTGATTGCCGTACCGTCCGGTTCGTTGGACGACGACAAAGCCGCGCTCGTGTGCAGCGGATCGCCGCCCGACGGATAGGACCAGCTGTCAATAGTAGTGGCCGCGGATCCAGACGTGCAGCCGAAGCCGTAGTAATAGCTGAATTCGTAATCCCCCGCATACAACTTTTTCCCGCTCTCGACGACCTGCGAGACGGAACACGCTGCGGCGCCCAGCGAGTTATTAAGGTTAGTTGTGCTGTTAATCGTCCCGGCTGAATGCGAAATCGTGACGTAGTCGATGCAGGAGGTTATAGGGTTGAACGAGCCGCTGCAATCGTTGTCTTCAACCGCGAGGTTCCCCCCGCCATGGGCAGGGATCCACTGAACCGAACCGGGCCCGTGAATCGTGCTGCTGATCGTAATCCTGTGCACCGAGGTTGCGCCCTTCGCTAGCTTATCGACGTAGGCGGGGGTGTAGGCGTAAGGGGCAACATCGAAGTAGAGATTGCCTCGCCCATCGTAGCCGGCGGAAAAGTAAGCGTACACACTAGAATCGGGGTCCTGGTATGTCGTCGGCGCGCCGGATCCAACAAGAGGATAGACCACGACCTCGCCCGGCGGTTGACTGGGGCCGTCATCGAAGATGTTCGTGACCGCGAGGTTGCCGGTCGTCTTGTCCCAAGCGCACCCAACGGGTAATCCGGTCGAGTCAGTCAATGTTTTCATTAGCACGGCGTCGTGTGAGTACTCGTAGATCACATGGTTGCCGCTTTTATAGCCTGTATTCGTCACCCAAACGTCGCCTGAACTGTCGGAGCACTCACCTTGCGGCTGGTCGAAGCCCGTCAGCGTTGCCACCAGCGTGAGCGACGGCATGTTGTAAATGTACACGTCGTTCGTGCCGGGATCTGAGATCCAGAGCTGCCGGCCATTGACGTCCTTTTTCAGTTCCGGCGAACGCCACGACTTCTGGTGGTCGGGATGACGGGCGCCTTCCACGAGACCCATAAAGCCGTCGTGGTGGTGGCCGAGTGCAAGCGCGCCTGGCTGGGTTGCATTTAGCCCCGTGGAGCCGAGCGCCGATGACGGCGACCCGCTCCCACCGCCGCTGCAGCCGGCGAGTATGGCAACGGCCCCGCAAACGGCCAATGCATACGAAAACAAAGTCTTCATCAGGTGGTCCTTTCGCCGAGAAGATTTAGCCGGTTGCACGTTTGGCAAGGTAGGCAAGCCCGGTAAAAACGCCCGCCGCCGTTTAAACGAGTAACTTAAGCCGACTTGCTAAGTGAGGCTTGCGGCCGCCCGAATCCTGCCTATCTATAAGGAAACATTAATATTCCGCCGAGAGGGACCCGCCCGCTTGCCCTGCCCGTTAGGGGCTCGCGAGATGCCTGGCCGCCCTTTGTGGTAAAGTTTCGACCGTGAGAACTCGCGCGGATATCCGCAACGTTGCCATCATCGCCCACGTCGACCACGGCAAGACGACGTTGGTCGACGCTATGCTCAAGCAGAGCGGAGTCTTCCGAGAGGGCCAGCATGTGGCGACGCGCGTGCTCGATTCCAACCCCTTGGAACGGGAGCGCGGCATCACGATCCTGGCAAAGAACACCGCCGTCCGCCACGGCGACGTCAAGTTCAATATCGTCGACACGCCCGGCCACTCCGATTTCGGCGGCGAGGTCGAGCGCGTGCTGCAAATGGTTCAAGGCGTGTTGCTGCTCGTCGACGCTGCCGAGGGCGTCATGCCCCAAACGCGCTTCGTTCTGCGCAAAGCGCTCGAGCTCGACCTGCGCGCGATCGTCGTCGTGAACAAGATCGATAGAAAAGATGCGCGAGCCGGCGAAGTCGTCAATCAAACCTTCGACCTCTTCGTCGATCTCGGCGCCAACGACGAGCAAGCCGATT
>Ga0182024_10018439_pt1 | contig 12993 bp, 7 predicted proteins | sample P32metaG_FD_120480 | JGI IMG/M metagenome (GOLD analysis project Ga0182024, IMG submission 120480) | Permafrost microbial communities from Stordalen Mire, Sweden - P3-2 metaG (Illumina Assembly) | ecosystem: Environmental > Terrestrial > Soil > Wetlands > Permafrost | place: Sweden: Stordalen...
ATTACTCACAACTCCTTTGCTTTCTAGATTTTGACCTGTAAGCTCTTTGACATCTAGATTTTGCGGGCCAAACCACGCCTAACCTCATGATTCCAGAGATTGAGGGGGGTGGGGAGGGGGGGGTACCCTGTAATCAAGTAGTAAAGCCTCACTAACCCAACCAGAAACCCGTGCCGCAAGTTTATTTGCAGGCGGGCCTGGCACTATGTTCCAGCCGGAACATAATCCGTTTTGCAAGGATACAAAGGATACAAAGGCGCTACTGTGGCAACTTGAATTTCACCGTGACCTGCGTCTGAATCTCAACCGGCTCGCCATTCAGCAGATAAGGTTTGTACTTCCACCTCTTCACCGCCTCAGCCGCCGCGTGCGAAAGCTGCGGATCTCCGCTCAGAACCTTCACCGCCGAGATGTCGCCGTTCTTGGTGATCGTCGCCAAAAGCTCAACCGCGCCTTCAACCCGCATGTGCAGCGCGGTCGCCGGATACACCGGCGGAACCTCTTTCACCAGCAATCCCCGCGACACTCCCTGCGACACGTTCAGATTCTGCAACACAGGCGCGGGAGATTTGCCGCCCACCATCAAACTGGGAAGCGCCGCACTATTTCCCGCCGCAGCAATCGCGGCCATGTTCGGAGCCGGCGCATCCATGGCCGCGGACTTCGCACCGCCGCTCTTGATCGCGATCGGCTTCGCAGTCTCTTTCACCGCAGGCTCTTCCGTCTCAGCAATTTGCTTCTTCGGAGCGACGGACTCGGTCGCTTCTGGTGTCGACGAGGTATCCGGTGATGCGCTGGAAGGCACAGCCACTGGAGCCGGCACGCTAGGCGTCACCTTCGCAACCTTCGCGGCGGTCGTCGCTGGCGCAGCGCTCGTCACCGGTTGCGCAGCAACGTGAGCCGGTGCAGTCGTATTTCCGTGTCCCCACAGCGTCCAAGCTTCGTAACCGCCACCGGCAACCAACACAACCGCAGCCACCGCCAGAAGGATCTTCTTGCTTCCTCCACTGGCAGGATTGGTGCTCTGCTCAAGAGTGCTGCCAAACGGAACCGCAAGTGAAGCCGCAGGCGCAGACATCTCAGCAATGGCAACACTCTCGCGTGCCACCACTTTCTCAACTGCACTCTTCGGCTCCGCACTCACGCTCGAAGTCTTAGTCTCGGCCGGGCTGGATTTTGACTCGCGTGCCGGCGCAGGCGCGCTGGCAGAACTCGCACCGAATCCTCCCGAACTCAGCGGACGCTGAACGGACGATGACACAACTTCCGGCTTGCTGGCCGCAGCCTTCGCCTCAGGCGCGACCGGCGAAGCAGAAGCGATCACGTCATTCTCTTCGTCGAGAATCTCGACGTTTGCCTCTTCGATGTCAGTCTCACCGATCTCCGACGGAACAGAAGCCAAGGCTTTCGGCTGTTCCGCCGATTTCTGAATTGGAATCCCTGCCGCTGCTGCGACCACCGAAGATGCAATCGAAGCCGCTCCTACGGCCGGTGCAGTTGGCGTCGCACGTTGCAACGTTGGCGTCAGAGGCGTCCCAGGCTTCACGCCCGCGCCCGCCGCTCCAGCCGTGGATTTCGAAGCTTCGCTCTTGCGCAACAGCCCTCGGGCAACGCGCAGCGTGCCTTTCGCCTGCTCTACATTTACAGGCTTGGTAAGGACCAGGTTGGCGCCGATTCGAAACGCTTTCGCCACTCCCGCCTGACCCTCGACCACTGCAACCGCCAGAGACGAATGGTTGTTCGGCGAATTGCGGGCGCTCTTGAACAACAGCGTGGCGTTCTGCTCGTTATCGCAATCGACCACCACTGCGTCGAAGTGCTCGCTCATCAGCTTTTTGACGGCGCCGAAAGGTTCAGTGCAGGGAATGACGGCGAAGTCCAGCTCGCTGAGAACCTGCGTAACAGTGCGAGCCGTCTTCTCATCAGGACAGAAAAGGAGTGCTTGATAACCCATATTAAGGTCATCGTAGGTACACTCGTAAGCCTCATCAAGTTACGGTGGTGCTCGCACTTGAGGCGGCAAGCCTCGAAAGAAGGGGCGCTCAGCACTTCGTGCATTCGTCGATAACGCGGAAGCCCGGAGCCGGAAGCCCGAAGCCGGAAGCCGGAAGCCGAAAGCCGGGAGCCGCCGTTCAGTCTTCGCCCGGGAGCATGCGTCCACTGCGCACATAACGTTCATGCCAGCTCAGGCTCTCGCGCAGCAAGTGAGGAGTATGTTTTCCAAAGGACAAACGTTCCGCCCGCCCCTGGTAATCGAGCAGCAGCGATCGATAGTTGGGGTGCGCACAGTTTTCGATGATGACCTTGGCTCTTTGCCGCGGCGACAATCCTCTCAGATCGGCAAGACCCTGTTCGGTTACGACTACATCAACATCGTGCTCTGTGTGATCCACGTGCGAGACCATGGGCACGATCGTGCTGATGTCGCCTTTCTGCGCAGTCGACGGAGCCATAAAGATCGCCAGGTATCCATTGCGCGCAAAATCGCCCGACCCTCCAATACCATTCTGAATTCGCGATCCCATCACGTGCGTGGAATTCACGTTGCCGTAGATGTCGGCTTCAATCATTCCATTCATTCCAATCACGCCCAACCGGCGGATGATTTCCGGATGGTTCGAGATTTCCTGCGGCCGAAGCACAATGCGATCGCGGTAATTCGCCATCTCACTGTTAACCTTCTCCAGCATTTCCGGACCGAGCGAGAACGCGGTTGCCGACGCGCATGTGAGCTTGCCACTGCGCAAAAGCTCGATCATCCCATCTTGAATCACTTCGGTGTACGCGGTCAGATCTTCAAACTTTGTCTCCTCGAGCAAGCCGAACAGTACAGCGTTGGCAATGTTCCCCACGCCCGATTGCAGCGGCAGCAGCGACGCGGGAATGCGCCCTTTCTTCACTTCCCATCCGAGAAATTCCAGAATGTGGCCCGCAATCTGGCGCGAGCTGATGTCCGGCGCCTTGAATGGGCTATTGCGATCCGGAGAATCGGTGAGCACCACAGCCGCAACTTTTTCCAATGGAACGTGAAGATAAGGTGTACCAATCCTTTGCCCCGGATGCACCAGCGGAATAGGCTGCCGATTCGGCGGCGGTTGCATCCCGTAATAGATGTCGTGCATGCCCTCGAGTTCAGCCGGCTGCCGGGCGTTCACTTCGATAATCACTTTCTCCGCTTGCTCAATCCACGTCCGGTTATTCCCGACCGAGGAACTGGGAACCAGCCGTCCGTCTTCTAGAATCGCTGTGACCTCAATGATCGCCCAGTCCATCTTGCCGAGAAATCCGTTCTCCACATACTGCGCGACATGGCCGAGATGGATGTCCATGTATTCCATCTCGCCGGCGTTGATCCGTTTGCGTGTTTCCGGATCAGACTGGTAGGGAAGCCGAAGCTGAATGCCGCCGGCTTTCGCCAAAGCGCCATCCAACTCCGGTCCCGTGGAAGCTCCTGTAAAAATGCTGACCTGAGCCTTCTGGCCGCGCAGGTTTGCGTCGGAGATGAGACGGGCCAGCGCCAGAGGCACGGCCTTCGGATAACCGGAGCCGGTGAATCCACTCATGCCGATGCGAGTGCCGAACTCGATCAGCGCAGCCGCTTCGTCGGCGCTCATGATGAGCGATGCCAGGTTGGAATTCAAAACTCGAGATGTAACAGAGGGCAGGGCGGACGTGGCCATAGGACCTCTCACACTAGCCAGAACGGGCTAGAGATTTAAGGATGCCACTGCCGGGCGAGTTAGCCTGTGATGTCAGTCACAAGATGTGGTGATGAGCAACCGGATAAGATTAAAGGCGGTTGCGCAGTTGGATTGTCATCCTGAACAAGCGCTCTTTGCGCAGTGAAGGATCTGGGCGAACCGCGCGACGGGTCGCGTTCTTTGCGACCCATCAATCGCGCGTTCGGCTCGCCTCCTTATAAACCGCCCGACTGCGAGACTCACTCTTTCGATTGGCCGGAAGAGGTGCTCTTATCCTTCACTGCAGTCGCCGTCTATGTCTTGCCTTGTTGCGAATCAGTAATCTGCTTCACCACATCTTTCTTCGAAGCCGGGTCGCCGCTTAAATAGAGAGTCTGCGACGGCGACGCGAGATTGGTTCCTGAGTCTTCGACAAAAGTCATGATGCGCAACAGCAACTCCTCGCGCACGGCGGCGAATTCATCAAAGTCCCGCGTCAGCACGTAGGAGACAAGCTCCACGTTAATCGCACTCGCCGTCAGCTCGGTGAGCCGCACGCGAATCGTATTCTTCTCAATCTTCTCGTGACTTGATAGGACTCCGCGAATTTCAGCAAGCACATGCCGTAACTGATCCGCCGTAGTATCCAGGTGCAAGCCCAGCACCGTTTTGAAAAGAAGTTTGTCGCGCCGGCTCAGGTTCTCGACATTAATCGTCGCGACCGTGCCGTTGGGAATCGCGAGCAAAGTTCGTTCTTCAGTGCGCACTCGAGTCGAGCGCAGTCCGATATCCTCGACAGTCCCTGTGCGGTCGCCGAACTTGCAGACATCCCCCACGCGAATCACTTCATCGCCCAACACCGAAACCCCGCCAAACAGATTCGCGATGGTCTGCTGCGCGCCGAAACCAACCGCCAGAGTTCCAATGCCCACGCCGGCCAGCGCCGTGCTCATGTTGAAGCCCAGCACGCTCAACACAAGAAACAGGCCCATCACGAACACGACCGCTTTGATGATGCGTTCGCCGAGCAGCATCAGCGAGCCCGTGCCGGAGTGGCCGTGAGCCAGAGCGCGGTTGCGCACGCGCTGCAGGAACCAGCGAATCACGCGCCACAAAATCCAAAACGCGCCGACAATGACCGCGACCGCGATGACCTGATTGTAGTAATGCCGTGGCAGTAGGGCGATGCCCAGAAAGCTGGCGAGAATCCGGTGAATGAGCGCGCCCGCGAGAAGCCATGCCGGCGCCGAAACCGAGCGCCAGTGCACCTGTTCAACGTCGCCATGCCGCCGCGCCCACCATCGCACAGGGACTTGCGCCACCACGAGCAGCAGCCATGCCGTCGCCGTTGCTACGGGAATCAGCAGAAGCAAAGCGAGCCATTGCCACAACGGCATCCCGCCCCACTGATGCTTCACCATCCATCGCGGCAGTTTCGTCTCCACCTGCCGACCTTCAACCTGCTCGTAAAGTTCCGGGACTCTTGCCAGAGTGTCGGAAGAAATCAGCCAGATTCTTCCTGCCGTTGGATCGGAAACACGAACCAATTCGAGTTCGGCTTCCACATCGCCGGCTGACATGGTTCCCAGCGTTTGCCGGCCGGGCGGAACGTCTTCCTGCAGCGTGCCTTCAGGCAGCCGGCTCGGGCGCAGGTTGCCGGAGAACGCCTGGTTCATCGCCACATAGAGTTTCATTGCCAGCGCATCGCCTTCAGCCTGACGGTGCGCCGTGCTCATCTGCAGGTATTGCGCTGCGATGCTGTAATCGCCGCCTTGCGCCGCCTGCAGAAATCCATAGACAGTGCCATACGGAGTATCGCGGCCGAGTTGGTCGGAAGTTTTCGACGGAGGCGCCGCGGTAGACGAGCCTTGCAACAACTGCGTCAGCGGACTCTGTGCAGAGAGCGGCAGGCAGGCCGCAGCGGCAAGCGCAAAAACAATAATTGCTCTGGAGAAAGTAGACATGAGGTTGTTTCCAGCTTACGCGCGTTTGGGACGATATACGTGCGTGCTCGTGCCAAAGAAAACTTCGGCGGATTCCATCACCGTTTCAGAAAGCGTGGGATGCGGATGGATGGTCATCGCCACATCGCTTGCCAGTGCAGCCATCTCGATGGCCAGCACGCCCTCGGCAATCAGTTCGCCGGCGCCTACGCCAACAATACCTACGCCGAGCACGCGTTCGGTCTGCGGGTCGATGAGGAGCTTGGTCATTCCCTCAGGACGATCCAGCGTGACGGCGCGTCCCGATGCGCCCCAGGGAAATTTCGCAACCTTGATTTCGCGATTCTCTTTTTCCGCCTGAGTTTCGGTGAGGCCGCACCATGCCACCTCAGGGTCGGTGAACACCACGGCCGGAATCGCAGCGGGTTCGAACGCAACTTTGTGTCCAGCGATAGCTTCGACCGCGACCCGGCCCTCATGCGAAGCCTTGTGCGCCAGCATGGGTTCGCCGACGACGTCGCCGATTGCATAAATTGAAGGATCGGCAGTCTGCAACTGCTTGTTCACTTCTATAAACCCGCGCGAACTGACGTGCACTTGAGTCTTTTCGAGACCGGGAATCTCGGAGTTCGGTTTTCGTCCCACAGAAACCAGAACGCGATCGAAAACTCTTTCCCGGTCTTTTTCTTGAATCGATTTGCCTTCAAACGTCGCACGGATTCCTGCGCCATCTTCTTTAAGAGATGCGACGGTAGTGTTCAGCAAGATTGCCTCAAACATTTTCTCGAGTCGCTTGTGCAATGGAAGCACGAGATCGCGGTCCGCGCCCGGCAGAAGCCCGGGCAGCATCTCGACCACAGTGACGCGCGTTCCCAGCGCCGCATATACCGAACCAAGTTCGAGGCCGATATATCCGCCGCCGACCACGAGCAGGCTGCCGGGAATGTCTTCAAGATCGAGCGCGCCCGTCGAATCCATCAGGCGCGGTGAATCCAGCTTGAACGCTGGAACGATGGCAGGCCGCGAGCCCGTCGCGAGAATAATCCGGTCGAAACTGAGAACGGCCTCGGTGGAGTCTGACTTGCCGATCCGCAATGTAGTCGAATTCTCGAACGCCGCGCGGCCCTGAATGTATTCCACGTGGCGCTGCTTCGAAAGTTGTCCCAATCCTCCGGTGAGCTTCTTGACCACGCTTTCTTTCCACGACCGCAACCGCGCCAGATCGATCTGCAGCGAAGCAAATTCGATCCCCCAGTCCTTCGCCTGCTCGGATTCTTCAATCAACTTCGCGACATGCAGCAGCGCCTTCGAAGGAATGCAGCCGCGATACAGACACACGCCTCCGGGATTCGCCTCAGGGTCGATCAACGTCACCTGCATGCCGAGGTCAGCGGCGAGAAAGGCGGCAGCGTAGCCGCCGGGTCCGCCGCCCACGACGGCGATTCGCAGTTTCTGAGTTTCTTCCAGACTAGCGTCCGTGGTTTGGTTGAGAGGTTCGTTCATGAGCTGACTTTCTTTGGATACGTTCTTCCGGATCGTGCGCGCTTACCCTTGCACCGAAAGCAGGAAAGGCTGCTCGAACGCTTCCGCGACCCAGCGCAGAAAGCGCGCGGCGTCTGCGCCGTCAATCAGGCGATGATCGTAGGAGAGCGAAAGCGGCAGAATCAGCCGGGGCTCGAACTTTCCGCCAATCCACTCCGGTTCCATGCGCGAACGCGAGAGTCCGAGAATGGCGACCTCGGGATGATTCACAATCGGCGTGAACGCCGTGCCTCCGATGCCGCCAAGGTTCGTGATGGTGAAGGTTCCGCCTTCCATATCGGCGACTGTGATTTTCTTCTCGCGAGCTTTCTGCGAAAGTTGCGACAACTCGACCGCCAGTTCCACGATATTTTTCTTATCCACGTCGCGGATCACCGGAACCAGCAGCCCGCGGTCCGTATCCGCCGCAACCCCAATGCTGATGTACTGCTTGTAAATAATTTCCTCCTTCGCCATATCGATGCTGGCATTGAATTGCGGAAACACCTTCAGCGCCGCGGCGCACACCTTCAACGCGATCGCGGTCACGGTCATCTTGCCGCCAGCTTGCTCCGCCTTGGGAGCGAAGCGCGCGCGCAACTGCTCAAGTTCGGTGATGTCGGCGCGGTCATGCTGCGTGACGTGCGGAATCGTGTTCCAGGATTCCGCCAGATGTTCCGCCGTTTTGCGGCGAACCCCGCGCATGGGAACGTGCTCGATCTTTCCCCACTTCGCGAAGTCGGGCAGCTTCGGCTCGATGAAATGCCCGGCGCGCGGCGGCGCTTGCGCGGCCGCAGCCACATTCGTGACCAAAGCCTTGGCGTAGGCTTTCACGTCGTCTTCGCTGATGCGCCCGCCGGGACCCGTGCCCTTGACTTCATAAATATCGACGCCGATTTCGCGGGCCAGTCGCCGCGTGCTCGGAGCCGCCGGCACCGGTTCCCGATATTCCGTTCCAGCAACTTTGCCCAATTGCACTGGCATCGAGAACGCCGCGGGTTGCTGACGGGGCTGATCTGGAGGCAGCGCCTGTTCCTCGGTCTTGCCCTCCGCGCGAATCGCAGCCTGAAATGCCAGTCGCGCGCCGTGCTGCCCGGTGACGTGCTCAACCGGCTTGCTCTGCGGACGAACCGCCTCGGCCTGCGCTGGCGCTCCTCCCTGCAATGTGAAAATCACCTGCCCGACTTTGATCTTGTCGCCTTCTTTGACCTTCACTTCATTCACAACACCGCTTACCGTCGACGGAACTTCCACCACAGCTTTTTCGGTTTCCAGTTCCATAACCGGCTGGCCTTCTGAAACCTTTGCGCCCGGAGCGATCATCAGCCGCACCAGATCGCCTTCGGAAATGTTTTCTCCAAGTTCCTGCAGCCGGAATTCGCTCGGCGCCTGCGCGTCGGTCGAGCGAGTGCGCTGCGGTGCGGGTTGAGATTGAGCTTGCGATGCAGGGGCAGGCCCCGGCTTCGCGGCAGCGGCAGCAGATGAACCGGCAGAGGAAGCACCGGAAGAAACTTGCGCCGACTGAGCCTTCGCGGCAGGCTTTGCGGGTTCTTCCTGACGCTGAGCTTCTTTCGCCGTTGCAGAAGCTCCATTGTTGTCCGCGGTAAAAATCACCTGGCCAACTTTGATCTTGTCACCCTCCTTCACCATGATCTTGTCGACGGTTCCACTGATCGACGAAGGCACTTCAACGACTGCCTTGTCGGTTTCGAGTTCCATCACCGCCTGGCCCTCGCTAACCGTCACGCCCGGCGCGATCATAAGGCGCACCAGATCGCCCTGTTCAATATTTTCGCCAAGTGCGGGGAGTTTGAATTCGATCACTGATTCCATTCCTTATCTATCGCTGGTTCACTGCGCGTGCTGGTTTCCTTCGCGTCCTCCGCGGCGTTTCTCAGCGCACTCCGCGCTTAAGCTTTTCGCCGCGCTGCCCGCACAGAATATTTGCCGCCTAGCTAGTAGCCGGGTTCATCTTTTCCGCATCGATCCCCAGTTCGCGAACGGCGTCCTTCAACACTTCCAGGCTGATTTTCTTTTCCCGCGCCAGCGCGCCCAGTGTAGCCAGCACAATATGCTTCGCGTCCACTTCGAAAAAGTCGCGCAGCGCCGCCCGGTTTTCGCTGCGGCCAAAGCCGTCGGTGCCAAGCGCGACCAGTTGCCCCGGCACCCACTTCGCCAAAGATTCCGGCAGCACCTTCATGTAATCCGATGCCGCTATGAACGGCCCCGGCGCATCCTTCAGGGTCTCGGTGACAAACGGAACCCTCGCCGGTTCGCCGGGATGCAGCATGTTCCAGCGCTCGCAATCGTTGGCGTTGCGGTAGAGTTCTTTATAGCTGGTCACGCTCCACACATCGGCAGCTACGCCGTATTTCTCTTTCAGGATCGTCTGCGCTTTCAGCACTTCGTACATAATCGTTCCGCTGCCGAGCAATTGCACGCGCAGCTTCGCGTCCGGCGCGTCCCCCTCGTTCAATGTGTTGAAGCGATAAAGCCCCCGCAAAATGCCCTCGCGCACACGTTCGCCCTTCGGCATCTCCGGCATAGGCAGCGGCTCGTTAGTCACCGTCAGGTAGTAGAAAATCGATTCCTGGTCCACATACATGCGCTTGATGCCATCTTGAATAATGATGGCAATCTCATACGCGAACGCCGGATCGTAGGCCAACAAGTTCGGCACTGGCAGCGCCAGCACGTGGCTATGACCATCCTGATGCTGCAAGCCTTCGCCGGCCAACGTGGTTCGTCCCGCAGTTCCACCCACAAGAAATCCGCGGCACCGCATGTCGGCCGCCGCCCAAATCAAATCGCCAATGCGCTGGAAGCCGAACATCGAGTAATAAATAAAGAACGGAATCGTGTTGATGCCGTGGTTCGCATAAGCCGTGCCCGCTGCGATAAGCGAGCACATCGACCCCGCTTCCGTGATTCCTTCTTCCAGAATTTGCCCGTCCTTCACTTCCTTGTAATAAAGGAGCGTGTCCATATCGACCGGCTCATAAAGTTGCCCAACGCTCGAGTAAATGCCGACCTGCCGGAACAGCGCTTCCATGCCGAACGTGCGAGCCTCGTCTGGGATGATCGGCACAATCAACTTGCCCAATTCCGCATCGCGCAGCAGTTTCGCCAGCAACCGCACAAAAACCATTGTGGTCGAAGCCTCGCGCCCGTCCGTGCCCTTGAAGAACTCTTCAAAGTACGCTTCCGGCACCGACTTCAGCGGCGTAGCCTTCACCGTGCGTTGCGGCATGTATCCGCCAAGCTGCTTCCGCCGCGCCTGCATGTATTTAATTTCGGCGCTATCGTCCGGCGGCCGGTAGAACGGCGCGTTGTGCAGTTCTTCGTCCGGAATCGGAATCCCGAATCGCGAACGGAACATCGACAGCTCTTCATCGTTCAGTTTTTTCTGCTGGTGGGTAATGTTCTTGCCTTCGCCCGCTTCGCCCAGCCCGTAACCTTTAATAGTCTTCGCGAGAATGATCGTCGGCGACCCCGTATGGTCGACCGCCGCGCGATAAGCCGCATGCACCTTGATCGGATCGTGCCCGCCCAGCCGCATCCGCGACAATTGCTCGTCGGAAAGATGCTCGACCATTTTCAAAAGACGCGGGTCCGAGCCGAAAAGACTTTGCCGGAAGTAAGCTCCGCTCTCCACAAAATATTTCTGATACTGCCCGTCGCTGATCTCTCCCAAACGCTTTACCAGCAGCCCATCCCGGTCAGCGCGAATCAAACTGTCCCAATCCGTGCCCCAGACGACTTTGATAACGTTCCAGCCCGCGCCGCGGAAGATCGCCTCGAGTTCCTGAATAATTTTCCCATTGCCGCGCACCGGTCCATCGAGCCGCTGCAAATTGCAGTTCACCACGAAAATCAAATTGTCCAGATTCTCCCGCGAGGCCAGCGTGATCGACCCCAGCGACTCCGGCTCATCCATTTCGCCGTCGCCCAGAAAGGCCCACACCTTTCCGCCGCGCGACTCCTTCAACCCGCGATTTTCCAGATAGCGAATAAAGCGCGCGTGATAAATCGCCTGAATCGGCCCCAGTCCCATCGAGACGGTGGGGAACTCCCAGAAATTCGGCATCAGCCACGGATGCGGATACGAACTCAGCCCACCGCCCGGCTTCAACTCGCGGCGAAAATTTTCCAGCTTCTCTTTCGGAATTCGCCCTTCGAGATAAGCGCGAGCATAAATCCCCGGCGCAGCGTGCCCTTGAAAATAGACAAAGTCGCGGTCACCGCTCTCGTTGCGCGCCTGAAAGAAGTGGTTGAACGCAACCTCGTACAAAGTCGCCGCGGAAGCGAACGTGGAAATATGTCCGCCAATGCCTTCCTGAATTTTGTTCGCCCGCACCACCATGGCCAGCGCGTTCCAGCGCACCAGGCTCTTGATGCGGCGTTCCATCTCCTGGCTGCCGGGGAACGGCGCCTGTTGATCGGATGGAATCGTATTCTGATAAGGAGTGGTAGCGGAAAACGGAAGATTCACTCCCGCCGCGCGCTTGGCATGCAGCGCCAGTTGCTGCAGCAGCCGCCCGGCACGCACCGGGCCGCCACCCTTCGCCAGCACGTAGTCGAGCGAGTCGACCCACTCCCGCGTTTCCAATACTTCTTGACCGTTCGTTTCCGTCTGAGCCACTGATCTCTCCGTCTGATTGAGCAGAATGTTCCATGATATTCAATTACGCAGAATTTTGCTGAACGAAGGCTACGGCCATGTGGAAATGCTTATGAAAATGCCAATGTAGGGAAGGTTCCTCTACTCGTGTGGGGACGGACGCATTCGTCCGTCCAGCGAGCGAAGCGAGCGAAAATGGATTGTGGGGACAGCCGCCTCGGCTGTCCAGTCGAGCGCAGCAAGGCGCTCCAATGTAGGCAGGCACCGCTGTCGGCCGCGTCCAAACGTTCTACAATGCCACAGGCTTGCCCACACCCAAGTCACGAGGCCCTAAAATGCGAATCGCGCTAATCATCCTAGCCGTAATAGTCATCATCTTCTTAGTCCCACGCCTCATCTCAGGCTCGCGCGCCGCCGCCCCCACCCCGGGCAGCATCGCGCCGGATTTCTCCTTGCCCTCGCAGCAAGGCACTCCCGTCAGCCTCAAAGATTACCGCGGCAACTGGATCGTCCTCTATTTCTATCCCAAGGATCAAACTCCCGGCTGCACCCGCGAAGCCCACAACTTCCAGGCCGATCAGTCCAAATACGCCGAGCGCCACGCGGTAGTCCTGGGCGTTAGCGTAGACAGCGTAGATTCGCACAAAAAGTTCTGCGCCAAAGAAGGACTGAACTTCAAACTGCTAGCCGATAGCGAAGGCAAAGTAAGCCAGTCCTACGGTTCGCTGACCAACCTAGCAGTAGTAAAGTTTGCCAAGCGCAATACCTTCCTCATCGATCCCGCCGGCAAGGTTGCCAAAACGTATACGAGCGTCGATCCCGCAAAACACAGCGAAGAGGTTCTAGCCGCACTAGATCAACTGCAGAAGCACTAAAAGCCCTTTGCAGAAGCAATAAAAGCCTTTGTCATCCTGAGGAAGCGGAGTTCCCGGCGATAGCCGGGGACTCCCAACGAAGGATCTATGCAAGTTGCCGGCGCGACCCGCGCTGACAGCGCTCGGCGTCCCGAGCAAGGACACAGTCCCCGTTCCCGCCCAAAAATTATCGCCATCCGAGATTTTCAAATTACCAAATTACAAAATTTCCCAATTACCAAATTTTCCTAAATTACCTCAGTAACTTTCGAGTCAATCCCCTACGTTCTACCATGCCTCTGGCTAAAGCTTCAGAGGGGGAGCTGTCGCTATGGGTGATCGTGTCACCCGAGAACCGCAGTCGGGGGAAATCG
>Ga0182024_10018440_pt1 | contig 12993 bp, 14 predicted proteins | sample P32metaG_FD_120480 | JGI IMG/M metagenome (GOLD analysis project Ga0182024, IMG submission 120480) | Permafrost microbial communities from Stordalen Mire, Sweden - P3-2 metaG (Illumina Assembly) | ecosystem: Environmental > Terrestrial > Soil > Wetlands > Permafrost | place: Sweden: Stordalen...
GCGACGCTGACTGCCGGGGAGGCGGCCGAGCAGCATGTGATCGATTTCGTGGCGACCGACGTGGCCGACCTGCTCGCCAAGGCGGATGGACGAAAGGTCGAGGTGGGCGATCACCCGGTGACCTTACAGCTCAAGGGATCATCGGTGCACAATTACCTGCCGAACGCGCGCTCGCGATTTTTCGCAATCATCACCAACCCGACGATCGCCTATGTCCTATTGCTCGCCGGCATCGTCGGGCTTTTCCTGGAAGCGACCCATCCAGGGGTGCTGTTGCCGGGAATCGTCGGCGGCATTTGCCTTCTGGTCGGCCTCTATGCGCTCGAGTTGCTGCCCGTGAACTATGCGGGGCTCGCGCTGATGGCGCTCGGTATCGGCCTCCTCGCCGCCGAGACGGTGACCCCCACTGCCGGCGCCCTTGGGGTCGGCGGAGTCATTGCATTCGTGGTGGGCTCGGTGATGCTGATGAATTCGGCCGTACCGGGCTATCGGGTGAATCTCGGCATCATCGGCGGCATTGCGCTGTCCGCTGGGGCGTTCCTGGCCTTGATCGTGCGGCTGGTGTTACGAGCCCGGCACACGGGCCAGTCCATGGGGGATTCGGCGCTGCTCAACGAGGAGGCGGAGCTGCTCGAGCCGCTGGCTGCCGGTGGCGAAGCATGGGCGAGGGTACACGGTGAACGCTGGCGGGTACGCAGCGATAGCGCGCTGCCGGCCGGCGCGCATGCGCGTATCGTACGTCGCGAGGGCCTACTCATCTGGGTGGCGCCGCTGAACTCAAATGGGTAGGCAACGGCTGTAAAACGGGCGCAGGAAGCGACCATAGGAGAAAATTCATGTTCACGCTCATCGCAGTGCTGGTGGTATTCGGTGCAGTGCTGCTGTTCACCTCGATCAACGTGCTACCCGAGTATCAGCGCGCCGTCGTTTTGACACTCGGCCGCTACACGGGCACCAAGGGGCCGGGCGTCGTGTTGCTGATTCCGGTGCTGCAGCGAATGGTTCGGGTGGATCTGCGGATCACGGTGATGGACGTGCCTCCCCAGGATGTGATTTCGCGGGACAATGTCTCGGTGCGAGTCAACGCCGTCGTCTATTTCCGGGTGGTGGAACCGGACAAGTCGGTGCTTCAGGTGGTGAATTTCCTGCAGGCCACCAGCCAGCTTGCGCAGACTCGACTGCGCTCGGTGCTCGGCCAGCACGAATTGGATGAAATACTCTCTCAACGCGAATCGATCAACCGCACGCTTCAGACGATCCTCGACGAGGCGACGGACCCCTGGGGCATCAAGGTGGCCAATGTGGAGATCAAAGATGTCGACCTCAACGAAACCATGGTGCGGGCGATCGCCCGCCAGGCTGAGGCTGAACGCGAACGCCGCGCCAAGGTGATCCACGCCGAAGGCGAGATGCAGGCCGCGGAGAAGCTGCGCGATGCGGCGGCCATGCTTTCCCAGCAGCCGCAGGCGCTGCAGCTGCGCTATCTGCAGACACTCGCTGACATGTCGAGCAACGGCAAATCCTCGACCATCGTGTTCCCGTTGCCCTTGGATCTCATCAGGCCGCTGATGGAGGCGCGCTCCCCTTGAAGTCGCGATGAGCGGGACGGAGAGCGAGGTAGAAATGCCCCAGCACAGTCGTTTCAGTGTCCGTGTCCTGGCGATGCTGACGGCAGCGCTGGGCCTGAACGCTTGCGGCGGAACCGGAATGGGCGCGCCTCAGTCTTACACGGTGGGAGGCGTCGTAAGCGGTCTGGCCGGCTCCAGCCTCGTTCTGCAAAATGGCAACGGCACAGAATTAACTGTGAGCGCAAATGGAACCTTCGTGTTCCCCTCCTCAGTCGCGGCCGGCTCGGCCTATGCGATTTCGATCAAGGCACAGCCAACAAATTCATCGCAAAGCTGCGTCATTTTGAATGCGAGCGGGGAAGTTACCGATACAAATATCTCCAACATTGTGGTGTCTTGCCCCGCCGACGGTCGTTTCGTCTACGCGTCGAGCCATTCGGACATCAATTGTTTCACCGCCGATCCCACGACTGGTGCGCTGACACCGCTGCCCGCTTCCCCCTGCGATGTGGGCGTTCTCACGGGTGTCGCGGTAGATCCGAACGGCAAATTCGCCTATGCGACGGTTAGCGACACCAACCAAATTCGCGCCTATACAATCGATAATTCGACGGGAAGTTTGAGCGCGACCCCCCGGCTCACAGTTGGACGCGGGCGGGAGCACTGGTCCCGTTGGTCCGAGTAATCCCGTCGATATTACCGTCGATCCCACCGGACATTTCGTGTTCATGGCAAACTATGCCGGCAGTATATCCGCCTACGCCATCAATTCAGCCACTGGTGCGTTGTCCACCGTTTCCGGGTCGCCATTTCCAACCGCACCCGCTGCAATTGCGGGACAAGTACCTGGCGCGGTCTCCGTGACGGTCGATCCAACCGCTCGATTTCTTTACGCAGCCATTAATCAGGGAAACGACATCTCGGCGTACGCGATTGATTCGAGCACCGGTGCGTTGACGCCCATCCCTGGATCTCCATTTCCCGCGGGCACTCTCCCTATGACTGTTCGAGTCGACCCCACCGGCAGGTTTGCCTACGTTACGAATGCCAATTCGAACAACATATCGGCATATTCGATCGATTCCGTCACGGGGGCGCTGACGGCGCTTGCCGGATCTCCATTTTTGACCGGAGGATCGTCTCCCATAGGTCTCGCCATCGACCCAGTCGACAACTTCGTCTTTGTGACGAATAACGGCTCGAACACGGTCTCGGTATTTACAATCGACAGCGACGGTTCACTATCGCCCGTTGCAGGTTCGCCTTTCCCAGGAGGCCCGAATCTATATTCAGCCGCCGTGCATCCCTCGGGTCATTTTCTTTATATTGGATCGGGCAATGTTTCCGGATATGCCATCAATAGTACGGGTTATCTCACGCCCATCGTGGGTTCGCCCTTTGCAACCATCGGAGATGGCAGTGGACCTTATAGTTTTGCATTCGCTGACTGACGCGGTAGAAACGGTAGACAGCCCCTAACATTCGGGAGACTGAGAACATGATCGACGTGAAACTTGACCCGTGTCCATTTTGTGGCAGCGGCAATATCGCGAGCGACTGTTTCAGCGCGGCGTTCAGCGTTCCTGTTTGCCCAGAAGATTGTTTCGACTACTGCAAGGATTGCGATGCGCAAGGGCCGGCCGCCACGAATATCGTTACGGCGCACGCTCGCTGGAATGCGCGGCCTCAGCATGCATGAGCCGGCAGAGATCTGCCGGCTCACTATTTTGCATCCCTATTGCTTTTCGGATACCTCAGCGGCTTTCGCGTTCGCTTTGACCGCCTCATAATCGGCATCTGCCTGACTCTTGCAATTCTTCAGCGCATCACCACTCAGTGCTTCGCACTTCGCAAGCGCCACTTTGCGGTCTGCGTCGGCCTGCGCCAAGGTAATCTTGTATGCATCCTTTGCCGCCGAGTTATTAAGATCACTTAGCTTCGTGTCCACCTTATCAGCCGCGCTTCCCAGATCCTTTCCTACGTCCTGCTCGCTCTTGACGACCTCGGCTGAGCCTTTCTGCTGAGCTGCGGCCACATCACTGGCGACGGCGTCGGGAGATTTCGAATTGTTGCAGCCGCAAGTGCAGGCGATCAGAAGAGCGCCGAGGCCGGCGATGAGTTGCTTTTGCATAAGACCCTTCGTTATTGGAGATCACGACACGCAGTATATAGGAATGTCGTCCTCAGCTCGGTAAGGAGGACGCGGCAGCAGTTGATCAGCGGGGCGGCGTCTGCGTTGTCGAAATCACCAGCGTTTTAACGAGCAGCATTGCCAAAAATGCCTGGTTACTTGCAACTGTTAACCGGTGCTCGTTTTGGTGATCTGGTCATTCTCTATGTGCGGCATCGAACAGACTCCCGCTTCGCGCCGCCCTAGGCTTGACGGCGCAAGGGAACGAAAAGCCGACGGGGGAGATTTGATGCACAAGACCAATGACGCCCTATGGTTTGCATTCGAAGTGCTGGCTAAGACGTACCCGCACGACGACGGTGTGCGGATGACGGCAGATCTTGCAAGATGGCTAGTAGAGGAGCGCCGGCGGCAACAGCTGCCAGCACCGCCGATCATGCAGAAGGTCGTGCGCATTGTGATCCAAGAGCTACATTCCTCAGCCGCCGGGCCGTTTAGGCGGGATCCGCTAACTCACGAGTAGGAACATTCAGGCAGCTTCTTCGACAGGGGACTCACGCGGCAGTCGAACCGTGAACACGGTCCCGGTATCAGCCGAGGATTGCACCTCGATTGTGCCGCGATGGCCAATCACGATCTCGCGTGCGATGAAGAGCCCAAGGCCAAGGCTGGTTTTCTGGCGGCTATTAGGGTCGGCGGGGGTGGTCGGCAACTGGACCAGCGGCTCGAAGATCACTCTCAAGGCATCAAGTGGAATCGGCCTGCCGGAGTTCGCGATCTCAAAGACGACGGCGTCCTCCTCGCCGCGTGCGCTCAGCGAGACCGGTGCATGCGCATCCCCGTGCTGGACGGCGTTGTTCAATAAATTCGACAGCACTTGCCGCAGGCGCGAGCAGTCAGCATTGATATGCATATCACCGGATACGTGCAACTCGAATTTCCGCTCAGGGTCGCTCGCCTTGACGTCATCGAACGCCTCTTCGCAGGCTTGGCGCAGGTCGCAGGCTGACCGCTCGATGGGGATCCCACGGCCCAGTCGGCTTCGCGTGAACTCCAACAGGTCTGTGATCAGGCTGGTCATTACTGTCGAAGCGCGTCTCACCCGCATCGCAGCCTGAAGCCTAATCGTGTCGGATAGGCCAGGAGTGACAAGAACATAGCTCGCCATCTGAATGCCCTGCAGGGGGCTGCGCAGATCATGCCCGAGCATGGCGAGGAACATATCCCTGGATACGGCAACGTCGCTCGAATAGCGTTGGACTGACTCGCCGAGCGCCTGGTCAATGGCTTCATTGAAGCGGGCAATTTCCTCGATCGCTGGAGTTTTGCCGCTGGCACTCGCGGAGCGACGCCAAAGCGCCAAGACACTGGAGCGCACCGCGCGAAACTCGCTCACCACCTGCGCAAGGTCAAAGCCTGCTGCATGTCGCAATGCGCCGTGCGCTGCTGCGATGGTCTCCGAGGCGGCGGGAGCCAGTTCTACTTGTTTGGATTTGCTGGATCGCTCCACCTCGGTCTGGCTCGTCTGCATGTCTTTGACAATGGCAATGAGGATCTGGCGGCAGTGGTCACGAAGCGCCAGGTCCGGCATCACTCCTGCCGCAGGCAGAAGTGTCCGGGCGAATGCCTCCCACTCATCGACGATCGCGCCCAAGTTGTCCTGAATAAAGGTGTGCAAATACATGGACGTTTTGGGCTGTCTGTAAGTGAAGGCCTAATAGCCCAAGTCACAATGAGTCGATCTAACCGCCGCGAGCGGGGATCTGATCATCCGCGGAGCATCCCCGCGCTCTTTCGAGTGGGCGGTGATAGCGTGTCCACAGCCAGCGAGCTGCACTTTTCGATTGGCATTGAGCACGGCCTTCGCGGAACAGTGGGGCGATCGGCGTACGAATGGCGGTGTCGTCATCGTCCTCGCGTTAGCGCCGTTCAAGGCAATTGCTAACTATATAATTTTCAGGTTGGCGCCAAGAGATATGAGAGTACGCTGCCATACCCATCCAGAAGTTTGAGACTTGAAGACGAGATGGTGAGGAAGTCAGAGCGACGATCGTTCGCGTTGGTTCGCCGTGTTACGACTCCCTGCTCCGTAAGCTTTGCCAGTCTGCGGCGTACCGTTTTGACCGAACCGACGTTCAGAAGAAAGAGTTGCTTTGGCGTGAGCACCTTTTTCTGCTCTTGCGCATATCCGATTTCAATAATGATGTCGAAATCAATGAGAGACTTGATGAAAGGTAGTTTTAGTCTTTCAAATTCCCTCATTTTTTTCAATGCCGCGAATAGATTCAAGAACTTCATGGTCTATTCATTCTTCTAACTGATCAGCTCGCGTATGCTGGGGGTGCATCATGAAGTTGGCAAGGCAAATTAGGGGTCAACTTGGCCCGCATTTAATCCACTAATCCCGTCAAGGCGTCAACGCTACCAATCGACTCGAACCCGCTGCCTGCGGTGCCTTCGCTATTCGACAAGCGCGAGTGCGACTCTTTTGTAAACAACGCCTGCGACGGTCCCACAATTTTATTATACGCCAAGGCGAACGGCTGCGGCGCTCGCTTTGGATATCCGTCCAGCAAGCCACTAAAAACGAAGGAAACGGTGGGTGGCGGAAATGGCCGCCGGCGGCGAAGCGATCATCGGACGCGAAAGGCTTTGACGTTTTCGGTGGAATTGAGGTTCGCCCAGTGTCGGGACGTGGAACAAACTGGGGGCGCTGACACACCCTCGCAACAATTCTGCCCAAAGCTGGGCGTCACGTCCTCAGGCGCTCGCGCTCGGCCGCATAGGCCAAGACGGCATGAATATGCTCGGGCGTGAGGCTTGGGAAATCTTTAAGGATTTGATCTTCGGTCATCCCCATTGGTCAGAGCTCGGAATGAAGCGCTCCACACCGGAGCGTACCTACTTGCTCGCAGAGTGGGTAGCAAGTTGCCGTATCGGAAAGCCGCCGAGCTACTGGGGAGCTCGGGGTGGTGTCCGCCGCCGCCCTCCGATATCTCCGGCCGACGGAGCCTCTCCGGCGACCTTCGTGGGTCCACACGAAGGAGTTGAGGATGTGGGGGTATGCAGCATGACGGTGCGGTGGTTCGAAGAGATACCAAGGCGGCTGTCGGCGGGTCGGGGATTACGGGAGATCGCTCGCGCACTGGGCTGTTCCCGCGACACCGTGCGCGAGGTCCGAGATGGCCTGCGCAACTCACCCGATGCGCCAAAGGCGATACCGGATCCGCTGTGGATGCTGCAGGGATGGCCGCCGGTATCAATCGAGCGCTAGCGAGTCGATATCCGCGTCCATATAGCCGGGTAAGCACTTCCTGTAGTGGCCGACCGAAAGATTGCCCCCCGCGGCGATGGTAGGATCGCACGTTGCATCGAGCGCGGCGGGGAGGGGATTCCCGGAGTCGGTGGTCGAACCCATGTGCTAAGCCCCAATCGGACAGAAGCAATATCAATAAGTACGTTAGCGAACCGACGAACGGTGAGCGTCCTGCTGTAATACCGCTCTTAACTGGGTCTAGGAGAAATTCACATGATCTTTGGCGGCGGAATTCTCGGAACGATACTTATCATCGCTCTCATCGTTTTCCTGGTGCGCAGATCGTGACCTGCTGGTATTCTTCGGTCCGCTGAGGACTTAGGAAACGGCAGGATGCGATGCAAGCCAACCCATGTGCGATAACGCACAGACGGGCTCCGCATAACCTTTTATAAGCTTTCTTTACTGACAGTGGCGGACTTAACGGGGTGTCGGCAGGGGAACGGCGAGTTACCGCACGGCTCGAGTAAGTAAGTCACCGGATTTACCGAATCCGCTAGCCCAATCATCTCGGCGCGCCCATGGGAGATTAACAATGATGCGGCTGCGCTGGGTGGGATTTGCACGAGGATTTGGGATTCTGGGGTTATTCCTGGTCTACGCAATCCCAACACCGAGCTGGGCGGTACCGAGCTTCGCCCGTCAGACCGGCATGGCTTGCGCCGCTTGTCACACCGTGTTTCCGGAACTCACGCCGTTCGGACGCGAATTCAAGCTAAACGGCTACGTACTCGACAACATCAAGCAGATCACGGGCATCGACACCTCGGCCCGGCAGACGCTCGCGATAAACTCCTTACCGCCCATCAGCATGAATGTGGAGATCTCATACACCCACACGGGCAAACCGCTCCCGGACAGCGCCATCACGGGCGCGCTCGCCAAGGACGGCGATCTGCTGTTTCCGGATCAGGTGAGTTTCTTTTACGCCGGTAAGATCGCCGACGGCCTTGGGGCATTCATACAGCTGACCTACGACGGCGCGGCGGACCACTTCGGGCTCGACAATACGGATATTCGCTACGCGCACCATCTTTCCTTCGGCGGCGCAAATGGCAATGACCATGAGCTGATCCTCGGCGTCACCCTCAACAACAACCCGACGGTGCAGGACGTTTGGAATACGACGCCCGCGTGGGGGTATCCCTTCGCCCTCAGCGGTACCGCTCCAGGCCCGAATACATCGGCAAAGGTCGATAGCGGCGCCGGCGGCTTCGGTCAGAGTGTGGGTGGCCTCGGCATCTACGCCTGGCTGGATGATCATTTCTACGTCGAGATCACCAATTACGACGCAGCCATTCCGGGCGGTGCCCATCCTCTCGACAGCACGCAGGCCAACGTGGTTAATGGATTGGCGCCTTACTGGCGCGTGGCTTACGAGCAGCGTTGGGATCGCAATTCCTTGGAGGTCGGCGCCTTCGGCTTGGATGCGAGCACGCACCCGGGAGCCGGCACGCCACTGCAAGGGCCCACCGATAAGTTCAAGGATGCCGCTGCCGATGTGCAGTACCAGTTCATCGGCGAGAATCATTTCTTCACTTTCCTTGGGACTTATATCCATGAGAGCCAAACGCTCGATGCCAGCGTCCTCAATGGGTTTGCCGCCAATGACAAGAACAGACTCAACACTGTCAAGGCAACGGGTGAGTATTACTACAAGCGGCTGATCGGCGGCACTGTGAGCTACTTCAGCACTACCGGAGGGAGTGATGCGTTGCTCTATGCTCCCGCGCCAGTCGTCGGCAGCGCCAATAATAGTCCCGACAGCAACGGCTATATTCTCGAGGTGGACTACCTGCCGTGGCTCAACACGAAGCTGCAGACGCAGTATATCGGCTACCAGAAGTTCAATGGCGGCACTACGAACTATGACGGCAGCGGTCGCAGCGCATCCAATAACAACACCTTGTACATGTTGGTTTGGATTGCCTTTTGACCCAGGGGCTCTAGGAGCGAAAGACAATGAAGTTAAGTAATATTCGCGCCCTTGCGATCGGCGCTTTAGTGTGCGCCGTCGGCATTACCCACGGCGCAGATGTCACCGATACCATGACACCCTCACAGAAGACCGCCCTGCACAATACGATCGAAACTTGCGGCACTTGCCACGGCGTCAACGGCCGCAGCGTCTCTCCCACATTCCCCAATCTGGCAGCACAGACGGCGCCTTATATCGAATTGCAATTGCACGCTTTTAAGGATCAAACACGAGCCGATCCGGATGCACAAGCCTATATGTGGGGCATGGCATCACAGTTGAACGATGCATCGATCAGCGGACTAGCCACCTATTTTTCTCAACAACCCGCCGCGCCGGGCAGGAGCGGCAATGCGACGCTCGTTGCGCAGGGCAAACAGATATTTGTGGAAGGAGTCCCGGGACGACAGATTCCGGCGTGTGCGTCATGCCACGGTGCTCAGGCCCAAGGCAACGGACCCTTTCCGCGCCTCGCCGGTCAGCACGCGCCATACCTACTCAGGCAACTGCTGGTGATCCAGAGTGTGTTGCGTACGGCGCCGGTCATGCACGGAGTAATCAAGGATCTGACAAGGCCTCAAATGGAAGCCGTGGTTGCATATCTCGAGTCCATTTAGAGCGGTGTAATGGCCTCGAATTTAAGTCATCCAATCGATAGGAGCACCACAGTGCAACATAGAGTCACCCGCCGGGCGGTCGTCAAGGGCGGACTGCTATTGAGCGCCATCGTCCCGGCACTCGGGTTGATCGGCAATACGGGCGCAGCCACCGCGGACCTTCCGCCGCTGGACCCCAAGGATCCGATGGCGGTCACACTGGGGTTCGTCAATGAGACGAGCAAAGTAGACGCTGCCGCGAATCCAACGTACGCGCCCGGTCAAAAATGCGCCAATTGCGAGCAGTTCCAGGGCAAACCGAGCGACGCCCGAGGCGGTTGCGCTCTATTTTCCGGCAAGAGTGTGCCCGCGGCAGGCTGGTGCAAGGTCTGGCGACAAAAGCCCTGAGGCACTAGCTCTTCTCTGGCCCCTGCGCTCCGTCCCCGTGGTTGCAAGTGAGGCGTCGGCTCAATTCAACTCATCTCCGGGCAACGGCAAGCGGGCGTCAACGATCTTCTCGCCACGGAATAGGAACGTGTAGGTCTTGAATCCGACGTAGCTATCGTGCGAATCCTTCGTGTTGATCGTCGCTTTGACCGTCCAACCGTATTCACGCTTCTCGCGCATCAACAGGGCGCCCGTGACCTCCGTGGTGTATCCCTGCTGCGGCTTAGTGATCTCCCGGTATTGGACGGACTCCGGATGCTTGAGGTGCTCCAGAAAGTACTTTCGGATCGCCTCCTCGTAATTGGCGGGCATGTCACCGTATTTCGTCGCCGCCCCGCGCGCCGGCGCCGGCGGTCCGGACTCCAGAGCTGCAGCCGGCGGTGGTGGCTCTGCTTGCGCAATCGGCGCCGCCGAGCCGGCGGTTGGTGTGGCAGCTTGGTCGCTTGCCGGTGATGCCGCCGAAAGCGCCGCAATGGGTGCGTCTAAGTTCCAGGTATCGACGATGCATTTCCAGGTGCCGCCGGCTTGCTTTCTCCAGACCTCAAGGCGCCGGCCTCGATCAGCTACCGGTGCGCCGTGCGAGTCGTCGAAGCGTAGTTCGTAGGCTGCGATCAGAAACGCCAGGTCGTCCGAACGGGGCACTTTCACCTCGATCGGGTGCCATGCCACCGAGAGGTGGGGCAGCGCGAGGAGACGGGTCACGGTCTGGCGAACGAGTTCCTTGCCGCTCGCGAGCTGATCATTGGGCAGAAGGACGATCGCATCGGCGGCATAGAACGACATCCACGCGTCGACGCTGGGGGTGCTGCCCGCTGCGGCCCAATCCGTGTCGGCCTTGCGCGCCGCCGCCTCGGCTGCAAGTGAATCGACCGGGGAGCTGGCCGAGAGGCTCAGCCGGCAAACGAACAGGGAAGTGATGGTGAGAAATGCAAGGGATGCCAGCAGCCCATTTTTCATTCTTTGCTCCCGGATGCAGATGCTTTAGCGCACAACGACACCGCTGCCCCGACTTCGCCAGCCAGCGCATCGTGACAAGCCCCGACACGGCCAGTGCGGACGGACACTCTTTTGTGCGTTACCGAACCGACAACAGCCTCCGAATCCTCTATAGCCATAAAGAGTTTAAGTAAAGGCGGAAAATGCCGACCGCGGACCGTGATCAGCTACGCGCCCGGTGCTGAGTCGCTACAAGCCGCGAGAACCCATTCACGGTCATAGGCCCGAGATTGCGCCGATGAACGATAAACCGAAGTTTATCAGACGGTATTCCAGGACGAGGCCATCGGAACATATACCCCAGTAGACACTCCACCCCGTCCGGTAGCAGGACCGTCGAGGCGACCGAGCGTCAATCCACATCAGGAGATACGACGATGAGCGCAGTTCTCAAGGAAATTCCGACGTCGAGTCCGGTGACGCAGTTTCTAGCCTCCCCGAAGAGGATGCTGATCAACGGCAAATGGGTCCCCGCCGCTTCCGGCAAGACCTTCGAGGTCACGAACCCGGCCACGGGTAATGTCATCGCACACGTGGCCGAAGGCGACAAGGCGGACATCGATGCGGCTGTGCAGGCCGCGCGACGTGCCCTGGAGTCGGGGTCGTGGGCAACCCTGACTCCCTCGGCTCGCGGCAAGATGATCTGGCGCATCGGTGACCTGATCTCGAAGTATGCAGACGAACTTGCGGAGCTGGAGTCGCTCGACAACGGCAAGCCGGTGGCGGTCGCCAGGGCGGCCGATGTGGCGCTGGCCGCCGACATGTTCCAGTACATGGCAGGCTGGGCTACCAAGATCGAGGGCAAATCGATTCCGCTGTCAGTTCTCTACACGCCCGGCGTGCAATACCACGCCTACACTCGGCCCGAGCCGATTGGTGTCGTGGGGCAGATCATCCCGTGGAACTTTCCGTTGCTCATGGCGGCCTGGAAGCTGGCGCCGGCACTGGCTACCGGTTGCACGATCGTCCTGAAGGTCGCCGAGGAGACTCCGCTCTCGGCCTTGCGTTTGGGTGAGATACTGCAGGAGGCTGGAGTGCCCCCGGGAGTCGTAAATATCGTCACTGGATTCGGTGCAACGGCGGGCGCGGCGCTGGCCGCTCATCCGGGCGTCGACAAGGTGGCGTTCACGGGCTCTACCGAGGTCGGGAGGCTCATCGTCCAGGCAGCCGCCCACGACTTGAAGCATGTGTCGCTCGAACTCGGAGGCAAGTCGCCGGTTGTCGTCCTCAAAGACGCGGACCTGGATGTCGCCATTCCGGGAGCGGCGAGCGCCATTTTCTTCAACCACGGCCAATGCTGTTGTGCCGGCTCGCGTCTGTACGTCCAAAAGAGCATTTTCGATCAGGTCGTGGAAGGGGTCGCCGCGTACGCTAAGGCCATCAAACTCGGCCCTGGACTCGACCCCACGACAGAGATGGGTCCGATGGTGTCCGAGACGCAGCGCAACCGGGTGTGCGGGTATCTTGAGGCGGGCAAGCAGGAAGGCGCCCGGGCGATCGCCGGTGGCAAGGCGCGCGAGGGCTCAGGGTATTTTGTCGAACCCACCGTATTCGTCGATACCCGGCCGAACATGAAGATCGTTCGGGAGGAGATCTTCGGCCCCGTCGTGACCGCGATGCCGTTCACGGAGATGGACGAGGATCTGGTCCGAGAGGCGAATGACAGCATCTATGGGCTTGCGGCTGGTATCTGGACCCGCGACCTCAGTAAGGCGCACGCTCTGGCGGCGCAGCTCAAGGCTGGGTCCGTCTGGGTCAACTGCTACAACATATTCGATGCGGCACTGCCGTTCGGGGGCTACAAGCAGTCCGGTTGGGGGCGCGAAATGGGCGAAGCGGTACTGGACAGCTACCTCAACACCAAAGCCGTCACGGTCCGACTGTAGTTTCAAATCGATGGGCGGTAGGAACGGGGGGGGCAGGAGTAATCACTGGCGTCGCTCTTCAAATTGATAAACCAC
>Ga0182024_10018441_pt1 | contig 12992 bp, 14 predicted proteins | sample P32metaG_FD_120480 | JGI IMG/M metagenome (GOLD analysis project Ga0182024, IMG submission 120480) | Permafrost microbial communities from Stordalen Mire, Sweden - P3-2 metaG (Illumina Assembly) | ecosystem: Environmental > Terrestrial > Soil > Wetlands > Permafrost | place: Sweden: Stordalen...
CGTGGTCCTGCTTTCAGAGACCGAGCACAGCGTCCGGATCATTCCGCTGGACGGGCGTCCGCATTTGAAGAACTATCGCGCCTGGGCCGGGGACTCGCAGGGCCGCTGGGAGGGCGACACGTTAGCAGTCGATGTGACCGGCTTTAACGGCAAAACCTGGCTGGATCAGTCGGGGAACTTTGTGGACGAAAACGAACACGTGATGGAGCGCTTCACCATGACGTCCCCGGACACGATCGTCTATGAGGCGCGGGTGGAAGATCCCACGGTGTTTTCCCGGCGCTGGACCTTGCGCGTTTCCCTGCGGCGCCAGCCCAAAGGAACCGAGCTGATTGAATACGACTGTATCGAGGGAGAGCGTGACGAAATTCATTTTCCCGGCGCGTCGAATCAAAAACATTAGGCGCGCTTTTGTCTTGGCGGCTGTGTTCACTGCCGCGAGCGGCCGCGCCCTTCCGCAAAGCACCGGAGCCGACTTGCGCGGCATCTGGATGGCTGGGAGCCCTGCCGACGCGAGCCTGGAGCGCGTAATTGTCGATCCGCCCGGCGGCAAAATCCCCTATCGGCCTGAAGCGGCCGCCCAACAGAAGTTGAATTTCGCCAATCGCGCGGCCGCCGATCCGGAACAACGATGTTTTCAACCAGGCGTTCCGCGCGCCGCGTATCTGCACTCGCCTTTTCAGATTTTCCAGAACGGCCGCGCCGTGTATGTGGTCTATCAGGACGCTCATGCCTACCGGATTATCTACTTGGACGAAAGCCGGCATAACGACGGCCTGGGCTATGCGATGGGCGATTCGCGCGGGCACTGGGAGGGGAATACGCTGGTGGCCGACGTCACAAGCTTCAGCGATGCCACTTGGCTGGATGCCGCAGGGGATTATCATAGCGACGAATTGCATGTCGTGGAGCGCTACACGCGCACAAACCGCGACACCTTGATTTACGAGGCTGCCATCGAAGATCCGAAGGTGTTCACGCGACCGTGGAAAATTCGGATGCCCCTGCGCCTGCAGAAGGGAATTCAGATTCTAGAGGATGAATGCGAAGAAGGCGAGAATTGCCGGCGGCATCATGTGACCCTGTTCAAGGAAACGCGATAGGGGTTCTACAACTGTGTCTTGGCGAAGGAGAAACGGGATGAAATCACGAACTTTGGGCAGCTTGTCAGCAACCATTATGTTGGCGATTGGCGGAATCGCCCAGGCCCAGACGCCTCCGTCGACCGTCGATGGGTACATCACAGCCGCGAAGGTTGCCGCCGGGACCGATTGGGCTGGAACGTTCGTTCGGATGTGCATTCCACCGCCTCCGGGCGCCGGCGGCCCTCCTCCTCCTAACAGGACCATCCCCGCGCGCGAAACGTGGTACGCCGAACCGGCGAAGGTCGCCGATAACTTCTATTTTCTGGGAACCAAAATCCACAGCGCGTGGGCTCTGGTGGGAAGCCAAGGCATCATCGTTATCGAGGCACTGTTCGACTACGCCGCCAAAGACGAGATCCTGGATGGACTGAAGAAGCTGGGTTTGGATGCGAACAAGGTGAAGTACGTGATCCTTTCGCATGCTCACGGCGATCATGACGGCGGCGCCAAACTGTTGCAAGACTCGATTCCAGGCGTCCACCTCGTCTACGGCGCTGAGGATTGGGATGCGATCGACAAGGCGGCCACCCACATGGGCGGAAAGCCAAAGCGCGATGTCACCGGCGATGATGGAATGACAATCTCGGTTGGCGATGCCTCCCTGCGCATTGTCACTATGCCCGGCCACACGCCTGGTACGCTTTCTTACTTGTTTGAAATTCGGGACCACGGCAAGCCGGTGCGAGTCGCCTACGTGGGCGGCACGGCGATCCCTTTTAACGCCGACGCGCAATACTATGATCGCTATATCGCCTCTTCGAAGAAAATGGCCAAAGCGGCTGCCGATTATGGCACCACCGCGCTGATCACGAATCACACGGAGTTCGACAATGCCTTCTACAAGGCCCACACGGCGGCCGACCGGAAGGACGGCGAGCCCAATCCCTTCGATGTGGGCGCCGATGCCGTGGCCCGCTATTTTGCCGTTGTCCAGGACTGTACAGCTGCCGACAAGTTGCGGGTGACTGGCAAATAGGAGTAAAGATGAACCTCAAGACTGTTGTAGTGACCGCTTTTGTGGCGCTGTACGCGATCATGCTGCTTCCTGCAAGCAGAGCGCAGAACGGGAGTGAGTCGAAGAAGGGATCGTGGGGGAAGATCAAAGTCCACGGCAAGTCCCTCGAGGGGAATCTGGAGGGTGACTCTTCGGATCGCGACGTTTTCGTATATCTTCCTCCGACTTACGCGACGAGTCCAAACCGTCTCTACCCGGTGGTTTACTTCCTTCACGGCTACGCCGCCCACGCCGAGAACTACTGGAACATGTTATCGGTTCCTACCGCTGCTGACGCCGACATCTGGAACGGATCGTCGCGGGAAATGATCGTTGTGCTTCCAGATGCGTTTACGGTCTATAGCGGCGGCATGTTTTCGAATTCGCCCACTACAGGCGATTGGGAGGCGTTCATCGCCGACGACCTCGTCAGCTACATCGACGCTCACTATCGCACGATCCCCGATCGCACCGCCCGAGGGCTCGCCGGACATTCGATGGGCGGATATGGAACGATGCGGATCGGCATGAAACATCCGGAGGCCTTCTCGGTGCTCTATGCGATGAGTTCCTGCTGCCTGATGAACGATCCCCAACGGCTTCTTCCAGGAGCAACGCCGGCAAGGCAGCCCCCGAGCGGTGCTCTGGCGAAAGCGCTCTTCGCCCAAGCGGCAGCCTGGGCGCCGGATCCATTAAACCCACCGCAGTTTTTCGATCTTCCGACCAAAGATGGAGAGATCCAGCCTCTGATCGCGGCCAAATGGGTCACAAACTCGCCATTAGTGATGGTCGACCAGTACGTGCCGAGCCTGAAAAGGTACCATGCCATCGCCATGGACGTGGGAACGCAGGATCCTTTCCTGACCACCAACTCGCAACTGGACCAAGCGCTCACACGCCTAGGAGTCAATCACAAGTTCGAGACCTATGAGGGCGATCATGGAAACCGGATCACGGCTCGTTTCGCGGCGAAGGTTTTGCCCTTCTTTTCCGAGAACCTCACTGCGGCAAGGTGAGCAGGTCAGCCATGAAGTCCGTCGTTCTGCTCGTTATTGTCTCTAGCGCGCTGGTGGCCCAGCAAACCGGACTCATCCCGTTCGGTTCGGCTCTGGATGCCGATCGGCAGATCGCCGAATCGCAGCAACTTGCAAAAGAGACTCCGGCACCCCAGCTGCGGCCCAAGGGAAACCAGCACCGAACGTATTACTTTGCAGCGGCGAAAACTGACATGCCGTATCGATTGTACGTTCCGACGACTTGGGATGGCCAGTCCAAGTGGCCTCTCATCGTTATGCTCCACAGTGCGGGCGCTGATGAGAATCGCTACATGGACATGGGACATCAGCAGATGCTTCGCTTGGCTGAGCAGCACGGCTACGTTGTTGTCTCACCGCTCGGCTACAGCAGGCTGGGTGCCTATGGCACGCCACTCCGGCTGCCCGCAGTCTTCGGTCAACCGGAGATCGCAGCGAAGCAGAGAGCAGCAATAACGCCCGAAGCGGAGCACTCTCTCGAGCTCAGCGAAAAGGATGTGATCAACGTCCTAGAAATCGTGCTGAACGAATATCCGATAAACCGGTCTGCGATCTTCCTAGCGGGACATTCTATGGGCGCCGGTGGAACGTGGTACTTGGGAGCGAAGTACTCGAAATATTGGCGCGCCATCGCCCCCATGTCAGGGCCATTCGTCGACCAGGCGAATTATCCCTGGGACCGGATTCGTTCGATGCCGGTTCTGATGAGCGAGGGCACGCTGGCACTGCCATCGGTACAGGGCAGCCGCTTGATGCGAGACTGGATGTTCCAGCAGGATTTTCAGTTCGAATACTACGAGGTGAAAGCCGATCACCCCGGGATGGTGCCCTTGGTGCTGCCCGCCGTTTTTGACTTCTTTGACCGATATCGGGATAAGTAATCGTTTAAGGTACGCTCCGATCAATTTGCGGCCCCGTTCGCGAGCCTGATCATTGTGATTGAATGGGGCAATATCGCAGCCTAATTGGTCCATTAGTTCGAGGTCGCCGATCCTCGCAGTCCAGCCTCCAAGAATCACGTCGAAGCTGACTCAGGCCTGACCTCCGCTTGCTCTGAGTTGGCGGAGTGTTTCCCGATCCTGTTCGAAATCGGCAGCCGTAAAGTCGTAAACTTCGTGCTCCTTCAGAAAGCCGTCCACCTGCATTCGCGTTTCGAAACCAAGGAGTCTCCGAAGATCAGCGGCTGAAAGGAACTGGGACCGGTACGCTTCCAATGCCAAACTCTCCAGTGCGGCGCGCGGTAGGTCTCTCCATCTGGCCGCGAGTCCTTCAGCGATGTCTTCAGGCAGTTCAAACTTGATTTGCATGGCGACGTTTTGATTATCTCAGGCCCTGATCTATCCGCCCTGCGAGACCGCTCTAGGTTTGCTGAATTGAGAGGTTAAGTCCCCGAACTCGATTTTCGACGAGCCTTTTTGCGGCTCCTTGCGCTCGCCGGTGGCTTGCGTACGCCCCCGGTCCGCCCACGTTGGGCCGACCAGGCTCATCGATCCCGGGAATGTCAATCTGATCCAACTTCGCGTGGACCTCGGTCGCGGGAACCAGATAGCGCATTGTGGTCTCCAGGGATTTGTGGCCCATCCAGTGCTGTACCGTTCGTACGTCGAATCCCGCCCTCAGCATCCGTGTCGCATAAGTGGATCGGAATGTCTTCAAATCAAATTGCTCCGCGTTCAGGCCAGCACGTTTGGCAACGCCTTTGCATCTGTCCAGCATATGCTGCTCGCGGTTGCCGGTCGGTGACGGGAAGACGAACTGGCAGCTTTCCCGTCTCGGGTACTTCTCCAAAATCTCAACCAGGTGCAGCGGTATGGGCACCTCGCGCTCCTCCCATCGTTTGGCGTAAAAGCCAAGTTGCGCTTTTGCGGTGACACGAACGGTCCGGAGGTCAAGATTGATGTCGCTCCAGGAAAGATGCATCACCTCTTGTTCCCGAAATCCAGTGAGCAGGAATGTATAAAAGAGCGCACGCTCGAAGTTGTCGCACGCCTTGAGGAACTTGTCCAATTCCTCTTGCCGGTATTCTTTCGGCAGCGTCGTGATCCGTTCCGGCAGATCCAGCAGCCGCGTGATTCCGCCTCGCCCTTGCCGCTTGAAGAATTGAGCGATGATGATGGTGTTGTGCAGGATGGTGTTGGCCGACATGCCTGCCTCGCGCTTTAGATGAACGACGTAGTCGTTGAGATCGCTGACGGGAATTGCGTCCAGCGTCCTTCCCTCGAAATGTTTCGAGAAGCGCCGCAGGACCGCCTGATACTTCCGGTATGTGTTGGGCTTCTTCAGAGTCTCGACGTGTTCGAGGTACTGCGTCACTGCGGACGCCAACGGCACGGCTCCGGGGGTCTCGGAGGGCGGTCCATATCCTGGAACTCCCAGCTTTCTCCCCTCAAGTTCGTGGCGCTTCCTGCGCTGTGCTTCCTGTGCCTGAGCGACGGTTAAGCCAGCGGTTTCTCTCCGCCTTTGCCCGCCTCGTACCATTCAATAAAGTAGCGGCCATCCGGCAGAGCACTCCAATCATAGCCGCCAGAAGCCTTGCGAGGAATGGAGCGAAGTACCCACACCCCGTCTGCTTTGAACTGTTTAAGAAGGTTTACTCGGGGCACACGTCCATCCTAAATCTCTTTTCTTGGATGGACAACATTTAGGACACTATGACAAGAAGTTCTTTGGAATCAGCGCCCGCAAAGAAGCTGGCATTCTACCACTGAATTACTCCCGCCCTTCGAACCAACCACACCTCCCAAAAATCCCTCAAAACTTTCCCAGTTCCGGAGGACCCTCGCTCGACCGCAGTCTATCATAACGCCAACTCCCTAGCATCGCGATAACCATATACACATTGTCATCTTCACGGCTTGTTCTAGAATGGTGTTTCCATGCCGCATAAGCTAACGAACATCCTGACGCGTGTGCCCAGCGATATCGAAATCGCGCAAGCCGCCACGCCCCTTCCCATCGATCAGATCGCGTCCGAGGCCGGTATTCTTCCCGAGGAATTGGATCTGTATGGCAAGAGTAAAGCCAAAGTACATCTCTCCATTCGAGACCGGCTGAAGAATTCGCCCAACGGAAAATACATCGTCATAACCGCCATCACCCCTACTCCCCTCGGTGAAGGTAAAACCACCACTACAGTTGGCCTCAGCCAGGCCCTGGGCGCGCACTTGGGCAAGAAAGTATTCACGTGCATTCGCCAGCCCAGCCAAGGTCCGACGTTCGGCATCAAAGGCGGCGCGGCGGGCGGCGGCTACAGCCAGATTATTCCGATGGAAGAGTTCAATCTCCATCTCACTGGCGATATTCACGCCATCATCGCGGCCAATAATCTTCTGGCAGCCGCGATTGACGCGCGCATGTTTCATGAGCAAAGTGCGGACGACACCCAGATGTTCGAGCGTCTTTGCCCGCCGGGCAAAGACGGCAGCCGCAAGTTTTCCCCCGTGATGCTGCGCCGCCTGCGTAAGCTTGGCATTTCGAAAACTGACCCCAACCAACTAACCCCGGAAGAACGGAGCCGCTTCGCGCGATTGGACATCGATCCTGAAACCATCACGTGGCGGCGGGTGCTCGATACGAACGACCGCATGCTGCGCCAGATCACCATCGGCCAGGGCCCGGAGGAAAAAGGCTTCACCCGCAGCACCGGATTCGACATCGCGGTAGCCAGCGAGATCATGGCGATTCTGGCGTTGGCGACAGATCTTGCGGACATGCGCGATCGGCTGGGCCGCATGGTAATCGGTAGCAACAAGGCGGGCAAACCGATCACCGCCGACGACATCGGTTGCAGCGGCGCGCTGACTGTCCTGATGAAGGACACCATCATGCCCAACTTGATGCAGACCATTGAAGGTACGCCCGCGTTTGTCCACGCCGGTCCATTCGCAAATATCGCGCACGGCAATTCATCCATCGTAGCCGACCAGATCGCGTTGAAACTGGTTGGGCCCGAAGGCTACGTACTCACCGAGGCCGGGTTCGGCGCAGACATGGGCTTTGAAAAGTTTTGCAACATCAAGTGCCGTTATAGCGGATTGAAACCCGACGCTGCTGTCTTGGTGGCCACCATTCGTGCGCTAAAGATGCATGGCGGCGGCCCGAAAGTGGTCGCGGGAAAGCCGCTTGCCAACGCCTACACCGAAGAGAATCTGGAATTGCTCGAAAAGGGCTGTAGCAATCTGATTCGTCTGATCGCAGACGTTCGCTCCTTCGGAATTCCAGTCGTGGTCGGGATCAATCGCTTCAAGGACGATACCGATAACGAAGTCGCATTAGTTCGCCGGCTGGCCATTGAAACGGGCGCAGCCGATGCCGTGGTTGCAAACCATTGGGCGGAAGGTGGCGCGGGCGCGGTGGATCTCGGCAAAGCGGTTATTGCGGCTTGCGAGAAGCCCGCCAATTTCCATTTTCTCTATTCACTCGACTTGAGTATTAAGGAGAAGATCGAAAAGATCGTGAAAGATATCTACGGCGGCGCGGGCGTCGAGTATTCGCCTGAAGCTGAGAAGAAGGTCGAGCTCTACACGCGGCAAGGCTTCGACAAGCTACCGATCTGCATGGCGAAGACGCAATACAGTTTGAGCCACGATCCGAACCTGAAGGGGGCGCCGAGCGGATTCACAGTTCCCGTGCGCGACATTCGCGCTAGCGTCGGTGCGGGCTTTCTCTACCCGCTTCTCGGAACGATGACCACCATGCCCGGCCTTTCCACGCGGCCCGGTTATTATGATGTCGATCTCGACACAGCCACCGGACGCATCGTCGGTCTCTCGTAAGCATCGGTCTCTCGTAACCTTAAATGCCAGACTCGATTTGGACGGCCACGCTTGCATCTTTTCGCGATCGCTTAGCCAGTCTCGAACCCGCGCCGGCAGGAGTAAGCGCCGCCGCAGTCAGCGCGATATTCGGACTCGGGTTGCTGACCAAGGTCCTGTTAGTCGCAAGCAGGCGCAAGGATTTCGCTGGCGATCGGGAGTTAGTGGGCACCTTACTCAATGACGCGCGCAACAAATCCGAAATTCTGTCCCGGCTCGCCGATGAAGATATTCAGGCGTTCCATCAGTATCTCGATTGCTTGCGGCAGAAGAAACCCATCGACGCTGCGATTCGCAAAGCCATCGACGTTCCTCTCCAAGTCGCGCGCACTGCCGCATCCGCGGTGGGTCTTTGCCAAGCGGCAACGGGCTTGATTCACGCCGCTGTCGCACCTGATCTTGGAACCGCCGCCGCACTACTCTCGGCGGCGGTCCAATCTGCTCTACTGACGGTGAAATCCAATCTCCAGCAGTTGCCCGATGGAGATCCGTATCGTGTTGAAGTAACTGCCGAGCTTACGCGGCTTTCGCTGCCGTTCCGTGCGGATCGATGACGAACTTCTTCGCCACGCCCTTATCGAAATCCTGATAGCCTTGCGGCGCTTTGTCCAGACCAATAATGGTCGCGTTCACCGCCTTTGCGATATGCACCTTGTCGTGCAGAATAGCCATCATTAGCTGGCGATTGTACTTCAACACCGGGCACTGGCCGGTATGGAACGAATGCGACTTCGCCCATCCGAGTCCAATGCGGATCTGGAGGTTGCCGACCTTCGCGTTGGCATCCACGCCACCCGGATCGCCGGTTACATACAGACCGGGGATGCCGATCTGCCCGCCGGCGCGTGTGATTTCCATCACCGAGTTGAGAACCGTTGCAGGCTGTTCCTTGCCTGCGTCATGTCCATGCCCGCGAGCCTCAAACCCCACGCAATCGACGGCGGAATCCACTTCCGGCGTACCGACAATCTGCGCGATCTGATCGGCCAGCGATGCATCTTTCTTCAGATCGATGGTCTCGCAACCGAAGCTCTTGGCTTGCGCCAATCGTTCCGGAATCATGTCGCCGACGATCACCACAGCCGCGCCAAGCAGATGACAGGAAGCCGCGCATGCCAATCCTACCGGCCCGGCGCCCGCAACATAGACGATCGATCCCGTTCCCACACCCGCCGTAACGGCGCCATGGTATCCGGTCGGGAAAATATCCGACAGCATGGTCAGATCTGTGATTTTTGTCAGCGCCTTTTGCTTATCGGGGAACTTGATCAGATTGAAATCGGCGTACGGCACCAAAACGTATTCCGCCTGGCCGCCTACCCATCCGCCCATGTCCACATATCCGTAAGCCGCACCGGGACGCGCCGGATTCACCGTCAAACAGATTCCGGTTCTTCCTTCGCGGCAATTCCGGCAGCGTCCGCAGGCGATATTGAACGGAACGGTTACCAGGTCGCCGACGTTCAAGAACTCCACGTCGCTGCCCTTCTCGATTACTTCGCCCGTGATCTCGTGCCCCAGCACCAAACCGGCCGGCGCAGTCGTCCTGCCGCGCACCATGTGTTGATCGCTACCGCAAATATTTGTGGTGACGATCTTCAAGATGACGCCGTGATCGATCTTCTTCCCAGCCGGGTTCTGCAATTTCGGGTAGTCGATGGATTGGACCTCCACTTTGCCCGGTCCGAGATACACTACACCTCTGTTACTTGCCATTGGAATCTCCTTTCGACTTCTTGGTCAAAAAACTGAATGCCTAGAATGCGGCCGCGCCAGCTTCCGCTACGGCATGGTCCTGATCTCCGGAGCCGCCGCTCACGCCGATAGCGCCCACGACCTTTCCGCCCTTCTTCAGCGGAATGCCTCCGGCGAAGACCATGATCTTGCCATTGTTGGAAGCGTGAATGCCGAAGAACTGTCCGCCCGATTGCGAATGCGTGGCTAGATCCTTGGTCGCGATGTCGAATGCGCGCGACGTATAGGCTTTCTTCTGCGAAATGTCGATGCTGCCGATCCATGCGCCGTCCATACGGACATGCGATACCAGATTGCCGCCTTCATCGGCGACAGCAATGTTCATCGGCTGTCCAATTTCCGCAGCCTTCTTCTCCGCCGCGGCGATAATGCGTCGTGCATCTGCCAAACTTACCATCGTCTCTCCTTGTTCTCTTTACGTGATGTTGGGATTTTTGTTTGCCTGATTGGCCTCAGCAATTATACATCAGGCATATCAACAGGACTAGACGACTTTCAATGAATTGTGTTGCATGCAAAGCGGGCAGGGCGAGGCTGTAACGGTGAACTTCTGGAGCGGTGCAAAAACGAAAGCGCTCACAGGTTAGTCACCCATGAGCGCCGCTGGTTGAATTGTTTTCCGCCGAAGATTCCGGCGAGAGCTAACTACTGCGCCGGAGCAGCCGGAGGTTCAGTAGCGGGCATTGTCGCGCCGCGGTGGCAGGTGTAACAAGTAACGTGGCGCTGACCATCGGGAAACTTCGAATTGATCTCGCGCGCCATCGTCAACATCATCCGCGCGGTTTCCTTCTTGGGATTATCGTCACTCGCAAAATCGCCTTGCACGTGACAGAACGTGCACTGTACGCCGAGCGCGGTTCGAAACGCGCGCATCGTCATGATGACCTGCTCTCCACTTTCACCGGTCAGAATTTTGAGGTTCTTCGGAGTAGGTGGCGGGCCCTTTTTTCCTTCTTTTTCCTGGGCGCTGAGGCAGAACGGGACAAGCAGCAGCACAACCGCTAGTATTAAACGCATGAGGCATGCTAACACGTGATAAATACACTGTCAACAACTTCTCGCGTCCTTTCTGATACTTCAGAGGACAGTCGCAGCAACGTTGCGAGGCCGCTTCTGCCTTGGGTAACGTGATCGATGTGTAACGTGATCGATACTCTTGCGCTGACTCTTGCTTGACATATCAGAGATCGCTTATAGGATAATGCCCAAGGACGCACTTACTAAGGAGTTCCGAACATGAAGCCGACCATGCTGTCTGTGATCGCCATTGTTGGCATGCTTGCGGCTTTACCGTTAGCATCCGGTATTGCGCGCGCTCAATCCGTGGTCGCGAAACCCGCTCCTGCCACCGACCAGGCAGCAGTGCAGCCCACGCCTCGTCTGCCCGACGGCAAAGTCGACCTGGGCGGAAAGGGCGTCTGGGCGCCGATCTGGGTTCTTGATTGGGCCGACAAAAAGTACGTGGAAGAGAACATCGATGTTCCCTTCACGCCTGCTGGATTGGAACTATATAAAGAGCGCCAGGCCAACCATTCGAAAGACGATCCGGAAGGTTATTGTTTGCCGGCCGGCGTGCCCCGCTACACAGGCACTCCCTATCCTTTCCAGATCATTCAACTGCCTGATCGAGTGGTCATCCTTTATGAAGGCGCTTCCCACATGTATCGAGTTATTCTGTTGAACGCCAAACATTCGGCCGATCCTAATCCCACTTGGCTGGGCGAATCGGTGGGCCATTACGAAGGCAACGACACCCTGGTCGTCGATACCACCGGCTTCAACGGACGAACCTGGCTGGATTATGTGGGACATCCCGCCAGCGATCAGTTGCACGTGGTGGAACGCTTCACCCGTCCCAACTCCGGAAGCCTGCACTATGAGGCCACCATCGAAGATCCGAAAAACTACACCAAGCCTTGGACCACGCGTTTCAACGTCAAATGGCGTCAGGGGTGGGAAATTCAGGAATACGTCTGCCTGGAAAACAATAAGGACTTAATGCACCTGGGGACCACGGCGCCTAAGTAAGTGTAAGTGCCAATCCGCGTCACTTGCGTACCGCCCAAGCCATTCCGTCCGGACCGTTGCCTGGCGAGATATGTCCCGACACCGTTAGCGTTTTCAGATCGACGATAGCGATATCGTTGGCCCCTTCCTGCGCCACGTATGCGCGCGAGCTGTCGGGTGTGATCTGAATTCCCTCCGGATAGAGCCCCATTTTCAGCCGCGAGCGCTCCCTGCGCGTTGCTCGATCCAGCACCACCAGTTCGCCGCCATCGCGATCGGAAAGCAGAACCAGCTTGGCGTCCGGGGTGAACTTCAAACGATTGGTGCGCTTCGTTCCAACATGCAACGTTTCGGTAACCGTCTTCGAAGCGACATTGATAATCGACACGCCGCCGTCGCCCCCCGTAGCGGTCCATACTTCTTTGCCATCCGGCGACCAGTCGATGCCTTCCGGCTCTTGGCCCACGGCAATTACAGTCTCATTCCAGCCCGCAGCGCCAGACACCCGTTCAATAGCCGAGACCGTGTTCGATCCGATGTTGGCGGTGAAGATCAAACTCGCATCCGCATTGGCGATCACCATGTGAGTGGTCGCTTGGCCCGTGCCAAACAGCCAGTCAACCTTGTTGGTCACCGGATCGAAGCGCGCCACCAACCGGCTCAGCTCCGCCGTGAAATAAACCTTGCCGGCCGCGAACAGCATGCCATGTGGACGTTGCAGCGGGCCCAGTTGCACGCGTTGTAGCTCCGCTTGCGCGGGCAGATCGATCACCGAAATCGTATTTCCGGGCGTCTGCTGCCCGTAATTGCCAACATAGGCAAACCTGCCATCGGCCGACACCGTCACTTCGTGAGGTCCCTCGCCCACACTCACCCGGGCTACAATTTTTCCCGAAGCAGGATCTACGATGGCAAGCGCCTGATCCGCCTTGTTCAGCACCAGAAGAGCCGGCGACGGTGTTTCCGCGGCCGCAGCTATACCCATCATCGCCGCCGCGCCCAGCAAGCTTCGAAACCTCATAGCCCACCATTCTCTCTTGAATCCCGATCAACTGATACAATTTATGCACGTTCAATTTGGATGCCGAGCGATCCGCCCGAGATCTGCGAGGAGCGTCGCGAGTTACTCCGCGACTACTGCGACGCCGTAAGCACTTACGCGCAGAATGTGCGCGACATGGCTGCCTTGGTGATTGCGGGTGAGGAGGTGCGCGCCAATGAAACGCGCCGCATATCCCGGACA
>Ga0182024_10018442_pt1 | contig 12991 bp, 8 predicted proteins | sample P32metaG_FD_120480 | JGI IMG/M metagenome (GOLD analysis project Ga0182024, IMG submission 120480) | Permafrost microbial communities from Stordalen Mire, Sweden - P3-2 metaG (Illumina Assembly) | ecosystem: Environmental > Terrestrial > Soil > Wetlands > Permafrost | place: Sweden: Stordalen...
GGGGGGGGGGGAGACGGGGGGGGGCGGGGGGAGTGCAGGAGCGGAGGCAAGGCGCGGCGGGGCCGGGAGTGGGGTGAAAGGGGGGGGGGGCGAGGGCAGTGCGCGGGCGAAGGCAAGCCACGGCGGGGTCGGGACTGGCGTGAAAGCAGGGCGGGGCGAAAGAAGTGCGGGGGCGAAGGCAAGCCGGGGGGCGGGGTGGGGACTGGGGTGAAGGCGAGGCGAAGGCGGGGCGGGGGTGAAGGCAAGCCGGGGCGGGGGCGTAGGCGGGGCCCGGGCCCGGGCCAGGGCCGGCGCGGATCGGGCCGGACCGGGTCCGGGTTACTGTGGGCCGGACCCGCCACCCATACCGCCCGGGAGAACGATGGACACGCCAGGGAGCCAGCCCCGCTGGTGGCACGGAGCCACCTTGTACCAGATCTACGTCCGGTCCTGGCAGGACACCAACGACGACGGTTACGGGGACCTGAACGGCATCACCGCCCATCTGGACTACCTGTCGTGGCTCGGCGTGGACGGCATCTGGCTGTCCCCGACCATGCCGTCGCCGGACGAGGACTGGGGCTACGACGTCTCCGACTACCTGGGCGTCCACCCGGAGCTCGGCACCCTGGCCGACCTCGACCGGCTCATCGCCGAGGCCGGCCAGCGGGACCTGCGGGTGCTGCTGGACCTGGTGCCGAACCACACCGCCAGCGTGCACCCCTGGTTCGTCGAGGCGGTCAGCGACCCGGCGTCGCCGCATCGCGAGTTCTACGTCTGGGCCGACCCGGCCCGCCGCGGCGGGCCGCCGAACAACTGGCTGGCCGCGACGGGAGCGTCGGCCTGGACTCTCGACGAGGCCAGCGGCCAGTACTACCTGCACAACTTCCTGCCCAGCCAGCCCGACCTGAACTGGTGGAACCCGGCGGTGCACCAGGCGTTCCAGGACATCCTGCGGTTCTGGTTCGACCGGGGCGTGGCCGGGTTCCGGATCGACGTGGCCCACGGGCTCTACAAGGACGCCCAGCTCCGCGACGACCCGCCGTCCCCCGAGGGGGAGCTGGTCCGCGGCCGGTTCGGCCTGGCCCAGGTGTACAGCGCGAACCGGCCGGAGTCGCACGGGGTGTTCCGGGACTGGCGGAAGATCGCCGAGAGCTACCTGGTGCCGCGGGTGCTGCTCGGGGAGACCTGGGTCGGCAGCCTGGAGGCCCTGGCCGCGTTCCACGGCCACGGGGATGAGCTGCAGCTCACCTTCAACTTCCCGTTCATCTTCTCTCCGTTCACCGCCGGAGCCCTGTCCGCCGTGGTCGCCGAGACCCTGGACAAGCTGCCCGCGGGGGAGTGCGCGGTCTGGACCGCGTCCAACCACGACATCAGCCGGTTCCCGACCCGGTGGGGCGGCGGGGACGAGCGCCGGGCCCGGCTGGCCCTGATGATGCTGGCCACCCTGCCCGGCACGCTCGTCCTGTACTACGGCGACGAGCTGGGCATGACCGACGTGGACGTCCCCCGGGAGCTGATCCGCGACCGGATGCGGGCCGAGGCCGGCGCCCGCGAAAGCCGGGACCGGTCCCGGACCCCCATGCGATGGGACTCCTCACCGTCCGGGGGGTTCACCGGCGACCACGTCCAGCCCTGGCTGCCGTACGGGAAGGACGCGAGCGGTTCCGTTGCGGAGATGCAAGCGGAACCATCGTCCATCCTGCACCTGTCCCGCGACCTGCTGGCCCTGCGGCGGCGGGAATTCGCCGGCCAGCTGGCCAGCTACGAGCAGCTGCCGGCGCCGCGCGGGGTGTGGGCCTACGAGACGGGCGGCCTGACGGTCGTGGCCAACTTCAGCGACGAGCCGGCCACGCTGGACACCTCGCCGGGCGCGGTGCTGGTGACCACCGGCGAGGGCGCGCTCGACGGCCTGGTGCTGCAGCCCTGGGCCGGGGTGATCGCCCGCTCCGCCTGACCGGCCGGGCGCGCGGCGGGCTACGGGCCGGACGTGGCCCCCGGGCTGGGCGTCCCGCTCACGCTGGGTGTGCCGCTCACCGTGGGCGTGGGGGGGGCCGACGGGGTCGCCACCGCCGACGAGCTGGGCAGGTGCGGCGAGTTCAGCGCGGCCTGGTCGGCGAGCGCGATGGCCAGCTGCCCCATGGCCGTGGGATGGAACGGCGCCGCGTCCCCGAGTCCCTGCACGTAGGGCTGGGTGGTGCACAGCTGGTGCCCGGTGAAGTCCGGCTTGACCGAGGTGAAGCCGAACTCGGCGGCCCCCCTGGCCAGCACGGCGTTCAGGGTGGCCAGCCGCGAGCTGAGCGTGCGCTCCTTGCCCGCGGTCATGCCCACCTTGCTCAGGCAGTTCAGCTGCGGGTCGAACGGGTTGTAGTAGCGATTGATGATCACCTGGGGGTGACTCGGCAGCGCGGCGAGCTGGTCCAGCAGCTGGAGGTAGTTCTTGCTGAACATATGCAGCTGCTGCTGGAAGTAGGCGGTCGTGGCCTTGTCGTTGCAGGTCTTGGCCACCGCGCACAGCCGCAGCATGGCCGACCAGTCGAGGTCGTCCGCACCGACGCTGACGATGACCGCGGACGCGTGGGTGGCCCGCTGGAGCGCGTCGATCTGGGGCGGCTCGGTCTCGCCGCCGCGTCCCTCCGGGCCGAGCAGGCCCTGGCTGATCGTGGCGCTGTTGCAGGCCAGGTTCATCACCTGCCAGCTGTTGGAGCGGGCCAGGTCCTCGGCGTAGGAGTCGGTGCTCCGCCCGCAGGCCTGGTCGGCCCGGGACGCGTCATGCACCCACGGCAGCCCGGCGCCCGCCGCGGTGGAGTCGCCGATCACGACCAACCGGACGCCGGGGGGCACGGGCACACCCTTCTTGGCGTCGGTCGTGGTCCGCTCGCTGCCGACCAGCTGGCTGAGCGACCGGACCTGGCGCAGCGTGGACGGCGCGGTGTACGCGGTCAGCATGATCGCGCCGAGGTTGATCACCTCGGTCAGGACCAGGCCGCCGGCCAGGAGTTTCAGCGCGACCTTGTGCGGCAGCCGGCGCCAGCCGGCCAGCGCCCCGAGCAGGATCAGGGAGCCGACCGCGGTCAGCCCGATCTCCCAGGCGAAGTAGTCGATCCAGCCGCTGGCCAGCCGGTCGCCCAGGATCCGCTCCGCGCCCGCCGGTCCCGCGCCCTGGACGAAGTTGGTCAGCTCGCTGTTGATCGTGATCTGGGTCAGCTGGAGGCGGGGCCGGACGGGGCCGAGGAACTGCACGTGGGTGGGCAGGCTCTGGCCGAACAGGTCGACTTCGCCGGGGCCGGAGAGGCTCAGGGTGGGCGCGCTCGTGCCGACCTTGATCACCTGGCCGGCGACGGTGACGGTCTGCAGGGGCGCGACCTTGAGGGCCACGCCGATGGCGACGGCGGCGGTGACCAGGCATACGGCCAGCCAGATGGCCCAGCGGGTGGGGCGGCCGGGGCGGCGCGGCCGGGCCGGCGGCGGCTGGTCGGGGAGGGCCGGACCTGCGGGGTCAGTGGGTTGCTCGCGCGCTCCGCGGGCGGCTCCCGCGGCGGGAACCGGTCCGGTGGCCGCTCCGGCGGCACGCTGCCCGGGCCGGGTCATGAAGCGCTGGGACTGCGGCCAGACGCGCCGGGCGCGCCGCAAACCCAGGAGTGAGGCTGCCTGCCTGCGCCGCGCCATTGGGGCAGAGAGCCTGCGTCCCGGCAGGGACCAAGGCCATCGCGCACGCCACCGACCATCGCCATAACTTCAACCGAAACTACCCGCTGTACGCCGGTGCGACACCCTGGCCAACTGCCTAAGCCAAGATCCCTAATACACAGCCGCTCGGGCCGATGCCAACACCGGGGGCTCGCCGCGGTGGGCGGGCGCTCAGCCCCGCTCAGGCAGTCCGTGGGTCGTAGTGCTCATATCGGTATTGCCGAGAGGGGCGACCGTGACGCTTAACCATTACATCTCCCGAGGTCTGTGCAGTGCTCGGTGCCCTGGTCCGGGCGCGGCGGTTGATCACTGCGACGTCTGCGTCTTACTCCCGTCGTGGCTGATCGTCACTCAGTATGGCATGACTTGAGCTCTTACCACCTGACATGAATCGTGCTCAACGGCACCAGGTCAGTCCGCAACTGTTCGAAATCGTGACGCTGCCTCCGGATCCACCTCAGTCATGGACTTCTCGAAGAGGGCGGCAGAAGGATAATCTACGCTCTTTTGCTCTGTAGCATAGCGGCAGAATCTGAAGCCTCGCTTTTCATAATAGCTGTGAAGAGCCACATTAGTGGTCCACACATCAATTCTGACACATTGGGCACTCCAGTCACTCTGTGCTCGGAGGGCCGCCCAGTCCACGAGAGCGGAACCTATTTCGAGGCCAGCGTGCTTTCTGGTCACAATCAAACGGGAAACATAAAGAGCCGGCCGTTTCCGCTCTTCGTCAGTCCACAGATCCTGGTTTCCGTGCTTCCGGCAGGTGATAGTGGCGACGGGAATGCTGCCAGACTCGACCAACCATGTCTTGCCTTGCTGCAGTCCGCGCAGAACCCTGTTGTCCCGGGCTTTGCGGGTGGGCCACGGTAGGGCCCATTGGTCGGTGCCCTTGTTCCTCAGCCACGCAGCTGCCCCATCTATCATTCCCAGTATCAGGTCAAAGTCGCCCATCCCTACGCGGCGGACTTGAAGGATGTCTTCCATGGCTCCGTCTGGTTTGCGTGTGGACCGACCTGGGCCAGGCCGGCATCAAGAGGGACTGGTGCAAGCACTAACGACCATGCGAAAGATGGCATGACGTCTGATCGCCGATGACAGTGATTCTCAACTGGCTTCCGCGCTAGCCGATTCGGAACCGGCTTCAGATGGCGCCGGGAGGGCCGACGGAACCGGGCCCACCTCGATCGCGAACTGGTTCCGGTCGGCTGGGTACACGGTGACGGTCGCGCGGATCGGGTTGCCCGCTTCATCGAAAGCGGTCCGCCGAGTCTCAATTACGGAGACGCGGCCATCGTCCGGGAGCCTGAAGAATCGGGTTTCGTTCTCATCAGGTGCCCGTACCGTGAGGATGTCGCGGTAGCTAGTCTGCTCGATGCCACATGACTCCCGGAGGTACGCCACGGTGCCCTCTTCGATGTTGGGGGCCTCGAGAAGCCGCACTGCCCCTTGCTGCAGCAGGCGCATTGGATAGAACGAGGTCTGCAGGCACCACGGAGTGCCGTCGATGAAGCGCTCCTGGTGTCGGCTCACCACCGACGCTCCCGTATCGAGATGTAGCTCGGAGGCCATCACCGAGTCCGTGTTCTGGACGCCGACCTGGGGGGAGTTCGAGTGGGGTGTCCTGAGCTTGGCGGTCACTTCCTGCGTGTAGGTGTCACCTTCGCCGCCGGATGCGGTCCGGGGATCATCGGTCAGGTTAGTGATAAAAGGCATGATCTTTTCGACTACGAACGTGCCCTGCCCTGGCCGAGTCTCGACTAGGCCACGAGTGATCAGCCACTTGATGGCGTCACGGACGGTGTTACGCGACGCGTTGTACTTCTCCCGGAGTTCCAGTTCGGTCCGAAGCTGGGCTCTAGGCCCTAGCTCGCCGGCCTCGATCTGGCGACGCAGATCCTCGGCGATCTGCCGGTACATCGGGTCCGTCATGACACCTCAGAGATACCCACTGGCACACTCCCAACGTTTACTGCGAACTGGTTCCGGTCCGCCGAGTACACGCGGACCGTCAGACTGAAGGGCTCGCCCCCTTCGTCAAAGGCTGTGCGGCGGATTTCGATGACCGACACGCGGCCATCGTCCGCCAGCCCGAAGAAGCGGGCCTCGATGGCGTCCGGCGGCCGGACTTTCACGGTGTCCCGGTAGCCGACCTGCTTGATGCCGATGCTCTCCCCGAGGTACTCGACCGATCCCTGCTGGATGTCGTCGGCTTCGATGAGACGCGTGGCTCCGCGCTGGACCAGGATCAGCGGATAGAACGAGGTCTGCAGCGACCATGGCGTGCCATCGATATGGCGCTCCTGGTGGCGGCTGACCACGGTAGATCCCTCGTCTGCTCGCAGTTCCTCCGCGAGCGAGCTACCCGCCTGCTGGATCTCCACCCGAGGCACGCTGGCGTCCGGTATCCGGCGGGTAGCTTTCACCTCGTTCCGGTAGATGTCGCCGTCGCTGCCGGCCCCCGGATCCCCGGTCAGTGTGGTGATGAACGGCACGATTTTCTGCACGACGAACGTGCCCTGTCCCGGCCGGGTCTCCACCAGCCCCCGGGTGGTGAGCAGCTTGATGGCATCGCGGACGGTGTTACGCGACGCGTTGTACTTCTCCCGGAGTTCCAGTTCGGTCCGAAGCTTGGCTCCATGCGCTAGCTCGCCGGCCTCGATCTGGCGGCGCAGATCCTCGGCGATCTGCCGGTACATCGGGTCAACCACGGCACCTCCCAGAGATCCCAACCACCCCGACGGGTGGGCTGGCTGGACTCAAAAGGATCATACCCATTATCTGGGTCCTCAGAATCTTTGGGATGTGTTGGGTTTAGGTCCCCTTGTGGGGGCTATAACCGCAGTAGTACCAAAGGTTGGGATCACTAGGATGGCTAGATCCATAGGGCTGAGTCTAGCAGTTGGACTCCTTGGGCGCACATGGATCAGTCATCCGAGTCCCAACACCCGCCTCACCCCGGCCACCCATACCGGGAGCGAGGACAGCAGGACGGCGGTACAGCCGCCGAAGGCCGCAAGGAAGGGGACCCCCCATGGCCACCATCGTCATCGTCGGACTCGCGATCTTTATCGCCGGAGCCGCTGTCGGAGCCATCCTGCTGGTGAGCTGGGGAATCCGGCGAGAGGAGCAGCATTTTTCGCTGACCCGCCAGGCGCCGGGCCAGGTGAGCCTGGGAACCCGCCGGGTGACTGGCCTCTACGTCCGCCGCCGGAGTGACGCCCTGCCCGGGCCAGCCCGCCGGGAAGACATGCTCGTCTAGCGGGCCGCAGGCCAGGCCGGCCAGGTCCGCGGGGACCCTGGCCGGCCTGCCAGCGGGGGCGTCCGCGCCGCACCATCTCGGGGGCATGGTGCGGCGCGGACTGCTGTCCGGGCCCATCCCGTAGGGTCCGGGTCCCGCCGGTCCCGGCTGGCCGGTACCCGTGCCGTCCCGGCAGGTCAGCCAGACCTTCGCCACCCGAACACTAAGCTCGCTAGCGTGCAAGACTCCGCGACTCCCGATCCTTATCCCTGGCCGCCGCAATCCGCCACCGGCGTGGGCTCCATGCCCGGCACCGACCCGCTCGGGGCCATCCGGCTCATCCTCGATGAGCTCCCGGACCTGCCCCACCTGGTCGAGCTCCCGGACCGTGGCGTGGGCGCGGACATGATCGGCCGGACCGCGGGCCTGCTGATCGACCTTCCCGTGGACACGACGACCCACGGGTGGCGCCTCGCCGACCGGCCGGGACGGGACCTGCGCCGCGGGCAGTCCCTGCTGGCCCGGGACCTGGACGCGCTGGAAGAGGCGGCCGACGGCTACCGGGGCACGCTGAAGCTGCAGGTCTGCGGGCCGTGGACGATGGCGGCCAGCCTCGAGCTGGCCCGCAGCCAGGAACCCGTGCTGGGCGACCCGGGCGCGGTCCGGGACCTGATCGAGTCGCTGGCCGAGGGGGTCGCCGCGCACGTGGCCGGGGTGGCGGCCCGGGTGCCCGGCGCGCGGCTGCTGCTGCAGGTGGATGAGCCGTCGCTGCCCACGGTGCTGGCCGGCGGCGTGCCGAGCGCCAGCGGGTTCAACCGGGTCCGGGAGGTCGACGAGGCCGACGCCGAGGCCGGCCTGCGCGCGGTGCTGTCCGCGACGGCGGCCCCCACGCTCGTGCACTGCTGCGGGATGTCGGCCCCGGTTGGCATCATCAGGGGGGCGGGCGCGGACGGGGCGGGGATCGACCTCGGCGTGCTGCGCCGCGGGGAGGAAGAGGTGCTGGCGGAGGCGGTCGAGGCGGGCCTCGGGATCTTCGTGGGGGCGGTGCCCGCCACGCCGGTGACGGCCGCCCCGGCGCCTGCACCAGCCGGCCGGCCGCGGGCCGGCGGCCCCGCAGCGGACGCTACTTCTCCGCAACGGAACGGTTCAGGCACACTCCCCGACGCCAGGGCTACCGCTGACCGGGTAGTGGAGTTGTGGCGCCGGATGGGATGGCCGGCCGCCCGCATCCCGGGCGCGGCCGGTGTCGCGGCCCAGGTGGTGATCACGCCGGGCTGCGGTCTGGCCGGTGCCCCGCCGGAGTATGCCCGGGCCGCGCTGGCCTGCTGCCGTGAGGCGGCCCGGATGCTCCCCGAGCTGATCGAGGAGGAGGCACCGTGACCGAGCCGACTGACCCAGGCGGCATCCTGGCCAGCTCGGCGGAGGAGTCCGGCGGGATCCCGGGGTCCGCGGTGGACGCGGCCGCCCGGCACCGGCACGCCGGGCTGAGCGCGGAGATCACCGAGGCCAACCACCGCTACCACGTGCTGGACTCGCCGACGATCTCGGACGCCGAGTACGACGCGCTGATGCGTGAGCTCCGGGCGCTCGAGGAGCGCTACCCGGAGCTGCGCACCCCGGACTCGCCCACCCAGCGGGTCGGTGGCGCGATCTCCACCGAGTTCACCGCGGTGGAGCACCTGGAGCGGCTGCTCAGCCTGGACAACGCGTTCTCCGCCGGGGAGCTCGACGCCTGGGCGGCGCGGGCCGAGCGGCTCGGCGGGACCGGCCCGTACCTGTGCGAGCTGAAGATCGACGGCCTGGCCGTGGACCTGGTGTACCGGAACGGCGCCCTGGTCAGGGGGGCGACCCGCGGCGACGGCGTGACCGGCGAGGATGTGACGCCGAACATCCGCACGATCGCCTCGGTCCCGCTCCGGCTGCAGGGCCCGGACGTCCCGGAGACGCTGGAGGTCCGGGGGGAGGTGTTCCTGCCGGTGGAGGCGTTCCACGAGCTGAACGAGCGGCTGACCGCGATGGGCCGGCCGCCGTTCGCCAATCCCCGCAACTCGGCCGCGGGCTCGCTGCGCCAGAAGGACCCGCGGGTCACGGCGACCCGGCCGCTGGACCTGATCCTGCACGGCGTGGGGCTGACCACGGGTGAGGCCCCGGAGACCCACTCCGGCTGGTACGAGCGGCTGCGCGGGTGGGGACTGCCGGTGAGTGACCTGTTCCAGGTGATGCCGGGGCTGGACGGGGTGCGGGAGTACATCGCGCACTACGGCGAGCACCGGCACGACACGCCGTATGAGATCGACGGGGTCGTGGTCAAGATCGACCGGCTCGACCTGCAGCGCCAGCTGGGCCACACCAGCCGGGCGCCGCGCTGGGCCATCGCCTACAAGTACCCTCCCGAGGAGGTCAACACCCGGCTGCTGGATATCCGGGTGAACGTGGGCCGGACCGGCCGGGTCACCCCGTTCGCGGTCATGGAGCCGGTGGTGGTCAGCCAGTCCACGGTGGACCGGGCCACGCTGCACAACGCCGATGAGGTGGCCCGCAAGGGCGTGCTGATCGGGGACATGGTCGTGCTGCGCAAGGCCGGCGACGTGATCCCCGAAGTGGTCGGGCCGGTGGTGGACGTGCGCACCGGCGGCGAGCGGGCGTTCGAGTTCCCGACCGTGTGCCCGGCGTGCGGCACACCCCTGGTCCGGGAGGACGGCGGGGTGGACTGGCGCTGCCCGAACACCCGGGCCTGCCCGGCCCAGCTCCGGGAGCGGCTCTTCCACCTGGCCGGCCGGGGCGCCCTGGACGTCGAGGTGCTCGGCTACGAGGCGGTTACCGCGCTGCTCGACTCGGGACTGGTGACCGACGAGGGCGACCTGTTCGCGCTGACCGGCGAGGACCTGGCCAGGTCCCCGTTCTTCGTGAACAAGCAGGGCGGCCTGACCGTGAACGCGGCCAAGCTGGTCGGCAACCTGGACGAGGCGCGGCGGCGGCCGCTGTGGCGGATCCTCGTGGCCCTGTCCATCCGGCACGTGGGCCCGACCGCGGCCCGGGCGCTCGCGGCCCAGTTCGGCTCGGTCGACGCGATCACGGCCGCCTCGGCGGGGGAGCTGGCCGCGGTGGACGGGGTGGGCCCGACCATCGCGGCCTCGGTGATCGAGTGGTTCGGGGTGGACTGGCACCAGGAGATCGTGCGGAAGTGGCGGGAGAACGGGGTCCAGCTGGCTACGCCCGGCTGGACGCCGCCTCCTGCTCCCGAAGACCCGGGAGCAGGCCTTCCGCTGTCCGGGGTAGCCGTGGTCATCACCGGCAGCCTGGACGCGTTCAGCCGGGACGAGGCCGCGGAAGCGGTGCAGGCCCTGGGGGGCAAGGTCACCGCGTCGGTATCGAAGAAGACGGCGTTCCTGATCGCCGGGGACAAGCCCGGCAGCAAGCACGACAAGGCCGTTACGCTGGGCGTTCCCGTGCTCGACGAGGCGGGATTCCGGGTCCTGCTGGACAATGGCCCGGCCGCCGCCGCGGAGGCGGCGCAGGTCCAGGGCGCGATCCCCGACGCCGCCGGGGCTCCCGGGTCGGCTGACAACTCGTGATAATGACGCGGCAGCTGGGCGTGAATTGATTCACGCGGTCTGCGCTACTCTGACCTGCGAAATCGTCGATGTTCGGCAATGCACCGTAACAGATAGTGTGCGATTGGCTTCGCGAAGTGCCGTTTCGGCCGTACCCTGCTGACAGAGCCACGCGTATCCCCGCCGGGCTGGCTGCGGCACGAGGACACCATGAGGGACCCGAACGACACCAGGGATATCGGTCCGCGGATCGGTTCCCCGCTGTGGAACTACATCACCGCCATCACGGTGGCGGGTCTCGGTGCTCTCCTGGTCGCGGTGCGTGGCCTGGCCGGCTCAGCGGCGCCGCAGCTGCTGGAGCAGCCGCTGCTCTGGGTCCTCGCCGCCCTGGCCTTCCTGGGCGAGCTCAAGCGGATCGTGACGCCGGGCAAATCCGGGCCGGACGCGGGGGCCGTCTCGGTGACGTTCTGCTTCGCGGCGCTGCTCTACTGGGGCTTCCCGGTCGCCGCGCTGCTCCGGGCGGTCACCACCCTGGTCGTCGCGCTGTCGGCGCGGCGCGCGGTCTTCCGGGCACTCTTCAACGTCGCCCAGCTCACGCTGAGCCTGGCCGCCGCGGCGGCGGTCCTGGCCGCGGCCGGCGTCCACCCGTCCGCGGCCCGGCCCTGGGTCCCGTCCGGGACCCAGCTGGGCGCGGTCGGCCTGGCCGCGGCCGCGTACTTCACCTGCAACTACGTGCTGGTCGGCGTGGCCGCGGCGCTGCACGGGCGGGCGCCGGTCCTGGCCACGCTGCGCAAGGGCCTGCTCTACCAGGCGTTCGTCACCCTCGCGCTGCTGTCCGCGGCGCCGCTGGTGGTCGTGGTCATGAACCGCTCCGTCCTGATGCTGCTGCTGTTCCTGCTGCCGCTCAGCGCGATCTACGCCAACGCGGCCGTGTCGCTGAACCGCGAGTACCAGGCGCTGCACGACGATCTGACCGGGCTGCCTAACCGCACCCTGCTGCTGCGCCGGACGGCGGAGGCCCTGACCGAGGCCGGGCGCACCGGGGCCAAGTGCGGCTTCCTGCTCCTGGACCTGGACCGGTTCAAGGAGGTCAACGACACGCTCGGGCACCCGCTCGGGGACGGGCTGCTCCAGGTGATCGCCTACCGGCTGGCCCGCAGCGTCCGGCCGGGTGACATGGTCGCCCGGCTCGGCGGGGACGAGTTCGCGGTGCTGCTGCCCTCGGTGCGGACCATCGGCGTCGCCGCCGAGGTGGCCGCGCGGCTGCGCGCCGCGCTGGCCGAGCCGGTGCGCATGGAGGGCATGTCGTTCCAGATCGAGGCCAGCGTCGGCATCGCGCTGTACCCGGACGACGGGGCCACGGTGGAGGTTCTGCTGCAGCGCGCGGACGTGGCCATGTACCTGGCCAAGGAACGCCGCACCGGGGTCGAGACCTATGCGGCGCGCGCGGACCGCTACTCCCCGGCGCGGCTGTCCCTCCTCGGTGACCTGCGCCGCGGCATCGACCAGGGCGAGTTCGAGCTGCACTACCAGCCCAAGGTGTTCCTGGCCACCGGCCGGACCGCCGGCATGGAGGCGCTGCTGCGCTGGCGGCACCCGGACCGCGGCCTGATCGGGCCGGCCGAGTTCCTCCCGCTGGCCGAGCAGTCCTTCCTGATGCGCGACCTGACCGCGCACGTGGTGCGGCTCGCGCTCAGCCAGGCGTCGACCTGGCGGCGCAGCGGGCTGGCGGCCCAGCTGTCGGTCAATGTCTCGCGCCGCGACCTGCTGGACGGCAGCCTCGCCGCCATGATCGAGCGCGAGCTCGCCGGGCAGGGCCTGCCCCCCGGCGTGCTGCTGCTCGAGATCAGCGAGCGGGCGCTGACCCGGGAGGCCACCGACATCGCGGGCGGCCTCAGCGCGCTGCGCACGCTCGGCATCGAGCTCAGCGTGGACGACTTCATGACCGGCTTCACCTCGGTGGGCCACCTGAAGGAGATGTCCGTCGGCGAGGTCAAGATCGATCCGTCGTTCGTGGCCGCGGTGGCGAGCAACCCGGACACCAAGCTGATCGTGCGCTCGGCCGTGGACCTGCTGCGCGGGCTAGGCATCCGCTCGGTGGCCGAGGGGGTCGAGTCGCCGCAGGTCGCGGCGGTCCTGCAGGCCATGGGCTGTGATGCGGCCCAGGGCTGGCAGTTCAGCCGGCCGCTCAGCGCGGCCGCCGCCACCAGGTGGCTGGCCCACCGGCGTACCGTGCAGGCCGACGGGCCGGCCGCCGGGATGGCCGCCGGGTCTGCTGCCGGGCCGGTCGCCGGGATGGCCGCCGGGGTGGCCGCCGGGCCGGGCCCGGGCGCCGTCGGTGCGGGCGCCCCGGCGCCTGCCGCGGCGGCCGCCCCCGGCCCGCTGGACGGGCGCCTGCCGGAGTAAACCCGCTGCCCGAGCCCGGTGCCCGGCGACGGCTGCGTGGACGCGGCGGCCCGGCAGTAATCCCGTCGGCTCGCTACGGGGGCGGCCCTAGGATGGGATTCATGTCCATCTCCCGCGCCGA
>Ga0182024_10018443_pt1 | contig 12990 bp, 10 predicted proteins | sample P32metaG_FD_120480 | JGI IMG/M metagenome (GOLD analysis project Ga0182024, IMG submission 120480) | Permafrost microbial communities from Stordalen Mire, Sweden - P3-2 metaG (Illumina Assembly) | ecosystem: Environmental > Terrestrial > Soil > Wetlands > Permafrost | place: Sweden: Stordalen...
GACGACGTCGAAGCCATCGAGCTCCGGCATCTGGATGTCGAGCAGCACGAGGTCGGGCCGCCCGTGCGTGATGGCGGCGACCGCTCCGGCGCCGTCGCCGCATTCGCCGGCGACTACGACATCGGGGTCGGCCTCGAGCAACGATCGGAGGTGGGCGCGCGCGAGCGGCTCGTCGTCCACGATCAGGGTGCGGAGCATTGGTTGGCAATCTGTGACGCCCGGGGATGCCGGGGCGACCCACCAGGGGTGAAACGACCATCATCCGTGGCGAGCGTCAGACGAGCCGGGGCGGCGTGGGCCTCCGGCTAAGCCTCGACCGACGCGTTGGCCAGCCGAGCGGCGTCTTCGATGGCCTGCATGGCGGCTCGGTACGGTCCGGGGCCGTAACTGATCCGGGCGACGCCGAGTGCGGCGAGCCGGTTGCCGGATGGGCCATTGGGGCGCACGAGGATGTTGACCGGCAGCGGGCATTCCGCACAGACCGTCGCGATGAGGGACTCGTCGATCAGGCCCGCCGCGAAGAACCCGCTCGCCCCGGCCGCCGCGTAGGCGTGGGCGCGCGCCAGCGCGGCGCTGGCGAGTGCGGCGTCGTGCTTCGCCGGATCCGCCTTGAGGAACAGGTCTGTCCGCGCGTTGATGAAGAAGGGTACCTCGGCCCGGTCCGCCGCTGTGCGCGCGGCCCGCACGCGGGCTGCCTGTTGCTCCTCAGAATACAGGCCGGCGGCTCCGATGATCCGATCTTCCAGATTGCATCCGATCGCCCCGGCCTGGATCGCCTTCGTGACCGTCGTGGCGACGGCGTCCGGCGCAGCGCCGTATCCCGCTTCGAGATCGAGCGTGACGGGCAACTGCACGGCCGCCACGATCTCCCGGAGATTGGCGAGGGCGGAATCCAGCGGGATGCACTCGCCGTCCTCAAAGCCGTGGGCGGCGGCCACGGACCAACTCCCCGTCGCGATCGCTTTGGCACCGGCACGTGCCACAGCCTGCGCCGTGCCTGCGTCCCAGATGTTGTACAGGACGACGGGACGTCCTTTCACATGGAGGCGGTGAAACGCGGCAGCATAGCCGATCTGGGTGGGCATAGGGATGGCGGCCACGATCAGGGCTTGCCAGCCACGAGGGCAACGGCAAATCCATCGTAGCCTTTGACGCCGACCGTTTGCAGCACGGTGACACTGACGCGCGGCTCAGCGGCCATGAGGTCGTACATCCGGCGCACGGCGATGACATTTTCGTCCTTGCTGCCGGCATCCGCGACGGCGCCGTCGCGGACGACATTGTCCGCGATGATCAGCGATCCAGGGCGGGCCAGCGCGAGCGCCGACGTCCAATACCCGGGATAGCCGGTCTTGTCCGCATCGATGAAGATCAAGTCGAACGGCCCGAGCCCTTCGCTGGCGAGAGCGCGAAGCGATTCCTGCGCGGGGCCGACGCGGACCGTGGCGCGGTCATCGAGACCAGCGTGCGCGAGGTTCGCGCGTGCGACGGCCGCGTGGGCTGGATCCAGCTCGAGCGAGATGAGGCGTCCGCCCGGCGCGAGCGCGCGAGCCAGCCAGATCGTGCTGTAGCCACCGAGCGTGCCGATTTCGAGGATGGTTTTCGCGCGGATCGCGGCCGCCAGAATCGCCAGCCATTGTCCTTGCAGCGCCGACACCTGGATCGCGGGGAGCCCACCGGCGTCGCTGGCGGCCACCGCGTCGCGAAGCACCGGATCGTCGGGCAGAAGCAGATCGCTGAGGTAGTGGTCGACCTGCGTCCACCGATCCTTGTCCTGGTCCTGGCTCATGGCTTCTCGTTCCTCGATCGGGTCGTATTGCGCGGCGAGCTCGGGCGAGAGAGACTCAGCGGAGGTGCAGACAAGATAGCGGGCTTTGGAGGTGGGATGACCACATACATTGCGCTGCTGCGCGGAATCAACGTCGGCGGCAAGCGCCAGATTGCGATGAGTGTGCTGCGGGAGTTTCTGGACGCAGCGGGTTGCGAGCACCCGAGGTCGTTGCTGCAGAGCGGCAATCTCGTATTCGGGAGCCGGAAGCGGTCGGGCGACGACGTGGAGCGCTGGCTGGAGGCGGAAGCCGCGAAACGGCTCCGGCTCAAGGCGGAGTTCTTCGTGCGGACGCCGAAGGAGTGGCAGGATGTGATCGCGCGCAATCCGTTCCGGGACGAGGCGGAGCGCGATCCCGCTCGGCTCCACGTCGTCGCGCTCAAGAAGGCGCCAACCGAGGCGACGGTCGCGGCCCTGCGGGCCGCGATCGTCGGGCGCGAAGTCGTGGAGCGCGGCAGCCGTCATCTCTACGTCGTATTTCCGGACGGAGCGGGGAGCTCGCGGCTGACGTCCGCCGTCTTCGATTCCAGGCTCGGCACGCGGTGCACGGCGAGGAACTGGAACACCGTGCTCAAGCTCGGCGCGATGGCGGGTGCGTAGGCGGTCAGTGCGGGAACCCTCTGCACTCGCTCTAGCCGCCCCGCCGCCTAGATTGTCTGCGGCCACACTGACCTGAAGGGGAGGGGGAGGCACATGCGGTTGAACGACGCGAAAGTGCTCGTGACGGGTGGTGGATCGGGAATCGGGCTGGCGACCGCGCGGGCGCTCAAGGGGCGCGGGGCGCAGGTGGCGATTTCGGGCCGGCGGGCGGACGTTCTCGGGCGTGCGGCGAAGGACATCGGCGCGACGCCGGTGGCCGCGGACGTGACCGATGAGGCGAGCGTGGCGCGTCTCATCGAGACCGTCGTGCGCGAACTGGGCGGCTACAATGTGCTGATCAACAACGCCGGCATCGGGTCGTCGGCGCCGCTCGTTTCAGTGACCGCGGCGGACATGCGGCGGGTGTGGGAGACCAACGTGCTGGGTGCGACGCTCGTCGCGCGCGAGAGTGCCCGTTATTTCGTCCCGCGGCGCTCGGGCTCGATCGTCAACGTGGCGTCGACCTCCGGCCAGCGGGCGGGGGCCAACAGCTCGGCATACGCCTCCACGAAATACGCGCTGAGCGGCTTGACCGAAGTCTGGCGGGCGGAGCTTCGCAAGAGCGACATCCGTGTCATGCAGGTGAATCCGAGCGAAGTCATGACGCCGTTCTTCGAATCGAATGGCCTTGGCGTTCGTCCCGACAATCCGCGGAAGTTGCATGCCGAGGACATCGCGCACGTGATCGTGGGGATGCTGGAGCTGGACGATCGCGCGTTCGTCACCAGCGCGACCGTGTGGGCGACGAACCCGGATAGCTAGGGTTCCCCTACCGCAAATAGCTCTTTACGATGTCCACCAGTTGTTCGGCGGCCAGGCTTTCATTCGAATTGGGATCGGCGCCTGGGGCGACGACGTGGTAGCGGATGTGGTCCTCGAGGATCTCGGCCATGAGCGCGTTGATTGCGCCGCGGCACGCGGCGAGCGTGTGGAGCGCCATCTCGCAGTCGCCGTCGTCCTCGATGAGGTCTTCGACCGCCGTCACCTGGCCGCGGATCCGTTTGACCCGGTTGAGCAGCTTCGTCTTTTCCCGGAGACTGTGCTTGAGCATCCGAGGCGACGGGGGGGTGGCGGGGCGGGTGGCGGCCGCTCCCGCCCCGTTGCGAGTTTCAGCGTGGCGCATGGTATTCCTCTCGTTGCCGGCCCGGGCCCGGCTGGCGGGATGGGGACCGGCGAATCACAGGATGGACTCGAATACTATAGGGGCCCAGGGTAGTCACGCCAGCCCGCCATTGGGCCCTGGCGTAACGGTCTCCATGGATCTGGGGGCCGGGTTTGCGCAGTGACCAGACCGATACCCGCCCGTCCTTGACATGGAATACCCGGGTAGGATATCGTAATCGGTGTTTGGCCCGGCGGATGGGATAGGGGGCCTGGGTATTCTGGGGCAGGCGGCCCGGGAACGAGACAGGCGAGCGGGGGACAGTCGCATGACTTCGGACTTGGAGCATCGCATGGTGCGGCTCGAGCGGAAGACGGCTGGCGTGGTCGTGAGTGTCGTGGCGTTGGCGGTAGTGCTCGGTGGTTGCCGGAAGGCGGCGCCCGCGGCGGAAACGCCCGCGAGCGTCACCGGGAGCAACGGCCAGATCACCATTCCGGACGGGTCGCCGCTCCGGTCCGCGCTGTCGTTCGATACCGCACGGACGGTGACGCTGAGCGACGTGGTGACGGCGACCGCGGCCGTCGAGTCCGACCCGGCGCGGACCGTCAAGCTCTTTCCGCCGATGGCGGGCCGAGTGGTGGCGCTGAATGTCCGGCTGGGCGATCCGGTGCATCGGGGCGAGCCGCTGGTGACCCTGGACTCGCCCGACTTCACGTCCGCGCAGGCGGATTACGCGCACGCGCTGGCCGCGTACCGGCAGGCCAAGAGCAACCTCACGCGCGAGCGCGACCTGGCGCAGTACGGCATCGCGGCGCAGCGCGACGTGGAGCAGGCCGAGACCGATTTCAGCCAGGCTGACGGCGACCGGGAGCGGGCGGCGGCGCGGCTCTCCGTCCTGGGACTCGATACGAGCGTCGTGCTGCGCGACCAGGCGCTGGTGATCCGGTCGCCGATCGAGGGCCGCGTCATCGATCTGACCGTGGGGTCGGGCGAGTTCCACAACGATCCCACCGTGCCCGTCATGACCATCGCGGACCTCGGCACCGTATGGCTCACTGCCAACGTGCCGGAGAAAGATCTGCACGGCATCCGCGCTGGCGACCGGGCGGTCGCAGTGGTGAGCGCGTATCCCGAGGACACGATCCGGGGCGTCGTCGCGATGGTGGGTGCTGTGGTCGATACTGCGACCCGGATGACCAAAGTGCGCGTCAGCGTTCCGAACCGTGAGGGGCGGCTCAAGCCGGGGATGTATGCGACCATCACCTTTGCCGCGCGGCCGCGGGCGCGCGTGGTCGTACCGGCGACCTCACTGCTGCAGGTGAGCGATTCGGACTACGTGTTCGTGGAAGTGCGGCCCTGGACCCTCGAGCGCCGGCCGGTCATCGTGGGCCAAGTGAATGGGAACAGGGCGATCGTGCGCGAGGGTGTGTCGAGCGGGCAGCTCGTCGTGGTACGCCAGGTGGTGCTGCTCCAATGATCGACGCGATCGTCGAGTGGTGCCTCGAACGGCGCTGGCTCGTGCTCGTGATGACCGGATTGGTGGCTGCCACGGGCGTGTACTCGTGGAACCAGCTGTCGCTCGAAGCGTATCCCGACATCGCGGACACCACGGCGCAGGTCGTCACCCAGTATCCCGGGCATGCGGCCGAGGAGATGGAGCAGCAGATCACCATGCCGCTCGAGCGCGAGCTGGCGGGGACGCCCGGGCTGCAGGTCATGCGGTCGCGGACGACCTTTGCGCTCTCGCTGATCACTCTCGTGTTCCGTGACGGGACCGACGACTACTGGGCGCGCCAGCGCATCAACGAGCGGATTCAGAACGTCACCTTGCCGCCGGGGGCGGCACCGGGGCTCGATCCCATCTCGTCGCCGATCGGCGAGATCTACCGGTATACCCTCGAGTCGCCGCACCGCGGCCCGCGGGAGCTCAAGGATCTGCAGGACTGGGTGGTGTTCCCGCAGCTCAAGCAAGTGCCGGGCGTGGCCGACGTGACGCTGTTCGGCGGCGAGACCGTGCAGTTCCAACTGGTCGTCGATCCCGCGAAGCTGACGCAGTACGGACTCGGGCTCCGGGATGTCGAGAGCGCGATCACCGCGAACAACGCCAACGCGGGTGGCAGCGTGCTGGTGACGGGCGAGCAGGGCGTTGTCGTCCGCGGGATCGGGCAGATCACATCACTCGACGACCTCGGTAACATCGTCGTGACCGCGAAGAGCGGCGTCCCGATCTTCATCAAAGACCTCGGCATCGTCCATCTCGGCACCTTGCAGCGCGAGGGAATGGTCGGAAAAGACGACCAGGCGGACGTGGTGACCGGCATCGTGCTGTTGCTGCGGGGGGTGAATCCATCGGGCGTGCTCCAGGGGATCCACGAACGGGTGGACAAACTCAACCATGGGATGCTGCCGAGCGATGTGCGGGTGGTGCCGTACATCGACCGCACGAATCTCATTCACACCACGATCCACACCATCTCCCGCACGCTGTCCGAGGGGCTCATCCTGGTGACAGTGGTGGTGTTTCTGTTCGTCGGCAGTATCCGGGGGGCGCTGCTCATCGCGCTCACGATCCCGCTCTCGCTGCTGTTCGCGTTCATCTGCATGCACCTCACCAACATCCCGGCGAACCTGCTGTCCCTGGGCGCGATCGATTTCGGGATCATCGTCGACGGGTCGATCGTGCTGGTGGAGACGATCCTCCGGCGGCGAGAGGCGCATCCGGACGCCGAGCTGTCGGAGAGCGATGCGCGCAGCGCGGCGCTGCAGGTGGCACGGCCGATCTTCTTCGCCACCCTCATCATCATCGCCGGCTATCTCCCGCTCTTCGCGTTCCAGCGGGTGGAGCGGAAGTTGTTCACGCCGATGGCGTTCACGATTGGCTATGCCCTCGTCGGCGCACTCGCGACCGCGCTGCTCGTCATGCCAGGACTCGCGTACGCGATCTACCGGAAACCAGGCAGGATCTACCGCAACCGCGTGCTCGAGCGGGTCACGACCGGATACGAGGCGCTGCTCCGCCGGGTCGTGATGCGTCCCCGGCTGGCCATCATCCCCGGCGGGATCGCCGCCGTCCTCGCGATCTTCCTCGGCGCGACACTCGGCCGCGACTTCCTCCCGTATCTCGACGAAGGATCGATCTGGCTGCAGGTGGAGCTGCCGCCTGGGATCTCGATCGAGAAGGGCAGCGAGATGGCCGCCAAGCTGCGAGACGTCGTGCGCACCTTCCCCGAAGTGTCCTACGTGGTCACACAACTGGGCCGCAACGAGGATGGCACTGACCCGTGGACCCCGTCGCACATCGAAGCCTCGGTCGGGCTCAAGTCATACGACGAGTGGGGCGGTGACAAGCAGGCGCTGATCCACCGGATGGACGCGCGGTTTCAGCAGATGCCGGGCTATCAGGTGGGGTTTTCGCAGCCAATGATCGACGGCGTGCAGGACATGATCGCCGGGGCGCACAGCGAGCTCGTGATCCGCGTGTTCGGCGACGACTTCAAGGAGACCCGGCAGCTCGCGGAGCACGTCGTGGATGTGCTACGCACCGTGCCGGGCGCCGCCGATCCGGCGATCGATCAGGAGCCGCCGCTCCCGCAACTCCAGGTCGTCGTGGATCGTGCGGCCGCGGCACGCTACGGGATCAACGTCGCGGACGTCGCGGATCTGGTGCAGACCGCGATCGGCGGCCAGGCCCTGTCGCAGGTGTTCCTTGGCGAGCGGCGCTACGATCTCACCGTGCGGTTCGCGCAGTATGCGCGGAATAGTGCCGCGGCGATCGGCGATCTCCAACTCGTGACGGCGGCCGGGGCCAGGATCCCGCTGTCGCAGGTCGCGTCGATCCGGCAGGATGCCGGCGAGAGCACGATCACCCACGAGATGGGGCGGCGCCACCTCACAGTGAAACTCGATCTCCGGGACCGTGATCTCGCGACCTTCATCAGCGACGCCAGGGATCGCATCGAGAAGCAGGTGACATACGATCACCAGCGCTATGAGGTCGAGTGGGGCGGTGCGTTCGAGAACCAGCAGCGGGCGCAGGCCCGGCTCATGGTCATCGTCCCCGCGGCGCTGGCACTCATCTTCGTGCTCCTGTACGGCCAGTTCGGGGACATCCCGCATGCCGCGCTCATTCTGCTCAACGTGCCGCTGGCGCTGCTGGGCGGCGTTCTCGCGCTCCATTTGCGTGGCATGACACTCAACGTCTCCAGCGCCGTCGGCTTCATCGCGCTGTTCGGGGTCGCGGTGCAGAACGGCGTGATCATGGTCGCGAACCTCAACCGGTGGCGGACCATCACAGGCACCTCTCTCACCGACGCCGTGATGCACGGCGCGACCGAGCGGCTCCGGCCCGTGCTCATGACCGCGAGCGTCGCCACACTCGGCCTGATGCCGGCGGCGCTGGCGCGGGGCGTGGGTAGCGATGTCCAGCGGCCGCTGGCCACCGTGATCGTAGGCGGCCTGATCACCGCCACCGCGCTCACGCTGATCGTACTGCCCGCCTTGTACGTGGTCCTCGAGGAGCGCCGCGCGAAGCGGCGGGACGCGGCATGAGGTACCACCTCGTGCGGCATCTGGCGCGTGTGCCCACGGCTTTGGCGGTCGTGCTGGCGCTCGGCGCGTGTGCTCTCTCCGCGCAACAGCCGGGAGTGCCCGCTGCAGTGCCGGCTGCTGTACCGGGCGAGCCGCCGGCCGCCGGCTCCGTCGTGCCTGCGGAGAGCTCGCCGATCGTGCGGTTGCCGCTCGCGGGCTACGTGGGGCTCGTCGGCCAGCAGAATCTCGACTACGCCGCGCAGGCCTACAACGTCCCGATCGCGGATGCGCAGGTGTCGGTGGCGCATCTCTACCCCAACCCATCCCTCGCGTGGGGCGCAGGCCTCGACATCTCCGGCCAGCATCAGGCGACATCGTACGACATCGCGCTCACGCAGACGATTCTGTTCGGCGGTAAGCGGGGGGCCCGGACCGACGTTGCGCGCGGGCAACTCGCGGCAGCCAGAGCGCAGCTCGATGATTTCCTCCGGACGCTTCGCGGGACGGCCGCGACCGCGTACGCCGATGCGGTACATGCGGAGCAGGTGTACGCGCGCAAACGGGAGACGGCGGAAGAGCTGGACCGTCTGGTGACGCTCAACGAGCGGCGCGTCAAAGCCGGAGACATCGGCGAGATCGACCTCGTGCAGTCGCGGGTCGATGCCGCGCAATTCCGCGGCGCCCTCGTCTCGGCCGCCAACGACGTCCACGCGGCCCATCTCGCGATGACGGGGTTGCTGACGCCGCGGCACATCGACACTCTGGTGGCGCCGGAGGCACCGGCCGAACTGGTCACCATCCCGGCGGCGGCCGCGGACGCGCCGATCTCGCCCGAGTTGCTCACACCGGCTCCGGCGGCCGCGGCACACGCGTTGTCTGGTCCCGCGGCGCTACGCGGGCCGCTCGACCTCGACAGCCTGACGCGAGTTGCGGTGGCGTCGCGGCCGGACGTCGTTGCGGCGCGGCGGCTGGCCGATGTGGCGGCGGCGGGCGTCCGGGTGGCGCATGGGGATCGCTGGTCAGATGTCGATCTCACGCTCGGCACGTCGTATTTCACGCGGGGCACCAACGTCATCGATCCGACACCCAACTTCTCATCGCTCAGCCTGGGGCTGTCGTTTCCGATCCCGCTGTCGAACTTTTCGCACGGCGAGCTGTCGAGCGCGAAGTTCACGGCGAGGCAGGCCGCGACCGCGGTGCAGTCGGCCGAATGGAAGGCGACCATCGACGTGCGGACCGCATGGGCGGCGTACCAGTCGGCGCTGGCGCAGGTCGCGCAGTACTCAGGCGGGATCCTGCTGGATGCCGAGCGGGTGCGCCGCGCGAAGCTCTACAGCTATCAGCATGGATCGGCGTCGCTCCTGGATGTTCTCACCGCGGAGCAAACGGCCAACGATGTGTATCTCGCGTCGTACGATGCGCAGCAACAGTATGGGCACGCGTTGATCGCGCTGGGGCAGGCGACCGGGGATTGGTCGTTCGTGTACGCCGCGGTGGGTGGCGCGCCGAACTGACGTAACCGGGCGAGGGCCGTGGCGTCCAGGCCCTCTTACCGCTTAGAACGGCGGAGCGTGGGCCGTGGCGTAGTGCTTCTCGGCCTCTTCGGCGTGCTGCGCGGCGAAGGTATGGTGTGCGTGGGCGACGTAGGCGTGGTAACCCGCTTTCTCGTGATTGCCCGCGTCGTGGTGCTTGGCTGCTTCGCGGTGGTGCTTCGCCGCCTGGTCGTAGTGTTCGGCGGCCTCACGGTGATGATGCGAGCCCGAATGCGACATCTGGACCCCCGATTGCGGAGTGAGGCAGTGTACGACGCGTGAGCGTGCCGGCCGATCGCGAGGTGCGCGCCGGCCGGCATCGCCCGAAGCCTAACACTCTTGGCAAATGAGGGGAGGGGCGGGCGGTTCAGGGTGTGAGTGGAGCGCGCAGGATCGTGGGAGGGGAGGCGTTGCCCGGTTTGATCGAGCCGTTGTCGGCGAACCGGTCCCACCCGCTATTGCCGAGGAAGTAGAACCCGTCGGAGAGGAGGACTCCGTGGGTTGGGTCGCCGAGTCCGGGTGACCCGCGCTCGATGACCTTCCATCCGGTGACCGTGGCGAAGCGGGAATCCAGTGAGAAGCGGACGACGCGCTCGGGCGAAGTCCCGTTCTGTACGGCGTACAGTGAGTGCCCCTGCAGGTACATGCCGTCGATCCCGTTGACCGCGGTGGTGTCCGGATGCTGCACCCAGGATACGGTTCCGTCCTGGCGGTCGATGATCGCGAGACCGAGCGCGTAGTCGGCGACCATCACGCGGCCGTCGGGCAAGACCGCCGGTGTCTGCGGCGACCGGAACGTCCCCCGCGCAACGAGCGTTTCGAGCGAGTCGTGGCCGGCACGGACAGTGTAGACATCGCCGCTCGTGCCGTCGGAGACGATCACCGCCCCATTCTGATCGACGGTCATGTCGCCCAGGTTATGGGGCCGGCCGTCGCGCGGCGCATCGAACCGGCCCAACAGGCGTCCGGACGACAACTCGTAACGCAACACGGCGGAGCGGCCCTCATCGGCGGACTTGTATCCATCGGCTTGCGGCATCGCCGATGTGGTCGCCCAGAGGACGCCGTGCTTCACATCGATCCCGAGCGCCATGATGCCGAAGACATTATCGCGGCCCGCGGGTACGAAGTCGTGCACCGGGCCGGACTCTGGCACCGCGATGATCGCGCCGCGATGGATACTGCTCACGTAGAACGTGCGGCTCCCGGGATCGTACGCGAGATCTTCCGCCAGCATGTTCGTGTCCGTCAGCGCGTGGGCCACGGTGGCGGTCGAAATGGCCGAGCGATTGGCGTCCATCGCCGATCGGACAGCCTCGAAATCCTTGTGACCCCGCAGCGTCGCGAAAGCGGAATCGTCCTCGATCGGATAGGCGAGTCCCATTGCCGCGATCGTGCGCAGGCGGCTGACTGCCGCATCGGCATGACCGAGCCTGGCCTCGCTCCGTGCGAGCAGGAAGACAACATCCGGGTGTCCTTTGATCAGCGCGAGCGCGCGGATGAAGTCGTCGCGCGCTTCGGATTCGTTGTGCGCGGCCTCGGCCTTTTCACCGGCCGTGATCGCGGCATTATAGCTGAAGTCATTGGGGTCGGCGGGCTGGGCGTGCGCGGCGAGGGGTGCGGCGGTCGCTAGTGCGAATGTCGCCAATGCAGCCACGGTGTGTGTCAGGAGTCTCATGGTGCGTTGGACATCGCGATCACTCGGAGGGTTGGCTCAGACGCGGTGCGCATCGCGCGCCTCGGTGTGTGCGGCAGGCAAAATCGGACATGGCGACGGAACCGGCCGCGTCTCGCTTGTGCGTGCGCGTCGCCGGCGAGTGCGTGCGCTAGCGGCTGTCCGTGTCCGCGTACTCCACGCGCGCAGCCACTCCGTCACCAGCGCGTGAGCGGTCATCAGTTCCGTCGCGCGATGCGTCCGGCGACGGCATGACTCCCGCTGGGGCCGCGGACACCAGCACGAGCGTGAAGGACGAGCCGACGGTCTCGCGACTCTCGGCCACGAGGTCCCCGTTCATGGCGCGCGCGAGATCGCGGCTGATTGTCAGGCCGAGGCCCGCCCCTTCGTCGGTGCCCGACAGTTTTCGGCCGACCTGCACGAAGGGCTCGAACACGCGCAGCATCTGATCCGCTGGGATGCCCCGGCCAGTGTCGCGGACGACGATCCAGATCCGGCCGTCGCCGGCGGGCTCGGAGGGCTGGCACGCGAGCGTCACCCGTCCGCCGGGTGCGGTGAACTTGACCGCGTTGGAGAGGAGGTTGAGCAGGATCTGGAGGATGCGATCGCGATCGCCGGCCACGGTATAGTCGGCATCACATCGTACACGCTCGAACACGACGCCTTTGGCGTGCGCCTGCGGCTCGAGCATCGCCGCCGCTTCGATCAGCAGCGGCTCGACGAGCACGGGCTTGTCGGCGACTTCCACGTGACCGGCTTCGAGGCGGGCGACGTTCAGGACATCATTAATGAGTGCGAGCAGGTGCGCGCTCGCTCGCCGGATTCGCTGGATATCCTCGAGCTGCGGCGGTAGCAGGGGACCGCGGATACCGGCGTCGAGCAAGTCGGCGTAGCCACTGATCGCGTTGAGCGGCGTGCGCAGCTCGTGCGACATGCTCGTCAGAAAATCGGACTTCGCGGTGTTCGCTGCTTCGAGCTCCGCCGTCTGTCGCTGGAGCTGGTCGGCCTGGATCTCCATTTCTGCAGCCTGTTCCTGGAGCTGGTCGTTCTGCGTTTCGAGCTCCTGTGCCTGCTTGCGGAGCTGTTCGTTCTGCGTTGCGGAGAGTGCGGCAGCCCGCAACAGATATGTATTGGCCAGGACGCCGAGGAGCAGGGCAATGCCGGTGCCGATGACGAGGACGGTGACGGTGAGGGAGCGCCGCCGATTCAGCGCCGGGGTCCTCCGCATGAGCAGGAGATCCTCCTCAGCCGTGAGCGCGGCGCCGACCTCGCGGGCGGTGTCCATGAGGGCGCGGCCCGGTACCAGCGACATCGCGGCGGCTGTGGCTTCGCCACGCGACTGGCGAACCCGGATCGTGGTGTCGATGTCGGCGAATCGGGCGACGGCCAGGCGATCCAACTCGTCGAGCCGAGGGCGCTGATTGGGGTTGTCGGCCGTCAGGGTCCGCAGACTGGCGAGATCCAGATTCGCGGAGTCGGCGACCACGCGGTATTGCGATATGTCCGCGGTGTCGCCGCTGATGAGGAACTTGTTGACCGCGGTGCGCGACGTGCTGAGCTGCGCGAGGAAGTCCGCGGCGACGAGTTTGACCTGGTCAGTATGACGGATCCAGTTCTCGCGATCCGTGACATCCCGGATGTTCCACAGCGTGCCGGCACCGACGAGCGCGACGACGAGGGCGGGTCC
>Ga0182024_10018444_pt1 | contig 12990 bp, 12 predicted proteins | sample P32metaG_FD_120480 | JGI IMG/M metagenome (GOLD analysis project Ga0182024, IMG submission 120480) | Permafrost microbial communities from Stordalen Mire, Sweden - P3-2 metaG (Illumina Assembly) | ecosystem: Environmental > Terrestrial > Soil > Wetlands > Permafrost | place: Sweden: Stordalen...
ACTCAGCATTCATGCCATCCGAGCCCTGCGACGACTGCGCCGCCGGCCGACACTGGTGGCCGCCTTCTGGAAACAGGCTGGCCTATTTGAAAAGTGTTAGCTATAATATGCGAGATTCAGTAACATTTTCCGGTCGTGTGTTCCTTTACCATGAAGACCCGCTCACCAATCTACAAAAGGCAGCAATTGTAAATGAGTATCACCTGAAGAGGTTTGATGTTCAATTTCGAGGGATGGATTACCTTGCTACAGAAGCTATTGCTTGGCACCAAAAATACGATGTGATCCGCTGACTTCAGACACGTTTTTGTGGAAGTGGAACTGGACACAGATTACCTACAATCGGTTGGGGATACCTCTTATCTAGCCGGGGATGCAGTAAGCTTCGAGATCGCGTAGGCTAAACCAAACCTATACCAAGTCATCAAAATAGCACAGGCCATCCTGAGTCAATCTTCACAAACCCTTTGTTTTATTGGTTAAAAGTGGTGCGGCTGGGGAGATTCGAACTCTCGACCTCGTGCTTCGGAGGCACGCGCTCTATCCATCTGAGCTACAGCCGCACGATACATTTATATCATGCGGCACGGGTTGATCGCATTTTGAACTTCGGCGGGACATCGTCTGGGTTTGGAGAGAGCCTTCTGGAGAATGTGAATTCGAAGGTCGGGACCTTAGAGTCTGTATGGCAATCAGGGTTTCAGACGAATTTGTAGCGCCCGCCTTCAGGCGGGCACGGTAAATTCCAAGGACATGCCCGCCTGAAGGCGGGCGCTACATCAGGCAAAACCTGGTTCCTCTGAAGAGACGTAATTTCGAATTTAAAACGCTACCTTCGGCAAGGCTACTCGATGTTGTCGGCGATGATGGAATGGCCGCTGACTTTTGTGTCGATGCCTATCGGAGGCCTCAGGCCTGCGCCCTGGACGATTTCGCCGCGGGCCCACACGTCACCTCCAAGAGCACCGACTTTCAGGGGATCGGAGATTGTGTTGTTACACGGGCAGACGACCATGGGATGGCTGGCGCGAAATCCGAACTGGCTGGAGAGACGCGCGAGGTCGGTAACGAATTCCAACTGGCATTGTCCGTAGGGTTCCTGCAAGGAAAACGCCCAGAGGGCGCCGCTGGGGAGCTTGATCACAATTGCGTCGACACTTTCGCTCGTGACCGGATTCACAAAAGTAAATTTTTTCGACGCCCAGGGTTTGGAAAGTTCCTCGACTGTAGCTGCAACGGTGGGGCCCTCGTGCGCACCCGGGGCCGAAACCGGGAATGGAGGCGCGGGCACGGCGGAATCGACCGTGGCATCTGCGGGGATCGATGATCCTACCGCCGCTCGCGGAACGCTCTTGACCCACCACAGGACCGCGAGGCCGACTACCAGCGCCGCGCCAGCGATCCCGCCAATCTGCTTGAGTCGCTGGGCTTCCACGCCTCCCGATGCTTGTGACGGCCTCTGCACGCCGGGAATCTGGGGCATGGCCGGATGAAACGCGTCAAACTTTGACGGCGCCCGCTTTTCGTCGGAGGCGACAGGAGACTTCACGGGTGTCTCGGGCAGAGTGGTCATCGGAACTTCCGCATGCGAATTTCGGTGCCGTTGCGGTCGTACTTCACTTCATCCATCAGGCGGTTGATCAGGAAAATCCCGCGGCCGTGCTCGGAAAACAGGTTCTCCGAGTCGGTGGGAGAAGGGAGGGCTGACGGGTCGAATCCACGCCCGGGGTCGCGCACTACGATCAGGATCCCGCGTCCCGGCTCTTCGGTAATCGAAAAATCAATCTTCTTGGTCGGATCCCCTTTGCAGCCGTGCGTGATCGCGTTTGCCAGGGCTTCGCGCAGCGCCATTTCAATTTCGAATTCCTTGCCGGGCGCGAATTTCATGTCGCTCACGAGGTGCATCACCCACTCGACCACGGCGGATATGGCCTTTATTTCGCCGGGGAGTGTCACCTCAAAGTGAGTAGGCGACGACGACGCAGCGTTTCCGAGGTCTGGACGATCTTCGTTCTTGCGCGGCGCATTGCGATTGGTGGCCATGGAATTAGACAAGCTAAACAGCTTACTGAACTGAACAGTTTACTGAACTGATTGGCTCGATGCGCCCCGGGTCCGCACAGGCGCAAAATAGTTCTTAATCCAGAGATGCGAAGTGCCCCTCTATTTTAGATCAGAGGGCATCCTTGTGTCAGGGATTGGGTTGGGCGAATTGCCCGGTTGGTACCCAATTACTGGTGGCGCCTGACTCCAACCGACTGGTGCCGCGTGTATTCGTTCAAATTCGCTATCGCCAGGAGCAATTCCAATAATTTGGCGTGCTTTTCCGAGTCCAGCGCATCGGATTCGGCGCTTACCGTTTCCACGATATAATCCACCTGAACCAGCAGCCAGTCCAGAGTCCCCTGATCGACATCCTGCCCGCGCCGGGAATTCTCCGTTTCGAGATCGAGTTTTTGAAAGGCGTGCTCAAGGTAATGGTCCACGCACAAGCGCTGGCTCGCGAGGCTCTCGGGAACCTCAGATTTGCACTCCAGGGCGCTGCATGTACGGCTGGGAGTCGCCATGAGTACCACCTCAATCACAATCCGCTGATGTAGATGAGAGCACGCCGCCTACCAAGTTCAGGCTGGCTTTCATTCCTTCGTTTTCAGCGTTTATACACCTGTTGCGGGAGCGGGTATTCATCATTTTCTGCGGGCCTGGATAAAATATATCCAGCGCAGGTAGGCGAAGAATCACCAGGTTGCGAACCCTCGGGAGGAGGCTGCCATCCTCGCCGGGGTGGGTCCAGTGTGCCCATTTGCTTGTTTACTTGACGGAACAACCTCCAGCATTTTGCGTGGACATGTCGCGAATCCAAGACGATTATAAATCCTGGAACACAGTCGCATCTTGGGATGCGTGGAGGGTCATCTAAATGCGTAGGACACTAATATTCTGCGGTGCATTTTTGTGCATGTCTCTGCCTGCCGCCGCACAGGAAATTGCCACGGCGTTCGATACCAGCAGTCCGGCGAGCGAATCGGCGGCCGCACCAGCTCCAGCCCCCGATCCGATTCCCGCCCCGGTTGATTTTACGCCATCGGACCGCGACGAATGGCAGCTGGGAGTCGGTTTTCAGTACCAGCACTTCCATGTCTTCAATCTCGCTTTTCATGATCTTGGCTATAATGCTTCAATAACGCGCTATTTCAACGATTGGTTCGGAATTGAAGGCACAGCCATTATGGGATGGGGCCACACATCCCCAACGGCAGCTGTCCCGTTTCATCTGGACGCAAAGTCGCTTCTCGTCATGGGTGGACCACACGTCGCCTTCAGCAACAAGTCAAGAATTGAGCCGTGGGGACATGTTGTCGTCGGTCTGGCGCATTTCCGATTTACGCAGACAGGAACCGGCCTCGGAAGTAACTCCTCGTTCGGTTTCCTGGCTGGCGGAGGAGTGGACGTCAAGCTCGGAGCGCGCGCCTACTGGAGGATTCAAGGCGACTATGTCGAGACTCACTTCCAGTCCTTGTCGGAGAACAACTACTCATTCGGCTCGGGGCTGGTTTTCAATTTCTAATTCTGCTTGGTTTTTATGTTCCCGGCCGGTTTCGGGCGCGAATTTTGCGCTTGAGTCCGGCCGTTTCTTTTGCCTTCCGCCCACCAAGAAAAGCGGTGCGATTCATTCATAACGTAGCGCCTCAACCGGGTCGAGTTGCGCCGCGCGCGATGCCGGATAAATCCCCGATGCCAGACTGACCAGAACGGCAAACACGATCGCGCCCAGGACCAGCCACCACGGAACCGACCAAATATTCGGTGAACTCAGGCCCTGTCGTTTGAGATAAACCATGGTTCCCAGCTGGATTACCCTGCCAATCGCCCAGCCCAATGCCACGCCAAATATGCCTCCGACCAGCCCCATGACGCCGGCTTCCGCGAAGAACAGTTGGCGCACGTCGCGATTTGCGGCGCCCAGCGCCTTCAGGACTCCGATTTCGCGGCGGCGTTCGAGGATGGCCATCACCAGCGTGTTGATGATCCCCAGCGAAGCCACAGCCAGCGCAAGACTGCCGAAAATTCCCAGGAAGAGGTCGAAGATCGCGAAAAAAGTACGAAGATTGCGCGTCACGTCAATCAGTGAAAACGCCGCGAACCCCATGTGTGTGACTTCGGTTTCGATTTGCGCGACCGCAGATGGGCCGCTTGCTCGGACATTGAGCGAAGCATACCGCTCGCCCTCCCCTTGCGAGGAGCGCGCTAAGTCGCGCAGCTCAGAGCCCTGCACAACTTGCAGTTTTTCGGCCACATCGAGGGGCAGATACACGCCCGCATTGTTGAAACCGACAGGTCCGCCGCCCGAGTCCGAAGTGGGAGTCACGCCGACAACGCGGAATTTTTTCTCGCTGGGAACGATGGAAAAGCCCATAGCTTCTTCATCGGGGCTTACTGCCTGGTTGGGCGCGTCCGAGGCGACTTGCTGGGAGGGTGGCGGAAGCGCTTGCCGCTGCGCAAAACGCAAAGTGACTTCCTGGCCGATCAAGGAGTTGGGCGCCTGCCCTTCGTCGAGCAGACGCTTCGCTAGATCGCCCTGCAAGATGGCTTCATCGGCATCGGAGCTTGAAAAGAAATTTCCGGTCATGCCATCGAGGGTCCCGCTGTTTTGAGACGAGGCCGCCATTCCCGCAACAATCACGAGCTGGCTGTTGGGTTCGCGCCGGGCCTCCGCGGTAAACCGCACTTCAGGATTGACTTCCAGCACATTGGGCAAAGCGGAAATTTCCTTGCGTGCCGTTTCATCGAGCGCGCGGGGAGGAGCAAGTTCAGCGGTATCGCGCGGCGTGCGACGGCCACCGCCGGGCTGGCCGAAGGGAGTACTCTGCCGGGGCCGCACGGAGACAGTGTCAAATAATCCGGCGCGCGCCACCGAGCGATCTACCAATTGCTGCAGGCCCACGCCGAGCGAGAGCAACGCCACCAAGGATGCCACTCCCACAGCGATACCGAGAGTCGTTAAGGAATTTCGCAGCACCGCTTCGCGAAGATTTCGCGCGGCGAGTTCGGTAAGGTCCCGGGTCTTCATCGGAGGCGCTCCTCGCTGGCGATGGCGCCGTCGGAGAGCGTGACGATCCGGTCGGCATACTTTTCCGCCAGCAGACGCTCGTGCGTCACCATGATGATGGTCCTCCCGGGACCAGACGCCGGACGGTGTATCCCTGCAATCAGGCTCATAATTTCTTCACCCGTCTTCGTATCGAGATTTCCGGTGGGCTCATCGGCCAGCAGGATCATTGGCCTATTCACCAGGGCGCGCGCGATGGCGGCGCGCTGTTGTTCGCCGCCGGAAAGCTCCGTAGGTCGATGCTTCACGCGCGCTCCCAGGCCCACACGATCGAGTGATTCGCGCACGCGTCCCGGACGTTCGGCGCGCGGAACCTCCGCGAGGCGAAGCGGGAGTTCGACATTTTCCTCAAGCGTCATGCGCGGGAGCAGTTGAAAAGATTGGAACACGATTCCGATGGTTTTGTTGCGATGGCTGGCGAGTTCCTCGCTCGACATCGTGGCTAAATCGCGTCCCTGGGCAAAAATCGCGCCCGAGGATGGCCGGTCAAGCCCAGCGATCAGGTTGAGCAGCGTGGATTTACCCGAACCGCTGGCTCCCAGAAGGGCTAAGAACTCTCCCGGCGGGACGTCGAGCGAAATCTGATTTACCGCGCGGATCAGGGCGTCGCCCATCTTGTATTCACGGGAAACATGGTCAGCGTGGATGGCAAAACCGCTTGAACTGGCAGAAGTTTCGGACACATTCATACTACGCAGATTAACATGTAAAAGTTTCAGGCGGGGATCTTGGGTTCCTATAGACGCCAAACTCAACTCACGTCGCTCCAATCGAGGACGACCTTCCCTGCTTCGCCTGTCCGCATAACTTCAAATCCCTGCTCGTAGTCGCGCCACGAAAAGCGGTGCGTGATGATGGGAGAAATGTCCAGCCCCGACTCCAGCATGACCGTCATTTTGTACCAGGTTTCGAACATTTCCCGGCCGTAGATGCCTTTGATCGTCAGCATGTTGAAGATCACGTGGCTCCAGTTGATGGCGATTTCTTCGGGCGGAATTCCGAGCATGGCAATCTTGCCGCCGTGGCACATGTTTTCGAGCATCTCGCGGAATGCCGCAGGCGCGCCCGACATTTCCAGGCCCACGTCGAAGCCCTCGCGCATGCCGAGGCTTTTCTGGACATCTTTCAGGCGCGTCGTTCGAGAGTCCACCGTCACAGGAATGCCGGCCTTCTCGGCGAGCTTTAATCGGTTGGGATTTACATCGGTAATGGCCACATGCCGCGCGCCCGCAAATCGCGCCACGACTCCAGCCATGATTCCAATCGGGCCTGCGCCCGTTACCAGAACGTCTTCCCCCAGGACTGGAAAAGAAAGCGCGGTGTGGACCGCATTGCCGAAGGGATCGAAAATCGCGGCAACCTCAATCGGAATGGGGCGCGTGTGCTTCCAGACATTCATCATCGGGATCACGATGAATTCCGCGAACGCGCCCGCGCGGTTTACTCCGACGCCCTCGGTGTGCGCGCACAAGTGACGGCGACCGGCGAGGCAATTGCGGCACCGTCCGCATACGACGTGCCCCTCGCCGCTGACCAAATCGCCGGGATTGAGGTCGGCCACGTTCGAACCGACCTCAACGACTTCGCCGGCAAACTCGTGGCCGATCACCAGAGGAACGCGAATCGTGGATTTCGCCCAATCATTCCAGTCGTAGATATGCAGGTCGGTCCCGCAAATCCCTGTGCAAAGGACTCGGATCTTGACATCGTTGATGCCGGGTTCGGGCTCCGGGACGTCCTCCAGCCACAGGCCGGGGCGTTCGTAGGCCTTAACAAGGGCTTTCATTTGGTTTTTCCGGTTATGGATTCTCGCATGCTGTCTCTGATCTTCTCATTTCTTGCACTCCATCCGATAGTGACATTGCGGCGAGGCATGCAAATCTGTGCAAATGCGCGAAACAAGGACGCCTCAGTTTATGTGCGTCTGGGTGGGGAAACGCATGGTTCTCGCCTGGGAGCCCTTGCATCTGGAATATTTTAACCTGCGAACCCGTCTGGCAACTCACAATCAAACTTTGAACCATGGATGAAATATTGCGACAGGGCATGAGAAGGAAGCTGCGCCCAACCCCGTTTTTTTTTGCGGGGGGTTCTTGTTTTTAGTCGCTTTCTGCACGCTTGGGATTTGAACTCTCGGGCGCTGGGTACTAGCTCTGCCGCTGCTTCTTCGAGGCGGAATTGAGGAGATACGCGAGAAGGACCGCAGGGGGATACAAGAAGGGATTTCGAGTCTGAGGAGGTCCGAAGCCTGGGAGGGAGGAGGGCCGAATGTGGGTGTTCACTCGGCCCCGGGGTGGTCAGGATTACTATCTGCTCATAGGTGAGATTAGGGCGGGGCTGGATTTATGTCCAATTCATCGTTTTGATGGAATGTATCAGGTTCCAAAGTCGTGCCGTTCGATATCACAAATCGAAGCATCGAGGAGCCAAGCGAGGCACGCGTGTCCGGACGGCGCCGACTGGCGGTGGTCACGTTTCGCTTTTCCGCGGCTTCCGTATTTAATTGAACGGCGCTCGATTTCTCAGGCACATGACACAAATATTCTGGAACAATTTCCTTCATCTTTTCACGAATGCCGGCGGGGCCCCTGGTGGATAGGGAGATCCTGAGTTCGTCGAGTTTTCGCTCGAGGTCGCGCCACCGGTGCGGTGCGCCGCGAATTTGCCTTATTTTCGGGGACGACGTCGAATGAATTTCTTCGTTGGGATAGGAGAGGTCCTCGAAAAGTTTTTCTCCATCGCGCAGCCCGGTAAATTGGATTCCCACTTCCTGTTCGGTTCTTCCCGAGAGGCGGATCAAGGTTTTCGCGAGTTCCAGGATGAGCACAGGACTACCCATGTCGAGCACGAGGGTGTCGCCATGATTCCCGATGGCGAACGCTTGCAGAACAAGAGAAACCGCCTCGCGCGTGGTCATAAAGAATCGCGTAACCTCCGGATGCGTGATGGTGAGCTGCTGGCGGTCTCGAATCTGTTTCTGGAATACGGGAACCACCCTTCCATTCGACCCCAGGACGTTTCCGAAGCGCACCGAGACGCATCTCATCGCGGTGGCCGGCCGGGAGGAAATAATTAATTCGCCCGCGCGTTTTGTCGCACCCATAATATTCGTGGGCTTCACCGCTTTGTCGGATGAAATCAAAACAAATGCCGGACAACCGCTTTCCTCGGCGAGGTCCAGAAAACCGAGCAGTCCGAAAACGTTGTTCTTCACCGCCTCGTAAGCGTTCATCTCCATCATGGGGACATGTTTATAAGCCGCGGCGTGGAAGATCACGGCTGGCCGGTGCTCGTCCAGGATACTTTTCATTCTCTCGGCGTCGCCAAAATCGGTGACGCAATAAATAAGCTGGGTGCCGCGGTTGCATTTGGACAGCTCCATTTGAAGATAGAAAATTCCGGTCTCGTTGTGATCCAGGCACAATAATTTGGAGGCGCCGGCCTCGAGCAATTGCCGGGACAATTCCGATCCGATCGTGCCCGCAGCGCCAGTTACCAGGACAGTCTGGCCAGCGACGAGCTTCCGCACGGGCCCCAGATCAACTTCGACGGGGTCGCGGCCGAGGAGATCTTCCAACCGAACCTCACGGAACTCGTTCGCTGTGACTTGTCCATTGAGAATTTCTCGAAGCGAAGGCACCGTTTTTGACCGCACGTTCGCCCTTCTGCAGATCTCTACGAATTCCCGCATCTGGCTTCCCGTAGCCGAGGGGATGGCAATCAGAATTTCCTCGATTGCATATCTGGAGGCAATGACGGGCAGTTCGGTGATCCTGCCGAGGATGGGAATCCCGTGGATTCTCTCGCCGGTCTTGGAGGCGTCGTCATCAAGGCAGGCGATTGCCCGGTGGCTGCTCCCTGGGCGTGCGATCTCCCGAAGGGTCCTCTCCGCCGCGGCCCCCGCGCCGATCAGGATGACGTCAATGCGTTGAGCAGTTTTCTGCTGAAGGGATTCCGCGAAAATCCTGGAAAAAACTCGAACGCCGCCTAGAAGTAATGTGCTGAGTAATGGCTCCAGAACGTAGATTGCAAGAGGGAATGCCGTGATTCCAAGAACCAGTCGCATGCAGAAAACAAACGCGGCCGACCCAATTGCGATCGCCTTCGCGATGGCCACCGCATCGTTGATATCGGTGTAGCGCCACCAGCCCTGTAAAAGGCCGCATCGCGCGACGGCAGCCAGCCGGATCGCGATCAGGATCGGCGCGGCCGTCAAGAGGAGCGCACGATCCGGGAGTAGGAAATTAAACCGCAGGAGCCACGCCATCAACAGCGAAGTGAAAATCAGCAGCCCCTGAAACAAGCCGATGAGCCAGGACCGGTAGCACAAAATCATGCGAGCGAATCGTGTTCTTTGAGCCCGTCCCGTGAAGGCGAGTAACGGAGACATCCATCCATCGTTCAAACTGAACTCAGTCTCAGGCGAGGATTGAAAAAGTTGTTGGTTGTCCATTGTTTATCCGAAGTGATTCGACGGGATGAATGCGGATTTGCTTCTGAATTCCTGTCAGTCCGCCGCAGGAGATTTGAATCCCAGGACGGTCCGAAATAATATGCCGAGGTCTGAAATGAACGTGCGCGCGCGGCGGTACTTCAACGAAAGTTGTAACTTTTCGGGCAAAATGCGGGCGACGTACTGCTGTTCCAGCGGACCCGCCAGGAACATTTCGTCTTCGTGGCGGAAGGCCATGCTCGCAAGATCGGTGATGCCGGGGGGATCCGCGAGAAGTTCCGAATATTCTCCAGGGAAAATTTTAACGTAGCGCTCAAGCTCCGGGCGTGGGCCCACCAACTGCATTTCACCCTTCAATACGTTGAGCAGCTGCGGAAGTTCGTCGAGCTTGTACCGCCGCAACCAGCGGCCAAGGGGAGTAATGCGCGAATCGCCCGGCGCGGTGAGAGGTCCGGAGGCGGCTGAGCCTGGAGCCATGGTGCGGAATTTGAACAGACGGAATCGTTTGAGGCCTTTACCCACGCGGGGCTGGACGTAGAATATCGGCTCGCCATCGTCTAAATAGATTGCCAGCGCAATCAGTGCGAATACGGGGGCCAAGATGGCGAGACCTGCTGCTGCGCAAAACAGGTCAAACGCGCGGTGCGTGGCGGGTTGCGTCTTGCAATCGTCGTGCGCCGCTCGCGGATTTTCGCCTTCTATATTGTTTCCTGTCATAAGTGGTTGAGGGGCAATCGTACGGCGCGCATGCTTGCGAGCGATGAACGTCACGGCGTCGATGACATCGGCAACATCCTGATCGCTCATCCCCGGATACAGCGGCAAGGAAATGATTCTCTGGAATTCGCGATACGCGACCGGAAAATCCTGGGGCTGGTATCCGTATTTGTCGCGGAAATAGGGATGCAAATGAACGGGAATAAAATGGACAGTGCTGGCAATCCTGCACGCCGTAAGTTCTTCGATGAATTCCCTTCGGGAAATTGCGAGCCGGTCAAGATGCAACCGCAGGACATACAGGTGCCAAGCGTGGTGCACGTGCGGACGCTGCGCGGGGATCTGCAACTCCGTCAATGACGAAAAAGCCGTGTTGTAGCGCCGCGCGATTTCGGCGCGCCTCGCGCGAAACCGGGATTGCTTGCGTAATTGATGAAGTCCGATGGCAGCTTGAATGTCCGTCATGTTGTATTTGAAGCCCGGGCGGACGACTTCGTAAAACCAGGCGCCTTCCGCGCTGTATCTGTTCCACGCATCGCGGCTCATACCATGAAGGCTCCAGAGGCGCGCCTCCTCGATGGCGTCAGCGGGGCCGGTAAGCATTCCCCCTTCTCCGGTTGTCAGATTTTTCGTGGCGTAGAATGAAAAGCAGGTCAGAACGGGGGCAGCGCCCGATTGCGGCTGGGCTCCGATCGGACGTCCACGATAAGCCGCTGAAATCGCGTGAGCCGCGTCTTCGATGATTGCAAGGCCATTGTATTGCGCGATCTCCATCAAAGAATCCATCTCGCACGGATGGCCATACAGATGAACTGGAAGAATCGCCTTTATATTTTTGGCCTGCCCATGCCGGCGCTGATCCTTGATTGCAGAGATGATATTGGCGGGATCGATGTTCAGAGTGTCGGGTTCAACATCCACCAGGATGGGACGAGCACCTGACTGTTCAATGGCGTGGACGCCGGAACAAAACGTCATCGGAGTCGTGATGACAGAATCGCCCGGGCCGATGCCCTGACTGATCAGAGCCAGGTGGAGCGCCGCCGTGCAGGAACTCAGGGCCAGGGCTTCCGGGGCTTCCACGGCGGAGGCGAACTCGCGCTCAAAGCGCATCACCTTCGGACCTGTGGTGATCCAATCCGAGCGAAGCGTGTCGATCACTTCGGCGATCTCTTCTTCGCCGATTCCGTGATGCGAAAATGGCAGGAATTGACTGCGCATTTTGAAAAATTTGCGGAAAGGCCCCTGCACGATCATCGCCGGCTTAGAGCAATCTGATTACTTGACACGAGCATAACTTTGAAGATATAACCCCGAGGTCATCTCTCCCCGTCGAGTCTCAGCAAAGGAGAGTTATGGATTCCAAATCTAGTTCAGCCTTCCGCATTACCCCCGCAAAATCGTGCGAACGTGACTCTGAATTTGAGTGGCTGCTTTGCCTCTGCAGCGCATACCAATCGAAGAGCCGACGGTTGTTCGGCAACGGAGTCTCCACGTTTCGTGCTCCTGGAAGGAATCGAGTCATTGCGGAGACCAGCCTGCGCAACCTGAAAGGCTGGGATTTGCCGCCCGACGCGAGAGTCCACTCAAAAAGCCCAATCCATACGCTACGTGATGCGTCGCGAAGACGATTGGCAGGATAGGCAGGAAACGCCAGCCATTGCGGGCCGCCGCATTTAGCGCCGCTCTCAAAGAAGCAATCATGTACAGTCCTGCCAGCAACGCGCAAATAGTGAATAGAGCGTGACTCAACCGGCTCGCGCCTGCCAAAAGACCGCCGATCAATCCGAATACCAGGAAGACGCCGCACGCCAGAGTTGCCGCGGGCACGACGTGCCGCCAGGAAGCGAGGCTGCGGTGTTTGCGTATAACGGCAACCTTCCAGAAACCGTATTGAAAATATTGACGGAACAGATCACGCAGGCGGGTCCTGGGCCGGTACCAGGAAGCAACTGTGGGCGACTGCCAGATCTTGCCGCCGGCGGAAATGATCCTGAAATTGAGTTCGTCGTCCTGATTGCGATCCAGACTCTCGTCGAATAAACCTATGCGGTCCAGAGTTGATTTCCTCCAGCAGCCGTATGGGACTGTGTCGACAAAACCTTCATATCGAGCGTTGTGAAAATTCGAGCCACCATGCGTAAACGCCGAATGGAAAGCCAACGCAATGGCCTGAGCCATGAACCCGTCCGCGCGAGTCAGTGCGGGTCCGCCCACGTTATCCGCTCCTGTTTCCTCCAGGAGCTGGACGCAATTTCGAATGTAGTCGGGAGCATACTCAGTGTGGGCGTCCATTCGAATGATGACTTCACCTTTGGCCGCGCGAATCGCGGCGTTTAGCCCGGTCGAGGCGATTTTTCCGCGATTCTCGATCACGCGGAGATTCGGACAGTTTTGTGCGTACGGGTCCAGAATCTGGCGGGTGCCATCGTCGCTTATCCCATCAGCGATCAGTATTTTCAGATTTATCCCGGCGGAATCCTGACTCAAAATCGAATCGAGAAATCCACGAATGAACGGGATTTCATTCCGGCAAGGAACCACAACGGATACCTCAATGTTTTCGTTGTCTGACATGATTCGAGCAACCTACTGAATCTCGCATATTATAGCTAACACTTTTCAAATAGGCCAGCCTGTTTCCAGAAGGCGGCCACCAGTGTCGGCCGGCGGCGCAGTCGTCGCAGGGCTCGGATGGCATGAATGCTGA
>Ga0182024_10018445_pt1 | contig 12990 bp, 9 predicted proteins | sample P32metaG_FD_120480 | JGI IMG/M metagenome (GOLD analysis project Ga0182024, IMG submission 120480) | Permafrost microbial communities from Stordalen Mire, Sweden - P3-2 metaG (Illumina Assembly) | ecosystem: Environmental > Terrestrial > Soil > Wetlands > Permafrost | place: Sweden: Stordalen...
ACCCTCGCGGGAGGCTCCGCATGACTCGGGGTCGATGTGGCTCGCTATTCCTTCATCGAGTGACCTTGCATTCACTTCACCTCGCCGGTTTCCCCGGCGCACAAGGAGCCGAGCGATGATGATTATGGGATGTGATTTTCACACGCGCTACCAACAGACGGGCGGGTGGCGCGGCCGCGGATGGCAAACAACGCCAATCGGGAGATTGGCGTTCCCAGGAAGGGCGGCGGGTGGCACGTCGGACGCGTCGGGCTTGTGCGCGTTGCCGTAGCGGATTGCTACGAATCGTAGCCGCGGGGGTGGCGCTGATGCCAGCGCCAGGCTGAGTCAATGATGGAACGCAGATCGGATTTCGTGGGGACCCAGCCGAGGACGGATTTTGATTTTGTGGGATCGGCCACCAACCGAGGCGGATCGCCGGGGCGCCGCGGTTCGACGCGAATGCGGATATCGCGGCCGGTTACTTGTCGCGCGGTTTCGATTACCTCCAGCACGGAATAGCCCTGGCCCGTGCCGAGATTCAGATAATCCGACGCGCCGCCGCGGCGCAAATGGCCGAGGGCGCGAATGTGCGCGTCGGCCAGATCCACTACGTGGACGTAATCGCGGATTGGCGTCCCATCCGGCGTGGGATAATTATTTCCAAACACGGCGACTTCCGGCGGTTCTTTCACCGCGGCCGACAAAATGCACGGGATCAGATGCGATTCCGGATCGTGGTGCTCGCCGCACTTTTCCGTGGCGCCGGCGGCGTTGAAGTAGCGCAGCGAAACGAATTTCAAGCCGTAGGCCACATCGAAGGAATGCAGCAGCCGTTCCATGAATAATTTCGACCAGCCGTAGGGGTTCACCGGCCACTGCGGTTCGCTCTCCGAGATGGGGATGTGCTGGGGATCTCCGTAGGTCGCCGCCGTGGATGAGAAGACCACGCGGCGCACTCCGGCTTCGACCAGCGCGCTCATCAGGGCGATGCCCTGCTCGACGTTGTTCTCGCAATACCAGGCCGGGTTCTTCACGGACTCGCCGACGAACGTCACCGCGGCGAAATGGATGCAGGATTCGAGCTGGTGTTCGGCGGCGATACGCGCGAGCAGAGCGCGGTCGCCGATATTGCCTTGATACAGCGGGATGTCCTTGTCGAGCGACGGGCGATGACCGCGGACCAGATTGTCCAGGACGACCACGCGCTCGCCGGCCGCGCGCAATAGCTCTACCGTGACGCTGCCGATGTACCCGGCTCCTCCCGCGACGAGAATCGCCATCAGCCATCCTTCCAGTCTGAATTTGCAGAACGATTGCGCGAATGCAGCTGCGCATTACTTTACTACGCGGCGTGTTAATGCGGACTGAGGAATTCCCTCGCGGTACGCGAAAAAGCACGAAACCATATCATCTGCGGTCTCGCGATCCGGTAGCGTGCGCACTGTAAGCACTCGCGCGCCAAATCAAGCGCGGTTGGGATTGTAGCGGATGCAGTAAATCAATCCGACAATCAGCAGGATTGCGCCCCACCATATGCTTGCGTGCAGATCGTAGAGCACCACTTTCACGGCGGGCGGATGGGAAAGCTGATAGAGTCCCGCGCCAAAAATCAGCACGCCATTGACCAGCAGCGAAATGCCTACGAAGAACCAGATCGAAATCGTCCCGTCAGTTCGCATCGGCCTCACCAGAAAATAATATTGAGTGCAATAAATGCAATGGCTACGACCACCGCCCAAAACGCCGGTTTTTGGTACAGCGGAACTTGCGCTTCCGAAGGTATTTCCGTCGCGCCATAGACCAGCCCGACCAATTCACCTTCCGGCTTGGGAGTCGTAACCATGCTTACAACGACCGTCACCACCACGCAGATGATCCACGACCACAGCCCGCGGTACATATTTTCCGCCATGTCCCGCGCGTTGCTGGAAAGCGCCACGTAACGCAACGCCGTGGGATCGAACTTGACCCACGCCCACATTCCGATGGACGAGACCGTGCCGGCCAGCAAGCCCCAGAAACCGCCTGCCGCCGTTGCGCGCTTCCAGAGCATGCCCAAAATAACGGTGCCAAAAAGCGGCGCGACGAAGAAACTGAATAGCGCCTGCACGTAATCCATGATGCTGAGGAACTGCATCACCAGATACGCCGTGCCGATGCTGATTAGCACTCCCAAGATTGTGGACCAGCGGCCCATCAGCACGTAATGCGCGTCCGTCGCGTTCTTCTTGATCAGCGCTTTATAGATGTCGTAGGTCCACACCGTCGAAAACGCACTCACGTTACCCGCCATTCCGGACATGAATCCCGCGATGAGCGCGGTGATACCGAGGCCCAGCAATCCAGGCCCGCAATAGCGCGCGAGCATCAGCGGCAATACTTCGTTGTAACTGTGTCCGCCGCTCGCGACCGCCGCGGCTTCGCCGGTCAGTTTCATCGGCAGCACGGCCAGGCCTAGCAGGCCGGGGAGAATCACGATGAAGGGCACGAACATTTTGAACGCCGCGCCGATGATCGGCGCCATCTTCGCGGAGCGCAGATCTTTGGCAGCCAGAACGCGCTGCACGACGAGGAAGTCCGTCGTCCAATACGCAAACGAAATCACGAAGCCCAGGCCGAAGACAATGCCCGTCCAGTGAATCCCCATCGGATTGTCTTTGAACGAACCGAGCGTGGACCACAGATGGGTGTATTCGACGGAAGCATTCTGCGCCACTTTCAGTTGCAGCGCTTTCCAACCGCCCGCTTCGATTAATCCCAGAATTGGAATCAACAGCGCGCCGGCCCAGATCAGGATGAACTGCAGCACCTCATTGAAAATCGCCGAGCGCAATCCGCCGAGCGTCACATAGACCGCTACGGTGATCGAGGAAATCCAGATGCTGAAATTGATGTCCCATCCCAGGACCACTTTCATCACCAGCGCCATCGCGTACATGTTAATGCCGCTCATCAGCACGGTCATGAACGCGAAGGAAATTGCGGAGAGCGCGCGGCTGGCTTCGCCGAAGCGCAGTTTCAAATATCCGGGAACCGAGTGCGTCTTGGAAATGTAGTAAAACGGCATCATCACCAGGCCGAGGAACAACATCGCCGGGATAGCGCCGATCCAGTACCAGTGCGCCGCTAGTATTCCGTATTGATAGGACGCCGCGGCCCATCCCATCAGATCCAGCGCACCCAGGTTTGCGGAAAGAAAGCTGAGGCCAGCGATCCACGCGGTCATTTCGCGTCCGGCGAGGAAGAAATCCTCACCCGTGTTCGAGCGCCCCTTCAAGTAAAAACCGATGGCCAGCACCAACACGAAATAAAAGACCACAATCACGAGATCCACCGGCGCCAAACGCACCAAGCGATCTCCGGTGAGCATCGCCACGACCAGATTCGTCATTCGTCGTCCGCCTGTCTTCGCGCTGGCCGGGCATCCCGGCTATTTAAAAGCTTGTGGTCCGAACCTTTAACGCAAAGACTAGCATTAACCAGCACAGTTACTTGAGGCCAGGTCGCGCGAAGTATCGGATAAGGAACTCTGGGCGCGAGATAAGGCATTGCGAGCGCGATGATTCGCCGCACGATCCGCGTTGCAAGTGTACGTTTACCGGATAGGGGGATTTAGCGCACGCGCCGTTACGGCACCAACTAAGGGATGCGTGTGTGACTAGATTGGCCGTGATGCAGAAACTGTCTCGGCCTTGAAGCTCGGTCGTTAGCGTCTGTGCGTGAACTCGAAATTCATGGCCTCAGCGACTGAACAATTTTCGGAAAAACACGAACGCTGTCATTCCGAGGGCGTAGTTGGCCCGAGAAATCTGCTTTTTCCTCAGCATTCGCACGAAAAGCAGATCCCTCACCCGCTGTCGCGGGTTCGGGATGACACCCACTGCGCTTTTTCCGCAAACTGAGAAGACGTGCCCTCGCGCAACACAGTGGTTCTCACAACGACGCGTTAGTGCAGCGCGGTTCCTTCGCGGTTCTGTTTCCTTGCTTCTTTGCTTCCGTGCTTCCCTGCTCCTCTGCTTCACCGCGCGCGTGATTTTGCGCGCCACGCTTCCGGCACATCCACCAGCGACGGATCTAGCTCCGCCGCGGAGGCGCAACCCACCAGCCTGAACATGCGCTCGACGTCGGCGCGCAGAATTTCCATTGCTCGCACCACGCCGGGATATCCCGCGGCGCCGAGGCCGTACGCGTATGCGCGCCCCACCAGCACGGCTCGCGCTCCCATGCAAATGGCTTTCACGATGTCGGAGCCGCGGCGCACTCCGCCATCCATCAAAACTTCCGCTTGCCCGTTCACCGCCGCAACTACTTCGGGCAGGGCGCGCAGCGAAGCCGACACGGTGTCGAGTTGCCGGCCGCCGTGATTGGACACCACGATTCCGTCAGAGCCGCCGTCAATCGCGCGGCGCGCGTCCTCGCCGGTGAGCACGCCTTTCACCACCAGCGGACCGGGCCACAGTTTGCGTAGCCAGCGCAAATCTTCCCAAGTAACCACCGCGCGCGCCAAAGCCGCAGCCACGTCCATCATCGGCATCGGCCCGACGCCGGGCGTCACCACATTTTCCAGCCGCGGCACGCCGCCATCGAGCAAAAACGCAGCGAGCCATCGCGGGTGCATCAGCACATCCGGAACGAAAGGAATTTTTGCGAGCAACGAACTGCCCAGCAGCTCCTTCACGCCGTTGCGGACGTCGCGCTCGCGCATACCCGCGATCGCCGTATCAATCGTAATCACCAGCGCGGAATATCCCGCGACGCGCGCGCGTTCGATGGCCGCTTCCGCGACCTCGCGCCCTCCCATCATATACAGCTGGTACCACACCGGGCCGGTGGAAGCATTCTTCACGTTTTCCAGCTTGTGGCCCGAAACTGTCGAGAGGATGAACACAGTGCCGAACTCGCCGGCCGCGCGCGCCGCAGCGAGTTCGCCTTCGGGATGCATCAGTCGGCTGTAACCAACAGGCGCGAGAATCGCCGGAAAGGAAATGTCGTGGCCCAGGACACGTGTGCGCAAGTCACACTTCTCGAGCGCCACGGCATGGCGCGGGCGCAGAATCACTTCCTGGAACGCGCGGCAGTTTTCCCGCAGCGTGACTTCGTCGCCTGCACCACCGTCCATGTAGTCGAACACCGCGCGCGGCAGCCGCCGCCGCGCCATGCGGCGCAAATCCTCGATGTTGACGACCCGCGGAGAATCTAGTCGAGCCATTTCCCCCTCTTGTCCTGTGTTCGCGATGCGTTCACGGACTGGCCGCGCAACGCGCATTATAAGCCCGCTTCGCGCCAGCGACCCACGCAGCGTCGCATTAACTTTGAAAACGATTCGTCGTTTCACATGGTGGACTGGCGGGCGGTGTTGAATAGAAGGACGACGGCCAGCTCACAACGCAACGAGCGGCTGCAGCGCTGGCCAATCTAGAAAAACCAAATGATGTCACTGGCAAGAGTAAGCTGGCTGTGGCGCAGGCCGTTGTCATAGGAGCCGGGAAGTTCGTTCTTTGTTCCAGGAGGCGGCGCCGTCAGTCCCAGGTTGGGATTGTAGATGTGTTCCCAACGCACCTCGGGACGGAACAAAACGGTAGTCCCGATCCAATGTCCCCATCCGAAAAGATGTTCGGTGTACCAGCCCTTCGTTCCGGTGCGTTGGCCGCGAATATCATCGAACACTTCATTCCGAATCGAAATGTAATTGTGCGGGTTTATTTGATCTTCGAGATAGTTAACCACCGCCCACTCCGGAGCATAGCAGGTAGTCTCCGTAGCGTTATTGCAACGCGCGCCGTTCGCGCCGAAGATCAGGATGGGATCGGGCGCGGTGCTCCCGATCAGCCCGACGTTGGGATTGTTCAGGTTCGGAGTATCGCGCTCATATTGATACCAACTCTCCGTCGAGGAGTGCCAGCTCTTGTTGATGACGTGATACCAGGTGAAGTAAAAAGCATTCAAATTGTTGTAGGCATATTTCCCTGAGTTAAGGGAGTTGTCGCAGACGTAGATGTCGTCCCGGCTCTCGTGCCACATGTACTGAACGCAGGCATTGAGGGTCAGCTTAGCAAGCCGGCCCGTTTCCTTCCACGGCGCGATTTCGCAGCCTGGTGATACGCCCACTTGAACAGTCCAATGGTTGTTGATCTTGGTGGTGGTGTTGATGCCGGTCTGCGTGTAGCAATCAAAGGTATAGAGAAGCGAGTGGCTGTAGGTGTAATTGTTGGGAGCGAGTTGGGCTTCGATATCGGGCAGCGAAATGTAACGGCCGATGCGGACGTCCATGCCTTCCGCCACCTGCGGAAAGTACAGGTCGGCATACACCATCGCCGGATCATCGCCATATTCTTTGTTCTTACTCAGGAGTTGCTGGCTGAAGATTCCATTCGCAGTGGTGAAGCGGTAGTCCAAGCCCCACAAGTTGGAGATGCGAAAGCCCCAATCAAAGTGATCGGTTTGCACCGTGTTTGGCTGGCGCTCGATATAGATCACTTCCTGATCGGGTTGGATTGAATTGGGCACCTCGTCGTAGGACGTCGGGAAGTTGCCGTACTTGCAATTGAGCGGTGGCGCAGCGCCGCACAAGGCTTGGCCGTTCGATACGTTGTGAGAAGTGCTCCAGTTCCCGCCAAAATTGAGCCACCCATAGATCTGGATACCGTTTTTCTTCCACCACTCGCCGTGGCTTCCGCTCCAGATCGCCTGCATCAGCGGGCCCGATTGCGTAAACGGATAACCGATGGTCACCGTGCCCCCAATCGGCCAGGTAGAGAAGGGAAACGGAGGCCCGTTTACGGGCGCGGGATCACCGCGAAAGGCTGGCACGGGTCCACTTGGCGTCGTTCCTTTCCAGTCCTGTTTGTAGGCATCGGCAAGACGTTTGAAGAAATTGCCTTGCGCGACATTTTGCGGCGCGCTCTGTGGCGGCGAGGCCTGCTTATTAGTTTGTGCAGGCGCATTTTGTTGCGGGGCGGCGGCAGGGCTTGTCTGCGCCGCTACTGAGGGCGTCACGTATGACAGCAGCGCGATTCCTAGAACTGTGGCGGCTAGTCCTTGCCATGGAAACCGAATTTGACGATTCATCGGGTCGCGTTTTTCCTTTCGCCGGTTTTTTGAATACGCAAAAAATTGCGGCTTCCGTTGATCCTCAGATTCCGATCGCGTCCGGGGGCTCAAGGCCGTCGAAGCGTTTACTTCGAGTTCTCGCAAAAGCGGTTACAAGAATGCCCCGCATGCTACCGCGCACACATCAAGAAGATATAGGCAACGCATAAGGAATAGATAAAGGCTCGCATCATTACCGCCTATAGCGGATCGTCGTTTTTTGGATAGCAGGCGGGGGGCGCGGGCTTCAGCGACACCGCAAGTTCAGCCTAGCGGTGTTGTCTCGTGGTTGCTGGACCAGATTCGAGCGCTCTGGATCATGTCAGCGAATGACGGCAGCAGGCTCAGGCACGGGGACTCGGGCTTTCGAGCCGATGAAAGCGTAGTACGTTATGAACAAGTAGCAGACCAGCGGAACGATCATAGCCGTGGCCATGCTGTGGGTCGCTTCGAAAATCCTTCCCATGACCGGCGTGAAGATCGCGCCACCGATGACGGCCATCACGATCAGTGATCCGCCGATCTTTGTATTAGGCCCTAGCCCCTTGAGTCCCAGCGCGAAAATTGTGGGGAACATGAGAGACATGAAAAAGCTGGTCAGGAAGATGGACCAGAGGCCGATCCAGCCTGGCCGCAGGACTCCGATGGCGACCAAAACTATGTTGATAAGACTATAGGACCCCATCGGCTTGCTGGGCTCGATAAATTTCATCAGATACGTCGCCAAGAATCTGCCTATGGTGAAGACGACCAACGTGCCTGTGAGAAAATACCCGGCGGTCTTTTCGGGAAGGTACGTGTAGTCTTGCACGTAGGTGATGAAATAGCTCCAGGTGCCCACCTGAGCTCCGATGTAAAAGAACTGCGCCAGTACACCCTGAACAAAGTGCGGGTATTTGAGCAGCTCCCGGAAGCTCCCCTTCGGCCGACCACCGGCGGAGTCGGACTCCTCAGCAATCTTTGGGAACTTTGTGCCCATGATCAACACCGCAAAGAAAAAAACAACGCAGCCGAGCGCCAGGTAAGGCGTGACGACGCGCAGTGTTTCGTGCTGCAGGTATGCTTGATACGTCCCGGCGGCTTTCTGCGCCGCAACCTGCGCCGGATTCAATTCGACCCCCGAGAAGATGAAGACGGTGCCAGCGATGACTCCGGCGATGCACCCCAAAGGATTGAATGCCTGTGCGAAATTCAAGCGCTGCTCCGATGTTCTGGGATCGCCCAACACAGAGATGAAGGGGTTCGCGCCGGTTTCCAGAAAAGACAAGCCGCCGGCGATGACGAACAACGCAAACAGAAAGAATCCGTAGCGCTGGACGACGGCAGCAGGCCAGAAGAGCAGAGCGCCCGTGCCGAAGAGCAGCAACCCGATCACCAGGCCGGTCTTGTAGCCGTACTTGCGCATGACGAGCGCGGCGGGCAACGCCAGCAGAAAATAGCCCATATAAAAAGCGGATTGAATCAGGCCGGCCTGGAAGCGATTCATCTCAAGCGATTTCATGAACTGTTTAATGAGCACGTCGTTCAAGTTGCTCGGGATCCCCCAAAGCAGAAACAACGTGGTCACGAGGACGAAGGGCAGCGTGTTCCCTGGCGAAAAAAGCCTTGGCTCGTTGAGCGATCGTTGTTCAGATATCATATTCTCTCTGGCAAACTGCGCAGCATCCCCATTTGCGGATTCTGAATCAAAACTCGGCTGGAAAATTCCGCACGCGCGGCGCGCGCTGACGCGCAGATATTCGCAGACACTTCTTTGAACGGGTGGAAGCAGAAGGAAGTTGTCAAATGGCAGAGGAGATCGGGCCGGATGACCCGGCCTCCGACTCGATTAGGCAGAGGGGCCAACCGAAGCGCTCTTACGCAGCGCCTCCGTGATTCCAAGCTGCGAACGGCCCAGTTCGGTTAAATCCGCAACTGTGGCGCGCCCGACGAAATCAACCTCGAAATCATCAGGAGCGAAATCCGGCGGAGTCTTGCCGGCGAGGAAGGAGAGCGCCTGCCTTTCGAGGTAGGCCTTGTTCTTCGCACAGCTTGGTGCCGACCCAATGTACATTACGTTGCTGTAGCCGGTTCCCTTATGTTCGTTTTCGACCGCATGCACCACATCGGAATGCCAGAAAACGGTGTCGCCGGGTTCCATCAACGGAATGGACGAAAGAGCTTCGATCAGCAAGCTGTGAAACTGCGGATTGACGGAGAGCGCACGCCCCGGCTGGGCTCCGCAGAGATCGTCTTCGGCGACGTCGTCCTGAAGCACGCGCAGCAGAACATAAACCATTGATTCGGCAATGGGAATCAGTTGCAGCGTTCCGTCGCCCTTGCCCTGGCGCGTGAGGGCTGTCCATCCCTGAAACGTGCGAAACATCGAGCACACCGCGGGCGAGTCCACTTCGCGCACATCCGGACGATAGGCCGCGTCGAAGGGGCTGTACTTTCGCCAGTTTCCCGCGAAGACGTGCCGGTACACTTTGCGGAAATTATCGTCGAGCCAACGCTCGACCGAGCCGCCGTCCACATGTGGCGAAAGACCGAGCGAGGCCGAACGCGGCGGCCGGCGGCGGATGCGATCGGCATACGCGAGAGCTTCGTTGGGATTGAAGTGACGAACTCCTTCGCTCTCTGCCTGCCACAAATTATTCAGAAACACGCGAACGTTCGTCAGTTCTTGCGACTGCCGCGCCTGAACCTGAGGGAGCGACCAGTAGATTCCGTAAATTTGCGGCTTCGCGGAAGCTAGAGTGCCAAAGTATTTGTCCTCGGCGGCGTTCGCGAGTTTTGCGTCCAGGTTGTTGCGTTCCACGTAGGCGGCGATCTCGTCATCCCAGCCGCTGGCCTGTTCCCTGCTGAATGTGCCCCGCACCACGCAAGCTCCGCGCGCTTTGATTTTGGCGATCGATTCCGCGGGAACTTTCTTCGCAGCGACATCCGCGTATTGCACGATGGGAACGACTTCTTTTCCGGATTCGCGCTCAGCGACAATTTCTTGCACGCGGCGACGCATCTCCGCTTCCACTTCGCGGAAGACTTCTTTGTATTCGGGCAACGCTGCCCGGAGCTCTTGTTTGGTGGTGCGGATTGCTTCGGGGAGGTTTTCGATTAGCAACGGCATGTCATTGCTCCTTTGCGCGGACTTGCGGGTGCGAGCCCACCGCGTCCTGCACTCGGCTTCTCGATGGGAGCGCAGGTCGAGCAAACTACTTTGTTGAAACCTTAGTGCGTCTTGATAGCCGGCTGGGCCGACGCGATTTGACAGCCGCCTGACCGCGCATCCGCACGTTCCGAAGCTTGGTTTGCGTTCGTCCAGCGTGTGCTATCTAGGGTTACGGCGGATTATTAGCCTCGGACTGGCGATGCGTCAAGAAGGATGTCACGAGCGATCGAGCGAGATTCGTTTTCGGCACTGCCACGAGTGCTGCTGGAGACGCTGGCTGGTGCTGGAATTTGGCGGAAGGTGCCGCAAACACTTGCTGCCCACGTAAACGTTTCGCTATAAGATGATTCGACCAGGCCGGGCCCGTAGCTCAGCTGGTTAGAGCAGCGGACTCATAATCCGTTGGTCCTAGGTTCGAATCCTAGCGGGCCCACCAACAACCCAACCAATTCATCGCATCGTATCTGCTTACCGTAAACCCCGCAAAGCCGCATCGGGAAAAGGTTGGAGACTTTATGCGCGGCTCGAAGCCCCTCGCCCACCAGAGCTAGCGAGCGAGGAATTGAATTCGACGACGCGGCTCCAATTGTGCTTGTGACGCAGATGTGACCGAGCGGAGAGAGCGGACTGGGCGGTACCAAGTGCGTTCCGACGACCGCAGGAATCGCTAACACCACATTTCGGTTACTCGCTGAATCGGGGACCGTTCGAGCCAGTCCGAGGCGGTGCGGGATTTTCGGTGTGTTTGGTATGTGCATCCCGTTGCGGTGCTAATATCAAATCGCGCGGATTACAACATGTATTCGTATATGGACGAGAGTTTTGATGACGCCGGAACCGGAGTATTTGTAGCTGGCGGCTTACTGATGCGTGGTGTTCCATCGTTTGAATTGGAACGGAAGTGGGAGAAACTCCGCAAGCGTCCTGATATCGACATCGGCTATTTTAAAGCGTCCGAGTGCAAAAGCGGTCGAGGCGAGTTCGCAAAATTTGTCGCGACCCCTGGAAGCCCATCGCCCACCGAGCATCAGAAACTCGATTCAATAAGCCGCGAATTTCTTTCGCTCATCCCACGAGAAGAACACATCGTCGTTTACGGTATCGGTATTGTGCAAACCGATTTTTATGAAGTTATTCAGGATACAAACGCTCGCGCCATTTTGGGCGATAGTCCATACCGCTTGGCCTACGATTTCGCGATGATCCAGTGCGCCTGGGCGATGAAACAACTGGACCTGGCTATCACAAAGGAGAAAGAAAATATTGCTTTCGGGGGTTACTGGAGGGAGTGTGTTTCTTTCGTTTGTGACAAACATGAGCGGTACAGTCCGCTGGCAAATGACGCTTTTCGCAATTTGAAGCTAATGAATCCGAACGCGGCACAGTACATGGGGTCCTTTGACACCATGGATGATAAAAGCGTAGAGGTACTACAAGCCGCTGATGCAGTCGCTTTTGAAATCCGTCGTGTGCTTAATCTCGCGCTCGGCAAGTATTCGACATTAAGAGACCAATTCCGTGACCTCGCCGCCCCGCGTAAGGTCTTCTTGATCACCCACTCGACTAAGGATCAGCTTCTGCACATCGTTTCCCATCACAGACCTGGCGAGCCGTTCAAGCTCGATGACATCATGGAGCAGCAGATGACTGAAAACATAAAGTTCGAATTCCTGTAGCCCAAAACAGTGGCGATATTAGCGTAAGCGGTAAAATTCTATAGGGTTGCACGAGGCGCAAAATCCACTGCTCCGGTAACTGCGTTAATCAGAACTTAGTCGTTGTTAATACGTAAACCATCGGTGGCCGGCCGCGAGTCCAGTTATCCCCAAAACCTTTGGCCTGATGGTAAACTCTCGGCGCATGGAACCGATACGCCACACGTTAACCGCGCGATTAAAAAACCTCAAGATGTACCGCGAAGATCTCGATCAACTGGTAGCGATATTCGTGCGCGACTGCAAAACGGTCACGATCTCAGACAGCAAATATCGTTATGATTCTTTGGATGAGATGAAACAAAAAATAGGGCCAAAAGTGAAGGACCTTGATATTCGCGGCGATAACCCCGGCGTGCGTTTTCTATTCAATCAGACCGAGATAACGAGAATCGGCAATCCCCCACTTCAGGGCGTTTATAACGAACTGAGAACCGAAGAGATCAGCGACACTGCCGACGGAGTGTTCTATAAAATCAAGGACCTCGTCACGAAGTATGAGCGGCCCTCGTTCGTAAAAGGTTGGTTGGTTCCGCTCGTCGTTGGGATCGTTGGAGCATTCTGGTTCGCCATCCACAATTCTTACAAGAACGCATCGGGGCAACCTGTCATCGGCTCATTCCCAGGATTCTTCATTTTTCTATTCCTTTTTGTGGTGTCGCTCGTGTACGGCACATTTTCGAGCAATTATGTAAGTTTAGAATCGAGACGTGATTCTGCTTCGTTCTTCGTTAGGAACCGAGAAGAGTTTGCAAAACACACGGTCACCGCGATCATCAGCAGTGTAATCGGCGGCCTTGTCGGATATCTCATCGGCCACTACCTGCGCTAGTCCTTATCCCCACCTTCTAGCGTTTCCTGCGTTTTCAGCAATTTCCCTTCGTCTGGACAGATTCCACAGATCTCCTACGATTAAGAGAGTTCGTTTGATAAGTTCTATAAAGGTCGAAGTCAAGAAAAAACACGTCCCCTCCGGCTGGAATTTTTCTTGCTTCGCAGCCCACCTGATCGAGCGAGATCTGTTCTGACCTACCGCGCCAGGTGCTCGGTTGC
>Ga0182024_10018446_pt1 | contig 12988 bp, 15 predicted proteins | sample P32metaG_FD_120480 | JGI IMG/M metagenome (GOLD analysis project Ga0182024, IMG submission 120480) | Permafrost microbial communities from Stordalen Mire, Sweden - P3-2 metaG (Illumina Assembly) | ecosystem: Environmental > Terrestrial > Soil > Wetlands > Permafrost | place: Sweden: Stordalen...
GCTGTGTGATTCCGCCGTGGACGTCGTGTCATCGTTGCTCCTCGTTTCTGCCATCTTAATGGCCGTCAGGGAACAACCCTTCCACTTATCTCGCTGTCCGAATTTCCGAAACCGGCTCACCCCACCACTGAGAATTGTTCCTTGCTGTATCTGGAAGCGTGAATCCGAGGATGGATTCGATCTGTTTGAATGTGGCGGGAACAATGCTGATACCACTAGCAGATTTTAGACACAGCAACTTATAAAGCGGATCATAGATGCTCATTTATTGCCCTGTTCTTCGGAGGCGTCTCGGGTGACGATCCGCGTGGCTTCTTTAGGCAACGCTCTTGGTGGACTCCACTGATTACCGCACCAGTCTTATCCCGACACGGCTCTTTCTTCTTCGCTTGGCACTTTGGACACGGTCGATCAAAAAGGAGGTTTTCCATGGCTAGAGTCTACGCCGATAGCCGCGCATGAGCCGGTAAGTCTTGCTCAACTAGCGATCTCTGTCGATGCGCCTTTACGCCTGTAATCTTCACCTACGGGATGGATTGCACTAAACGGAATGTGCATCTCAATTTTCCGTGTGCCGGTCGTCAATTCAAGGTCGGCAACATCTTGATATGTGTTGACCCGAGCGACCGTGAACGTGCCGGTCAGTCCGTCTACCCAAACTCTTCGCCCGACGCGCGGATTCTTCATCGTTTTCATTCCGCCATTGTTTGTGAACCCGCGCCAGACGGTTCGGTTTTGCACAGATAAAGGTGCACTGCATTTGGGCCATTCGCAGAATGGTAAAGGGCTGGCGTGAGAGCAAGTGATTCCTGCCTTCGAGTTCTGCTAACTTTCCCGCATGTTCGAGGATTTCCAAGGAAGTGTGAGAGCCATTCACGATCTGGAAAGGACGATCCACCTTTGGGAAATGCTACGTGATAATGCGCAGCAAATAGTAGACGAAACAACGGCCTGTTTCGAGAAGCATGGAGACTCCGTTGAGACCAACCCAGCAGTTGTCAGAGCACGCGCTTATATTGACACCTGCAATGCGTCGATTCTTGCGACCAAGGCACGAATCGACTTGACTCCGCCAGCACCGCCGCGGGGGCCGCTGCCAAACAGCACTCTCAGCAGCTCTACCAAAACCCGCTCGTCAACATGGCCTACACCTTCATGGAGCCCCTACCCGTCGGCCTTATCATTACTCTCATCTCCGCTGCCATCCTCCGGCGCAAAGCCCCTGTCGAACCCACCGCCGCTTCCGCTGTTATGACCACATAAATCAAAAGGCCAGGGCGTAAGCCCCGACCTTCCGTCTTCTAAACTGTTAAACGGTTCTCATAGGAGGTTGCATGGCTTCAATCACCGGCTTTGGCGGAATATTTTTGCGAGCGGATGATCCAAAAGCTCTTTATCAATGGTACGAGCGGCATCTCGGTCTGGTGAATGCCGGCGGATCATTCGCGTTTCCTGCCCCGACGCAACACCCCCACATCGTCTTCGCCGTTTTCAAGCAAGACAATGGATACTTCCCGCCGGCACAGAAAGCAATGATCAACCTCCAAGTGGATGATCTGGATGGTGTGCTGGACCGTTTGATAGACGAAGGCGTCACCGTCGATCCAAAACGCGAAAGCTATGACTTCGGAAAGTTTGGCTGGATCACCGACCCGGAAGGAAACCGCGTCGAGCTTTGGCAACCTATCGCAACTGAATGATGCCGAGGTCGCCCCAGATTGATCTCCAGAAGCCTTAGTGCTGTATCTGGAGCGCCCCGCGACAGGGTGGTGCGCAGTCGCATGCTCTTAAGGAGGGCGCTTCTGATACAGCGACTTGAAGGAAGCCGCCCCCATGGAAGGCTATGTACTTTGAATGGGGCCGAGCGGATACCGATGCTCAGGGAAGCCACTGTGAAGGGTATGATCTCTGGGCTCCGAGGGCGGACGGAGCGGAGAAGCGGTGCACGGAGACGTTCGGCAATCGGAGACAAGATGGCGGACATGACACTCATTGCCAGATGAGACAAGGTATCTGCCTGCGCGCCGAAGCACGAATAGGATCCGAGGATGTAAATCGCGGTTCATGCAGCGCACCGGTCTGGCTGAGGTGGAGAGCGGATCAGGAGTTGCGCGGGGGAGAGCCGTTCGACGACGCGCATGGTGCCGCCGCAGACCGGGCATTTCCAGAGTGAGTGCGTCTCTTCAGTGGACGTTGATGTTGTCGAAGCTGTTCTTTCCTGTGAGCCGCTGAGCAATTGGAAGCACAACGGCAACAGCGTAGCGCGGTTTCGATTGGCGAGGAATCCGAAGTTACGGATGCGTACAAAACCAGGCGGCAACAGATGGAGCAGGAAGCGGCGCAGGAACTCATCGACAGACAGAGTCATGAGCCGCTTCTTGTTGCCGTGCGCCGAATCTCGCCAGCGGAAGGTGACGTTGCCCTCGGAGAGAGCGACCAGCCTGGCGTTCGAGATGGCGACGCGATGAGTGTACGCTCCGAGATAGCGCAGCACATGTTCTGGTCCGCCGAAGGGCGGCTTGGAGTAGACGACCCAGTCGTGGTGGAACAGTACTCGCAGCCAGGCAGAGAATGCGCGCGGCTGGGCTAGCGGCAGAAGCTCGCCGCGGAACTGAAGCTCACCTCGATGGAAGACGTTGCGAAGTCGGGCGACGAACTTGCCGCGGAAGACGCGGCTGAGCACGCCGATCGGCAGAAAGAAAGATCGCCGGGGGGAGATCCAGCTGGAGTGGTCCGGTGCGAGGCCGCCCGCGGCAATGACGCATTGTATATGAGGATGAAACTGCAAGCGCTGATTCCAACTGTGGAGCACGCTGAAGAAGCCAATCTCCGCTCCAAGATGCCGAGGATCGCGCGCGATCTCAAGCAGAGTCTCGGCGCTGGCGTGAAAGAGCAGGTTGTAGATGAGCCGCTTGTTCTGCAGTGCGAGCGGGGCCAGTTCCCGCGGCAGAGTGAACACGGCATGGACGTAGCGTGTGGGCAGCAGTTCCCGCTCGCGCGCCTGGAGCCAGCGCAGGCGCGCGTTCCCCTGGCACCGTGGGCAATGCCTGTTTCGGCATGAGTTGTAGGAGATCCTGGTCGTATGTCCGCAGCCGGTGCAGCGGTCGCGATGCCCGCCCAGCGCGGCGGTGCGGCAGCGCACGATGGCCAGCAGCACCTTCCGGTGTTGCCAGTTGATCCACCTGCGACTGTGTTCGATAAATGCCTGTCCAGCACAGCGAACAATGTCGGCCATCTCCAGGAGAGGCCGGCTCTTCAACTGTGCTTGTGTGCTCCTTGTGAAGAGAACGTGAGCGCATCGAGCGGGCTGGCGGTTGCGCTGAGATGCCGTTGGGATAGATGCAGGTAAACCGTAGTTACTTCGAGATCGCGTTTGCTCGTCCTGACCGTGATCGCAAGCGATGCGCACAATGGAACTGTGCAGTTCGGTATGTCCGATAGTTCTGCCCGTCGCGAATACCCTGAAGCCAGATTCAGATAGGCTTGTTGCGATTCCCTTACCGACTCCACGTGATGCTCCCGGCACAAATATACTTCGCGCACCACGGCTATGGTGCGTATAACGCCTGAAATGGAATGGCTGGAAATTCGGTAAAACCTTGACTTTTTGGAATGCATGCCAAAAGGTTGAGGAATGGCGAGTTGTGGTCTACCTTATCTCCCGCGCGCATTTTGCCCATTCCGCGCGTGGCGAGGTCCAAATCCTGTTCCGCGTTAAGCTCTACCGCGATCTCACCTGCTCGACTCACGCGCAATAATCTAAGGCGTGTTAACACTATCTGAGAACTTCGACGATGAGAGCGAAGCAGAGGAATGCGAGGAAGACGCAGTCCAGCTTTTCGAAACGGGAGAAGATGCGCCTGTAGCCTTTGAGCCTTCTGAAGAGGCGTTCGATTTCGTTGCGCTTGCGGTAGAGTGCGCGATCGTAACGCCAGGGATCAATGCGATTGGACTTGGGCGGTACAACCGGTGTCATGCCGAGTTCCAGCACCAGTTGTCTGGTTTCGTTGCCTTCGTAGGCACGATCCATCAGCAACGGCAACCCTTCGGGCATCGGCCCCAGATCCCTGAGCAGTTCGCGGCCTTCCGGCGCGTCGTGCGCGTTTCCCGGAGAGAGCGCAAAGGTTATCGCGGTTCGAGCATTCGCGGCAACCAGATGAATCTTGGTGGTCCATCCGCCGCGTGATTTCCCGATGGATTGAGGGCCGTTTTTTTTAACGCCCCGGTACCATCTGGATGCACTTTCACCGAAGTCGAGTCCAGAGCGAACGCCTCGATCCGGATACGCACAATCTGTTCCATCTGGAGCTTTTCAAAAACCCGGTCAAGAGCGCCGCTCTTGAACCAGCGATTCATGCGTGTGTAAATAGTGTGCCAGTTACCAAATCGCTTCGGCAGGCCGCGCCACTTGCATCCATGCTCGGCAACGTATAACACGGCATTCAGAAACTGCAGGTTGGATAGACTCACATTGCCCCGTTGTACCGGCAGGCTGTCCTGGATCCGCGCGTATTGTTCTTCTGTGATTTCCATCTATTACTAACTTACATGAGTTAGATGGACGTAGTGTTAACACGCCCTAATACAAAAAGGCCGCAATTACCGCGATTCGTGAGCCAAGATCACGGTAGTGGTTCCACTTTCTCCCGTGTGCCACTTTGTGACGTGATCCTCGAAGGAAGAGAGCAGATCATACATGCTCGTCGGTAAAGCAAACCTGCCTTCAAACTTCCCTTCCTCGCATAGGGAACATTGGAAGTGATCCGATACCGAAAGACGAAACGTCATGGTTGGTTCTTTTGCCATATCTAAAGTCTACGCCGCTATGAGAAGCGCTTTACCGCTATCTCAACTCATTCGGGGCATTACAAGCCCGCCAACACACCATGACCCCAAAACAATGCATTTCCAGACCAATTCAGCATCACCCCTGCGAGCATATGGTGCGCGAAGTATGTTGTTGCCCAGTCCCGACAACGTATGTAAAGCATTTGGAATGGTATTTCTCATTCCGGATTTCAGGTGCGGGAATCGGTCTCCGTCGCGTAACCGATATGCTAACGTGTTCTTACACCACGGCTTGCTCAACGGGTTCGGCGGCGCGAGGATTCCGGTGCCAGCAAATGTGGACCGCGGCTTCTAGCGTTTACCGCATGAGGGCAGATGGGAATCCAGGTTGCACTGAAGCACCGGACGCACTATCGATACGACAAGGCGGTTTCGCTTGGTCCGCAGATCATAAAGTTGCGTCCTGGTCTGCACTGTCGAACGCCGATTCTCAGCTACTCCCTAGATGTCGCACCTGCTGAGCACTCCCTGAGCTGGCAACTCGATCCTTCCTCGAATCAGCAGGCGCGCGTACTTTTCCCAAAGAAGACGAGCGAGTTCGCGGTCGAAGTGAATCTCGTCGCGGATCTATCCCCCCTCAACCCCTTCGATTTCCTAATCGATCCCGCAGCCGAGGAATATCCATTCCAATACGCGCCCGACGTTGCAAGGGACCTGCATCCTTATTTGCTGGTTGATCCTCCCGGGCCTCTGCTTCGCAGTTTCGTTGAAGGCTGCCGGGATCAGCGGACCAGTACAGTGAAACTTCTGCTGCTCTTGAATCGCAAGGTGCGGGATGAGATTGGTTATGTCACCCGGTTGGAACATGGGATCCAAACCTCTGAAGAGACGCTTCAAAAGCGCTCGGGCTCCTGTCGCGACTCCACTTGGCTGCTGATAGAGTGTCTGCGGAATTTAGGAATCGCTGCACGTTTTGTCTCAGGCTATCTAATTCAGCTCGCAGCGGACAAGAATACGGAATTGAGCAGTTCGAATAGCGGCCCGCAATCCGACTCAGCCGATCTGCATGCGTGGGCTGAGGCTTTCTTGCCGGGCGCGGGATGGATCGGATTGGATCCCACCTCAGGCCTGCTCGCCGGCGAAGGACACATCCCGCTGGCGTGTACGTCAACTGCTGGCCAAGCTGCTCCAATCTCGGGCACTGCGGAGCGGGCAAGCGCCGACTTCAGTTCCGAAATGTCTGTTCGACGCTTGAACGATTCGCGTCCGCTGTCTGAGGACGATGCCGAAGCTCAGTGGCCCCGCGTACGTCAGGTCGCACATCGCGTGGATGCAGACCTTCAGGCGTACGATGTCCGGCTGACCATGGGCGGCGAGCCTACTTACGTCGGCATCGATGAGGCAGAAAGCGCTCAATGGAATATCGACGCTCTCGGCGACGACAAGCGGAACCGGGGACTGGCTCTCATGCAGGCTCTTCGTGAAAAGCTGGCGCCAGGCGGGCTTCTTCATTACGGTCAGGGAAAATGGTATCCGGGTGAGCAATTGCCTCGCTGGGCGCTGAGTTGTTTTTGGCGGGCGGACGGCGTTCCGGTATGGGGAGATGTGAAGCTTATCGCGCAAGAGAATCGTGACTACGGATTCAAGGCGTCTGACGCTTTCCGATTCATGCGGGCTCTCACGCGGCGACTTCAGGTCACTGCCGAAAACATTCTTCCTGCTTTTGAGCAGGATGCGCCGACAACCGAACCTGCAGGCTACATCCTGCCGATTCGGCGCCGGCAACCCCACGGAGTTCTGCGCTGGTCTAGCCAATGGTGGTTTCCGAGCGAGGGGAGCATCGTTCTGTCACCCGGCGATTCTCCGATCGGCTATCGCATTCCGACCGAAGCGATTCCTTGGATTGCACCCGACGAGCTTGAATACGCGTTCGATGATGGGCCCTTCGCAGATCGCGTCAAGCTGCCATCCGGCAAACCGCAGCGCATGGAACTCTTCGATTCAGAGCCGGGGGCCGACCCACTGCCCCCCGTCCTGCGCTCCCTCGATAGCGTGCACGAACTCATTCGGCCATCCCTGTGCATGCAGGTTCGCGATGGTCGCCTTCATGTTTCGCTCCCCTATGCGCCCGTCCTCGCGGACTATCTCGATCTGGTGAGCGCAGTCGAAGACGCGTGCCGGTACTTGCAGCTGCCAGTCTGGATAGAGGGCTATGCGCCGGCTGCCGATCCGCGCCTGCGTTCGTTCAGCGTCACTCCCGACCCTGGCGTGCTGGAAATCAACATGCCACCAGCCCAAAATTGGGAGGAGCTCGAGCAAATCAACATGTTACTCGACCGCGAGGCGCGCCAAAATCGATTGGTCTCTGAGAAGTACAATTTCAGCGGCAACCGCGACGCCACAGGAGGCGGCAGCCATATCGTGATTGGCGGACTGACCATTGCCGATAGTCCCATCTTGCGACGCCCGGATCTGCTGCGCAGCATGGTTGCGTTCTGGCAGAATCACCCGTCGCTGTCCTATCTGTTTTCTGGAATGTACGTCGGTCCCACAAGCCAATATCCACGCGTGGATGAAACGCGGATGGACGCCTTGTATGAACTCGATGTTGCTTTCCGTCATCTGCCGTCGACGGACTGTCCCTGGTACGTTATCGACGGACTCTTTCGCAATTTGCTCGCCGATATGACAGGGAATACGCATCGCGCCGAGTTTTGCATCGACAAATTGTTTCCTCCAGAGGGCCTGGGACTGCAACTCGGCCTTCTCGAACTGCGAGCCTTCGAAATGCCTCCCGACATGCGCATGGGGCTTCTGCAAATGTTGCTGGTCCGCGCATTGGTTTGCGCATTTTGGAAAAAGCCGTTTGAGGGTGCACTCATTCGCTGGGGGACGGCGCTTCACGACCGCTTCATGCTGCCCCATTTTGTTCGGCAGGATTTCATCGAGGTTCTCGCCCATTTACGGAAATCCGGGTTTGACTTCGAAACAGAATGGTTTGATTCACATTTTGAATTTCGCTTTCCGAAGTTCGGCTCGATCGCTGCAAACGGGGTGGAGGTCGAACTGCGCCGGGCGCTGGAACCATGGAATGTGCTGGCGGAAGAGACCGCATCCGGCCGGACCGTTCGAAACGTCGACTCGTCGGTTGAGCGGGTACAAGTGAAGGTCTCGGGGTTAACTCCGGATTCTCTATACATCGTGGCGTGCAACGGACGACATGTGCCGCTTCATCCCGCCGCTGAGCTGGGAGTTGCTGTAGCTGGCGTAAGATTTCGTGCACGTAAACTGTCAGCGACCATGCATCCTACGATTCCGGTGCATTCGCCGCTTATCTTCACTTTGATTGATCGCCGCAACGGGCGCTCACTTGGCCAGTGCGCTTACCGTATCGAACCACCTGAGGGCCGCGATTACAAAGGCCGCCCGGCGGATGCCGCCGAGGCCCTGGCGCGACGACTCGAACGCTTTGAAGTGATCGATCCAGTCATCCCGGTAACGATGCCCGAGGAGGAGGTCAACCCGATCTTCCCTGGAACTCTGGACCTGCGCATTCCGTCAAGCAGCCCCAGCGTCCGTATCGAAACGCAGGAGCTCTTGCCATGACGGCCGATCTCTATCAAACTCCGCTGCGCTACGGCAAAGCGTATGACGAACTCTCCGCTGATGGTGTGAATCCGCGTGCTCACTGGGCGCACCTGATGGAATCACTACGCGCCATCGGACCCGAAGAGTTGGGGAGGCGCTGTCTTCGGGCTGAGCGGCGCATCCGCGAGAACGGCATCACTTACAACATCTACAGCGATCCTCTAGGTGCAAACCGCCCGTGGGAAATTGATATCGTCCCGTTCCTGATTGCGGCCGACGAGTGGCGGTATATTGAGCAGGGAGTAATCCAGCGCGCGAGACTGCTGGGTCTGATTCTCGAGGATCTTTACGGATCTCAGTCTCTGCTGAAGAGCGGCCATTTCCCAGCCGAACTTCTCTACGCCAATCCCGCATTCCTGCGGCCAATGGTAGGTGTGCGCGTTCCTTCGCACTCGTATCTCCACATGCTCGCGGTTGACCTTGCCCGCTCGCCCGACGGCCAATGGTGGGTGCTCTCCGATCGCACGCAAGCTCCTTCGGGCAGTGGCTACGCGCTTGAAAACCGCACTATAGTCTCCGACGTCTTGCCGAACATTTTTAGCAGCTCGAATGTCCTGAGGCTCGCGCCATTTTTCCGTGCTCAGCGAGAAGCACTGACCTCCCTCGCTGAATGCAGCAATCCGCGCATCGTGCTGCTGACCCCCGGCCCCCACAACGAAACCTACTTCGAGCACTCGTACATCGCACGATACCTTGGTTTCACTCTGGTCGAGGGAGCGGACCTCACCGTGCGCGACCGGTGCGTCTATCTCAAGACCGTCGATGGACTGGGGCGCGTCGATGTTATCCTCCGCAGAGTCGACGACAGCTTCTGCGATCCGCTCGAGTTGCGCAGTGATTCTCTTCTCGGCGTACCCGGCCTCGTCGACGCTGTCGTTGCCGGAAACGTGAAGGTCGCCAACGCTCTTGGCAGCGGCGTGATTGAGACGGCCGCCATTATGCCTTTTCTTCCCGGACTTTCCAGGCACATGACCGGAGAGAATCTTAAACTTCCGTCCGTTGCGACTTGGTGGTGCGGACAATCTTATGCGTTCGACTGGGTGATCAGGCATCTTGATTCGGTTGTCCTGAAGCCGGCGTTTCCATCTCGCGGAATGGAGCCGGTGTTTGGCGCAATGCTGGAGCAGGCGGAGAAAGAAAAGCTCGCCGCGCAACTTAAGGCATTTCCTCATGAATATGTAGCACAGGAGCAGATCGCTTTATCCAACGCTCCGGTCTGGGGTAACGGCCATCTTTACTCGCGCAGCGTGGTATTGAGGGCATATGTGCTCAACACCGGCAATGGCTGGACGGCGATTCCCGGCGGACTTGTGCGCGTTGCCGAAGCTGAAGGCTCGGTCGTGTCGATGCAGCGCGGCGGACATAGCAAGGATGCGTGGGTTCTGTGGGACAGTCCAGTGGACACTTTCAGTCTGCTGCACCCGCGTAACCAGCCGGTTGCGTTGCGTCGTGGATCTCCCGACGTTCCGAGTAGCGTTGCCGACAGAGTTTTCTGGTTGGGAAGATATGTCGAGCGCGCCGAAAACACGGCTCGAATCGTACGATCGATGATTTCCCGCGTGCGCAGAGCCGACCCGGGAGAGCTTGGGTGCCTGGTTCGCTTGCACAGTTGCTTAAAATCAAGGCATAGTAAGTTGCCCAAGGCAAAAAAGAGACGTCCAACCTCGCTGGAGTTCGAGCGGGAATTAATCTCTGTGATCTCTGATGCGAAGCGGACCGATAGCTTGGCCTTCATCCTTTCAGAAGTATCCCGCGTCGGCAACAGCGTTCGCGAGCGACTGTCGGCCGACATGATGATCCTCATCGGCCAGTTGCGCACCTCACTCGAGACGGAGAGCGATACGCAAATTCCGGAGTATCCGGCAACACTCACGCTCTGCCTGGAGTTGCTATCAGCATTCTCCGGAATGGAGCGCGAAAATATCAATCGCGGTTTGGGTTGGTTGTTCTTGAGCATCGGTCAGCGTCTTGAGCGCGCCATCTATCTGACGCGGCTGCTGAGACAGATAACACTTCCGCTGGGTGAGCAAGACGGGCCGCTCCTTGAATGCCTGCTCGAAGTTGCAGACAGTACGATGACCTATCGGACTCGTTACTACACTACACTTCAGCCAATGGCCGTGCTGGATGTCCTGATGGCCGATGAAAGTAATCCCCGGGCTTTGGATTTTCAACTTGCGCATCTCGTGGATCTATATCAGAAACTTCCGAGGCACATGGCTGATGATCTTGAAGCCATGCGGGACGCGCTTTCGAAGTTGCGGAGTTTCGATTTGCGAACACTCAGCTACAGCTTGCCCAGCGAGCCGTCTAAGGCCAAGGACTCCGAAGGTCTCATTCGGCTTGAAAATTTCCTGGGAGGTTTGGAACGATTGCTCCCTTCATGGTCAGATAACTTATCGAGCCGGTATTTCAGCCACGCTCGCACGCTCCCGATCAGCATAGGCTTATGATCTATAAAATCGTTCACCGCACTACTTACAAATACAAATACCCCGTGTCGGTCGGCAGCCATGTTGCATGTCTCAAGCCGCGCTCACTGCCTCGTCACCGCCTCGCGCAAAGCGAACTGCAAATAGTACCGAGCCCGGCTATCGTAACCGAGCGAGTCGATTATTTTGGCAACCACCAATACTTTTTCACCATTGAAGAGCCACACGTTGAACTGATTGTTGAAGCGCGAAGCCGAGTTGTCATGGAAGAGATTGCACTGGATCCGGATCTCCCCTCTGCTCCATGGGAAGATGCGGCCAAGAGCCTGCCGGCAGATCACAGCCCTGAAGCCCTCGAGGCTTATCAGTTCCGGTTTGAATCGCCGCGCATTCGGCTTCGGCCAGAGTTTGCCCGCTATGCCAAACAGTCGTTCACTCCCGGGCGACCTATGGTTGAGGGGCTCTTGGATCTGACGACGCGCATTCATCGCGACTTTCGCTTCGATTCAAGAGTGACCACGGTCAGAACTCCGATAGAAGAAGTCTTTCGAAAGAAGCGAGGCGTCTGCCAGGACTTTGCGCACATCCAAATCGCTTGCCTTCGCTCAATCAACCTGCCCGCGAGGTATGTAAGCGGCTATCTGCGGACCTATCCGCCTCCCGGTCAACCCCGGATGGTGGGAGCCGACGCATCCCATGCATGGGTATCCGCCTTTTGCCCAGGACTCGGCTGGCTTGACGTGGATCCTACCAACGATGTCGTTCCCTCAACCAGTCATGTCACGATCGCGTGGGGCCGGGACTTCGGCGATGTCAGTCCTCTCCACGGCCTGATTCTCGGCGGAGGAGCTCATACGCTGAAAGTCGGAGTTGACCTGGAAGCAATCGAGTCCTGATCGGCGCCTTCAGCCTGGAATCGTAGCTTCCTCCACCTCCGACACGACGAAGAAACTGCGCAAGTCAGCTTGTCCAAACGAAGTCGTCATGGCGACATCAGCTGCGTCGCGGCCCGTGGCCATTAGAATTCGCCCCAGCCTCGGTTGATTGTTGCGAGCATCAAAGACCCACCATCTGTTATAGAGATACGCCTCGAACCAGGCGCTGAAATCCATCGGCAAACGCAGAGGCACTCCAATGTCTCCTAGGTACCCAGTCGCATAGCGCGCCGGAATATTGAGAGCTCTACAAAACGTGATGGCAAGATGCTGATAATCGCGACATACGCCGACACTTTCCGAGTAAACATCGAGGGCGGTCTTCGTTGGCCGAGCCTGCTGATAGTTGAACGAGATTCGATTGTGCACCCAATCGCAGACGGCCTGCACCCGACCCCACCCAGGCTGCACATTTCCGAAGAGCTCACTAGCAATGTTTGAAAGCCGATCCACTTCGCAATAGCGGCTATTCAGCAGATAAATGAGCACTTCATCCGGCAATTCGCCAACCGGTGACTCGCAAGCAGACAAGTTCACTTCATCCGCTTCGTCCGACTGCCGAACCAGCGTTGAACCCGAAAGCCGCAACAGTCCTGGAGGCGCAACGAACCGCGAGCAGCGATTCCCAAAGCTGTCTATATATTGGGTAACCTTGAGCTCCGGTTCCGTCTTCAGTTCATCCGGTTCCTGAAGATCGCTCGCGCGAGAAGGATGGACACTGAGTAGCGCAATCATGGCGACACTGGTCGGAACTTGGAACTAGATGTCATATCCAAGCCGAATCAACATTTTGAGCCTCGTGTCTTAACAGAACTATGCGCTCTTGTTCAGATAGGAATGGGAAATGACACACGTCATCATCTCACTGACTTGGATGCCTGAAACCGCCGCAAAGTTACCGTCTTCGCTGTAAGGATCACGGACGGCTAAGATCGCCTGAATGTCGCTCAGCAGTCCAGAGTCATCCTTCTGCAAAGCAGGGTGATGCTCAGCGTCGAAAGTCTCGCCCATATCTAGATAATAGGTGAACAGCACAGCCACTCGAATACCGGCCTGTCCCTTTCGCTACTTCATCCCGGATTGTTTGAATGCTAAGTCAGTGAGGAGCACGAGGGTGTTACAAAGGCTGAACTCAGCTGTGAGGCTGATTCAGAGAACTACCCAAGGAGGCTCCACGAGACAGTA
>Ga0182024_10018447_pt1 | contig 12987 bp, 11 predicted proteins | sample P32metaG_FD_120480 | JGI IMG/M metagenome (GOLD analysis project Ga0182024, IMG submission 120480) | Permafrost microbial communities from Stordalen Mire, Sweden - P3-2 metaG (Illumina Assembly) | ecosystem: Environmental > Terrestrial > Soil > Wetlands > Permafrost | place: Sweden: Stordalen...
CGCAGTCCTCCGCTAGCGACACGATCGTGACTTGGTTCGATCGTGTGCTGGAGTTGTTTCTTCCTGCCGTCGATCAGCTGCAGCAGCTACCGGAAAAGGCAGCGTCTCTTTGGCGCACGGCCGAGCTGACGCAGGAAGACGCGGCTCTGCTCGCGTCAGAAGCTGCAAAGCGTGTGGTGCAGGCCTTTACGGCTAAAGTTTTGGCGGAGGGTGCGTTGACGCCGCAGCGCTTCAAAGAACTGATGAATGAAGTGAAGGCGGAAACTAGCGTTAAGGGCAAAGACCTATTCCACCCTGTACGGATCATCCTGACTGGAGCGCACTCTGGTCCGGAGTTCGACAAGCTGATCCCCCTGCTGGAAGACGGTAGCCGGCTCGATTTGCCGGCCCATGTATTGAGCGTGCGGGAGCGCGTGGAAGCGTTTTTGTGATCGACTCCACCTTTCCTCACGCCTGGGAGGCAGAGGTTCTGGCCTCCCGGCCCTTGATACTGCCAGCCAGGCAATTCGTCTACCCGGCACAAGTCGAGGAAGTGGAGCGAGGCGCGCTGGAGGTAACCATCTGTCCGCGAGGCGGGCGTCCATTTCTGGCCACCTGCGCCCTCGGTTTTGCTGGGCCCGGCGTGCCCAGCGGAGTTTGGGCTTGTCCCGACCCGGCTTGGATTTGCGCGGTCGCCGGCGGTTATGCCTACCTCATCGACACTTGTGATCCCACGCGATGGGAGCAGGTGGTGTATCGCCCCGTAACCGGCATAACGGCCGTCGCCGAGCAGGACCTGCTGATCTTTGCGAGCTTCCATTCGCTGCTCGCCTGGGGACGAGAAGGCAAGGCTTGGCAAACCGCCCGGCTCAGTTGGGATGGGGTGCGGATTACCGCCGTCCGCGGCGAGACGCTGATAGGACTTGGTTGGGACATGAGAACCGATCAGGAGCTTGAGTTCGAGGTCAGCCTCAAGACCGGCGAGCACCGCGGCGGAGGCTACCTGCAGTAGAAGCTCAAGCCCGCGTCGCCTTGCTCTAGCATGCGGTAGCGTCGCAATGCGCCGTAGCATTCGTCCAGCGGCGTTTTGCGGCTGTGTTCAGCCACCACAATGCCGCCCGGAGTGAGCAGGGAATCAGCGCCTTGGCCAATGCCGGCGAGAGTACTGGCATAGTCATCATCGGCTGCCCACGGGGGATCCATAAAGATGATCTCGCACGGCTCAGCCAGCCGGCGCAGCGCGGCGGAGACGCTGCTGAATTCAATCCGGAAGCCGGAGCCAATCCCAAGTGCAGCCAGATTCGCGCGGATCGCGGCGATCGCAGGCGGAGCGCGATCCACAAAGTAGACCAGGCGCGCACCGCGGCTGAGAGCCTCGATGCCGACGGCTCCCGAGCCGGCGTAGAGGTCAGCGAATACGGCGTCCTCGATACGTGCGGCCAGAACATTAAAGAGCGTTTCACGCAGACGATCGCTGCTGGGCCGGGTGGCGAGCCCGCGGGGCGCGATCAGCCGCCGCGAACGGTATGTGCCGCCTATCACCCGCATCTAATTTGATCCTAAATGAATCCGCAGCCTTCCCTTCCGGGGGAAAGCTCTACAATGAAAAGCAAGGACGGATGCAATGCGTGGATGGTCGTTCCCCCTGGGCCGATGGATGGGCGTGGAGTTGCGCATTCATACCTTCTTCATTCTGCTGCTCGGCATCTGTATGGCCTACACCGAGAGCGTTCATCTCTCCATCTTTCGCGGCGTCGGCCTGTGGCTGGTGCTGCTGGGCGCGGTTGCGGTGCGCGAAGTAGCGCGCATGATCGTGGCTGCGTATCACGGATTGCAACTGAGAAATATCCTCTTGCTGCCGATTGGCGGCCTGGTCGCCTACGCAAACGCGGAGAGCGCGGAGGCGGCAGGCGTCCGCAAAGTGCAGTGGCGTATGGCGGTGACCGGGCCCTTGGCTAACCTGAGTTTTGCCCTGGTGGTGGCCATGCTGGTGCTCGGCATGTCGCCCACGCTGAACCTTTTGGAACGGCCCTGGATTACCCCCGCGCACCTCATTCGCAGCATCGTATGGCTCAATGTTTTTCTCGGCGTTCTGAATCTGCTGCCCGCCTATCCCCTGGACGGCGGCAGGGTCGTGCGTGGAGGCGTCGCCCGCGCGCAGGGCAGAGCGCAGGCATCGCGAGTGGCCACGGGATTGGGTCAGATCCTCGCCATGGCTGCGATCATCGCCGGGTTGGTGTTGATGAACGCGTGGCTGCTGTTGGCAGGATTTTTTATCCTGATCGGCGCGCAGCTTGAAGATCAGGGTGTGCTTTTCCAAAGCGTCGTCGATACGGTCAACATGCAGGACATCATGCTGACCGAGTTCTCCATGCTGGCTCCCTCCGACACTCTCGAAGATGCGCTGCACAAGTCCATCCACAGCCTGCAGGACGATTTCCCTGTGGTGCGCGGCGACAGCCTGGTAGGCATAATCTCGCGCCAAAGCATTCTTTCCGCGCTGCGCAGCGAGGGCAATGGCTATGTGCAGGCGGTGATGTCGCGCAGCTTTCATGTGGCTCAGCCCGAGGATTCCTTAGGAACCACCATCAGTCGCTTTGCCGGGCGCGGGCTCTCGTTGGTGCCGGTAACAGAAGGGGAACGCATTGTCGGCATCGTGACCCTGCAGAACCTGATGCATTCCATGAGCCTGCTGGCGGAGAGCCGAAAGCTGCGTCGCCAGAGCCAGGAATAACGGTTGCTGGAACCTGGGCTCTATCTGGTCGCTACGCCGATCGGCAATCTTGAGGACATCACACTGCGCGCGCTGCGCGTTTTGAAAAGCGTGGACCGAATCGCGTGTGAGGATACCCGTCAGACCCAAAAGCTACTGAATCACTTTGAAATTCCCACCTCTACCATCAGTTACCACGAGCACAATGAACAAGCGCGGACGGTAGAGTTGATCGCTCTACTGCAGCAGGGAGGCCGGGTCGCGGTGGTCAGCGATGCGGGCACGCCGGCGTTTTCCGATCCGGGGCTGGAGTTAGTGCGGGGAGCAATTGCTGCAGGTGTGCGCGTCATTCCTATCCCGGGCGCGAATGCCGCTCTGAGCGCGCTCATCGCCTCGGGGATGGAAACAGAGCGCTTCCTTTATGTAGGTTTTCTCGCGGCCAAGCCCGGCGCGCGCCGGACGGAACTCGAAGCCCTAGCCGCGGGCACGTCCGGGCTGACACTGGTGGTCTACGAAGCACCCCATCGCATTCTTGAGACCCTGGCCGATGTGGAAGCAGTGTGGGGAGAGCAAGTGCGTGTCGTGGTGGCCCGCGAGCTGACCAAGTTGCATGAGGAGTTTCTGCGCGGCACAGCGGGAGAAGTCCGGTTCGTGCTGTCGGCCCGCGAGCGCATACGAGGCGAGATCGTGCTATTGATCGACGCCACGCCGCTCACCCGCCCAGTCAACATTGCCGGCAGCATCCTGCAACAGTTATCGAAGCTAATGGAGGCAGAGGGCCTGGACGAGAAAGACGCGCTCAAGCGCTTGGCCCGTGAACGCGGCGTTTCAAAGAGCGACGTCTACCGGGAACTACAGCGCGAGCGCTCGAAGAAATGAACGCTTGAACGGGCCACCCCCGTGGACGGTCACCTCCGTGGACGAGTCACTCCCATGGACGAGTCACCAACGTGGACGGGTGCCCCATGTTCGCCCCAGCGTACAGGGGACGAAAAAGACGGGGCGCAGCCCCTTCCAATGCTCTGCTATGCGGACTCGTGACACATGGAGTGAAAGCATTTGAAAAATGCATATTCGGCCCATGTACGCTGGGGCGAACATGGGGCACCCGTCCACCGTGTTCCTTGGCCGGAGCCGCTAACTCGTCTTGGGGGGCAATTTCCAAGCCGGGACAGGCCGCTCAGCAAGGGGCAAATCGCGCCCTTTAACTCGGTCGTACAGGTAACTATCGCTGGTTGTGCCCAGCGACTCGTTATACAGGCTCGGCTCCCCGATTACTTCCCGCAGCTCCTCGGCAAAACGGTGCACGGCCTGCAGCGACTCCGCGGTCGCCGGAACCTCGAGCCGGCTCGACTTCCAGAATTTCTGGTGTCCGCGATCGAGCAGGATAGCCACTTCTCCGCCTACCAGGTAGCCGGGGCGCTCCTTCCAAGTCACGGCGATATGCGGGACTTTCTTCTCCGCCGGCTTGGGTTCCCCTGCCTGCGCCAGGATCGCGCCCGCGCCGTATTTGCGCACCAGAATCTGGTTTGCGACCCCGGGCACCCCTTGAACATCAAACGACAGGGCGCGCAAGCTGCCTAATACTTCATCGAAGTTCAGAAAGTGTACTTTTGTTCTCATTGGCTGACGGAAGCTACACTGGGAGTGCCACACCTTACTCTCGCACATCGGCGCTGATCGCTGCAATGTGTGTAGACTCAGAGAATTTGCATGCAGACTGAAGTGCAATCAACGCGCACGCTGGGCAGTAGCATCCTGGAAAGAATTGGGAATACTCCGCTCCTGCGCCTCGACCGTTTGACGGCCCATTTGCCGGGAATCACTTTGCTGGGCAAGGCCGAATGGGCCAACCCGGGGGGGTCGGTCAAGGATCGTGCGGCCTCGTTCATTGTGGCTGCAGCGGAAGGCCAGGGCTTGCTCGCGGGAAGGCACTTGCTGGATGCGACCAGCGGGAACACCGGCATCGCCTACGCCATGTTAGGCGCGGCCAAGGGTTTTCCGGTTACCTTGTGCATGCCATCGAATGTCTCTCCCGAGCGGAAACGGATTCTCTCCGCCTACGGGGCGAACGTCATCTGGACGGATCCAGCGGAAGGGTCGGATGGCGCGATTTTAAAAGCACGGGAGCTGGCTCAGGACAGGGCCCGGTATTTTTACGCCGACCAGTACGGCAACGAAGCCAACTGGAAGGCCCACTATAAAGGTACGGCGAACGAGATCTGGCAGCAGACAGAAGGCCAGGTCACGCACTTCCTGGCCGGGCTGGGAACCAGCGGAACGTTCATGGGGGTCACGCGACGTATCAAGGAGCTGAATCCGGCGATCGAGTGCATCGCCATGCAGCCCGATTCGCCGTTTCACGGCCTGGAAGGCTTGAAGTACATGGCCACCGCGATTGTGCCGCCTATCTATGATGCCAGCGTGGCCGACCGCCATGTGGAGCAGTCGACCGAGGGAGCCTACGAGATGGCCAAGCACCTGGCGCGGATGGAAGGTTTGCTGGTGGGCATCTCCGCGGCGGCGGCCGTAGCCGCAAGTCTTAGAATTGGCGAAGAAGAAGCGGCTGCGCGCCGAAGCGCGGTCATCGTCACCATTCTGTGTGACTCGGCCGACAAATACCTGAGTGAGCGATTCTGGGAGCAATAAGATGCTGAAGATCAACGATATGGTCTACACCCAGATCCGCAAGCATGGCGAAGAGACGTATCCTCATGAGTGTTGCGGGGTGCTGCTCGGCGAGGCGCTCGAAGGCATCAACGAGGTGAAGGCCGCTGTGCGCGCGGGCAACACTCGCACCGATTCCGCACATAACCGTTATCACATTGCACCTCAGGAACTGATTAGCATTCAACGGCAAGCGCGGGAGAGCAGTTTGGATATCGTCGGTTTTTACCACTCCCACCCCGACCATCCTGCCCGCTGGTCGGCGACCGATTTCCAGGAGGCGCACTGGCTAGGCTGCTCCTACGTGATAACCAGCGTCGAAACAGGAGTAGCCAAACAGACCAACTCGTTTTTTCTGGCTGGAACCGGTGAAGAGGACAAGCGATTTGAAGACCAGGAGATCCAAGTGACAGCAGAGAAAGTATGCCACCAGTGAAGATTCACATTCCTACCCCCCTTCGTCAGTTCGCCGGGAAGCAAGCCACGGTGACGGTTGAGGCCGCCACTGTGGGCGAGGCCCTGGAAGAACTTACTCTCAGTCATCCGGAGCTAAAGAAGCAACTGTACTCGGAGGACGGCAAGCTGCGCGCCTTCGTGAACCTTTACCTCAACGACGAGGACATTCGCTACCTGAGCGAGAAAGAAAACACGGCAGTTAAGGAGAGCGACAGCTTGTCGATCATCCCTTCCATTGCCGGAGGATCCGAGATGGCCACACTTACCGAAGTACCCGCGACGGGGATGCCCTCGCTCAACAACGACGAAATCGCGCGTTATTCCCGCCACCTGCTTTTGCCTGAAGTCGGCATGGAGGGGCAGCAGAAACTCAAGGCAGCCCGGGTGCTCTGCGTGGGCACTGGTGGCCTAGGTTCACCCCTGGCTTTTTACCTCGCCGCCGCCGGCGTCGGCACCCTGGGATTGGTCGACTTCGACGTGGTGGACTCGAGCAATCTGCAGCGGCAGATCATTCACAGTACCAAAGATGTAGGCCGGCTGAAGCTGGACTCGGCGGAAGAAAAGCTGAAGGCCTTGAACCCCTACATGAATATCGTGAAGTTCAACACCATGCTGTTGAGCGCCAACGCCATGGAGATCTTCAAGGACTTCGATATCGTGGCCGACGGCACCGACAACTTTCCCACCCGCTACCTGGTCAACGACGCCTGCGTGTTGAGCGGAAAGCCCAACGTATACGGCTCGATTTTCCGCTTTGAAGGCCAGGCCAGCGTTTTTGCCACTGAGGAAGGGCCTTGCTACCGGTGCCTTTATCCGGAGCCGCCACCACCGGGCTTGGTTCCCTCCTGTGCCGAAGGAGGGGTTCTGGGCATCCTGCCCGGGCTGGTGGGTGTGATCCAGGCAACTGAGGTCATCAAGCTGATCCTGGGCGCGGGCGAGCCGCTGATCGGGCGCCTGTTGCTGGTGGATTCACTAGGGATGCGCTTCCGCGAGTTGAAGCTGCGCAAGAACCCCGATTGCCCGGTGTGCGGCACCCACCCCACCGTGACCGCACTGATCGACTATGAGCAATTCTGCGGCATCCAGCCCGCGCCGGCTCCCGGCGCAGCCAAGATCAACGGCATCGAGCAGCTCGATGTGACCTCGTTCAAGCAGCAGCGCGATGCGGGCAAAGATCTCTTTCTGCTCGATGTACGCGAACCGCACGAATACAAGATCGCGCAGATCGGCGGCTACCTCATTCCTCTGGGCGACCTGCAAAAGCGTGTAAGCGAACTGGATAGCAGCCGCGAGATCGTAGTCCACTGCAAGAGCGGCGGCCGCAGCCAGAAGGCAGCGGAGTTCCTGCAACAGGCTGGCTTCAAGGTAAAGAACCTGGCGGGCGGCATTGGGGCCTGGAGCGATCAGGTAGACCCAAAAGTACCTAAGTACTAAGCTCGCGAACTGAAACATCCCGAAGTCGCGCCCCACGCGGCTTCGGGATTTCTTTTTGCCCCTGCACCTGCGCCGTCGGTATACTCCGGGGGTCGTTTCTTTCCCCTGCGCAGGGAGCTCAATGGATCTCGTTGTCATCCGAATTCTGTTCGTCCTGGTGCTTACCGCAGCCTGTTTCTTTCTGCGCCCCTTTGCGCTGCAGCCCTGGACAGCCGCAATCCTGGGCGCCGCCGCTGCCGGCGCGGTGATCGTGTTCGAGTTGCGGGTCCGGGCGTTGAGCCTTAAGCGCCTTCTGGGAGCGGTGCTGGGGAGCGTTTTGGGGATCGTGGGAGCGGCGTTGTTCGGCCTGGTGCTGGCCGGGAGTCTGCCCCCGGGGGGAACCCGGTCCGTACTCCAGCTGTTCGTCCTGATGCTGATGTCGTATGTGGGGCTGATGGTGGGCGCCAGCAAAGGGGATGTGCTGAACTTTACCGGCGGCTTGGCCGAGCTCTTTGCCGGCGATCGTGCAGGCGGTAAGCGCAACCTCAAAATCCTGGACACCAGCGCCATCATCGATGGCCGCATTCTCGATGTGGTCGAAACCGGCTTTCTGGAAGGAACGCTGCTGGTGCCCGAGTTCGTCTTGCGCGAGCTGCAGATCATCGCTGATTCCTCTGATAGTTCCCGGCGGCAGCGCGGCCGGCGAGGGCTCGATATTCTGCAAAAGATGCAGTCCAACCCTACCCTCGCCGTGCAAATCATCGAAGATGACTTTCCCCGGCTGCGGGAAGTGGACCTGAAATTGATTGAATTGGCCAAGAAGATGGGCGCTCCCGTGGTGACCAACGACATCAACCTGAGCAAAGTTGCCCAACTGCATCACGTACGGGTGCTCAATCTGAATGACTTGGCTAATTCATTGAAGCCGCTGGTGTTGCCCGGTGAAAAGATGAACATCGTGGTTCTGAAGGAAGGCAAGGAGTACAACCAGGGCGTAGGGTACCTGGATGATGGAACCATGGTGGTTGTCGACCACGCCCGCCGCATGATCGGCCGCGCGGTCGAAATTACGGTTACCAGCGTTTTGCAGACCGCATCGGGCAAGATGATCTTCGGCAAGCTTGAGGATCTGACGCTCAAGCCCGAGCAGGTGCGTACTATTAGCGAGCTTTCCAGTTGACCTTTCGATGAAATTTCGCCCCTCGGCACGGAATACTCAGAAACACATTTGACAGGCGGAATCGGGCGGGTACAATCTTGCCGAGACAGGTTGCACACTCAGACCCCCAGATGGACACCGCCTGCAAACACCCCAAAGTGCGCGTCGTAGCGCGTGAAGAGGACGTCGAATACGTCGAATGTCTGGATTGTGGCCAGGTATTTGACTCTAACGAGTTCCGAGACATGGAAATCGAGGAAGAAGTGCTAGGGGAGCAAGAAGACATCAGGTAGCGAGCAATCTCCAGGAATCCGAGCCAGTCCCGCCCGGGACGGCTAAGCTCCTGCGCGCCTTGTTAACTCTCGCACGCTCTGCGTAGAAGTCTTTGTACGAAGGGCATGGCTTCAGCCGTGCCGACTAAACAGGCCGCGGAAAAACGCTTTGTTGAAGCGTACGGGCTTTTAGCCCGTACCTATCTGATTGAAAACAGGTCCGGCTTTAGCCGCCGAGGGCCGCTTTCTGTTTAGCCCCTGAGGGCCGTCCCCTCAGCGGCTAAAGCCGCATTCATTTAACAGCGGTACGTACGGCCAAAAAGGCCGTACCCTTCACAAAACTTAGTTTTTCCGCAGCCTCTGAAGCCGTGCCCTTTGTTCCAATGCGATCAAGCCCCGTAGATATTCGTCTCCATAAACAGGTTGCGGAATTTGCCCTGGGGATCGTAATGAGCCACAAACCCCTGATACTTCGATATTTCCGGGTATAGGGGCTTGATCCGCGAGGCCGACATCGCGAACAGCTTTCCCCAGTGAGGGCGCGCGTCAAAGGGCGCCAACTTCTGTTCGATCATCGGGAGCACGTTCTTCACCGCCGGCCACTCCGGCTTCCAGGTGAAGTGAATGGCCATGGTCGGCCTTTGATAAGCGGTGCTCATCCAGAGTTGATCTGCCTCAACAGTCCGCAATTCCGAGATAAACAGATGGGGAGTCACCTGGTCTCGAAGCTGCTCCACCGCCAGTATGGCTTGGTAACCCTTCTCCCGAGGAATCAGGTACTCGGACTGCAATTCGGCCCCGCTGCTGGGTGTGAAATTGATGCGGAAGTGAGGCAGCCGCTCGTACCACGGGCCAGGAATGCCCAGTTGTTCCGTACAACTTTCCGCCGAATGTCCGGGTAGCGGATGCAGTTTCCTGGTAGCCAGCTTGGCCCCGAATAACTCAGGATCGAAATGCGGCGTGCTTCCCGGTTGCACCCGCCGCTTCACCCACACCTGGCCGATACGGTGATTCTGCCAGTCGGTGAACAGGCTGACGCTGTAGCCGCCGGTAAAAATTTCCTCCAGGTGGCGCTCCAGTTGGTCCATACCCAGGTTCTCGTAGACCACTTGGGCAACCTGAAACGTTGGCTGCACGTCGAGCGTAACCTTGGTCACTACGCCGAGCGAACCCAGGTTCACCGCTGCCCCTGGGAACCGGTCGGGATCCCGGTCCCGGGAAAGAACCAGCACCTCACCGTCGGCTGTGACTAGCTCCAACCCGGATACCGCCGTGGCCAGATTTCCATTCTTGTTACCCGAGCCGTGGGTGGCCGTGGCAATGGCGCCCGCGACCGTTATTTGCGGTAACGAGGCCAGGTTATGCAGCGCGTACCCCTTGCCATCGAGATAGGGGGCCAGTTGGCTATAGGTGACGCCTCCACCGACGGAGACCGTGCTTGACTCACGATTCAGCACTATCTGGTTGAGATGAGCCAGCGAAATCTGGTTTTCGGTGCTGTCGGCGATCCCGTTAAAGGAGTGGCGGGACCCCAGCACCCGCACTTTGCTGCAGCGCTTCACTACCTGCTGCACTTCCTCCATCGTCTGGGGTTGGTGCAGGCGGTCGGTGCTGTAGGTGTAATTGCCTGACCAATTGGTTCGCTGTGCGCCCGGCTGTTCACCCGAGCCCAGTGGCGACAACATGGCGCCGGCAAGGAACACACCCGATGTTTTCAGAAATTCTCTCTTGTCCATAGTGACTTTGTGGTCCCTGGGGAAGGATACAGCAGTTCCCCGTAACTGACAGGCGATGGCAGAGCAGTTAACTCCCAGCAGGTTACCTAACTCGCCGGGGTAGTTTCGCAATGTAATAAATCCCCCATAAGGGTAATAACAATGTGCGAGAACGAAAGTTATTCTCCAGCACGTGACGCAAACTCGCGCAACTGATTACTTCAGCTACGTCACAACCACTGCGATGAATGACTGCCTTCGTTCTCAGCGTTCGCGTCTCGCCATCAGGATTGTGAACTAAGCGTACGAATTGGAGCTTCGAAACCCATGATGCACTCAGCCACCGTTGCAATTAGGCGCCGTATGACTCCCAGGCACGTATCTATTGGCCGTTGGATGCCAGTGCTGCTGAGCGCTCTCGCGTTGGTGACTGGGGGGCCTGCCGCATGGGCGCTCACTGCGACTACGACCACCCTGACCGCCGGCCCCGCGGCCCCGGCGAGTGGGGCAGTCATGACCCTGACTGCCGACGTAACGTCTACCTCTACCGTTAGAGGCGGAACTGTGACATTTTTTGATACATATAACAGTGTCACCGAAGTGCTCGGCACGGCCCAGGTTCAATCCCGGAACGGTCCCGGCAAAGCGATTCTCAGAACCGAAGTCGGCGGCGTAGGGACCCATCAATTCCAGGCTACCTATGGCGGTACCTCCACCTTCCAAGGGAGTTCATCTTCGCTGCAATCGGTGACTTTTGCGGGTCCTTATGCGACCGCAACAGCGCTATCAAGCACCGGTACTGGGCCCTACACGCTTACCGGAACTGTATCTGCATTCGGTCCGGTAGCCCCTACCGGCACGGTTACTTTCAACGATAGAACCGCGGGTAAGACCCTGGGCACCGCCACGCTCGTTCCTCCGGCGACACAGACTGGCTTCCCTACCTTCCAGACCTATCCCATCGCCAATATGGATAACGGCAACACCGGCGGCACGAACGGGCCGGCGATTGGTGACTTCAACAACGATGGGCGCCCTGACTATGCCGTCCCCACCAATGGCGGCGCCAACGGTGGCGGCCCCGTCGTCATTCTGCTGGGCAACGGGGATGGCACCTTCAAAACAGGAACGCCGGTGAACACCACGGCTCCTTTCACGCCAACTTCGGTGGTGGTGGGAGATTTTAACGGCGATGGTGATCAGGATCTCGCCGTTCTCAGCGCCGCTGGTACTGGCTCGGTCAACATCTACCTCGGCCATGGGAATGGAACCTTCCAGGCAGCTAAGAACTACCCGGTCGCGGGGTCTACCTCAGCATCGAGACTGCTGGCTGTCGGCGACTTCAACCGGGATGGCATTCAGGATCTGGTGGCCACAAACTCCTCCCTGAACCAGGTGGCTGTCATTCTCGGCAAGGGGGATGGTTCCTTTGGCGCACCCAGCTATTACACCGTCCAAGCTGCACCATGGAACGTTGTGGTCGGGGATATCAACCAGGATGGATTTCTGGACCTTGCAGTGGCCGCGGACGCGAGCGGTTCTGTCAGCATCCTTGAAGGCAACGGAGATGGCACCTTCAAGCCCTATACCACCGCTCCCACCTTCGCCAGCCAGGTAGGCTCTGTCGCGATCGGGGATTTTAATGGGGATGGATGGCCGGATTTGGCATTCACCAGCGCCCCCGACAATGCTGTTTACGTCCTGATTAACGAGAAGACCGCGACCCCCTCGTTTGCGACGCCCCTGATATACACCATGAACGGCGGTCCTTACTACCTCACGATTGGCGACTTCAATCGTGATGGGCACCTCGACATCATCTCGGCCAACGATGGCAGCAACAACGTGGGCGTCCTACTGAACAATGGGGACGGTACCTTTGGCGCGGCGACCTATTATCCGGTTGGTGCGGGCTCTATCTTCGCCAACGCAGCAGATATTAATGGAGATGATCGGGTCGACCTCACCGCGGTCACCGGCAGCGGCATGAGTGTGCTGCTGTCAGGCGAGTCGGCGGCGGCATCCAAGGCCAACGTAGCTGTGAATGGATGCAAAACGCACGCTCTCACCGCTACCTACAACAGCGACGTGAACTATGCGGCGAGCACCTCACCGAAAGTAAACTTTGATACCATCGCCGAGCCAACCACTCTAAATCTCACCCTCATGCCCACCCAGGCCGTCACAGGGCAGCAGTCGACCTTCATCGCTACACTCTCTCCCTACAACTACGGCGTAGATACAACCAATGGAGAGCAGGTAAGCTTTTTGGACGGCGGCACTGTTTTCGGCACCTCGACCCTCACCAACGGTGTTGCCACCTTTAATGTGACGCCGACTACGATTTTCTCGTTCCAGGTCCAGGCAACCTACCCCGGTGACGCCTGCGGCTTCGAAAGCAGCGCCAGCAACACGATTGACGGTACGGTCCTGCAATCGTCGACCCTCACCTGGGCTAACCCCGCGCCCATTCCCTACGGCACTCCGCTAAGCTCTGCCCAATTGAACGCCACGGATAATGCTCCGGGCGGGGGCACATACACCTATACTCCGGCAGCGGGCACGGTTCTTCCTGTAGGCACGCAGACCCTTTCCGTAACCTTCACTCCGAAC
>Ga0182024_10018448_pt1 | contig 12987 bp, 19 predicted proteins | sample P32metaG_FD_120480 | JGI IMG/M metagenome (GOLD analysis project Ga0182024, IMG submission 120480) | Permafrost microbial communities from Stordalen Mire, Sweden - P3-2 metaG (Illumina Assembly) | ecosystem: Environmental > Terrestrial > Soil > Wetlands > Permafrost | place: Sweden: Stordalen...
AAGGAAAAGAAGGACCGACTGGCCCTGCTGGCCCGCCCGGCCCATAGCAAATAAGTACCATCCGCTGAGGTAATAGATACCATGGCGAATCGTATACAATTGGGCCTCATCGTTGATACCTTGGTTGAAATCAGCACAGGCAAATTCGCATCTGCTCCTGTAGTAGGTGCATCAGTTACAATCAAAAAACGTACGGGTGCTGGGGCCGTTGAAGTTTATGAACACGAGACGGGAGAAGTCGCGATTGTCCCAACGACGGATAGCAATGGTCGCATTAAGGGTTGGGCCAAGGAAGGCGCTTATGTTCTTACGGTCACGGGTGGCACGCCATACATCGCCGCGACAGAATATGCATGGGATGCACTTTCAGGTAGAGGTATTGAACATCTGCGCGTAGGAGAAGAAAGCATTTGGCGTAGCGATCTACGCAAAGACGAAAATCCAAATGATGCGACATCCGTTCTCGAAGCTCTTGTACCAACAGGAACCTTTCTTGATTTTGGTGGGACAGTAGCACCTCCTGGTTATCTTTTGACGGACGGCAAAGCCTATTCGACTGAAACTTATGCTCGACTCTTCGGTGTAATTGGTTACGCATTTGGTAAACCCAAAGCAAAAGAATTCAATGTACCTAATACCCTGGGACGTGTACGAGTAGGAGCTGGCGCAGGGGCAGGATTGACTGTTCGTATTCTTGGTGCAAAAGAAGGTACAGAGACCGTCACATTGACCGAAAAACAAATGCCTTCGCATAAACACCAGCTTGCGACTGAAGAGGGTACCCCGTTGAACGTTCCGTGGGTAGCTGGCGGCAATCCTAACCCGAGCAATGCTAATATAAGTAGTACCAATGGTTATAACAATGGATTTGTCTTTACGACTTACGTTGGCGAAAACGAAGCGCACAGCAATATGCAACCGTTCATTGTGGCGTGCGGTATTATCAAGACCTGATTCGCAGGTATAATGGGTGATATGCCTACGCCTACACAAAAGTCTGTCATGGCATGATTCCGAGCGAGCAAATAAATACTGGGTATCTTGACGAGCCCGAGACGGACGCTAACGCTCTTGAGCCTTTCCCTTGGACCTTCATGATGGAGCCTAATAAAGAGGAGGCAACGCCTGTTGAGCGTCACGAAATGATGACTCCTTCCGAAGAGGATACTCAAGGTGTTCAACGGCAACGGTTAAACGAATGGCATATGCAGAATCGTAATCCCGAGTTCAAGATGGCCAAAGCACTGGATGAGCTTCACGTTGGCCTCGATATTCCTAAGCAAGCGGCGATCGAGGTCTATAACTGGGTGCAGGAGCAGGACTGGCCCAAGGGCACAGAACTGGAGCCGCTTGAGGAGTATCACATCACAATGCTCTTCGCGCAGGGAGACGGCGCAGGCAACCACCACGACGCCGATTGGATCAAGCACGACTCACACGCGGTCACTGTCAAGGGGCTCAAGGAATTCCCGCCGAGCAAAGAGCGTGACGGTTTGCACCCCATCGTTATGCTTGTGGACTCGGACACAATACACGAGCATCACAATGCGCTCGCCGAGGCAGCGGAGGAGGCGGGCATAGACCCTGGTCCCCACGCAAAAGACAAATACGCACCGCATATGACTATCGGCTACGGTCCTGGCTTGCCCAAGGGCCTCAAGCCACCTAAGCTTACATTTGAGACAGAAAAATCCTCAGTGTCATCACCACGACCAGAGGAGCCACCAAGCAAAGACGTTGAGGAGGATGGCAAAAATTACCAAGATGATCAGAAGCAAGCTCATACATGGAGTATAGCACGAGTGCGTCCACCGTATGAGGCTGAGTTGCTGAAGTTTGCCGCTTCCTGGGAAGATAATGAAGAGGATGAGCCCGTATGGGGAGATGAAGGCTTGGCAATGGGGCGACCCGTGCAAGGACCGCTTTATCACTTTGCACCTACCGAGGACCGCGCCCGTATCCAAACTCATGGGCTTATGGCTGCTCGTCCAGGCATCAATCCACGCTATGACAATCTCAAAGGCAACGGCATGCCTCGCTTTGACACACAGCCTAATGGCGTCTATGTGACCAAAGAGATCCAAGGTACGAAGATTGGCTTAGAGAGTCCGTCCGATGTTTGGGAGGTCAATCCGCAGCATGTGCGCAAGCTACTCACTGATCCACACGCACCGACTTATTGGGGCGTGATTCCGCATGATGTACCTCCCGAGGCTCTAACCCTTCATAATTCGACTGACGAGGATCTTTGGCGTATGCATGGAGTCGATCCCCTAGATCCCCTACTTATGCTACACGATGGGGATGAAAAGCGCTATATCAAACAGATATTGCCGCTTCCTAGAGAATGGCAAATAGGACAACCGACCGCTAAGGTGGCAGATAGTTGGTCGCCAAAGGACCAATGGCCTAATGCTTTACGTGAGCGTGCCTTCGAGCCTACAGATGTGGACTGCACCTGTAAAGACGAAAACAAGCTTCATTGTCCCGTACACGGAATGAATCCTTCCCTACCAGATTACAAAGATACTCTTGAGTTTCCGAATCCAAGCTCTCCCGTCGGTTACAATAACCATTCCGATGGAAAACGTACATGGATGCGCGCCGAGACGAAGGTGGGGGCGCAGGGTCATCAACTCAACTGGGAGCCAGGCACGCCGGGCAAGGGGATGCTAGATCCACAGGGCAATGTGCATACGTGGCCCACGAGCGGTCAGGACGGAAGTCCAAGTCATGCCCAGTATGTTGAAAAAGTCTTTGGCCTCAAGCATCCTCAAGGCTTAGTCGATGAAGTCAACTACAAGGGATATGACCCACATGGTGGCGAGTGGGAAGGCGTCCCTACGGGATTTTGGGATACGGCTTTCAACATCTCGCGCGCTGGGCGTATCAAATTCTACAAGCCTCGCCCCGAGCAGTATGGAGAGAACGATCCGCGCGACTACCGACGTATCGTAGAGGAAGCCAATCCGCGTTTCAAGGACGTTGGTTTCCAGGGCAAGGAGCAGTACTGGGACTTTCAGGGTAAGATAGCAGGCAACCCCGTCGTAGACGACTGGGATAATGAGCGTTGGCAGCGCGGTGCATGTCTCTCATATGCACAGGCACTTCACTCATGTGATCCTACACTGAAATGGGGCATGCACTTTGGTCCTAATACTGATCCAGATTACAAGGGTAAGTATGAACCGCAACACGTCTTCATGCATGACGACAAGTATGCCTATGACTCACTCGGTAAGCACGCTCTCCCTTACAAAGGTCGTCCGGGTTTCGAACCATGGCTACGAACGCGATACGACGTACCTGAGAGCATGGCTGAGGATACTGACTTCCGAGAAGATGGTAGCGAAGAGGAAGCTTTCAATCATATTAGAAGCATGCACCCACAATACAACGCGCAAGCGCAACTATCTCAGATGGGCTTCAACCCACTTCAGGCTCCTAAGCGGGTGATTGATTATCTCAACGTACCTGATGCGGAGGCAGAAAACGATCCTCGCTTCAATGAAATGCCACGTAAACATCCGAAATACTTTGGTAAGGTAGCAGGCGAACATACAGATTGGCACTTTGCTACACAGAGGCCCTGGGACGGATACATTCATTACGCGCCGACCTCTTTACGTTCAAAAATCGAAGCGGAAGGTCTGGTTCCGCAAGATCCGGGAACAAAGTGGACACCGTTGCACCCACAGCCTGCGGGAATCTATGCGTGGAGGGTGCGTCATGCTCCCGCTCATGAAAATGCCGACCTAGATATGTGGCACATCCCAATGGAGTCGGCACCTATTCCTTTTCCAGACGATCGTGTTCGAGGGGCTGTACGATTTGAGGAGCCTCTCCGAGCAAATCTCGTTACACGCGGAGAGGAATTGTCTACTAGGGTCGCAGCGGATGAGTGGGACACAAGAGAGTATCCTGATTCAAGGCAGATGCCGCCAACCACAATGCAGGAGCCAGCCCAGGGCAACCCTCACCCCGAGAAAGTAGGATGCACATGCGACGAAGGGCATAAGCTTGACTGTCCTGTACATGGCCTCAATCCCACAGAGGAGAATAATGACCATACTTGGTCGATCCCCGAGGGGCATCCTGTGGGTTTTCCCGACGCTCAGCCGAAGAATTATTTTGTGAACACGGGAGCATTTGATCGCAAGGAGCTAGAAGCGGAGGGATATTCGCCGTACGAAATCGAAGTACTTGATAGTCTAGAGAGCAATCCTAAACAATGGAAACCAGGGACACGCGGTAAGGCGATCATTACGCCTGAGGGTAAGTCATACGAGTGGTCGCTTGAGTCAGTGCCAGAGGGACAAAAGGCGTTTATGGGTGGACCGCATCATGGGGCAGTCGAGGCGATGCTTGGGTTAGAGGAGAGTCAAGAGGGTCAACATCTCAAAGGAGATATTTTCCCTAATGGTGTAGGAGAGCCATTGCTAGGCGATCGTGCTCTAACCGCTTATTGGGATCGCCCGCTAAGTGCTGAGACATGGAGCTTTGGTCGTGGCAATGATCAACCAGCAACCGGAACTAATATCAATTTAGGCTTACGTGCCGAAGATGACGAAGGATCAAGTCGATGGATACCGCGAGTAGGCTCAGAGAGGATCGGCATTGGGGTTGATCATAATCCGAGTATACCAAACTGTGATTGCCCCAATTGTCTTCAGCGTCGCGAACATAGCTGGCACATCCAGAGTCCAGGCACGAGCAGCGAGGGTTGGGGTGGTCTTCCACGGGCGGAAGGCACAACTGCTTAGCTCCTGCTACACTCCAGCGCATGTCATTTGATCTTTCAGAGATTTCTGGCCTCCCCGAGGTTAAACCACGTCATCTAGACATCATTGAGAAACACGGGGGTAAGCATGCGGGTAAGGCGCTTGCTGTTATAGCTGCCGCACAAGTCGCAACGCCTATTGTTAAATCGGTGATTACGTGGACTAAAAAACATGAGAACTATACGATCGCCATCGAGGGCTCAGATGATATTTACCCCGATCTACATGAATGGGTCTTAGCTCGTATTCCCGAGAATGAACGTAAGGCCATGATTGCTAGCACGGGCGAAGGTATGGGACGCCCTACATACAAGCTCGAAAGCCCTGGTAACGTGGAAGCCCCACCTGTGTATCTTCGTTATGATGGCAGTCGTTCTCAAGAGGTTATAATCAATGATCACAAAATAACTGTGGATGTGGAGCGCCAAGACGCGTCGGCACAGGGCACACACGTTCCTGATAGTTGGAAGCGAGTACTGGAGAGAATCATCTTCTCGACGGCATCGCCAGAAGGACGCGATGCTGTTATAGAGATGATTGAAGATTTGCAAAAGATCAAGTACGAAAAACAGGGACCACCGCCATTGCTCATTCCATCTCGTTGGGGTGGATCATGGAATACGTGTAAAGAGGTTCCTCCTAGGACACTTGATAGCGTTATACTCAAGGAGGGACAGACTGAGCGTCTTGTCAAGGATCTAGAGACCTTCTTGGCCAGCGAAGATGTCTATAATCGTGTGAGTCAGCCATGGCATCGTGGATATTTATTTCATGGAATTCCTGGCACCGGGAAGGCGCAACCTTTAGATGTAGGTGTGCTTACACCCACGGGCTATGTAGAGATGGGCGATCTACAAGAGCATGATTATGTGATTGGAGCAAATGGTTTGCCTACGGAGGTCACGGGAATCTATGATCAAGGCGAATTGCCTATTTATCGTATCGAGATGTCAGATGGTACGTCTACTGAGGCATGCGCAGATCATTTGTGGCAAGTACAAACGCATGGGAATCGCGTAAAGGATAAACCAGGAAGTGTTCGTACTACTCAGGAAATTATAGATGATTTGTATGATGGTCGTGAGCGTTCATTTTACATTCCGCAGGTAGTTCCCGTAAAGTTCAATGATCACCACGGAAGCGAGCCATTACCGATTGATCCATATCTACTCGGGTTACTTCTTGGAGACGGATGCTTTCGGAATACGGTAGAACTATGTTCGGCTGACCCTGAGCTTCTCAATGAAGCTGAGCGTCTTGCGGGATCGGATACGACCTGTACGCGATGGCCCGATCGAGGTGGAAGCGCTGCGATTACTATGGGTTTTCGTAAGCGTACATCTACGGGCAACCCGGGAGGTCAAGGGCGTAGTCCATTGGCACAAGCCTTATCGGAGCTTGGATTGTTTGGACTCTTAAGTACAGATAAGTTCATTCCTGATATGTATAAGCGAGCATCAATTCAAGACCGACACGCTTTGCTAGCTGGCCTTATGGATACGGATGGTGGCGCTGAGCGCACTGCTGCTGTTTTTTATTCTTCTTCTCTTCGATTGACTACCGATATGGCTGAACTCGTAGAGCTTCTTGGAGGCACCGCATATGTATCGGATCGTATTCCTTTATATGGAAAACATCCAGATCGTTTATCGGGAAAGCGCGCTTATCGTGTTTCGCTTAGACTTCCTATCGGCTGGTGTCCATTTCGTTTAGAGCGTAAGGTTAAGCAATGGGAATCGCGTCCGCATAATCCCCCCGTACGTTCAATTGTCAACATTGATCCGAGTCGAATGGCCGAGGCTCGTTGTATCACAGTTGAGAGTCCAGATAATCTCTACGTAACGGAACATGGAATCGTCACACATAACACTAGTATTGTTAAGGCTTTGGCTAATCACTTTGGTATGCCTCTGTACTATCTACCTCTTGGAGATGTTGACAAAGACGCAGACCTTATGGGCTTAGTGACAGATATCAATCCCCGATCGATATTGCTACTTGAGGATGTCGATGTGTTCCATGCCATGACGAAACGTGATGATGAAAAAGCGGGTACTACTATTGCTTCGATGCTCAATGCGCTTGATGGCGTATGGACTCCTCATGGTCTGATCACCGTTATGACTACCAATAATCGCGATCAACTGGATGATGCGCTCATTCGAGCGGGTCGCGTAGATGTCGATGAAGAGTTCACGGCGTTGGATCAGGATCAAGCTGCTAGACTGTCTAAGTGGATGTGGCCTGAGCAAGAGTCGGACCTGTTCAGCCAGAACTTCGTTGGGAAGAGCCCTGCGAAGCTCATCAAGAAAATAAGAAAGCGCCAACAGAAAGAGGAAATATGAAAACGCTAAAGAACGCCCGTGTTTGGAGCATATTCTTCGCAAGCATCGCTTTGCGAGTACTGCCCGAGCGCGTCAAAGGTCAGCATCGCGCAGCCGATATTGGTTTGTGGCTGAGCGCCTTCCCCAAAGACAAGTAATGAAACTTGAGCTATTCTTACCAAGCGAGCGCGCCGTTTTGGATGAAGCCCTTGTTGATGTAGATCCAGAGTATCGAGATACTTTTGTGAAAGCCTGGGTTGTAGCGAGTGATTACTACACGCAGACGTGGCTCAAGGATGCTTGGGGCGCACTACTTCGCGCGGAAAAGGCATTTGAGCACAAGAAGAATGCTACACTAAAGTCATGAAGGATGCCACACTAAATGTCACGAAGGATGTTGTGTTCTCTCCCGGCAATGATACCGTTCCGGGAACCGTATGGGGGCAACCACTTGATCCCGACTCTCCCAAGGGTAGGGCGGCTCAGCGCATCTATGATCTGAACCTCTGCCATAAGTGTGGCAAGCGCAAGGGCACGCAGACCTGGGGTGATATGTTGGCAATGACTCACGGCGGTGGCGTCCCACGTTGTGATATCTGTGTCTATACCGCTCAGCTAGAGCACGCCGTGAATCGTACGCGTGCTATTCCACGACTACTCTTCCTCTGGTTCCGTGCTATACTCAAGGATCATGGAACCTAACGATCAGGAGAAAAGGCTTCGGGCAGCTCTCGAAACGCCTCGTCCCGCTAAAGACATCAATTACTGGGTGAATTGCGTTGGTGAAGGCTGGCGACCGCTTGTACGAGGGCTTGATGCCAACCTGCGCGATATAGATTCCAACTACGTGATTGAACAGGTCAAGGAAAAGTTTGGCGGGCTGCGTTTTTATGTGAATTCACCTCCGGAGGATGAGGATTCTTTTGCAGATTTTTACAAACTGATCCAAGACGCCGAGGAGCTTAGCTTCAGGATATGCGAGACCTGTGGTACAGCCGGAAAAGGTTGCAAGCCTAATAAATATTCGATCAGGACGTTATGTCCGTTATGCTATAGGCGCTTCGCTACGAAGCACGCTAGCGAGGACGACGACTAAACCAACGCTTACGCTCTGGACGCACGAAGCCAAGATATCCTTTGGGCTTGTGGACCGTATAGAGTCGCTTGACCTCATCAACCATTTGGACCCCGCGTATGATCAGCGCAACGATCGTCAATGCTTCAAAGGCTAGTCGCTTGCTCCTCATCGCCCGCCCAGTTCGATCAGGATAATCAGAATGATCCCCGCCAATATGGATGTAGCTACATAAGCTACCCAGGGGTTCTCATACATGGCTATGATGCGCCCATCATCGTAAAAACGTGCTTAGTGGGTGCCTCGGACTCAACGATAAAGACGGGTAGATTTATATCGCCGTGTTGATAGCGCACGTAGTCTTCGGCAATCGAAGTGCGTGTGCCACCTTGGGCGTACGAGGCACAGCGGCCATATTGCCAGACCCAGTACCACTGATCATCATTTTTTGTTTTAGGATTCATAACCTGTTATACTACCACATCATGAATCCACTACGAGATGACGATCAAGAACGCGAGCCCACGCCACGCGAGCTGATGAAGTCGATCATCGCCCGCAAGATCGGCGCCGAGGAAGCCGAGCTGGTTATCAAACGCACTCACATGCGTCTTGGTGGCGCGACACACGAGAAGGCTCTTGCTGCCTATCCGCGCTTAGGGCCCAAACTCGACCGAGATGGAGTGGTTCGATGAGCGGCAAAGAACGCGAGGCGCTGGAGCATATCGAGTGGCTTACCCGCGACCCAATGGGTCCGAGAAGCGATCTCGTGCGTCGAATCCACCGCCAAGCCGCAGCCGCCATTGCGGAGTGTGCAGCCCGTGAGGAGCCACATTCTGAACTAGCCAAGCGGGTTGATGCCTACAATGCGCTGCGGTCGATCTTGGTTAGAAACCATCCTGAGCTTGACCTACCGGACGAGCCTATCGCTGCCCGTGAGGAACCACCGTGTGTCGTCTGTGGCACAACGGAGGAGCTGCCTAGCGGGGATTGCGCGGAGTGCGCCGCCCGTGAGGGCACCGAGCGACCGGACTGGAAGGGCCACAAACTCAAGTTCACGATCGAAGAAGGCATCGTGTACGCGGAGTTAGTCCACCCGGACGGCCAGAGCGACTGTGACCCGCCGCTGTGTTGCGCTTGTGGGCGTTCCTATGGCGATGAGGAGATCGAGCGATGCTACGACTGCCCAAGGCCCGGGGACACAATACCGAACTGCTGGCTGGACGGGCACGAGGAACTGGCCGAATGTCTGAGCGACAAAGTGGAGGTCGTGGTGGATGTTGTCGCTCACTGGGACGGCGAGCGTCCGGTCTTGCGCGCGCGGGACACCGAGCGAGAGCATCGGAATGCAGCCGTAGATGAGTGGGAACGTAGGCACGACACGCTTGATGGGGTAGTCGAGATGATGCTATCCGAATCGCGTGACTGGGTGCGCTGCCCATCAACCCACGAAGGTATGCAGTGTGGGCGAGAGAGAGGCCACACGCGCCTTCACACCTACTTCCGCGACCCGAGCGGCGAGACGAGCTGGCCGGACACTGAGCAGGAGCACGAGGTCGCCGCCCCGGCGTGGAAGGCGTATGACGAGGCCATCGCTGCGGCACAGAAGGCGTATGACGAGGCTGTCAAGAACGACGAGAGAAAACCAAAGGAGACGCTGTGAACAGAGACGAGGCGGAGAAGGCGTACAACGAGGCCGTCGCTCTGGCGCTGAAGGCGTACAGAGAGGCCATCGCTCGAACAGACGACGAGGAAGGTTTGCGTCCAATCATGCTCTGCAAGCTCTGTCGCGCTGGCGTGGGCGGCGAATGTCATATGCCCGGCTGCGGCCTATACAACAATCGAGCGCCAGATATCCCCATAGTAGGCACCAGGCTCTATGCGAAGAGGAGAGCGAATCATGAAGATATGCCCTAGTTGCAGACATGCACTTCATCGTGGATTTTTGGTTTATTGGTTATGTCCGACATGCGAACGGATATGGGAAGAGTCTACCAATGAAGAATTGGTTGAGAACACATGCCCGGTTCCGGAGTGCGAACACTTGGAGATGATATGATCGAGCATAGCATGAAGATTGAGCGCTCATTTGATGAAGATGAATTGCGAGAGTTGATCAAAGAGGCCGTTTGCTTTGCTCGAAGAACTACATCGGGCAACTTTTGCGATGAGGCTGTGGTTCAACATGTGATGCATGAACGCTTCGTAGATGGCCGTTGGCGCTCAATGATTTTCAAGGATCAACACGAGTCGGCTAAAGCGCTTGATGATTTGGCTAGGATGTTCGAGGGACATACATTTTTGAACCTAAAGAGGAGATGATGTAATTGCGATGGACTTGGCACGAAAGACCAGGCGTAATCAAAGGTCCTATTAGGCGAGCGTCAGATACGCACAAACCTATGGAGCTTGAGACAGAGACGCGCTCTCAGCATCGTCGTGAGTGGGCTTATCAACATGCTAATACTCAGCAGCCGCTCTACGTGTGGTCGCGCAAATGCTCACGCTCTGATTGTGACGTTGAGCGCCCGCAGACTGAGATGATTTGGTTAGGATCGTCTTGGGTGTGTCCTGAGCATTACAGGCAGCCGGTTCCTGCTTAGCGTAGTCTTCCTTCGTGGCGCAGGACGCGTAGATCATTATGCACTTGATGGGTGCCGAATATATCGAGAGGGTAGAGGTCGGATGTGTCTCGAAGATGTGTCTCGTCGCCAGGATGCAACTTTATCCACGCTAACAGAGCATTGCGTCTAAACATGGGATGAGGGAATGTGATCATCGTAGTCGCTTGCCGTCTCTCTTTTGCTTATAAGACCTCTTCGGTGGTTTTTTGCTAGTCAAGTGATACGAGCCACAAAGCTTGCATTCATATGCGTAGAGGTGCTTGTGCTCGATCAGTGTGAGATTACGAGCGCGCTTGAGCGCTTGTGTCTTGGATGGATAAGTTTTCTTAGTGCATGGCACGTTGATCAGTGTAGCAGTGTCGAGTTAGATCCGCAACTTGACATCGAGGGTCGCATTACATATAGTTAGACCCGCGCGCGAGAGAAAGCTCTAACCCGCCGACTTGACCTCTGTCAGCATATCAGCATAAGTACTGCGATTAGTCGTCTTTGGTGTAGCGTTCACCGATCGGTACACAGCACACAGCACATAGCAAATGCACATAGAACTACGACACTGAGAGAGCGTATATCGAGTGGTCCGGCGACGTGGCAGAGAATTAGTAGGGCATACACCAAGAAGCCAATAGAGGTGATGAAGTAGGTGAGTGCGGCGATTAGTTTGTACATGAGATGAAGTATAGCAGACGTTCGCCACCAACGTTACTGAGCTGCTATACTCAGATCATGAGCAATTTATTCAACTATCATTTCAACGCAGGGGCTCGCATCGAGGCACAAGCAGGAGCCGTGGGTCAAGCGCTTGAGGGTCAAGGCTTGCTCCAGGGCCAGATGCTTAGCGCGAGCAAGACGGGCTATTGCGACCTGTATCCAGATCATACGGTCTTTTTCAATGGCTGCATCTTCATCAAGCGGCGCAAACGTTCAGCGTTGCCATGGATGCGTAGCTCGTATCGACAGGTCTGGTGGGGCGACATTGATTTGACCGCGAGTTGGGATGCGGTACAGGCGGCAGCCAAAGCTTGTGGACGAGATCTGTACGTAACGCCTGAGAGTTACCGCTGGCAAGATCCGCCAGTGCTTGATATGAGGTCGGGGTCAAACTCTATCGTGGTGGCTAAGTGGCGATGATCGATGATCTTATCATAGCCGCGAGAAAAGCCGAAACTCGCATTACTGAACTTGAAGACGAGGTTTCTTGGGCCACAGATCGATGCAACAAAGCGATGGACTATGGCAAGCTAGATGGCGAGGAACACTTCAAGGGCACAATCAACTCGTCTGTGGCTGCCGTATGCGACGCGCTGATAGATTATCGTGTGCATCTAGAGGACCTGAGATACCGACATGAAGGGCTAATGGATCATTACAAAGATAAGGCTGTACATTTTGATCGAGTAGCGTTCTATGAACACAGCCAGGATTATTGTGGTGCGCGACGCAAGTGTGATCTAGATGTTGTTGATGGCGCTGTTTGCAATCTTTTGATAGGACATGAGGGCTATCATATAGATCACCGAGGCACGGGTACGCGTATGGGAATAGGCAAAAGTGTCTACGCTATCTGGTCAGTCGATGCGAAGCCAGCACCACAAGCAGAGAAGCCGAGGAACGCGATAGAGGTTGAACGGGAGATGGAGATTCAAGAAGCTCGTTTACTAGATTTAGAAGACGAGTTGCTTATAGCAGAACAAGCGGAGGAGGAGTATGACGCAATCAATGTCGTATACGATTAGCTCTGATACTTCAAAAGATCCTGCGGCAGCATGGCGTATGCTATACTGATGTCATGAAGATTGAGAAGCAGGAGAACATTAAGCGTATGGAGTTGAGTCCTAGGGCATATCTCGGTCATCGATATCGAAAGGGCGACACGGTTGTATGTAATGTCAATTGCCATGCGGGTTCAAATACGATCAATACTGATTTACCTGCACCACCAAATCATGTTGATCGCTTGGCTATCGTGACCCTCGATGAGGCCGAGCTAAAGCAGCTAGGGCTTAGGTCAGGTTGGGCATCGATCTTTGGAGAAGCAGCATGATTTTTGGAAACTACACATTTGGCTATACGGATACTAAGTTATATCTTCATGGTGAGCTAGTACCCGAGGATGAATGGCCGATAAACTATAAGCGTCGCATATGGTTAAATCCAAATCGACCTTTTGATATAGAGAAAGA
>Ga0182024_10018449_pt1 | contig 12987 bp, 12 predicted proteins | sample P32metaG_FD_120480 | JGI IMG/M metagenome (GOLD analysis project Ga0182024, IMG submission 120480) | Permafrost microbial communities from Stordalen Mire, Sweden - P3-2 metaG (Illumina Assembly) | ecosystem: Environmental > Terrestrial > Soil > Wetlands > Permafrost | place: Sweden: Stordalen...
CACTACACCTGGCAAATGCGCCCATATGGCGTGTACGTGTACGGCCCCCGCAGGGAAGAAGTTCTGCTCGACCCACTGCGAGGACGCGAAAGGCATGACAACGCTGAGCTGCCACTGCGGGCATCACGGTTGCGACGAGAAAGCGTGAACGGCGCACGAGTTGACGGCGGCGGACGCGGCGGATTTCGGTGGTTTAGGAGATTCCGCCGATTGAGGCCCTCCGCCGTCTCCCTTGCCTTAGCTTGAGACGGGCGGAGCAGGGGTCTTTATGTCTCCCTGATGGCACCCGAATGGGAACCCCTTTCGAGTGCCGGGGAGGGGCTGGACACGGTATACTGGAGGGGTGACGACACTGACTGTGGACGCCCCTAATCGTAGCCAGAGCGACGCCGGAAAGAACGACACGGCGACCCCCACCAAGCGAGTTCTATTGCTGAAGCCGAGGGGCTTCTGCGCCGGGGTGGTGCGGGCCATCGACATTGTGCAGATTGCGCTGGAGACCTTTGGCGCGCCGATCTACGTGCGCAAAGAGATCGTGCATAACAGCTATGTTGTGAATGATTTGGCGAAGAAGGGCGCGATCTTCGTCAATGAGCTGGACGAGGTGCCGGAGGGTGCGCGGGTGATCTATTCGGCGCACGGTGTTTCGCCGGCGGTGCGGCAGAGGGCGAAGGAGCGCAAGCTGAAGGTGATCGATGCGACCTGCCCGCTGGTGACCAAGGTGCACCTGGAGGCGATCAAGTTTTCGAAGCAAGGGTATTCGCTGGTGCTGGTGGGGCATCGCGACCACGAAGAGGTGGAAGGGACACAGGGCGAGGCGCCGAGTGTGACGCAGGTGGTGTCGACGCTGGAAGAGGTTGCTGCGCTGGTGGTGCCGGACCCGAACAAGGTCGCGTATCTGACGCAGACGACGCTCTCGCTGGACGAGGCGCGGTACATGATTGACGCGCTGAAGCGAAAGTTCCCCAACATCGCGGGGCCGGCGGCGCAGGACATCTGCTACGCGACGGAGAACCGGCAAGTTGCGGTGAAGAATGTGGCGCACGGCGCGGACCTGGTGCTGGTGGTGGGGTCGAAGAACAGCTCGAACTCGAACCGGCTGGTGGAGGTCTCAAAGAACCTGGACACGAATTCCTATCTGATCGACGGAGCGGACTCGATCCGGCCGGAGTGGCTGGAGGGAGTGAACACGGTGGCAGTGACGGCCGGTGCTTCGGCGCCGGAGGTGCTGGTGCAGCATGTGGTGGATTATCTGCAGGAGATGGGATATGGGTCCGTGGACGAGGTAGAAGTGATGCCGGAGAATGTGCGCTTCGGGCTTCCGCCGGAGATCGTCCAGGCGATTGCGTCGGCCCCGCCCGCACATCCATAAAGAGCAACTGTACGGGCCGGCGGCACAGAGCCCGAGCAAGTTGCGGTTCCAGATCGGCCAGGGAAGAGTTGGACGAGCCTGGAGAATGCAGAGAGTTTGAATTTGATGAGCACATTTCCACGGAACCCGAAGGCGGCGCCAGTGCAGCCTCGTTATGGCCGCATGGACGTCGGACTGGGCCAGGTCTCGGACGGCATTGCGCGGGCGGCGGACTGGCTGATGGGCCTGCAGCATCCGGATGGCTACTGGTGTGGCGAGTTGGAGGCCGATTCGATGCTGGAGTCGGACTACATCTTTGTGCATACGCTGCTGGGCACGGGCGACCGGGGCAAGATGGAGCGCGCGGTGAACGAAATCCTGCGCCACCAGAATGCGGACGGAGGGTGGAGCATCTATCCCAACGGGCCGTCGAATATCTCGCTGGGAGTGAAGGCTTACTTTGCGCTGAAGCTGATGGGGTGGTCCGCGGAGCACCCGGTGCTGGTGAAGGCGCGGGAGTGGATACTGGCGCACGGCGGCGTGACCGAGTGCAACACCTTCACCAAGATTTATCTGTGCTTCCTGGGCCAGTATGAGTACGACGCGGTGCCGGCGGTGCCACCGGAGATCATTACTTTTCCGAACTGGTGCTACTTCAACATCTACGAGATCTCGGCATGGTCGCGGGCGATCCTGGTGCCGCTCTCGATTGCGTATGCCAAGAAGCCGTTCAAGAAGATTCCGCAGGAGCAGGGGATCGACGAGCTGTTTGTGGGCGGGCGCGCGAACGCGGACCTGTATTTGAAGTGGGACAAGAAGCACCCGATCAGCTGGCGCAACTTCTTTCTGTTTACCGACCGCATGATCCACTGGTTTGAGCGCATCCACATCCGACCGCTGCGCACGATTGCGCTGAAGAAGGCGGAAAAGTGGCTGCTGGAGCGGTTCGAGATGTCCGACGGGCTGGGCGCGATCTACCCCGCGATGCTGAACGCGCTAATCGCGCTGGCGTGCCTGGGCTATACGCAGGACGATCCGCAGTTTATCCGCGCGATGGACGAGTTCGAGAAGCTGGGCATCGACAACCCGCAGGGCGAGCCAGGCTACCCGACGCCTACGTTCCGCATGCAGCCGTGCATGTCGCCGGTGTGGGACACGGCGCAGGCGGTGTTCGCGCTGGGCGAGGCGGGCGTGCCGCGCACCGATCCGCGGCTGCTGAAGGCGGCCGATTGGCTGCTCTCGAAAGAGGTGCGGCGCAAGGGCGACTGGGCGAGAAACGTGAAGAACGTTGAGCCGGGCGGATGGTACTTCGAGTTCAACAATGAGTTCTATCCGGATGTGGATGATTCGGCGCAGGTGCTGCTGGCGCTGAACCAGGTGCGCAATCCACGCGAACGCTATCAGCATGAGGTCTCGCAGCGCGCGTTGGACTGGATCTTCGCGATGCAGTGCAAGAACGGCGGATGGGCCAGCTTCGACCGCGACAATACGAAGATGATCTTCCAGTACATTCCGTTTGCAGACCACAACGCGATGCTCGATCCGCCTACGGTGGACATTACGGGGCGCATCCTCGAGATGCTGGCGAGCTATGGCTACACGCGGCGCGACAAGCGCGTGGAGCGGGCGATCGAGTTTGTGCTGAAGGAGCAGGAGCCGGACGGAAGCTGGTTCGGGCGCTGGGGCGTGAACTATCTGTATGGGACGTTCCTGGTGCTGCGGGGTCTCGAAGCGATGGGCGTATGGAGCCACGAGCCGGCGGTGCTGCAGGCGGCGGAGTGGATCCGCATGGTGCAGAACGCAGACGGCGGATGGGGCGAGACCTGCGGGAGTTACGACGATCCGCTGCAGCGCGGGATCGGGCCGAGCACGCCCTCGCAGACGGCATGGGCGGTGCTGGGACTGCTGGCGGCGGGCGACACGCGGTCGGACTCAGTGGCCAAGGGTATACGGTGGCTGATCGACAAGCAGGCGCCGAGCGGGTCGTGGGACGAGTCCGCCGAGGGCCGCAATGGCGAGGCGATTTACACCGGGACAGGATTTCCACGGGTGTTTTATCTGGCGTATCACCTGTACCGCGATTATTTCCCGTTGCTGGCGCTGACGACGTACAGACGCATGATGGAGCTGGAAGCGAGCGCGGCCTAGAAGATTTGCTGCAAGTGGGCGCGCCAGTTGCGGGCGCTGTTGATTGAGATTGGATTTGATGTTGGGCTAAAGGTTCGACAAGGAGATTCCCGGATGGCAGTGCCTGTCTCGCAAGCCTGGACCGTTGCAACCTACGTGCTGAAGCAGCGGCTGAAGGGGCGGAAGAAGTATCCGCTGGTGCTGATGCTGGAGCCGCTGTTCCGCTGCAACCTGGCGTGCGCTGGCTGCGGGAAGATCCAGTATCCGGCGCATATTCTGAAGGCCGAACTGACGCCGGAGGAATGCTTCAAGGCGGTGGAGGAGTGCGGCACGCCAATGGTGGCGATCCCAGGTGGGGAGCCGCTGCTGCATCCGCAGATGCCTGAAATTGTCGCCGGTTTAGTCGCGCGCAAGAAGTACGTCTACATGTGCACCAATGCGCTGCTGCTGAAAGAGAAGCTGCACCTGTTTACGCCGAGCAAGTATCTCTCGTTCTCAGTGCATGTGGACGGGCAGCGCGAGCACCACGATTTCTCCGTGTGCCGCGAGGGCGGATACGACATTGCGATGGAGGGCGTACGCGCGGCGGTTGCGGCGGGCTTCCGGGTGACCACGAATACGACGCTGTTCGACGGCGCGGACCCGAACAGCGTGCGGGCGCACTTCGACGAGCTGATGGAGGTGGGCGTCGAGAGCATGATGGTCTCGCCGGGCTACACCTACGACAAGGCGCCGGACCAGAAACACTTTCTGGGGCGGGCGCGGTCGAAGAAGCTTTTCCGGTCGATCCTGTCGAACCGGAAAAAGACGTGGCGGTTTAACGCGTCGCCCATCTTTATGGAATTTCTGATGGGACGCAAGCACCTGACCTGCACGCCGTGGGGGATGCCGACGTTCTCCATCTTTGGCTGGCAGAAGCCGTGCTACCTGCTGCAGGACGGCTACGCGGACACCTTCCAGGAGCTGATGGAGACGGTGGAGTGGCAGAACTACGGGACGGAGTCGGGCAATCCGCACTGCGCGAACTGCATGGTGCACTCCGGGTATGAGGCGAGCGGGGTGAACTATACGTTCGGGTCGCTGAAGGGAATGCTGCAGACGGCAAAGGCGATCTTCTTCGACAGCTACACGGATGACGGCGCGATGAAGTTGCTGAACGAGTGGAAGCCGGCGCACAGCGCTCCGCTGGTGCAGATTGCGGCGCCGCAGGCGAGTGAGACGCGTTCCGCGCTGCAGGAAATCTCAGGAGATTAGCATGAGCACGCAGACGCAGGAGGCGGCGAAGCTGGAGCAGCTGGCGCACGAAAGGCCGGACGATATCGAGGTTGCGGCGGGGCGTGAGCGCGAACAACTGGAGGGCTGGGTTCCGGCGCTGGCCAGCGATGCCGAAGTAAGAGAGGCGCTGGAGAAGGCCTTCGACTATCGCGGCGACATTACGGTGACGCGCAAGGACGGCAGCACGGTGCAGGGCTATCTGTTCGACCGGCGGACGGGCGCGACACTGGGGGATTCGTTTGTGCGCATTATGCCCACGGGCGAGGCGGCGAGGGTGAAGATTGCCTATACCGACATTGCGGCGCTCGAGTTTACCGGGCGCGATACGGCCGCGGGCAAGAGCTTTGAGGCGTGGGTGAAGAAGTACTGGGAGAAGAAGGCGGCGGGCGAGAAGAATATTCAGATCGAGCCGGAGAAGCTGGATTAGACTTCTGATCAGCGTAACTGATGCGGGCCACGAGCCCGCATTTTGTTTGAGGCGGCATGAGAGTTTTTCTGACCGGGGCGACGGGGTTTGTGGGCAGCCATGTGGCGCGCGCGTATGCGGCGGCGGGCGCGGAGCTGCGGTTGCTGGCGCGCAAGACGAGCAGCCTGAAGGCGATTGAGGGGATTGCGGCGGAGGTGGTGGTGGGCGACCTGCGCCAGCCGCACTCGCTGCGGCCGAGCCTGCGGGGATGCGATGCGCTGGTGCATGTGGCGGCGGACTACCGGCTGTGGGTGCGCGATCCGGTGGAGATGTACGAGGCCAATGTGGAGGGCACGCGCGAGCTGCTGGGCATTGCGCACGAGGAGGGTATCGCCAGGGTGGTCTATACGTCGAGCGTCGCGACCATGGGCTTCAAGAAGGACCGCAGCATCGTGGATGAGGCGACGCCGGTTGCGCTTGAAGACATGATCGGGCACTACAAGCGGTCGAAGTTCATGGCGGAGCAGGAGGCGATGAAGGCGGCGCGCGCGGGGCTGCATGTCATCATCCTGAACCCGACGACGCCGATTGGGCCGGGCGATGCGAAGCCGACTCCTACGGGGCGGATCATTGTGGACTTCCTGAACCGCAAATTTCCTGCATACGTGGACACGGGGCTGAACCTGGTGGATGTGGACGAGGTGGCGCGGATGCACGTGGCGGCGCTGGAGCGGGGGACGCCGGGCGAGCGCTACATCCTGGGCGGGGAGAACCTGACGCTGAAGCAGATTCTGGACCGGATGTCGACGATCACCGGGCTGCCTTCGCCGACGAAGAGGGTGCCACATGTGGTGGCGCTGGCGTATGCGTTCTTCGATGAGGCGTTTACCGGCAGCGTGCTGGGCAAAGAGCCGCGCGCGACGGTGGAGGCGGTGCGCATGGGACGGAAGTATATGTTTGCGTCGTCGGCCAAGGCGGAGCGCGATCTGGGTTTCCGCGTGCTGCCGGTGTACAACGCGCTGCGCGCCTCGATTGAGTGGTTCCTTGCGAATGGCTATGCGCCGCCGCTGGAGCAAGCGCCGCAATGAGGGAGTGTACCGCGATTATTGCCGCGCTGCCACGCGAGGTGAATGCGCTGGTGAAGGGGTGGGAGCGGCGCGAGGTTGGGCCAAGAGTTTTTGTGTGGACGAACGGGAGCGCGGTGGTGGCGTGCGCGGGGATGGGCGTGACGCGGGCGGCGCTGGCGTGTGAGGCGGCGATGAAGGCGGCTCCGGTGACGGTGCTGATCTCCGCAGGGCTGGCAGGCGCGTGCGATGCGAAGTTGCGCGTGGGGGATGTGGTGCGCGCGGGCACGGTGATCGACAGCAGGACGGGGGAGCGGTTTGAGGGTGAAGGCGAGTGCGCAGAGGTGCTGGTGACGGGCGAAGGGATTGCCGGGGTGCGCGAGAAGGCGCGGCTGCGGGAGTCGTATGGAGCGACTGCGGTCGATATGGAGGCGGCGGGGGTGGCGCGGATTGCGCGGGCGCATAGGCTGAAGTTTTGCGCCATCAAGGCAATCTCGGATGAGGCGGAGTTTGCGATGGAGGGGCTGGAGCGGTTCGCGACGGCGGAGGGACAGTTCCGCGAGGGCGCGTTTGCGCTGCACGCGGCCATTCGGCCATGGATGTGGGGGGGGGTAATTGCGCTGGGGCGCAACAGCGGCAAGGCGCTTGGTATGCTGACGGAGGCGCTGCGCGCGGAGATAGACTGATACAGGCATGTTGAGCGAGCCAATGAATTCGGGACTGTCTGGAACTGCGCGAGACGGCGGCGGGGGAATCCGCGCGGCCGCGATCAGTGCTGACCCGATCAAGGCAGATACGATCCGCACTGGCAGCATGGGCGCAGCGCCGATCAGCACGGAAAAGATCAGCGCGGACAAGATCAGTACGGCTGCGATTGGCGCGGGCAAAATCAACGCGCGGCCGATTGTGAGACTGCCGACGATTTCGAAGACGATGCGCGCGGCGGTGTATCGCGGCGTGGACGATGTGCGGGTGGAGACGGTGCCGGTGCCGCTGAACGCGGACGGGGCAATCGATGCAGGGGAAGTGCTGGTGCGCATCGACACGTGCGGGATCTGCGGGACGGACCTGAAGAAGATCCACAGCGGTTCGCACTCCGCGCCGAGGATCTTTGGGCACGAGATGGCAGGGACGATTGCGATGGTCGGCGAGGGCGTGACGCACTTCGCGATCGGCGATCGGGTGATGGCGTACCACCATAGTCCGTGCGGGGACTGCTACTACTGTCGCAAGCGGACCTACTCACAATGCGAGACGTACAAGAAGGTAGGATGCACCGCGGGGTTTACGCCAGCGGGCGGGGGGTTCGCCGAGTACATCCGGGTGAGCGACTGGATTGTGGGCGCCAAGGGGAAGACGGCGGGGCTGGTAAGGATTCCCGACGACATTCCGTTCGAGCAGGCGGTGTTCATCGAGCCGGCGAACACGTGCTACAAGGCGGTGCGGTTGCTAAACCTCAAGCCGGATGAGACGGTGCTGGTGATAGGGCAGGGGCCGATTGGAATACTGCTGGCTGCGCTGGCACGACGGACGGGCGCGACGGTGCTGACCAGTGACCTGTATGCGGAGCGGCACGCGATTGCGGCGAAGTTCGGACTTACTCATCCGCTGGTTTCCGGGAGAGACGGGGCGCGATGCGATGTGGTGGCTGCGGCAAAGGCTGCAACCGAGGGGCGCGGTGCGGATGTGGTGATGGTGGCGGTGGGTGCGGACGCGCTGATCAAGACTGCGATGGATGCGGTGCGGCCGGGCGGGCGGGTGATGCTGTTTGCGTCGACGCAGCATGGCGCGGCGCAGTTCGATCCGGCGGCGGTGTGCATGGACGAGAAGACGCTGATGGGGTCGTACTCGTCGTCGATGGAGATCAACGACGAGGTGGCGGAGCTGGTATTTGCGGGCTATCGCGACGGGAGCTTCGACCTGACGCAGCTGATCTCGCACCGGTTCGCGCTGGAGGATGCAGTCGCGGCGATCGAGCTGGCGTCGCACCCGCAGGCGGGGTCGATGAAGATTGTGATCAAGGCGTAAGCGAGCGGACCAGGGAAAAGATAAGCCAAGGGAACGCGTGACACGCTCTCACGCGCCGGGCTATGCTTACCGAGATGCGTGGAGCGGGACTGCCAGCGCGGGTTGTGTATGCGGCGATAGCGCTGCCGGCGGGCGGGGTCGCAGGTTTCTACGCATGCGTGCGGTTGCTGCCAAAGCTGGCGTCGATGCTGGGGCTGTCTGCGCCGGAGGCGGACACTGAGGCGCTGTTCCGGCTGGCATTGAGCGTGGGAGCAGGCGCGGCCCTTACTGCGTTCCTCTGTGCGTTGACGCTGCCGTGGAAGCGGCGTCGGCAGCGGCAGGGAAGGGGAATACGAATCTCCGTTACGTGTGTGCTGGTGGTGGCTGCGTCGCTGGCATTTGCGGGACTGGGACACAGGCTGATCTACGATCTGCTGTTCGCGGCGTGGCTGGCCTACCTATTCGCGTTGACCTATGTGCGCTACGGCGTTGTGGACTATAGAACATTTGACCGGAGTTAAGTGCGCCGACTAGACTCTTCATTCGGCGCGTGAGCGCACCGCGGCTCAAAGTGAACGAGGAGCAATCGACCCCATGCTGGATGCCAACCGGCTCTTTCCTGCCGATCCGAGTGCACGCGTAGTCGCCCAAAGACTTTACGAGACGGTTCGCGACCTGCCGATCATCTCGCCGCACGGGCACACCGACCCGCGCTGGTTCGCGGAGAACAAGCCATTCCCCAATCCAGCGGCGCTGTTCATCCAGCCGGACCATTACATTTTCCGGATGCTGTACTCGCAGGGCGTGAGCCTGGAGTCGCTGGGGATTCCCCAGGTGGATGGCAAGGAGAGCGCGGACCCGCGTGAGGTGTGGAGGATCTTTGCCAGGCACTACTATCTGTTCCGCGGGACGCCGACGCGGCTGTGGCTGGATTACAGCTTCAGCACGCTGTTCGGGCTGACGGACCGGCTGACGCCGGAGAATGCGGACGAGTATTACGAAGTGATCGCGAAGAAATTGCAGGCGGCGGAGTTTCTGCCGCGCGCGCTGTTTGACCGGTTCAACATCGAGGTGCTGGCGACGACGGATGCGGCGGTGGACACGCTCGAGTTTCATCAGGCGATCAAAGCTTCAGGATGGAAGGGGCGCGTACTGCCAACCTTTCGGCCGGATGCGGTGGTGGATGCGGAGTATGTAGGGTTCCAGGAAAATCTGAAAAGGCTGGGCGAGGTTTCGGGCGAAGATGTTTCGACGTGGAGAGGCTATCTTGCCGCGCTACGGGCACGGCGGGCATTCTTCAAGAAGAACGGCGCGACAGCGACAGACCATGGCCATTTGACGGCGCAGACGGCGGACCTGCCGCTGGCGGAGTGCGAGCGGCTGTACGGGCGCGTCGCAAGCGGCAAGATGCAGGCGGCCGATGTGGAGCTCTTCCAGGCGCAGATGCTGACGGAGATGGCCGGCATGAGCGTGGAGGATGGGCTGACGATGCAGCTGCATCCCGGCGCGGTGCGGAACTACAATCCGCTGGTACTGGCCAAGTTCGGGCGAGACAAGGGCGGGGACATTCCTGCAACCACCGAGTACGTGCGCGCGCTGCGGCCGCTGCTCTCGAAGTACGGCAATGAGCCGGGCTTTACTCTTATCCTGTTCACGCTGGATGAGACGGTCTTTTCGCGCGAGCTGGCGCCTCTGGCCGGGCATTTCCCAGCGGTGAAGTTGGGGCCGCCGTGGTGGTTCCTGGACTCGCCGGAGGGGATGATGCGCTTCCGCGAGACGGCGACGGAGACGGCGGGCTTCTACAACACAGTTGGGTTCAACGACGACACGCGTGCATTTCTTTCAATTCCCGCCCGGCATGATGTGGCGCGACGAGTGGATTGCGCGTTCCTGGCAAGGCTGGTTGCGGAAGGCCGGCTGGATGAGAGCGAGGCGGTTGAGGTGGTTAAGGACCTGGCAGTGAATCTGGTGCGGAAGGCGTACAAGCTAGGTACGCCGAGCTGAGTGCCGCTTTACGATAGAGGCGTGAGCGGATTCTCGAAGCGGACGGGGTGGGACACGGGAGAGAGCAGCTACGCGGCGGCGGTGCGCGAGGCGCGGGTGGCGGCGCAGCGTAGCGGCGAGCGGCTGTGGGACCTGACGGTGTCGAACCCGACGAAGTGTGGGTTTGATTATGATGCAGAGGCGCTTCTGCGGCCGCTGATGGACGCGCGGGCGCTGGTCTATGAGCCGGACCCGCGGGGGATGATGGGCGCGCGCGAGGCGGTGGCGCGGTACTACGCGGGGCATGGAGCGGGTTCAGGGGAGGGTATCTCGCCGGACGACCTGGTGCTGACGACGAGCACCAGCGAGGGCTACAGCTTTCTCTTCCGGCTGCTGTGCGATGCGGGCGACGAGGTGCTGGTGCCGCAGCCGAGTTACCCGCTGTTCGACTTTCTGGCCGATCTGGATGATGTGCAGCTGAAGAGCTATCCGCTGTTCTACGATCCTGGAGACAGAAGGTGGTGGATCGACAGGGCGCAGCTGGAGGCGGCGATTGGGCCGCGGACGCGCGCGGTGATGGTGGTCCATCCCAACAACCCGACCGGGCACTGGACTGGCGCAGGAGAGCGCGCATGGTTGGAAGAGATGTGCGCGCGAAGAGGGCTGGCGCTGATCGTGGATGAGGTGTTTTTGGATTATCCCTTGAATGAAGGGCCGCTGAGCGCGGAGATGGGGAAGAGCTTTGTGACCGGGGAACATTCGGTGCTGACCTTTGTGTTGAGCGGGCTGAGCAAGATTGCCGGGCTGCCGCAGATGAAGGCGGCGTGGATCGCGGCGCTGGGACCGGAGGAGGCGCGGCGCGAGGCTCTGGCGAGGCTGGAAGTGGTGGCGGACACGTTCCTGAGCATGAGCGCTCCGATCCAGCTGGCGATGGTGAGCTGGCTGGAAGGGTGTGGGAGATTGCAGGGGCAGATTCGGGCGCGGGCGCAGGCGAATTACGCCGCGCTGAAACGCCTGGAGACGGAGCATCCCGAAAGCATGCAGGTGCTGGAGGCGGATGCGGGATGGAGCGCGGTGGTGGGGTTGCGGGGATGGCCGCGTGAGGGGGACTTAGCCGAGTGGCTGGTGCGGGAGCGCGGGGTGGTGGTGCATCCGGGTGGGTTCTATGGGATGGGGGAGAGGGGCAGGGTGGTGGTCAGTTTGATTGGGCCGGCGGGGGAGCTTGAGGAAGGCATGCAGAGGGCCATAGGCGAGATTTCAACAGGGGGGAAAGTCAGAGGTTTGCATGAACCTGAGGAATAAACAAAGCCCGGATTCGATTAGGGTGTAGGATTCACTAATCATGTTCAAGTGATTGTTAATAAACAATTTTAGTTAGGGAAGCTAAGTGAGGAAGGGGTTGGTGGCGCGCTCGTCGCCGATGGTGGTGCGGGGGCCGTGGCCGGGGATGACGACGGTGGCGTCGGGCAGGGCGAGGAGGGTGGAGCGGATGGAGCGGAGGAGGGTGGGGCCGTCGCCACCGGGCAGGTCGGTGCGACCGACGGAGCCGGCGAAGAGAGTGTCGCCGGCGAGGAGAAGATTTTCGTCCGGCAGGTAGAGGCAGACGCTGCCCTGAGTGTGGCCCGGGGTGTGGAGGATGGCGCCGGAGAGGCCGGGGCGGTCGAGTTCCGGGTTGACGCCGATGGTGATGATGCGGCCGTCTTCGAGGGTGTCGTCGGGCTGAGGGACCTCAGGGGTGGCGACGCCGAGCCATCCAGCCTGGAGGCCCATCATCTTGACCAGCGGGAGATCGCGCGGGTTGTAGAGGATGGGCGCGCCGGTGAGCGCCTTGAGGCGGGCGGCGCCGGCGATATGGTCGATGTGGGCGTGAGTGATGAGGATCTGGGTGAGGGTGAGTTTGTGGCGGGCCAGGATGGCGACGATACGGGGGATGTCGTCGCCGGGATCGACTACGATGGCCTCGCCAGAGACCTCATCGCCGAGGATGGAGCAGTTGCACTGCAACATGCCGACGGGGAGGACCTCATGGACCATGAGCGTGGCTGAGTTACTTCTGCTTGGGTGCGCTTTGCTGGGTTGGAGTCCCGGAGAGGACGGAGTGGCTGCTGCCGTTGGAGCGGGCGAGCAGGATGGTGAGCAGGAGCGAGAGCAGCATGAAGGTGATGGCTCCCCAGGTGGTGAGCTTGGTGAGCAGATTGGCTGCGCCGCGGGGGCCGAAGGCGGTCTGCGAACCCTGGCCGCCGAAGGCGCCGGCGAGATCGGCCGATTTGCCCTGCTGAAGCAGGACGACGCCGATGAGGAAGAGACAGACGATGACGTGGATGGTGATGAGAAGGTAGATCATGCGGGCTGCTTTGGACCTCAGAACTTTGGAATTGCGGCGGTGTGAGCGCCTGGACGGATTTGGATTGGTGCGGAGGAGGGGACTTGAACCCCTATGCCTTGCGGCGCTAGCACCTCAATCCAAATCAGAGTGTATCACGGGGTATCGGATGGTTTCAAGTTATTGATTCTATTGGCTCCACCGTATCGCCGAGTATCGCCATTTGTCCGTCAATGGTTACGTTTTGGTTACATCGTTTTGTGCGCTTTTGGAGTTCGAGAACGTCCAGACCACGTGGTCGCAAGAAACTTCAGCGCACTAGCTGTTTTTAGCACTCGAAGCACGATCAAGCGTTTTTCGCTCGAAAATGGTTACACCCGGTTACAGTCTAAGCACCATTCATGCGCCGTTCCATGAACTCTTTGGCGATGCTTAAATCGTCTACATCCAC
>Ga0182024_10018450_pt1 | contig 12986 bp, 8 predicted proteins | sample P32metaG_FD_120480 | JGI IMG/M metagenome (GOLD analysis project Ga0182024, IMG submission 120480) | Permafrost microbial communities from Stordalen Mire, Sweden - P3-2 metaG (Illumina Assembly) | ecosystem: Environmental > Terrestrial > Soil > Wetlands > Permafrost | place: Sweden: Stordalen...
AGGCCGTCGTCAAGTGGCCCAAGGACTACTGGCCTTGCCTCCACGGTGTCGTCGTCCTTGACCACGAAAACGATCTTGCGCGATTGATCGGTTGCGATGGCCGTATCCGGCAACAGCAACGCCTCATAGGGCGCACTTCCGATCAGCTGGACCCGGCCGAACTGTCCCGGCAGAATCGAGAAATCCTTGTTCGGGACGATGGCCCGCCCGCGCAGCGTGCCGGTCGAAAGATCCAGCCGGTTGTCGAGAAAATCCATCTTGCCGTCATGCGAGGGTTTGGCCTCGCCGGTCAGCGTCACCTGGACGGGATTCGGGTTATCGCGCGAACTCGGCCGCTTGCCCTCGAAGAAAAGCCGGTTGTATTTGAGATAGGTCGCCTCATCCATGTCGAAATAGACGTAGATCGGATCGAGCGAGACGATCGACGTTAGCAACGTCGAACTGCCTTCGCTGCCCTGCACGAGATTGCCGACGCTGACGAGGTGGCGGCTGACGCGGCCCGCGATCGGTGCCAGCACATGGGTGAACTCGACATTGAGCTGGGCGGCCTTCAGCGCGCCTTCGGCAATGGTTTCGGCGGCGTGCGCCGCCTGCAAGGCCTGGCGGCGCTGGTCGACGACCTGTTCGGAGACAGCACTGGTCTGGACCAGGGTCAGGCCGCGGTCGAGCTCGCGCTTGGCAAGTTCCGCCTTGGCGCGCGCATCCGAGAGCTGACCGTCCGCCTGCTCGGCAACGGCCTCAAAAGGTCGGGCATCGATGACATAGAGAAGATCACCGGTGTTGACGAATGCCCCGTCACGAAACTCCACGCTGGTGACGAAGCCGCCGACCCGCGCGCGAATCTGGACCTCTTCCACCGCCTCGAACCGTCCGGTGAATTCGTCCCAATCCGTAACGGTGCGTTTGGTTGGCTGTGCGACCGTGACCGGCGGAGCAGCGACGGCCTGCGGCGCCGGCTTGTCCCCGCAGCCGGACAAGGTGACGGCCAGCAGAACGAGCACCGGCCCAAGACTGCGGCTGACGAGGCCGCGGCAGAAACGAATATTGGAAGCTCTCGTTTGAGCTAAATGCTCCGATCTCTCAATCGCGCCCAATTGCCTCTCCTCTGCACGCTTGCCGCGATCGATCGGGACGGCCATCATCGACAGTCGCGGCTGGGTCAAGATGAGACTTGCCGACAGTCTGTTCAAGAACCGGCCGGGATCAAGCGAAATAATTATGATTTGGCGAGCGGGCTTCCAAAGCCTGATAACCGAACAGTTCCGATAGTGGTGGAATTGTCCGCCGGAAATCGATATTGGTCCGCTGCGCAGCCATGTCGCGCATCATCGTGAATCGCGCGTTATCGCGGCCGTCATATGACCAGGAGTGAGGTCAAGACATGCACGCACCTGCCTCTCCCACATCGTTCGATGACGCGCAGAAGCTCGATCGCGGCGCCAACCACCTGGCGCCGGATTGCGCCGGGCAGAATTTTTATGCGATCGACCGCGGCCTGCGCGGTCTGCTGCAGCTTTATCTGGAGCCGGATGATTTTCGGCGGCTTGAGCCGCATTTTGATCGCCTCGGTGCGCTGGCCGGCGGGAGGCTGGATGAATTGGCGCGGACCGCTGACAAGCATCCGCCGGAACTGAATGCGCGCGACCGCTTCGGCCGCGACGAGGACTGGATCGACTACCATTCGTCCTACCGCGAGATGGAAGCCATCGCGTTCGGCGATTTCCAGTTTCATGCCATGAGCCATCGCGCCGGCGCTCTGGGTATGGATCGTCCGCTGCCGGCGGTCGCGAAATATACGCTGCAATATCTGTTCGTGCAGGCCGAGTTCGGATTGATGTGTCCGATCAGCGTGACCGACACGTCGATCCATCTGATCCGCAAATTCGCCAGCGCCGAGCTCCAGGATTATCTGTTGCCGAAAATGCTGTCGGGCGACATCGCCACGATGTGGAAAGGCACGCAGTTCATGACGGAGCGCGCCGGCGGCTCCGACGTCGGCGCGATCGAAACCGTCGCGCGCTGCGAGGACGGCGTGTGGCGGCTCTATGGCGACAAGTGGTTCTGCTCGCATGCCGATGCGGATGTCGCACTTCTGCTGGCACGCCCGGAAGGTGCGCCCGGCGGCACCGCGGGCCTTGCTTTGTTTGCGCTGCCCCGCCGGCTGAAGGATGGCCGCCGCAACGCCTATCGCATCGTCCGCCTCAAGGACAAATTGGGCACTCGCTCGATGGCGAGCGGCGAGATTCGCCTCGAAGGCGCCGTCGCCTATCTGGTCGGCGATGCCGGGCACGGGCTCAAGCAGATGATGGAGCAAGTCAACCTGTCGCGGCTTTCGCATGGCGTTCGGGCTGCTGCGATGATGCGGCGCTGCCTCAACGAGGCAATGGTGTGCGCGCGAACGCGGATGGCTTTCGGCAAGACCATCATCGAATATCCCCTGCTTCGCCGCCAGCTGCTCAAGATCGCGGTGCCGGTCGAACAATCGCTCTCGATGTTCCTGTATGCCGCGAGCGCCATGGATCGCGCCAATGCCGGCTCGACCGAGGCGGCAGGTATCCTGCGAATCCTGACGCCGCTGCTCAAATTCCGCGCCTGCCGCGACAACATTCCGGTCGCCACCGGCGCCATGGAGGTGCGCGGCGGCAATGGCTACATCGAGGAATGGGTGAATGCGCGGCTGATCCGCGATGCCCATATCGGCGTGCTCTGGGAAGGCACTAGCAATATCAACGCCCTCGATATCGTCACGCGGGCGGTCGGCAAAAGTCGCGCTCACCGGACGCTGGAGGCCGCGCTCAAGAAGTTGCTGGAAGAAGCAAGCCCGATACCGGCGGCTTTCCGGGACCGCCTTCGCCTGGCGCTTGACCGGACGCTGGTCTTCGCCGAGCGCGTCGCAGCCGAACCCGCACTGGAGGAGACCGCGCGGCTCGCGGCCAGCGCGCTCTATCACGTCACAAGCTGCATCCTGATGACGTGGGAGGCGGCCCAGCCGGGCACAGACCCGCGCCGGGCCTTGTACGCAAGGCTTGTCCTCGAACATCGCTTGAGCGCCCGGGATCCGCTTGGGCCCCGGACAGGAGATTGGGAACACGAAGCCGCGGAAATTATTTTTTCGGAGCCGAAGGTTTCGCTTCCGCAAATCGCCGGACTTCTCGAGCGTTAGAACGTTTTCGAGCGAAGTGTAACCCGGCTCGCGTGAAGAAAACGCGTCAAATAAGGAGTAGAGCCTCCGTCCCGATTCAATCGGAACGGAAAAGGCTCTGGACCGTGCTAGAACTATGATCAAACATTAAGCGTTGGCGATTGCCTTCGTCCGGGCGGTCGGGTTGAAACCGGCTATGAAGGGAGCAACCCGTTCGGGCTCCATCGGCTTGGCGAAGATGTAGCCTTGCACGAAATCGCAACCCTTCAGCCGCAACAGGCCGACTTGGTCTTGTTTCTCAACGCCCTCGGCGATCACCTGCATGCCGAGGCTCAACCCCATATTGATCACGGCATCGACGATCGCGACACTTTCAACCGACTGCACGAACGACTTGTCGATCTTGAGCTTGTCGATTGGGAATTGCCGTAGATGCGAGAGCGAGGCATAGCCGGTGCCGAAATCGTCGAGCGCAATGCTGACGCCGGCCTCGTGCAGCTTGCACACCGTCGCTACCACCACGTCGGCGCCCCAGCCCATATAAACGTTCTCGGTCACTTCCAGCGTCAGCTGCTGCGGCGGTACGCCCGCGCGTCCGAGCTTTCCCAGAATGATATCGGCCAGGTCTGTTAGCCGGAATTGTGCCGTGGACAGATTGACCGCTACATTGCCGAACCCGACGCCGGCATCGAGCCACGCGCGCATCTGCCCAATTGCCATATTGAGCGCAACGTCGCCGAGCCTGATCGCCAATCCAGGCTCCTCGAAACCGACCGCGAAATGTACCGGCGCCAGGATTCCGCGTTCGGGATCGTTCCAGCGCATCAGCGCTTCCAGCCCGGCCACCTTGCCGTCGCGCAAGCCGACGATCGGCTGATAGAACATGGTGAATTCGTTGTTATCAATTCCATGCCGGATCTTGCGCATCAGCGCATCCCTTTCCTCGGCTGCCTTGGCGATCTCGGGATCGAACAGCACGACGCTGCCCCGCCGCTGCGCCTTGGCCCGATCCAAGGCGACCTTGGCGCTCTTCATCATGCCGGGGGCATCTTCGGCGTGATCCGGGTAGACCGCTATGCCGCCGCTGACACTGAGCGGCAGGGTAGAGTGATCGTGGCGAAACAGCGTCTTGGCCTGCTCGACAAAGGCCTTGGCATAGCGCTCGGCATTGTCCACCGCCGGTCCATGCATGATCACGCCAAATTCGTCGCCGCCGAGGTGCGTCACGGTGCCGACCGCACTGAAGTCTTGCCATAGACCGTTGGCGACGCTTTGCAGCAATGCGTCGCCGGTCTGGTGGCCGAACGCGTCGTTGACGTCTCTGAAATGATCGATGTTGAATTTGATCACGGCGACGCGCTCGCCGTTTGCTTGCGCCGCGTCGATATAGCTGTTGAGCGTGTCGATGAACGATGCACGATTCGGCAGGCCGGTGAGCGGATCACGCGAGGTGAGTTCCTGGATGCGCACTTCGTTGAACTTGCGCCGGGTGATGTCCTGCGCGGCGCCGAAGACACGCGAGACTTCGCCGTCGATGACCTCCGCATCGGCTAGCACGCGGACCCAGAACGTCTCGCCGTTAGGTCGTGTACCGCGCAATTCGACGTCGCAGGGAACACCGTGCCTGGTCAGCGCGGTGATACGGCGGCGCGACCTGGCGCGCATCTCCGGGTCGTAACGGCTCACGATCAAATCGTTCGCCGGCGGGGTGCCGGGCGGAATGCCGTAAAGCGAATAGATCATGTCGTCCCAAGTATGCTTGCCCGACGTGCGGTTAAATTCAAAGCCGCCGATTTTGGCCATGCGGGCAGTCTGCGCCAGGCGCTTCTGGCTGGCATCGAGCTTGCGCACCGCGCGCCAGCCGAGAATCTCGCTCACCGTGAGGGCCGCGAGCGCGGCCAGGCGGCCTTGCTCTTCGGCGCTGAAGTCGCGTGGCGCACGGTCGATGATGCAAAGGCTGCCGATATTGATACCGGCCCGAACCTGTAGCGGCGCACCGGCGTAGAAGCGGATATTCGGCGGCCCACGAACGAGAACACTGGTCTTGAAGCGCGGATCGCTGGCGGCATCTCGCACGATCAACGGCGCATTACCGAGAATCGTCACGTTGCAAATTGCGTCGGCGCGGCTGGTTTCGGTGAGGTTGACACCAGAGCTTGCCAGTATCGACTGCTTGTCTCGGTCGATCAGGGTGACGAGGGCGATCGGCGTCTTGAACAGGCTGCGCGCCAGTTCGCAGATGCGATCGATTTGCTCGATTCGGCCAGCGTCCAGAAGCTCAAGGTCGTATAGCTCGCGCTGCCGCTCGGCTTCATTCGGTGGCATCGGATACGCGCATTTGGCATTTTTTTCATTGGACATCGCCTGTGCTACTGGTGCGCGCGTAAATTATTGAGCAAGAAAAAGACCTTATCGTCGGCATAGACAATTTTGCCTTACCGGTAACGTAACAAGCTATTCAAATGCTGGGCGACGCGGCGCGCAAACTGGACTGGAATAACCGCCGTTGCGTTGCCAGCCGCGTCAATCAATCAGTACGCGGAGCATGATCCGGAAAAGTGGATACCGGTTTTCCCTCGCGACAAACGCGAAGCGCTTGCGCGGAGATCATGCTCGAACAAAAAGCTGGCGCAAGATGGCGATTCGACGATAAGCCATCTCGCGCTAGCCGCTATCGCGCAGAACAAGTTCGAAGCCGAGATCGACATGGCGCGGTCCGGTGCGCGTCAGCATCAGTCTGGCCGCGGTTCGGCCGATGGCATCACCGTGAACGCGGATGGTGCTGAGGCTTGGCGCGATCAGCCGGCCCATTTCCAGATCGCCCAACCCAATGACGGCGACCGGCTGCTCCGCGGCCGGACCGAGACGCAGCAATCCGGCGGCGCGCAGGCCGGACATGAACCCGATGGCGTGTGCATCATTGGCCGCGAATACCGCGTCGACGTCAGGCAGATCCGCCAGCGCGGCCACGCTGCCCGACGCGTTGCGCTCCAAAATCAGCCGGCGCGGAGTTTTCACGCCGGCGGCCAGCGCCGTATCCTTGAAACCGTTCCAGCGCCGCGTCGCGCGGGGATCGTCGCCACCGATGAAAGCCAGATTCTGACGTCCTTGCGCAACGAGATGCCGCGCCACCGCGACCCCGGCGGCGTAATTATCAAATCCGGCGACGGCGTCGATCGGTGCGACCGGAAGATCCCAGGTCTCGACGACGGGAATGCCGGCACGCCGCAACAGCCGGGCGCCGTCATCCGTCGCGGGCGAGCCCACCATGATGATCGCCTCGGGGCGCCGCGACAGCAGTGCGGCGAGCATGTGATCTTCCCGCGCGGCGTCATAACGCGACTGCGCCAGGATCACGGCGTAGCCGAGCGGCTCCAGCTCGTCCGACAGTCCCTGCACCGTATCGGCGAAGATCGAATTCGCGATCGTCGGCACCAGCACGCCGACCGAACTGGTGCGGGCGCTGGCGAGCGAGCCGGCTACCTGGTTCGGCACGTAGCCCAATTCCCGCATCGCGGCCTCGACCCGGCTCCGTGTCTCCGGCGCGACGAGGCCGGGCAAACGCACCACGCGGCTGACGGTGATCGACGACACGCCCGCCAGTTTGGCCACCGCTGAAAGCGTTGGGGCCGAATGCGGCTCGTTGGGTCCAGTGCTGCTCATTCGGAGGAGGTTTAGCGAATGCAAGGCAGAAATGCACGATTCGGCTTGTATCACGCAAATGACAGCGCTAACATTTGATTTGATAGCGCAACCAGGAGAAGCGTGGAATGATCTCGGAGCAGGATGTACTGGCCTATAAACGCGACGGCGTGATCATGGTGCCTGACGTATTGGGCGCTTCGACGCTCACCGAGATGCGTTCGGTAATCGCTGAACTGGTTGCGGATTCGGCGAAAACCCTCGAGCACACCGACGTCTATGACCTCGAACCTGGCCACACTGCGGAAAACCCGCGGGTCCGCCGCATCAAGACGCCGCACAAGGTGCATGCCTTGTTCAACGATATCGTGCGCAGTCCGGCCGTGCTCGACATTCTGAAGAAGCTGATCGGTCCCAACCTGCGGTTGCACGGCTCCAAGCTCAACATGAAGTCGGCGCAATACGGCTCGCCGGTGGAATGGCATCAGGACTGGGCATTCTATCCGCACACCAATGACGACGTGCTTGCGATCGGCCTGCTGCTGGACGATTGCGACCTCGCTAACGGGCCGATGCTGGTCACACCGGGCACGCATACCGGGGAAGTCTGGAATCATCACGGCGACGACGGCTGCTTTGCTGGTCTGATTGACCCCGACGTCATCAAAACCGAGATCGAGCGTGCGATCGCTTGCACGGGCCGGGCCGGCAGCATGTCGTTCCACCATGTCCGGGCGTTGCACGGATCGGCCATGAACACCTCGGATCGCTCGCGCAATCTGCTGCTTTACGAAGTTGCGGCGAGCGACGCCTGGCCGCTGCTGGGCGTGAAGGATTTTGCCGAGTTCAACAGCCGGTTGCTGTCGGGCGATCCGGTGGTGACGCCACGGATGACCAACGTTCCCGTGCGCATTCCGCTGCCGCCGGCGACGCGGCAGGGATCGATCTACGAAACCCAGTCCGCGGCGAAGAAATCCTACTTCACCCGCGCGGCGTGAACTCCGCCGAACGCGCCGGCGCCATGCACGGGCGCCGACGACGAACAGACGTGACTGCCAAACAGCAAAAAAGCAATGCCAAAGAACCAGGACGCGAGAAACGATGATGGCGCCGGACGTTCGCGCCTGCGCGTGATCCTGGCGGCCAGTATCGGGTCCGCGCTCGAGTGGTACGACTTCTTCCTGTACGGCACCGCCGCGGCACTGGTATTCGGCGATCTTTTCTTTCCGAAAAGCGATCCGTTGACCGGCACGCTGCTGGCGTTCCTGACTTTCGGCGTCGGCTTTGTGGTGCGACCGCTGGGTGGCGTCGTGTTCGGCATCATGGGCGACCGCTTCGGCCGCAAGCCTGTGCTGGTGGCGACGCTGTTGATGATCGGCATCGGCACGACCGCGATCGGGTTGTTGCCGACCTATGCCCAGATCGGCTATTGGGCGCCGGCGCTGCTGGTCGCGATGCGTGTTGTACAGGGACTAGGGGCCGGCGCCGAATATGGCGGAGCGGTGATCTTCCTGGTCGAGAATGCACCGGCAGGCCATCGCGGTTTCTGGGGTGGCTTTGCGCCGCTTGGCGTGTCGATCGGCAATCTTCTCGCCGCCGGCGCCTTCGCGCTTGTTACCATGCTGCCGCGCGAAGAACTGATGTCGTGGGGCTGGCGCTTGCCGTTCCTTGCGAGCTTCCTGCTGATTTTGGTCGGCATTTTCGTGCGTCTGCGTGTCGCGGAAACGCCGGTCTTCACCGAAGCCGTGGTCGCGCGCGGCAAGATCGAACGCAACCCGGCGATGGAAGCGCTGCGCCGGCATCCGCGAAACTTCATGGTTGTGCTGGGCGCACGCATCGCCGAAAACGGGCTCGGCTATCTCTTCCCTGTGTTCGGTCTGAGTTACGTGATCAACACGGTGGGCGTATCCAGGGTTGAAGCCCTCAGTGCGCTGATGCTCGCCTTTGTCATCGAGCTGTTCGCTATTCTCGGCTTCGCCGCCCTCTCCGACCGGATCGGACGGCGTCCGGTCTATATGTTCGGCGCGCTCTGCGGCATCGCGCTGGCGTTTCCGTTCTTCTGGATGGTCGGGACGAAAGAGTGGCTATGGATCGCATTGGCCTTCATCCTGGCACGGGCCGTGGTGACAGCCGCGATGTTCGGACCGCAGGCGGCGTATTTTGCCGAACTGTTCCCGCCGCAGCGGCGTTTTGCCGGATTTGCCTTCGCACGCGAATTGGGTTCGCTGCTGGCCGGCGGCCCGGCACCCTTTGTTGCGACTGCGCTGGTGGCATGGTCGGGAAGCTGGTGGCCGGTGGCGTGCTACGCCATGTTCCTCTCGGCCTGCACCGTGATCGCGATCTGGGCCGGACCTGAGACGTATCAAGAGAGCATTACGGTCGATAATACGTCGGATGGAATGATCCACGCCGCAGCATTGCCACAGCAGGTCTAAAGCCCGTGGCGCAGCAACTCCGCATCCTGCAGTCGCTCTGGGCGATGGAGCGGCGGCAAGCGGATCAACCCGAATGGCCGCTGCAGACCCAGCTCGCCATGATCCGTGACGCCGGCTTCGACGGCGCCGGCGTCCGCTTCATCGATCCCGGCTTCGCCGCGGAAGTCACCGGCTTCCTGCGCGCCCACGGAATGATCTGGCAGGCGCAGTGCTACCCGACCAATGTCGACGACTTGAAACCGGTGCTGGAACTCGTGGCGCGGCTCGGAGCCGACCATGTCAACCTGCAGCCGAACGTGCGGCCACATCAAATCAGCGAGTGCATTCCGCTGCTCGATGGCTGGCGGCGGCTGGCCGATCAGGCCGGCGTAGCGGTGCATGTGGAAACCCACCGCGATCGCATGACCACGGATTTATTTTTCACTTTGCAACTGCTGGATTGTTTTCCCGACCTGCGGCTGACGGCCGATGTCTCGCATTATCTGGTCGGCCGCGAGTTCGCCTGGCCGGTCGACGAGGTCAATCATGCATTGATCCGGCGCATTCTCGATAACACATGGGGCATCCACGGACGGATCGCCAGCCGCGAACAGGTGCAGATCTCGCTCGGCTTTCCGCAGCACCAGGGCTGGGTCGAGCTATTCATGGGCTGGTGGGAATATGCCATCCGCTCCTGGAGAAAACGCGCAAAACCCGACGCGGTGCTGACCTTCCTGTGCGAACTTGGTCCTCCGCCTTACGCCATCACCGGGCCTGACGGCGCCGAGCTGTCGAATCGCTGGGAAGACGCGCTCAAGATGAAGGGCATGATCCGGGCATTGTGGCAACGCATCGTCGACGAGGAGGTTGGCACTCCGGCGCGTGTCGAAGACGCGAACCCGGAATGACGGCGCAAATCAAGTGAGCTGATCCGCCAGCGTCTCCGGCTCGGGCTTCGTCGCTTGAAAAGCAGGTGTGGCCTGCAACCGCTCCGCCAGCGCCTCCAGCCGCTTGCAACCCAGTCCGTCGAAAAAGCGTGGCCGCTTGGCGCGTCCGAACAGCCAGAACGCCGCGACCGTGATATCGGCCTGGGTCATCGCCGATCCCGTGAACCATGGCCCGGCGAATTCAGCGTCGAGCCACGCAAAGCCGTCACGCACCTGCTTGTCGCATGTGTTCAGCCAAGGTGTATGCCAGGCTTCGCGCGGCCGGAAATGCCGCTCATAGAGACCGGCGACCAGCTTTTCGTTGGCGCCGAGCGCCACCGCAAGCAGTGTCAGCACGCGGCGACGCGCCGCACCCGCAGCCGGGGTCAGCGACGCTTGCGGCCCCGCCAGCTGATCGAGGTGGTCGAGGATGACCGCGCTGTCGATCAGTATCTCGCCGTTATCCAGCCGTAAAGCCGGCACCCGGGCGATCGGATTGAATTTGGCCAGTTCCGCCTTGTCCGGGCCGAACGGCATCAGCGGCACATGGCGATAGACGACGCCGTAAAGCCGCAGCGTCACCGCGACGCGACGCACAAAGGGCGACGCATAGCGGCCATAGAGCACTGGCGGCGGGATCGGAAGTCCAGCGACTTCATCTTCGGGCATGACGTCGTGAATTTCCTCCGCTAACCTGCCTTCAAGGCTGCCAACAAAGCTAAAATGTTCGGGGAGGACAAGCACGTGCATCAGGGACGTGTCGTTTTCGGCGCCATGGATGAGGTTGTTTTCGGCCGTCCCGCCGCGGAGGCGGTGGTCGCGCAAATGGACCGTCTGCGCGCCAGCCGCGCGTTTCTGATGGTCAGCGGCACCCTCAACCGCGAGACCGACGAGATCGAGAAGATCCGCAACAGCCTTGGACCCCGTTGTGCGGCAACCTTCGATGCGATGCCGCCGCACACCCCCCGCGAAGCCGTCATTGCCGCCGCCGGGCAGGCCCGCGCCGCCAACGCCGACCTGATCGTTACCGTCGGCGGAGGCTCGATCACCGACGGCGCCAAGGCGGTGCAGCTTTGCCTCGCCAACGACGTTCGCACCGTCGACGATATCGACAGGGTCCGGGCAAACAGGGGTGTGGTGCCGCCGATGGCAGCGCCTTCGGTGCGCCAGATCAGCGTCCCGACGACGATTGCCGGCGGCGAGTTCAGCGCGCTGGCCGGCGTCACCAACCAGCGCACCAAGGTCAAGGAAATGCTTCGCCATGAGCTGGTGATGCCGCGCGCCGTGATCCTCGATCCGGCTGTGACCCTGCACACGCCCGAATGGCTGTGGCTTTCGACCGGCATCCGTGCCGTCGACCATTGTGTCGAGGGCCTATGCTCGCGCGAGGCGCACCCTTTCGCCGATGCCCAGGCATTGAAGGGGCTCTCGATGCTGGCGCAAGCGTTGCCGCGCGTGAAAGCCGATCCCAACGATCTCGACGCCCGGATGGATTGCCAGATCGGCACCTGGCTATCGATGGGGCCACTGTCCATGGGGGTGCCGATGGGAGCAAGCCACGGCATCGGTTATGTGCTCGGCGCTGAATTTGGCGTACCTCACGGATATACATCCTGCGTGATGCTGCCGTCGGTGATGCGATGGAACAAGTCCGACAACGCCGAACGCCAGGCGCTGGTGTCGACCGCGATGGGAAAGCCGGGCCAGGACGCCGCCGACGTGCTGGATAGCTTCATCCGCGACCTCGGACTGCCGCGCAGCCTGCAGGACGTCAGGATCGGTCCGGAACAGTTCGACCGGATTGCGCAGCAGGCCATGGCAACGCCATGGATCCCGCGCAACCCGCGCAAGATCGACGGTCCGGCGCAGGTGCGCGAAATTCTTCTGCTGGCCGCATGACGATGTTGGAGGCACGATGTATACTGGCAAGCACGCTCATCTCCGTCCCCTGCAGCCCGCCTTCATCATGGCGGGTTCGGGCGAGACCGTAACCTATGCCGAGCTCGAAGCGCGCAGCAATCGCCTGGCGCATCTGCTGCGCAATCGCGGTCTGAAGCGGCTCGACCACTATGCCATCTTCATGGAGAACAACAGCCGCTACCTCGAAACCTGCGGCGCCGGCGAGAGATCCGGGTTGTATTACACCTGCATCAATTCCTACCTGACCGGAAGCGAACTCGCCTACATCGTCGCCAATAGCGAATCCCGCGTCCTCATCACATCTGTCGCAAAACTGGACGTTGCGCGCGAGGCGCTCAAGGAGTGCCCCAAAGTCGAACTCTGCATCGTGGTCGATGGTGCGGGTGAAAGCGAGCGCATAGTAGGCCTGCAGCAGGCCACGGCCGGTTTGCCCAAGACCCCGATCGCGGACGAATGCAACGGCACCGCCATGCTTTATTCGTCGGGCACCACCGGGCGTCCGAAAGGCATCGTGCGGCCACTTCCCGAGCAGCCGCCGGTACAACAACTGCCCATCTTCGATTTTCTGCTGAAGATTTGGCAGTATCGCGAGGGCATGATCTATCTGTCGCCCGCGCCGCTGTATCATTCGGCTCCGCAGGCCGCCGTCAACCTGACGATCCGGATGGGCGGTACAGCCATCATCATGGAGAGCTTCGATCCGGAGCGCTACCTCGAACTGGTGCAGAAATGGGGCGTGACCCATAGCCAGCTCGTGCCGACGATGTTTTCGCGCATGCTGAAACTGCCGGAGGCGGTACGAAAGCGTTACGACCTGTCGTCGCTCGAGATCGCCGTCCATGCGGCGGCGCCCTGTCCGGCGAGGGTGAAGGAAGACATGATCGAATGGTGGGGTCCGATCATTCACGAATATTACGGCGCCACCGAAGGGCTCGGGTTTAC
>Ga0182024_10018451_pt1 | contig 12986 bp, 13 predicted proteins | sample P32metaG_FD_120480 | JGI IMG/M metagenome (GOLD analysis project Ga0182024, IMG submission 120480) | Permafrost microbial communities from Stordalen Mire, Sweden - P3-2 metaG (Illumina Assembly) | ecosystem: Environmental > Terrestrial > Soil > Wetlands > Permafrost | place: Sweden: Stordalen...
CTCGCCACTGCGGCGACTGGTCCTCGATCCGACCAAGGACTATCAGCGCATCCCTTGAGCCAGCCATCGGCCCACGTCTACGCTGTCTCAGACGTCGGTGCTCGATGTCTTGAGACATCACACGAGAGCGGGCGACGGGAATCGAACCCGCGTTCTCAGCTTGGGAAGCTGATGTTCTGCCTCTGAACTACGCCCGCGAGAACCCCGCAAATCTACACGCTGGGCAAACGCCGGCTGCCTGGACTGGCGCCTGTTCGAGGTGTCCCAAGAGCGCGCCACGTGCGGGCCGGAGACGGCACCCCGGGAGCGTCGGTCCGAACCCCAACTAGGCCGAAGTGGGGCGGCCCCACTATCCTCTGGGCCGCATCGAAATCCCAGGTGGCGCTCGCACTCCGCCACCGTTCCTGTTTGACGATCTGAGAGAGCCGAGGAGCATTCGTGCCGGTCAGAATCATCATTGGTCTTGCTGTCACAGTGATCGGCTTCGGCATTGCGGCCCGCCGGTTCCACTGGCTGTCCAAGCTCATCCGCTCCGGAAAGAAGGACCCGAACCGGGTCCGGGGTCCCATCAGTCGCAAGGTGGAGGCCGAGACGGTCGAGGTCGCCGGGCAGCGCAAGCTCCTGCAGTGGACGGTCCCCGGACTGGCCCATTTCTTCACCATGTGGGGCTTCACCATCCTGCTGCTCACCATCATCGAGGCCTACGGCGACCTTTTCAACAAGTACTTCCACATCCCGGGGATCGGGACCTGGGACTGGGTGGGTTTCATCGAGGACTTCTTCACCGTGGCCGTGCTGGTGGCACTCGTCACCTTCGCCATCATCCGCCTGAAGAACGCCCCGAGCCGTCTCGAGCGCAAGTCACGCTTCTTCGGCTCCCACCTCGATGCCGCCTGGATCACGCTCCTCATGATCGCCGGCGTCATGATCACCCTGCTCCTCTACCGGGGGGCACAGGTCAACACCGACCCGACCCAGTTCCCTTACGGCTGGGGCGCCTTCGCCTCCCACACCGTCGCCAAGCTGCTGCACCCGCTCGGTGCCGGCACCAACTCGGTGCTGGTGACCGTCTTCCTGCTCCTCAACATCGCCATCATCTCGGGCTTCATCGTCTTCGTCTCGTACTCCAAGCACCTCCACATCTTCTTCGCGCCGATCAACATTGCCTTCTCACGGCGTCCCCGGGCCCTCGGCGCGCTCTACAGCACGCCCGACATGGACATGGAGAACGTCGACGAGGACACCGTGTTCGGCGTGGGCGAGATCGGCCATTTCACCTGGAAGCAGATGCTCGACTTCAGCACCTGCACCGAGTGTGGGCGCTGCCAATCGGCCTGTCCGGCCTGGACGACGGACAAGCCGCTGTCACCCAAGCTCCTCATCATGGGCCTGCGCGACAACATGTTCGCCTCGGCCACGCCGCTGCTCACCGGCGAAGGCGAGCAGACCGCCCTGGTGCCCAACATCATCGACCCCGACGTGCTGTGGGCCTGCACCACGTGCGGCGCCTGCGTGAATGAGTGCCCCGTCGACATCGAGCACATCGACGCCATCGTCGACATGCGTCGCTACCAGGTGCTCATGGAGTCCGAGTTCCCGAGCGAGGCCGGGCTCATGTTGCGCAACGTGGAGAACCAGGGTGACCCGTGGGGTCTCGGGCAGAACAAGCGGACCGAGTGGACCCAGAGCCTCGACTTCGAGATCCCCGTCATCACCGGCACCATCCCGGACGACATCGAGTATCTCTACTGGGTCGGCTGTGCCGGCGCCCTCGACGAGCGGGCCCGCAAGGGCGTGCAGGCCACGGCGCGCATGTTGCACCGGGCCGGCGTCACCTTCGGCATTCTCGGGCCCAAGGAGTCCTGCACCGGTGACCCGGTCCGGCGTCTGGGCAACGAGTACCTGTACCAGGAGCAGACGAAGATGAACATCGCCACCCTCGACGAGGCGGGCGCCAAGAAGATCATCGCCAGCTGCCCGCACTGCTTCAACACCATCAAGAACGAGTACCCCGCGCTCGGGGGCAACTACGAGGTCATCCACCACGCTGAGCTGCTCGAGCACCTCGTGCGGTCCGGCAAACTCACGCCCGGCTCGGGCTACTCGGGCAAGGTCACCTACCACGACCCCTGCTACCTGGGCCGGCACAACCGGATCATCGAGGAGCCGCGGACGGTGCTCAGCGCCATCCCCGGCGTCGAGCAGATCGAGATGAAGCGCTGCAAGGAGCGGGGCTTCTGCTGCGGCGCCGGCGGCGCCCGCATGTGGCTCGAGGAGAACATCGGCAAGCGGGTCAACATGGAGCGCATGGATGAGGCGCTCGGTACCGGGGCCGACGTCGTGTCGACGGCTTGTCCCTACTGCATGATCATGCTGGACGACGCAGTCCGGGCCAACGACAAGCAGGACGACGTGCGCGTGCTCGACCTCTCGCAGCTGGTGGAGGAGTCGCTCGGCCATCCGGCGGTCGCCGGCCCGTCGGCTGCGTCCAGTTGACGCGGCGCCCGACCGGCATCGAAGGTGGCCGGACCGGCGCCGCGTGGCGGTGGTGTGTCACCGGTCTGTGTGGCGCGCTGGCGCTTGGAGTGTTCAGCCTTCCGGTCCTCATCGTGGGCGGGCCCGCCGGGGCGGCCACCACCTCGTCGTTGACACAGTTCTTGCTCAAGTCCCACGAGGAGCCGGGCTTCACGGTCAGCGGGCGCCCCACCATCATCACCACGCCGTCGGGGTTGATCGCGGGCGGGTCACTCACAAAGAGCGAGAGCAAGAGCTTCGTCAGCACGCTGCAGAAGGCCGGTTTCGTCAAGGCGGTCGATGAGAGCACCAAGGGTTCGGGAAGCAACGAGGGCCTGTCCTTGGTCATGCAGTTCACCAACCCGGCCGGCGCCCAGGCGGGAGCGGCTCTGTTCCTGCAGGTGGCGAAGTCCGGCCAGACCGGGACAAAGCTGTTCCGTGTGGCCGGTGTGTCGGGAGCGAAGGGCGTGACCGTGACAGGTGGCGCTGGCGGGACGGCAAACGCGTACTGGTCGGCCGGGGACTGTGCCTTTGGCGCCGGCATCTACGACGCCACGGTCATGTCAGCGAAGGCGGCCGCTGCGCCCGTGCAGGCCGGCGTCAGGGCCCAGGCCAAGCGGGTCGGTACGGCCTGCCCGTAACGGCTGCGACGCGCTGGCGGGCCGCGACCCCCCCGGCGTCAGTTCGAGCCGAGGATCCCGTAGGCCCGCTCGGGGTGCAGCGTGAGCGCGATCCGCTTGTCGGCGATCATGGCAGCCCGGTACTCGTCCCAGTCCGGGTGCGCGCCGGACCCGGTCTCGTAGTACCGGATCAACGCCTCCACGGTGGCGTCGTTCGCTTCGGCCGCCACCGGTGAGAGCTCGGCCGTCGCTTCGATGACCACGTATTGGTAGAAGTTGTCGCCCAGCACGTAGAGCGAGGCGCGTGGGTCGCGTCGCAGGTTGGTCGTCTTGGCCCGGTCGTCCGTCACCGAGATCAGGAACGTGTCGCCCTCGTCGGGCACGTACATGATGTTGGACAGCTGTGGGCGCCCGTTGGCGCGGATGGTGGCGAGGACCCCCTGTTTGCGGTCCCGGACGAATGCGTAGGCCTCGGTCAGATCCATGGACCCGACCGTAGCGGCCGGTCTGTGGCCTCGGGCCGGGCGCCCGGCCGACCGCCCTTGCTAGACGACGACCTCGTCCTTGGAGCGGTCGGCGAGGACGAGATGGATCAGCGCCGCCACGATGGCGCCGACCAGGGGGGCGACGAGGAAGATCCAGACCTGGCTGAGCGCCGTGCCCCCCACGACAAGGGCCGGCCCGAGGCTCCGGGCCGGGTTCACCGAGGTACCCGTGAGCGGGATACCGATGAGGTGCACGATCACCAGCGCGAAGCCGATGGCCACGCCGGCGGCACCCTGAATGGCGGCCTTGTGGGTGGCGAAGAGCACAACCATGACGAAGATGGCGGTCAGCACCACCTCGATGAGGAAAGCACCTCCCTCGCTCACGTGCAGGATCGACTTCGAGCCGTAGCCGTCCGTCCCCAGGCCCTGGACGGACTTGGAGTACAGCGGCGAGGTGGTGAACATCCAGTAGAGGAGGTAGGCGCCGGCGATCGCCCCGACGACCTGCGCCACGATGTAGGCCACGCCCTCGACCAGCTTCATGCGCCCCGAGGCGATGAACCCGAGCGTGACCGCCGGGTTGACGTGGCAGCCCGAGATCGGCCCGATGGCATAGACCAGGGCAACGAGCACCAGCCCGAACGCGAGAGCGGTGGCCACCACGCCGGCCGCGATGCTGCCGGTCAGGCCGATACCGAGCCTGCCCCCGAAGAGCTTGAAGCCGAACGATTCGGTGGCGACCCCGACGGCGATGACGACCAGAATGAGCGTCCCCAGGAACTCAGCAACGAGCTTTCTGTAGTCGAGCATGACAGTGACCTCCTGTGTCCAGGCGAGGGGAATGGACACGGGCATTTTCGCAGCGCCGATGGACGCGGACGTGGATACCTGAGAGCGAACTGCCAGCTCAAAGGGGTGGGCGATGCCGGTATGACATCGGCCCGGGTGTTCTCTAAATGGCGGCCATGGCCTTCTCGTCGGCCTCGCGCAACCGGGTGGCCATGGCGGCCAGCATCTTGCGCGAGAGCGCGGGCACGGCGTCGAGCACACCGTTGAACTGGCGCTGACCGAGCACCAGCAGGGTCATGTCGGTGTCCGAGATCACCGAGGCCGAGCGCGGGCGGCGGTCGAGCAGCGCCATTTCACCGAAGTACTGGCCCGGCCCGAGCGTGGCCACCTTGCGGTTGTTGCGCCGCACGGCGGCCTGCCCCTTCACAATGAGGAAGAACTCACGACCGATGGTGCCTTGCTCGCACAGCAGCCGCCCGGGTGGCACCGTCACTTCTTCCAGCGCCCGCTTGATGGTGCGCAGGTCTTTGGCCGACGAGGTCGAGAACAGCCAGATCTTGGACAGGTCGAAGTTGTTGCCGCTCATGGCGCAAACAGTACCCCTGGCCCTTCCCACGTGCTCGTTTGTGAGCACGCCGCGGCTCAGACGGCGTCGGCCCCGCGTTCGCCCGTGCGCACACGCACCACTGTCTCGGCCGGGATGACCCATACCTTGCCGTCGCCGATCTTCCCGGTGGCGGCTGAGGACACGATGGCGTCGACCACGGCCTCGGCCCGCTCGTCCTCCACGAGGACCTCGACCCGGAGCTTGGGCACGAAGTCGACCTGGTATTCGGCGCCCCGATAGTTCTCGGTGTGCCCCCGCTGGCGTCCGAAGCCCTGCGCCTCGGTGAGGGTCATGCCGGCGACGCCCATGTTCTTCAGGACATTCTTGACGTCGTCGATCTTGAACGGCTTCACCACCGCGACCACGAGCTTCATCTGCTGCACCTCTCGATCCGCCGGACGTCTGCGCCCTCCCAGAGCACGTTAGTGACCGGGGCGGGACCGCCGCCCCCGCGACCCCGGGACCCCTTCCGGCGGCGTGACCGGCGCCCGCCGAGACCCCGTTTGCCCGCGGCGAGCCCGGATGAGCCGAAGGGAGCAACTCCCGGGGAGCGGTAGCCTTCCCCGATGCCTTCGAGTCCGAGCGCCGGCGATCCCGGGGCAGAGAGCGCGCCCGGCATGACGCGCTGGGAGCGCATCAAGTACTCCATGGTGCGTCCCGACGACGACCCGAAGGAGGCGAAAGACCAGGAGATCCGACCCGTCGACGAGATCGAGGCCGAGATCCGCCGGTCCAACGACAAGGAACGGACGATCGGGCTGGTGGCCGCCCCGATCGCTGCGATCGTCGGGCTGGTCATCAGCTCGGCGTCCATCAATTACGCCAAGACCCACAACCAGAGCGTGTCCGTCTACAAGGAGCTCACGTTCGTCCTTCTGGGCCTCGCCGTCCTGATCCTGCTCACGTCGTGGCTCCGCAAGCGCCTGTTCCAAGGCATCACGTTGGCGCTCTATGGCTTGGCCATCTTCCAGCTGCACTACACCTACGTCGGGTTCGCCGCCCCCTTCCTGCTCGCCGGCGCCTGGTACCTGGTGCAGGCCTACCGCCTGCAACAGGAGCTCAAGCGGGCTGAGGCGGCCGGCCCCGGCGCGCCACGACCCAAGTCGAGTCCGGGTGCTGCCGCGCCGCGCCCTCGCCGCAACAAGCGCTACACGCCGCCCTCCTGATCCCTCTCTGACCCGCTCGCCGACGGGGGCGCGCGCAGCCCGGTTGGCGGTGGCTGCGCACAGGCCCGAGTGCGGATGTCGGTGAGGCCGCTGTCGGCAGCGCTCAGAGAGCGCCCGGCGGGTCCGCCGAAGCGGTGGCCTGACGCCGGCGGCGCAGCAGCAGGAGCACCGCCACGAGCAACAGCAGGATTGCCGCCAGGACCGCCGGCAGCACGAACGCGCTGGCCGACGAGTGCTCGGTGGCGACGATGGAGGCCGGTGACACCAGGGCGGGATCGCCCGGCACGGCGATGGCGGCGACGGTGGAGCCGGGCCGGTGGAACGAGTCGCCCGGGAGCTGCTCGCTGTAGCGCCGGCCGTCGAGCGTGTACACGCCACGGCACGAGTACCCCGCTGCGTTGCTGCCACTGCCTCCGAGAAGGCCCAGGCATCCCGTCACCGTGAACGTGACCGGCACGCCGTCACGGTGCAGGCGGTCATCCTGCTGGTTCGTGTGGACACCGACAACGGTGAAGACGATCGCCAGGATGGCGAGCGTGGCGAGCACGATCCCGATCACCACCTGGCCGACACGTCGGCGGTCCACTGCGACGCCCGCACCGCGGAGTTGACCGACGCGGTCCCCCGTCTCGTGCCGATCGTCGCTCTTGCCCGTTCGGCTGTCATCATCGCCGTTTCCGGCCACGGGAGGGTCGGCGGTGGTCATGTCAATCGGGAGAGCGTAGTGGCCTCCACGGCCGAGCTCGCGGCGACCTCTTCGGCGCGGTTCAGCCCGGCCTAAACCAGTTGGATTGCTCCAGGGAGTGGATTAACAAGCTCGAAACACACGCGTGATGATGCGGAAACTCCTGAACTGCATTGTGTCTCCGGCGGGGTGAACCGTCCGAAATGGCTTAGCCGTACCCGGTGTTTGGTAACGCTCTGGCCGCAGAGCGGGGCACCGGGTCGGATGACAGTTAGGAGAGCTTGAGTGATCCATCTGATAGGAGCGGCCTCGTACGTTCCGTATCCCAGTTGGCTCAATCCGGCAGACAATACGTGGCAGATAACCGCTGCCACCTTCGTCGGCCTGATGAGCCTCCCTGCCCTGGCGGTGCTCTACGCGTCCCTTGTTCCCAAGAAGTGGGCCGTGAACGTACTCGCCATGATGTTCGCCGGATTCTCACTGGTGCTGGTCGCCTGGTTCCTGTGGGGGTACAAGCTCGGCTTCGGCGATACGTCCATCGGCGGCGGCGTCCACCTCGTCGGTGGTGTGGTCACGCAGACGCAGAACGCGGGAACGACCGGAACCCTGCAGCACTTCTTCGAGAACTTCATAGGGAAACCGGGTCCGATCACGAGTGCGTACGGTGAACAGGCGCAAGCGAGCTCGGCGGCGAACACGATCATCCCGTTCCACTTCCCGACCTCGGCGCTCGCCTACTTCCAGTTCGTCTTCGCGGCGATCACTCCGCTCCTGTTCCTGGGAAGCGTGCTCGGGCGCATCAAGTTCAGCGCCTGGTGCATCCTGGTCCCGTTCTGGTCGGCGATCGTCTACGGCGTCGATGCCTTCATGCTCTGGGGCGGCGGCTACTTCGCCCAGGAGGGCGCGCTCGACTTCTCCGGTGGGTACGTCATCCACATGTCGGCCGGAGTGTCGGGCTTCGTTGCGGCCTGGTGTCTCGGACCGAGACTCCTGCGAGATCGACAGCATGCCTTGCCCAACAACCTGGTGATGGCGGCCGTCGGGGCCGGCATCCTGTGGCTCGGCTGGAACGGGTTCAACGGTGGTGACCCGTACTACGCGGGGGCCAGCGCGGCCGCAGCGGTGGTCAACACGAACCTGGCCACGGCGACCGGTGTCCTGGTCTGGATCGCCCTCGACGCCTGGCTCTCCAAGGAGAAGAAGCCGACTTTCCTGGGCGGCGTGAACGGCATGATCTGCGGCCTGGTCGGCATCACACCGTGTGCCGGCTGGGTCAACGGCCTGGGCGCCATCTTCGTCGGCGCCATCTGCTGTGCGGTCGTCTGGGTCGCCTGGAACTACCTGTCCAAGGTGCCGCCCTTCTCGAAGGTCGACGACGCCCTGGGTGTCGTCTACACCCACGGCATAGCGGGCTTCTTCGGCGGCATGTTGCTGGGCATCTTCGGAGACCCGAACATGATTGAGTACGGCTGCGGTCACCTCGATGCGTCCGGGCAGGTGATCGCCACGACCCAGGCGCAGTACCTGACGCCGAAGGGGACCTGCGTGCCCTTCGGCGTCAACGGCCTGATGTACACCGGGTCGGCCCACCAGCTGTGGGAACAGTTCCGAGCGGCCATCTGGGTCATCTTCTGGTCTGCTCTGGTCACCTTCATCCTGATGAAGCTCATCGGCCTGATCCTGCGGGGCGCCCGCTACAAGGACGAGATCCTCGAAGTCGGCGACCTCGCCATTCACGGCGAGGAGGCCTTCCCGGAGGAGACCCTCGCCAGCCGCAGCGACGGTGCCTTCGCCATGGCCGGTCTCGACAAGGGCGGTTCGGGAACTTCCGCCGAACCGGATCCATCTCCGCCGGCACCACCACCCGGCGGCGGCGGTTCCTAGGCCCGGTCATACAGGACGAAAGGAGATCGACAGATGAAGCTGATTGTGGCAGTCCTCAAGCCATTCAAGCTCGATGACGTCAAGGAGACTCTGAAGAACCTCGGGGTGCAGGGCATGACCCTGACCGAGGCGCAGGGTTTTGGACGCCAGCGAGGGCACACCGAGGTGTACCGCGGTGCGGAGTACGAGGTGGACTTCGTCCCCAAGCTCCGCATCGAGGTACTGGTGGACGACGGCCAGGCCGACGAGGTGGTCGATGCCATCGTCGCTTCGGCCGCCACGGGCAAGATCGGCGACGGCAAGGTGTGGGTCCTGCCTGTCGAAGCCGTGGTGCGGGTACGCACCGGAGAACGCGGGTCTGACGCGTTGTAGCGACGCAGCGGTCCTGTAGACGGTCGGTCAGGCCGGGGCGCGGCGAGGTGCCCCGGCCTGCCGCTGTCCGGGGGCACGTTGCAGCTGCCCGTCCGGGCCGTGGCGGGCGGTCAGGCACATCGGGCAGCGTGCTCCCAGATGGCGGTTCAGTCCTCGACTCTGCCTTGGTTGGCTGGTGGTCGGCCTCGCTTGGGCAGTGGTGCCGCCTGTTTGGGCATGCGCCCGGCGTCGTTCAGGGCCCGGCGCAGCAGTATCTCGATCTGGGCGTTGACGCTGCGCAGGTCGTCGTTGGCCCACCGCATCAGCGCGTCGTGGACGGCCGGATCGATCCGGAGCAGGACTTGCCGCCGTTCGCTCACGTATAGAGCGAACCCGTGTTCACGACGGGCGACGGCGGCTGGTCCCCGCACAGCACCACCATGAGGTTGCTGACCATGGCGGCAGTGCGCTCCTCGTCGAGGGACACCACGCCGCCCTCGTTGAGTCGGCTGAGCGCCATCTCCACCATGCCGACAGCGCCCTCCACGATGCGAGAGCGCGCGGCGACGACGGCGTTGGCCTGCTGGCGGCGCAGCATGGCCTGCGCGATCTCCTGGGCGTACGCCAGGTGGGAGATCCGCACCTCGACGATCTCGAGGCCGGCGATGGCGACGCGTTCCGCCACCTCGGCCGCCAGCTCGCCGGCGACGACGTCGGTCGAGCCCCGCAGGGAGGTCCCGGCCCCGGTGGTGTCGTCGTAGGGGTGGCTCACCGCGACGTGCCGCAGGGCGGACTCGGCCTGCACCGAGATGAAGTTGACGAAGTTGTCCACAGCGAAGGTCGACTTGGCCGTGTCGGCCACTTGCCAGACCACGATGGCGGCGATCTCGACGGGGTTGCCGTCGGCGTCGTTGACCTTCAGATGCCCGGTCTCGAAGTTGCGCACCCGGATGCTGACCCGGCGGCGCACGGTCAACGGCGCCACCACCCACCAGAACCCGGAACGGCGGATCGTGCCGATGTAGCGGCCGAAGAACAGGACGACTGAGGTCTGGCCTGGAGGCACGATGGCCAGCGAAGCGAAGACGAGGACGAAGACCAGGCACGGCAGCACGGTCCAGGGGGTGCCGTCGATCCCGGCGACGATGGCGCCTGCGAGGCAACCGGCCAGCGCGATCACGCCGAACCAGCCGCTGACGGCGAAGGCGGGACGCTCCGTGATGTCCACCCGGGCGCCCTGGTGCCCGACGGGTGCGGCGTTGATGGGTGCTTCAGCAGTGGTCATGGTTGCTCCTCCGACAGAAAGTGATATCTAATAGATATCACTTTCTGTGTCGGGTGGCTAGCCCCCAACTCGGCAGGGGAGCCCCGGGAGGGTCAGCCGGGGGACTGGTCGGCCTGGCGGGCCACGGCGGCGGCTGCGGCCGCCGCCGCCGCGGGGTCGCCCAGGTAGTCGGCCGAGTGCACGGTGAGATCGTCGTTGAGCAGCATGCGGAACGGGATGCCGGTCGGCACCTCGAGCTCGGCGATCTCGTCGTCGGCGATGTCCTCCAGGTGCTTGCGCAGCGCCCGGATGGAATTGCCGTGGGCGGCCACGAGCACGGCACCGCCCCCGGTGGCGGCGGCCCGGAGATCGGGCACGATGGCCGACTCCCAGTAGGGCACGGTGCGCACCACGACGTCCTTCAGGCACTCGGTGCGGGGGACGTCGCCGGGGCTGAGGTCGCGGTAGCGGGGGTCGGCGGCGACGTCATAGGGATTGTCGGGTGAGAGGGGCGGGGGCGGGGTGTCGTAGCTGCGGCGCCAGAGCTGCAGCTTCTCGGCGCCGAACTCCTGCTTGATGGCGGCCTTGTTCTTCCCCTGCAGGTCCCCGTAATGGCGTTCGTTCAGGCGCCAGTCGCGGCGGACCGGGAGCCAGCTGCGGCCGGCGGCAGCCAGGGCCAGCTCGGCCGTCCGGATGGCCCGGGTCAGGACCGAAGTGTGGAGGATCCGCAGGTCCAGGTCGTCGACGGCGGCCAGCAGCTCACCACCGGCCCGGGCCTCGGCCTCACCCGCCGGGGTCAGATCGACGTCGACCCACCCGGTGAAGAGGTTCGCGGCGTTCCAAGTGGACTGCCCATGACGGATCAGGACCAGATCGAGCACGTCTCCAGCGTAGGTGGGTCCGGCAGGAGGATGGAAACCACCAGTTCAGAGGGGTGGAAACCGGGGTGGCAACCATTGCCTCAAGAACCTTGACACAAGGGGACTCAACTTTGTTACACTTATAAGCAGCAATCAGCGACGCAGCAGCGAAACGCAGTAGCGAAACGAACAGAGCGACTGGACACAGAGGCGCCGGACGGAACCGGCAGAAGACAAGCGGAAGGAACTGCAGAAATGGCCAAGGCCGTAGGAATCGATCTGGGAACCACCAACTCGGTGGTCAGCGTCTTGGAGGCGGGCGAGCCCGTCGTGATCCCGAACGCGGAGGGTGGACGGACCACGCCTTCGGTCGTGGGCTTCTCCAAGACGGGCGAGGTGCTCGTCGGTGAGGTGGCCAAGCGCCAGGCCATCACCAATCCCGACCGGACCATCCGTTCGGTGAAGCGCCACATGGGCACGGGCTGGACCGTCGACATCGACGGCAAGGCGTACACGGCCCAGGAGATCTCGGCCCGCATTCTGGGCAAGCTGAAGAGGGACGCCGAGTCGTATCTCGGCGACACCGTGACCCAGGCCGTCATCACCGTGCCCGCGTACTTCGACGACGCGCAGCGGACGGCGACCAAGGAGGCCGGGTCGATCGCCGGGCTCGAGGTGCTCCGCATCATCAACGAGCCGACGGCCGCCGCACTGGCCTACGGCCTCGACAAGGAGGGCGAGGACCAGACCGTCCTGGTCTTCGACCTCGGGGGCGGGACGTTCGACGTCTCCGTCCTCGACATCGGTGAGGGCGTCTTCGAGGTCAAGTCCACCTCGGGCAACACCAAGCTCGGCGGGGACGACTGGGACGACAAGGTCATCGAATGGCTCGTGACCGAGTTCAAGAACACCGAGGGTGTCGACCTGTCCCAGGACAAGATGGCCATGCAGCGCCTCAAGGAGGCAGCCGAGAAGGCCAAGATCGAGCTGTCCTCCGTCCAGGACACCCAGATCAACCTGCCCTTCATCACGGCCACGTCCGAAGGGCCCAAGCACCTCGACCTCAAGCTGACGCGGGCGAAGTTCAACGAGCTCACCGCCGACCTGGTCGAGGCGTGCCGTGGGCCGTTCGACGCCGCCATCAAGGACGCCAACCTGAAGACCTCCGACATCGACCACGTGGTCATGGTCGGCGGTTCGACGCGCATCCCCGCGGTCCAGGATCTCGTGCAGAACCTGACGGGCAAGGAGCCGCACAAGGGCGTCAACCCCGACGAGGTCGTGGCCATCGGCGCCGCCGTGCAGGCCGGCGTGCTCAAGGGCGAGGTCAAGGACGTCCTGTTGCTCGACGTCACGCCGCTGTCCCTGGGTATCGAGACCAAGGGGCAGGTCATGCACCGCCTCATTGAGCGCAACACCACCATCCCGACCAAGCGGTCGGAGATCTTCACCACGGCCGAGGACAACCAGCCGTCGGTGGAGATCCACGTGCTCCAGGGTGAGCGCGAGATGGCGATGTACAACAAGACGCTCGGCAAGTTCCAGCTGGTGGACCTGCCGCCGGCGCCACGGGGCATCCCGCAGATCGAGGTCACGTTCGACATCGACGCCAACGGGATCGTCCACGTGTCGGCGCAGGACAAGGCCACCGGCAAGGAGCAGTCGATGACGATCACCGGCCAGTCCTCACTGGCCAAGGACGACATCGATCGCATGGTCCGCGATGCCGAGGCGCACGCCGAGGACGACCGGAACCGC
>Ga0182024_10018452_pt1 | contig 12986 bp, 23 predicted proteins | sample P32metaG_FD_120480 | JGI IMG/M metagenome (GOLD analysis project Ga0182024, IMG submission 120480) | Permafrost microbial communities from Stordalen Mire, Sweden - P3-2 metaG (Illumina Assembly) | ecosystem: Environmental > Terrestrial > Soil > Wetlands > Permafrost | place: Sweden: Stordalen...
AGGTCAGGATAGGTGCTCCTCTTCCCGCCACCGGGGCTAGTCGCGTCCAGCGGGGGTAGCGCGGCAGCGTTACGTTCACGAGTCCGTTCACGAGAAATTGCGGACTTCCTAGTTGGGTTCCCCGGCCGGTGTTGGCACAAGGACGGGTGCCGAGGGCTCAGGGAACGGATTCTTTCTGACGTCGTCGATGAGCATTTGGAGCGGCTCCTCCAGCCGTTTTCCGTCAGTCCCGAAATTGGCGCTATGCGCCGGGCCCCCGGCCCGGTTGTTCAGCCGGTTGATGACCGCGACCATGTTGGCCTCTTCTTTCTCCGGCTTTGCGAGAAACGTGGTGTCCAACAGCAAGTCATCGAGTAGCCCGTCCGAGCACCACCCCGGGAGCCTGTCGAGTACATAGTTCGCCTGTTTCAACAAGTCCTTGGTGAGCGTGGAGTGATCTTCCTCGAGCTGGCGGCTGTCCCAATCGCCCAGGAGGAGTCGGATATGCACCCGCCGAATCCTGTCGTCGCTCACGGCGCCGGTCGGGTCTACCATCCGCTGCATTTTCAGTTGCCACTGTTCGGCACTAGCCATGTCCAACCTCCTTGGACCACGCTATCGAGGGCCGGGACGAGGGCGGTCCTGGAGCTGGGACTTGTGCCGTTCGCAGGCGTCGACGGTGTGCCACTTCCGGCTATAGGTGAGGTAGAGCCAGCCGGTCCCGGTGATCGGTGCCGAGCACCGCTCGGGCTTGCCGTTCTCGTCGTACACGAACCTGAAGCACCGGCCCCGCTCCGCACTGACCGCCCCGGCGTAGTCCTGGCCGGTCATGTCGGACACGGCGCGGGAGGTTACGAGCCGGGGGGGACCGTTACTTGATCCGCCCCGTCTCCCGGGTCCAGCGCTCGACGTCCTTGCGTTGCAAGATGCGGAAGGGGGGCGAGGCAACGTTACGTTTCAGACGCAGTTCGTCAGTGGCGTCGGGAGTACCTTCTGTGCACGCGATCGACCAAGCGGCACCACCCGAAAAAGATCGCGAAGAGAACGACGCTCAGGACCACTCTCCCGGCGATGGTTGTGCCGTCGCCAGCAATTCCGATCGCGATGAGCACGCACGCCGGGCCCAGGTACCACCACTCCCCGACCTCACCACGCAGCTTCCGCGCCTGGTTCTCGGTTATGCGCGCCGTACGGCTCAGGGTCCTACCGTCAGGCAGCTTCTCCCGCTGGGTTACCCGGTACGGCTTCGGCGTTTGGAACGAACGCGCGTAGTGGCGCGCCACTCGATAGCCCCAACCCATCGTGCTCGGTCCCTCTCCAGGCTGTTTGGTTGCCCAACTCTAGGCACCCGCTGAGGTGCCTTGCACCGTCGACCCGAGGCCCGATAGGTGCGGAGGGAGGTCGCCGACGGCCTTCAGCTCGCGACGCATCGCGGCTAGGAAGGCGTCACCGGCCCGCAGCACGTCGTCCCCCAGGTCGACAATGACGGCCGCCCTCCCGCCCACGTGCCGCCGCGCATCACCGTGTCGTAGACGATGACGTGCTGGTTGAACTCCCTTTGGACAAGAGCGACAGCTCGACTGCACACGAGCGCGGAAAAGGCCCTGTCTTCGGTCCAGAAGGCAGTGTCGGGATGACCCACGGTCGGAACGCTAGCCCTCGGCCCGAGGTCGCTCCTGGAGCCCAGGAGGAAGTTCCACTGCTCTTTAGGACTCTCGAGCCGGGGCCGATACGTATTACAAACGACTACACTCAAAGCTTGTGGCAGATCCGGAGGACAGATCAACCTTCATGGGAGTCCCGTTGGAGGCGCTGTCCATTGATTCAGTTGAGTGGCCGGAGGAAGCAGTTCTGCATATGGAGGAGAGTCGAGCCAAACAGGGTGTTCGTTGCCCGGTACCCGAGGAAGCGACGGAAGCGGCCCTGGACGTCTGCAGGGTTGTGCGAGTGGCCGCTGCTGGCCGCTCGCTAAAGGTTGTAGGGCGCAGTGCCAGCACCGGTGCTCTGATCAAGGTTTGGCTATGGCCGAAGGATCTGTTCAACGGCGAGTGGTATGGCGGTTCGGCAGTCGATGCCAACGGCAGCGACGAGAACATCTACGAACGAGCAGCGAAGGAGGTTCCAGATGAGTAGAGAGAGGTCCCGGCACGACGAAATGCTTGATGCGATCGACGAGGCCGAGGCCAGAGAGGAAGAGGAAGAGAAAGAGGCTGTCTATCGACGGCCACAACAACCGCGCGATCCGGCGCAGGTCTATTCGGTGCGAGTTCCGGCCGATCGACTTGGGCAGTTGCGCGAGATAGCCCAACGAGAGGGTCTGTCGACGAGCACTCTCGTGCGACATCTGGTCATTGACGGCATTGAGCGTCGGCTGAGCGCTCGTAACGAGATCGACGAGCTTAGGGAACGGGTAGTCCAGTTGGAAAGCGACATGATCGAACACAAGAAGGACTACGAGACGCGGTCGGATGAGGCCGTGGAGAAGATGATGGGTGCAATGTCAGCCCTGAAGCGTGACGACCGATGAGCGATGACGCAGTTGCCCTGCGCCGTCAACTTGACGAGATCTATGAGATGATGGCCAATGTCCGAGACGGGAAAGCCAAGGGCGGCTCCGACGTCTTTTCGGAGTTCCTCGGAGCTATTGGCTCGATCGCTATTTCCACGGCCACGCTCGTCCTCGCCATGGATACACGCCTAGAGAAGATCGAAACTGGAGGCGGCAGATCGGGAAATTCGGGCGGATAGTCCTTCCACGGCAGGGTTTCGTCAGCTGGACCACGCCAGGGGGTTCCCGCCGTGGGCCAGCTCATGGGCTATCGGCCAAATCTTCGTGCTGAGCACGTCCTCGCCTGGGTAGGTCGCGACCACAGCTCCGCCCATCGAAGCGGGGATTTTCGGATGGTTGACGCGCATGTGCTCGGCAATGTTGGCCGGGGTCGGCCAACCGTCGGAGTGGTTATGCAAAGGGCGCCGCTGCTCCGTCGCTCCCTCGGCGAGCTTCTTGACCGTGGTGTCGTGGCCGAGAAATTGGTAGAAGACCAGCACCGTCGTCGCGATGGCGCAGGTCACTCCAGCGACCGTTGCCCAGTCAGTGAAGGTCGATAGCGTCATGCGGGGTTTGCAAGTCCATACCCTCGAGGAACGCCAAGGCGCCCTCGTCCCCATCCACCGCGAGGTTGAGCAAGGCGATGGGCGTCATGTCGGCGTAGTCGATGTCGGTGTCGTACGCCTCCCCGGCGGTGAAGTCATCGGTGTGGAGGATGGGCATCGTTCTCGCCATAGTACGAGGCGCACTAGCCCGGCGGGCCACCTTGCGAGGCGTAACTCCCGCGTGTCAGGTGGCCTTCACGCCCTTGAGCGGCGCTAGCCGGGCTGTTGCAACGCAATTGCCAGCGGGTGCCTTGAGGGACTCCCCTCGGTGCGCTCGCCGAGGCCCACGACGTCAGGCTGCCCGTCACCGCGAGGCGCGGTTAGCTGGCTGCTTGCGATCTAGGAGGACGGCCTGGGGGTCTGAGCTTTGGTCTGGCTCCACAAGGGGTAGCCGAGCTGGGCCAAGTCGTCCTGCTGCTGCTGCTGTCCTGCGGCCTGGGCCATCGCCTCCCCCGGGGTCATCCAGCTGCCGTCAGCGCGCAGCAAGGGGCCGTTGATCGGCTGGGGAGGCTCGGGCGGCTGGACCTCGGGATGGTCTGTTTGGATGGTCGGATCGTGACCGCTGGCGCTGTCGGGCTCCCAGCTGTTGCTCGGTGGGGTGGTCGCTTGAGGCATCGTTGTTCCTTTCTGGTGGGGGGTGGTGAGGGAGGTTCAGGCGGCCTTCTGGCGTTTCTGAGCGGCCCGGCGCCGTAGCGTCGACCGCTCTCTTTCCGAGAGGCCACCCCAGATCCCGAACTTCTCGCCGTTGCGGAGCGCGTACTGGAGGCAGTCCTCGCGGACGGCACAGCCGCGGCAGACCTCCTTGGCCTCCTCGACGGCCGGGCGGTTGCGGACCTTGGAGGCGTCGACGTAGAAATCGAGCGACGAGCCGTGGCAGGCCGCGCGCTGCGCCCAGGCTGGGGGCTCGAAAACTTGCGGCACCGCGCGTATCCGCGGCCAATGCCGGCTCATGCCACGTCGTCGTCATCGTCGGAGGGCGGCGGCCAGCCGGCGACGAACGCCGTCGGGCGCATCTCCTTCACTACGCCGATGACGACGCTCGGGATGGGCTTGGGGCGAAGGTCGACAACCTCGGCGATGGTCAGGTCCGGTTTGGGAGGGATGACCACCCGCGGGCGCTTCACTCGGGTTCGCCCTCTCCAGGCCCCAGGATCTTGACCGGCGCACCGACGCGCCACCTCACCCGGTCGAGGACCTCGTCGGCTCGGGCGGGATCCCAGTCCTTGCCAGTGAAGGTGATGGGTATGGGCTTCATCCACTCGGAGATCCCTTGTGGGTAGCTCATCGAGCAGGCCCGACCCGTTTTGCAATCGAACATTGCCGAGGCGCCAGCGACGGCCGGGCGAGAGCCGCCGAATACCACTCCGGGCCGGTCGAGAGCCACCGCCTTCCCGCGCCCCTCCCGTACCTGCGGGCTCCTGGTGTACATGGACTGCGAGTGGTCCAGGGTCTTCTGGAGCACCTCCCGGTACCCCTGGTTGGCGTCGAGCTCGGCCTGGAGAGGGCTCTTGCCGTCCCGAGAGAACTGGGCCTCCATCGCCGCCTTTATCAGGGCCTTGGCCTGTGGCGACAATGGCTGCCAGGGCCCTTTGGAGGCGTCTTGCATCGCAGCGGTGCCGCGAGCGCAGGCGGCCGACGTCTCGTCGAGGAGCTGGCGGCGCTTGTCCGCGATGGCGTCGTTGAGCCGGATCTCGTCGGCCAGCATCATTGGGTTTCCAGGCACCTGCGGTTCCTTTCGTTCGGTTGGTGACGGCGGAAGATCTCGCCGAGGCGGTACTCGGGGCTCTTCGGGAGCAGGCCGTCGCGCTGCATCTCGAACAGGCGATAGCGCTGCTCGACGGCGTCGTCTAGGACGCTGTCCGCGTGGGTCCGGACATAGTCGATGTACAACTCCGGGTAGGCGTAGGCAGCGTCCAGGAGCTGGGAGCGGTGCCCGGTGTCGGACTGCCCGACGGCGTTCTTGGTCCGGTGTCGGTTGACGTGCTCAAGGGCTCGGGCAAAGACGGCCAGGCGCTCGTCGGCGACGTCGGGCATCGAGCGCAACCCCGCAGTCACGGTGCCCGGAATTGCCGGCCGCGACACCGCACTGACCTCGTCGACGTCGGCCCGCAGGTACCGGATACCACCAGCGTGCACCGGGTGCGGGATGCGTTCGTGAGCGTTGAAGTAGTGGAAGCTGTACCCGCGCAGGCGGCCGTCGCGGACGTCGTTGAACGTGCGCTCCGCAACCGGCGTCTGGTCGAAGTCGGCGACGATTTCGTTGTGGGTGTCCAGTGATTGAGCCCGGCTGCACTCGCCGACGTGGAGCCTGTGCTCGCGTTTGAACTCCGGTAGCTGGCGGGCGAAGCTATCGGCGAACGCATGCCTCGCAAAATCAGTCCGGTACCCATCAAACGACTCGTGAGGAATCCGGATCAACACTTGGTGGCCCCGGTCGTCGAGATCGGCGACGGTCCCGCTTGCGGAGCGGTAGCCCTCGGTGGTGGTTGTCATGAGGCTTTTCCTTTCGTTAGGTGGGCTCGCTCGACCGACGCCTCGAGCACCCGTTTGACAGTGGCCACGCGGACCTCATCGTGAAGGCACCGCCCGGCCGCCTCGAGCAGCTCCTCCGGCGGCTCTAAAAGCGCCGAGAAGTAGTCGCTGTCCAGCTCGGCGAGGAGCACCAGGGCGAGCTCCAGCTCGGGGTCGAGGCCGTCTGGCAATAGACCGAGGCGCACGGCGGCGACATGGGCGGCAAGGTCAAGGGCACTGCCGAGGAGGTCGGCTTTGGCTGCGTCGCGATCCCGGCGGGTCATCTCAACGCCTCCGATCGTGAAGAATTGGGCTGCGGCCGGGCTCGAAGGGGCGCCAAAGACGGCCCGGCGCGCAGTACCCAAGTGGAGTTGCTCCCGCAGTCGACGGGGGGCCGAGGGGGTCGATTGTTCCCCTGGCCCATCCCCACACCTGTAGAGATCCTCGCGGTGGTCACCAAGTCACCGCCGTGTTCGTGCCCCAGGAGCTGGCAGCTTCCCGAGGCTGGCTAGTAGCCCACGACGGAGGGCCGTAATACTTCATTCGAGCGCCCCGGCGAGGTGGAGCAGCCTCCAGGAGCTGGTTCGAGGCGAGAGCAAGGCTGGTGGCCCTGTCGTCGTGACGGTCGGCGTCGTGGTCCATCCGGTAGACGCCGGGGCTCGTCTCTCTTATGCGGACGTTGGCTAGCTCTGCGAGCAGCTCGGGGTCGTCACCGGGCAAGTCGAGGCCGTGCTCCCGGAGGAGGTTGAACAGGCGCTGCGCGAGCCTCCCGACCGACTGCTGGCTGAAGACGTACTCGACGACCCGGAGCTTGCGAGCGAGGAGGTTCTGAGCCAGCTGGGCGCTTTGCCAAGGGTCGAAAACGAAGCTGCACCCGTTGTACTTTTCGGCAACGTGGACGCACGTCGCCTGCACCTCGGCAAGGTCGACCGGCTCCCGGCGGCTACCGCTCCACACGATCTGCCGATCGAGGACGATGACCCGCCCCGTCGGGAGCGACTTCGAGTGGCAGACGCTCAGGACCGACCTGTCACGCTTCAAACCGAGGTCGAGCCCGGCAATGTAGCGGGTGTCCGGCACCGGGTCGAGCCAGCCGGTGTGACCTACGCAAGCGGCGAGGTCGTCGGCGGTCACAAGCCTGTCCTCGGCGCTCGTCCAGCGGTTCAGGTGCAGGCGGTCGAACTCGCTGGGCATCAGGAGCGGCCGTTGCGCCTCAAGGTCCTCGGGGTCGACCCAAGGCAATGGGCCAGGCGTCTCGCTAACCCGCCAGTGCGACGAGCGGCGAGCTTCCTCGAGCACCCTGTAGCTCCAGTGCGAGGGCTCGCCGGCACTGGAGAGCACGATGAGACGAGCGCCAGGGACCTTGTGGGCTCCCGAGACGTTCGCCGCCCAAACTCGGCGAAGTCGACGGACGTCGTCCCAGTTCGAAAGCTCGTCGTTGATCACGAACGAAGGACGCAAGCCGAAAGCGCCTCCCCCGTCCGCAGCTCGCACCTCGACTGTTGCGCCGGAACGACCTCGCAGCTTCAGGGCCTGGACCTCAACGGCGCTTCGAAGCTCCGGGGTGCGATCGACGATGCCGCCAGCCGCGTCAGCAAGACCGGCGGCCTGGTCCTCGTCGCCTGCGAACACATACCCTCGCGCTCCGGACGGTGCCTCGGTTGCGAGCCACACCAGGGCAACGCCGGCGACGTCGGTCGTCTTCGAGCCGCCTCTCGGCCGGGTTATGAAATGCCACCTCGGGCCTTCGGGGTCGAAGATCGCCTCGACGTCACGCCATTGGAAGTCGGCGGCAACGTCGCCCCAAGTGCGCCCGTCCTCGAGCACCAAACCGGCCATCAAGTCGAGAGCGGCGGTCACGCTACCTCGCTCGCCTCATCCGGCCCACCAGCATCCACGACGCCTGGGACGGCCACTGCGTCGTCCGGGTCGACAGCGCCGCTCACAGGGCCAGCTAGGCCCTTGTCACGGGCGAATTCCGCTTGTCGACGTTCACGGATCTGCCGGCCTCGTTCGGCAAGCTCGGCGACCGAGACTTCGGCAGTGATGCTGTCCGCCATGAGCACTTTCAACCTGGCGTGGCCGGCCGGCGTCAAGCCCAATTCGTCACCCATCTGCCAGGCCAAGCGAGCGGCTGCAGTGCAACTTTCGAGCAACCTCGGAGAGAATTTCGCCCCGCTCGCCGTCAGCGCTCGATGCGCCAACGCCTCCCTGGCGGCCGCCTGCAGATAGCGCAGCAGGGAAGGCGCATAGCGCTCCTCGTCGAGCCAGGGCGCTACGCGCAGTAGCTCGTTGTGGACCAGCACGGCTTGGTCCGCTATCGCCTGCACCGAATAGGCCCCATGCGTGCGGGATAGTTGGTTGCCCGGCTCGAAATCCTTCTTGGGCGAGTGGCCTTCCCGACAGGTCATAACGTTCCACCATTGCCGTCGCATTCGGGCGCTTTAGGTGCTGTAGCGACAAGGACGGGTGTTTGTACCTCCGAGGCGCTAACTCGGCTGAAATCGCTACCCCTGAGCCTTAGACGGAATCGGCCCTGGTCGGGTGAAAAGCCCGCAGGATCCTTCACTTTCGTAATACGCCGGGCTCGGCACGGCCGACGGTCGCGTAATACGCTCGGGCGGGTCACTCGCTCGTCGGCTCTGAAGTGTGGTCGAGACTTGGTTCACGTGGCGTTAACGAGGCCCAAAAGCGCAGGTCAGAGGGGCTGCAAAGGGGCGCCATCAGATCCCTAATCTGGGGGTCAACGTCGCGTTGTAGCTGGTCGGAGCTGCCTTTTCGCGGGGTGACTCGTGGGCGAGCGCCTTCGGGACCCGTTCGGGCGGCTGGTGGTACTTCCCAGGGGTGTACTTCTCAGTGGTGTCTCAGGCACTTCGGACCTTTCGAAGTACTCGGGGTGCTGGCTCGAAGTCCTCCAGGTGGATCCCGTACTGCTCGGCACGGCCCTGCATCAGCGATGCGATAGCTCGTGGCTTGACGGGGCGAGGGTCCCAGGTCGCCTCCACCACTCCGATTACCTCGTCGATCTGTTCCAAGCTCAGCTTCGTACTCGCCCAGGCAATGAGGGCGTGTGACTCCACGAGCTTGGCGACGCCGTCGGTCGACGTGCAGATCCCGGCGAGCCGTTGGGTGAGCTTGTCTCCTCCGCTTTGTGTCCCGAAGACCTCGCCGTTCGGGGCTGCCTCGCGCGAACCATTGAGATCTACAACCGAGGTATCTAACACCTCAGGTGGAAGTGGAAGTGGAAGTGGAAGTGGGTTGACTTTTGCTTGACCGTTTGCTTCGTACATGTCGTAAGCAACCGGCAACGGTTCGCCAAGCAACTTGCTTGACGTTTGCTTAGGCGTTTGCTTGGCCTGTTTAGCCGTCCTTGCCAGCCCTGATGCCTGACCGCCCGTTGAGCCCGCTGCGCGTCGCTTGGCACGCATGTCGTTCATCTCCTCGCGGGACTTGCCGTAGTCGCGCCAGTTCCGGACGAGTAGGCTGCGTTCTTGCTTGCCGCGGGCGATCAGTTTGTGCGCCAGCAACAGCTCCATGTACTTGTCGGGCTCAGCAACGCCGGCGACCTGCCGTAGCTGAGCCTCGGTGAGGCGGCCGTCGGTCTCGCTGCGGTTGACAAAGATGAGGACGCGGAAGAACACGTGGATGGCGTCGCGGCCCTCGGGCGTCTCGAACAGCTCCGCGATCTCAGCGACCTCGTAAAAGCTGTAGCTCAGTGGGAGGTAAGGCGTGGATACTCCTCCCCGCTGCGGAGCTGGGCGAGCGCCTCGGCGATGACGTCCTGGGCCACGCTTGCGGCAATGCCGACGATGCCGGCGAAGCGCGACGTCAACCTGGCGACGTCTCCGAGGTCGTCGTAGTAGCGGGCCAGCTGGGCCGCATAGTTGAGAAGGAGTCGAGGGTTGTCCTTGTAGACCTGGACGACCGACGGCTCACCGAGCCTTGCGCCGAGCCTTGTGATGGCGTCGGACTGTGCCCTGAAGTACATGCCGAGCGCAGGCGGCCCTGGAGGTCGCTGGGCGACAGCGGGGCCGCGCTCGACACTGCTCGAGACGACCGCCTCGGTCTGCTCGACGGCGACAGGGCCCGTAGGGGCATCGAAGAGATTGGTCGCGGTCACCGCGCTACGCGCTGCCCGTCGCCGTCCTGGTGGGCGGGCAGGATCGAAATACTTGCGGCGCCGCTAGTTTCTGCCGGCGTCGACTGGTCGATGCCCAAAAGGCGGTCGATACCGGCGCGCGGCCACACAATCCTGCGACCCACCGTGATGGCCATCGCGCCGATGACACCTTCGCCCGTCCGGGCTGCGGCATAAATACTCCACGCGGATGTACCGAGCAGGGTGGCAACTTCTTCAGCCGTGTAGGTCTTCCGGCCTGGCTCCTGAACTGTCAGAGCGAGCAACAACCAGAACCAGAGCCGTATCACGCGGCCTCCCTGGCTGCAGCTGCCGCCTTCAAGCGACGGAGCAACGTCCCGTACAGTTTTCGGTGGTGCAGCCTCGGGGTAACGGTGCCCTTTTCCCATTTCCACGCTGTGGCGGCACCCACTCCCAGCGCTTCGCCCACATCCCGGAGCGAGGCTCCGGCGTCGAGGCGGATCTGCTTGCGCTCAGCTGGAGGCGGCAGTGTTGCAGCCTCTAAAGCGGCCATTAGTTTGTTTAGTGCCATCGGCATCCTTTCTGCTTGCCCGTTTGTTTCAGGCTCCGTACTCCCTTTTAGCGGATTGGCCTGACTGAATAAAATCAATCGGGCCGTGACGATTTTCTCCGGGCTCGGCCGAGCCCACCTGATTACAGCCGAGCGCACGCGGCAGGTCTGAGAAGCTAAGAGTTAGACACATGCGCTAGACTGGGAGCCGTGGCACGAGGGATCGTCATCCAAGGCAACCGGCTCACGGTCGAGCACGAAGGTTCCGAAGTGACCGTGGAGCTGAAGGCCGACGACCGGGGCCGGCTCATCCCGGTCAAGGTGACGGTCGCTGCCGACGGGGGGGTCCGCGCCGACGTCCTTCGCACAGTGCCGCTGCAGGCGATTGAGGCAGCAGCCAACAGCGGGATTGGGGAGATCCTGCTTGCCGCGAACACGGCCGAGCAGTCCTCGGAGCCGGTCCCGGTGTGGAGCAGGCGCCCAGCCCTCAATCTCAGGGCCCCGGCCGGTCGGGGGCGCAAGTCCGACGAGTTTTACAAAAGGGTGGCGGCCGCATATTCGTGGTTGTCCGCCAACCAGTCGCGCCCGGGCCCAGCCAACGTGCTCGCGAAGCGCAACGACGTACCCATCTCAACGGTTCACCGCTGGGTGAAAACAGCAAGGGCTCGTGGGTTCCTCGCCCCGGGCCAGAGGGGCAGGGCATCGTGAAGGGCTCAATAGTCGAGCGTGTCTACAAGAACATGACGACCTACGAGGTGAAGTGGTCGACCATCGACCCCGGCACCGGGAAGCGCCTGCAGCACTCGAAGGGCAAGTTCAAGTACGAGGAGCCAGCTCGCCTTCGGCGCGGCCAGCCGCCCGAGGGCCGCAAGGTCGGCGACAGCGCCAAGGAGTTCCTAGACGAGCTGCTCGGCGAGGTCCGGGAAGGTACCTGGCATCCCGAGCAGCCGGTCACCGTACGGCAGCTGTTCGAAGTTCACTGGCTTCCGGCACAACGTGAGAGGGTGCGCCCGACGACCTGGGAGAGCTACCGAGGAGCGGTCGACTCGCAGATCCTCCCCTTCATCGGGGCCGTCAAGGTCAACGCCCTGACGCCGAGGATGGTGACCGACTGGCAGGCCCGGGTCCGCGCCGAACGTCGCCTCTCGGCGCGCTCGGTCCAGATGTCAACGGGGTTCTTGAAGGCCGCAGTGAAGTTCGCCGTCGAGACCGGCCTCATCCGCCGGGACCCCTTGGTCGGCGTGCGCCGCCCTCGGTCGGAGCCGCACGTGATGACGGTGTGGACGCCCGAGCAAGCCCGGACCTTCCTGGCAGCTACACGGACCGACCGCCTCTTCCCTGCCTGGGCGCTGTTCCTAAGCCGTGGGCTTCGCCGGGGCGAGGTGGCTGGGCTCCGCTGGGAGAACCTGAACCTGGACGCCGGCACGCTCCGGGTCGTCACCACGAGAGTCTTGATGGGCGACGGCACCGCCGTCGAGAGCGGCCCGAAGACCAAGGCGGGCGCCCGTACCATCGACCTGGACGCCCCGGTCGTCGCGATCCTGCGCCAGCACCGCAAGAAGCAGCTCGAGGAGCAGCTGAAGGCAGGCGAGGCGTGGGAGGGCAGCGGCTACGTGTTCGTGACCGAGCTGGGCACCCCGTACTACCCCGGCTACTTCTCGGACGCATGGGAGCGCCGCATCAGCGCCCTCGGCCTTCCGGCCATCAGGCTCCACGACGCCCGCCACACCTGCTTCAGCCACATGCTGGCGGACGGCGAACAGGTCAAGGTCGTACAGGAGCTGGCCGGTCACTACGCCCCCTCGGTGACGCTCGACATCTACACGCACGTCATGCCTGGGATGGCCAAGAAGGCCGGCGAGCGGCGCTCAGCTGCGCTCGGCCTCTAGGTGAACCCCAGCATCGCCGGGGCGCTCATCGCGAGCGTGGCCACGGTGGTCAGCTTTGCTCTCGGCGCCCTGACGAGCGCCCTGGCGACCCGGGTGTCGACCAACCGGGCCCGTCGGGAACGAGCGCAGGTGACCTACTCGGAGGTCGTTGCCGGCGTCTCCCGGTTCCAGGTAGCGGTCGAGGACTTCCGTGCCCGCCGGGACTCACGCCGCGCGCGGGTCAACGTTGTCAGCGAGATAGCTTTCGACCTCGTCGTGGCCGTGTTCAAGAGCCCGAAGCGGCCCCAGGACTGGATAGGTCCGATGGGGGCAGGGTACAAGCGCGTGAACGCCTGGGACAGGGACGAGGGCGACAGGGTAGCGACCCACCTCGACCGTGCCCTCGTGCAGGCCCACCCTGCGATCTTCCTCCTCGCGCTGATGGACCTCGACCTCGTCGAGCCCACCAAGGTGCTCGGGAAGGCGATCCAGGCTTATGCGGACGCCACCACGGAGCGAGCCCGGCGCACCAAGAGCGCGGAGCTGACGAAAGCGCTCAACGACCTGGGCTTCGTGCTTGGTGCGGTTATCAAAGCTCGCTGGTCACACGTGCTGCCTCGTCGGCGCAAACCGTTGCCAAAACCGCCTTCTGACGGCACTGCGTTCACGTGAGGTTCACGAGAGCCCCGCTGCGGTCTGGGCCGGCCCGCCGGCACCCCCTCTGACCTGCAAGAACTCCGTCGGGCGGAAGAGATTTGAACTCTTGACCCCCAGACCCCCAGTCTGGTGCGCTACCAAACTGCGCCACCGCCCGTGCGTGGTGCGA
>Ga0182024_10018453_pt1 | contig 12985 bp, 16 predicted proteins | sample P32metaG_FD_120480 | JGI IMG/M metagenome (GOLD analysis project Ga0182024, IMG submission 120480) | Permafrost microbial communities from Stordalen Mire, Sweden - P3-2 metaG (Illumina Assembly) | ecosystem: Environmental > Terrestrial > Soil > Wetlands > Permafrost | place: Sweden: Stordalen...
GGTCATCCGGAGCCAGAGCCAGAGCCAGAGCCAGAGCCAGAGCCAGAGCCAGAGCCGGTGCCCGGGCCCACGCTCGCGCTCCGCGAAGCGCTCCTCGCCGACGCCGACCTCGGCGATGAGTACGAGTACGAGCCCGACGCGCGCTTTCTCATCGCCCGCCAGGAGGCAGCGGCCGGACTCCTGCTCGACCACGCCGAGCTGCTCGAGCTCGTGCACGAGCGGTACGTCAGAGACGGTCCTTCGCCGCACCTTGAGACGATCGCCGTGGAGGCAGCCGGCAACCTCGTGACGGTGCTGCAGCCGCTGCGCCGCCGCCAGGATCTGCTCAACCTGCTGATCGAGGATCCCGACGTGCCGGCGGTCCCGATGGCGCTCATCGACCAGATGCTGTTCTCGTTGGTGTTGCTCACCGGACCCCGCAACGAGCGCTATCTGACCGCAGCCCTCTCACCCGAGGAAGTCGGCGAGTTCATGCGCAGCCGGGCGATCCAGGAGTGGATGGACCGGCTGGATCCGCGTGAGCTGTTCGATCAGCCGCCGGGCCCGCGCTGCGGGCTGTCCTGAACGCGACGTCGCCAAGGGCCTTTGAAAACTGGCGCGCTCCCTCCGGCGCCATTACCAATACGATCACTTTCAACCAACCCGTCAGCCGAGGTCCGAGCCCCGCAGGGGCCTCCGTCCGCGGGCATCGGTTCAATTTCGGGCTCAATGCTGAATTTCTGACCTTGGAGGACGTTGTGGCGCTGACGCAGACACAGCTGGTGGCCGCGATAGCTGAGCGGTCTGACCTGAGCAAGGCCGACGCCAAGCGCGTCCTGGGTGCGCTTGATGACATCGTGCTCGAGGAGCTCGGTAACGCGCAGAAGGTGCGGATTGGTGGTTTGGTGCAGCTGACCGTCCGGGTGAAGCCCGCTCAGAAGAAGCGCAAGGGACGCAACCCGGCCACCGGCGAGGAGATCGATATCGCCGCCAAGCCGGCGAGCGTCGATCTCCGGGCGCGGCCACTGGCGAAGGCCAAGGGCGCGTTGCCGTCGGTGCAGAAGGCCAGGCGCCGGCTGGCGGCCTGAGCGGCCGAGCCGGACACTCCTCGAGACTGCCGGCCTCCGCACGATCGCTCGCTGGAGCAGATGAATCGCGAACGGTCCGGTTTCGCAGCCACTGCGACGGAATGTGGGCGCGCGACGCTAGCCCCGACCTTCTCTGCGAAAAAAATTCCGAGGATCTCGGTCCATGACGTAGGGTCGCCCGATTGTTGGGCAAGCCACCGCGCTCATGCGCAGAAGGAATGGGGATCGAATGGCATTGGGGTTTTACATCACTGGTACCGGGTTCACGCAGGAGAAATATGACACCACGACCGCCCAGCTTGAGGAGGCGGGCGCCGGAGCCCCCGAGGGACGCATCTCCCACGTCGCGCTGGAGACCGGCGGCGAGATACAGGTGTTCGACATCTGGGAGTCCCAAGAGGCGTTTGAGGCGTTCGGGGCCACCCTGGTCCCGATTCTCAACGCGGCCGGGATCGAGTTGAACGAGCCGATGGTGGCCCGGGTTCACAACGAGATCAAAGGCTGACCGATCAGATCACCGAGCCGGTCGAGAGCAGTCTCGGCCGGCTCCTTGAGCCTGTCGCTCGCGGTGCCGATTCGGACGACGACGAGCAGCAGGGAGTCCGTTCGTCCCGGTCCAACCGAGCGCCTCGCAGAACGCACGCGCCCTGCCCAAGTTGGCCACATCAAGGGTGACAAGGCTGATCCGTTGCTCCATGCGAGGAGAATCTCACCTCGAGGCAAGTGTGCTGGTTTGGACGACGTCGGGTATTCGACGGGACGGTCGCCGAAGCCGCTATCTCGGAGTTCTTGGACGCGGCTACCGGCAGCGAACAGACGCGCGTCTTGTCAGAACGCGCCGGCGTACGCGTTCAGGGCGGGTTGGCCACCGAGGTGGGCGTAGAGGACGCGTGAGCCCGGCTCGATTCTGCCCGACTGGATGAGGTCGATCAGTGCCGCCATCGACTTCCCTTCGTAGACCGGGTCCGTGAGTACGCCCTCCAGCCGGGCGCAGAGACGGATCGCGTCGATCGTCTTGCGGTCCGCGATGCCAAGAATGCGGCGTCCCTTTCCCTCGTCGGCGAAGCCGGCGATCATCCCGGCTTGCGTCGAGCCAGTAACCGAACAGACGACGATCGCGTCGAAGAAGACACCAAGGTCACGCTCCTGGGCTTGTACCTCCCGTGCCCACCGCGCGAAGCCCAGGCCCCCCAAGCGGATGGTCCGACGCGCCCGCCGGAACTGCGTACGGCGTGCCGCCCTGCGCCTTGACCGAGTCCAGCGCCTGCGCCCAGCTCTCGCGGATGCCGATGTCGAAGCCTCCCGGTGAGAGGTGCACGTCGGCATCCATGATCCGCGAAAGGAGGATGTTGCCAACCTTGTCGTAGACGACGTCGGGCCAATCCACCCAGTGCTCCTGCACCAGGACGCATCCCAGCCCCAGTCGCGCCGCGACAGCGGCCACCTGACGAGTGTGGTTTGACTGAACCCCGCCGATTGACACGAGCGTGTCGCAACCCGTCGCCAGCGCATCAGCCACGAGGTACTCAAGCTTACGCACCTTGTTACCGCCGTAGGCCAACCCGGAATTGCAGTCCTCCCGTTTCGCCCAAACCTCGACTCGGCCACCGAGGTACTCACTCAGCCGCTCAAACCGATGCACCGGCGAGGGACCGAACAGCAGCGGCACGCGATCAAAACCCTCCAGACTCATTCGCCAGCCTCGGCTTCCTCGACTGCCATTGACCGCGCTGAGCGTCTTCGACCGGCGCGGCACCAGATTTCAGTGCCGTCAATGTCGGCCGCTAAAGAATTAGGAACTCGCAGGAGCCCGACGATCGCCAAATGCTCGCACAACCCCATCGGTCCGACCAACCTGGTCCGCCGAGGAGGTGTGGGTGTATGGCGAAGATCGCGGTTACCGGCGGCAGCGGCAAGGCGGGGCGCGTCGTCGTCAGCGACCTCGCTGCTCACGGACACGAGGTGCTCAACATCGACATCGTCGGGTCGCCCGAGTCCTACCACCCCGAGGAGGCGCCGATCCCGTTCCTGCGTGCCGACGTCACTGACTTCGGCCAGGCTCTGGAAGCGCTGAGCGGCGGCGACACGCTGCCGGGGGTGGAGGCGGTCGTGCATCTGGCAGCGATTCCCTCGCCGGCGCACGCGACGCCCGATCAAGTGTTCCGTACCAACGTCACGAGCACGTACGCCGTGTTCTCCGCGGCTCAGCGTCTCGGCCTGCGGCGGGTCGTGTGGGCCTCCAGCGAGACGACGCTCGGTCTGCCCTTCGACCACCCGCCGAAGTACGCGCCGGTCGATGAGGCATCTCCCATGCCCGTGAGGTCCTCGGCTACCAGCCGCATTTCAGCTGGCGTCAGCTGAACTGACAAGGCACGAGATGTGGAGGGGTTCAGGGTTTCGAACGTTGTCGCCGCGCGATTGCCGGAGTTCACAGCGGGTGCGACCATGCCGAAACGGCGCCATGTCGGCCCCGCGATACGGTCGCGGTCGCGTATGCGTCAGAGAGCGGCTGCTACGCGGCTTGACTCGCCGGTTGATTTCTCTGTTCAGCGGCGCCGAAAGCGGGGTTAGGCGCGCTCCACGTCGAGCTTCAGGAAGTGGGTGGCGCACGAGATGCACGGGTCGTAGTTGCGGATTGACTGCTCGCACTGCCACTGGAGTTCGTCATCGGAGAGGTCCAGGTGCCCGGCCACAAAGCCGTACAGGTCTTCCTCGATCGCGCGCTGATTCTGAGACGTGGGTGGAACGATGCGCGCGTTTCGGATGGCGCCCGAGGCGTCGATCTCGTAGCGGTGCCAGAGGATTCCGCGCGGGGCCTCGCTGACTCCGCAGCCGATGCCATCGCGCGGCTCGAGCACGATCGCTGGGGGGTCGGGCGGCTCATAGGCATCGATCAGGCGCAACGCCTCTTCGATCGCATACGCCAGCTCCACTCCACGCACGATGATGCTCTGGAAGGGGTTGCGACACGACGGCCCGAGTCCGGCGTTGCGAGCGGCCTCACGAGCCATCGGCGACAGCGCGTCGAAGGCGAGGCTATAGCGCGCGAGTGGCCCGACCATGTACGAGCCGCCGTCGCGCAGCCGACTGTGCAGGGCGTTGGAGTGCGGCACGTGCTCCTCGACAAAATGCTCATCAAAGGCTTCTGCCGGAATGTCGAGACCGCTGCTTGAGACGATCCGCCCTCGGTCGATCGGGTAGCGCCCGTCGTCGTCTCGAAGTGCGACAAACTCGTAGTCGCGCTCAAACTCGGGCATCGTGAGCGTGCCGGTCAGCGCGATCGTCTCGAGTGTGCCCTCGAGCGCGCGCTGCTGCGGCTCGACGAGCGGCTTCAATTCGTCCCGGCTGGGGGCGCGATAGAACCCGCCGGTCCGTGGGTTGACCGGGTGCTCGGCTCGGCCGCCGAGCGTTATCAGAAGCTGGTTGCCGGCTTTGCGCGTCGCCAGCCCGCGCTCAACCAGCGCAGGATGGTCGGCGGCCATGTGAATCGCGCTTTCGTAACCCAGGAAATCGGGCGCGTGAAGCAGGTATAGGTGCAGCGCGTGGCTTTCGATCCACTCCCCGCAATACATCAGGCGGCGCAACTCACGGATCGGGCCGTCGACGGTGATACCGCATGCCTGCTCGATCGCGAGCGACCCGCTCGTCTGGTAGGCGACCGGGCAGATGCCGCAGATGCGGGCCGTGATGTCAGGGACTTCGGTGTAGGAGCGCCCTTTCAGGATCCCCTCGAAGAAGCGTGGCGGCTCGTAGATGCGCAACTGCACCTCGAGGACGTCGCGCCCGCGGATGCGAACGCTCATCGCGCCCTCGCCCTCGACGCGGGCAAGAGCGGCGGTGCTGATGCGACGGCTGCGAGGCTGGCGCTCAGGCGTGGCTGTCATGGCGCTCACTTTCGCGTCGGAAGGCGGGGGCGCCGGCGTTGAACGTCCGGTATACGCGAACGAGGTCGACGTCGTCCATGTCCAACTTCCGGAACCAGGTGGTCAGAGAGCTGGTGTTCGGCGACTCCATCGGCCCGAAGCACCCGTAGCAACCGCGGTCGAACGACGGACACAGGGCTCCGCAGCCCGCATGAGTCACGGGACCAAGGCATGGCGTGCCGTGGGCAACCATGACGCACACGTTGCCGCGCAGCTTGCATTCCTGGCACACGCTCGAGGCGGGGATGGCCGGCTTGCGGTTGCCGAGCGCGGCGCGGACCACCTCCAGCAGCTGATACTTGTTGACCGGACAGCCCTGCAGCTCGAAGTCAACAGGCACATGAGCGCTGATCGGCGTGGAATATTCAAGCGTATGCACATACTCAGGTGAGGGGTAGACCGCAGTGACCAAGTCCTCGACGTCGGTGAAGTTGCGCAGGCCCTGAATCCCGCCTGCGTTGGCACACGCACCGATCGTCACCAGCTGCCGCGAAACTCGCCGTACCCGGTGGATACGCTCGGCGTCCTGCTCGGTCGTGATCGACCCTTCCACCAACGACAGGTCATACGGTCCCTCGACCTCCGCCCGCGACGCCTCGAGGAAATAGGCGATCTCGACTTGGCCGACGAGCTCCAGCAACTCATCTTCGCAGCTGAGCAAACTCAGCTGACACCCGTCGCAGGAGGAGAACTTCCACACCGCCAGCTTCGGCTTGACCGCAAGCTCGGTCATAGCTCGGGCACCTTCAGCCACGGCTCTATCACGTCGTAGCTCAGCACCGGCCCCTCCCGGCAGATAAACCTCGGACCGAACTGGCAGTGGCCACATTGTGCGATCGCACAGTGCATGTTGCGCTCCATCGAGATGTAGAGACGCTCAGGGGGAAGGTGGCGTGCCTTCAGACTCTGGGAAACGAAGCGCAGCATGACCTCAGGGCCACACGCCATCGCAATCGTATTCTCGGGGTCGAATGCCGCCAGTTCGACGAGCTTCGTGACCACGCCGACCTTCCCGTGCCAATCCAAGGCCGCGATGTCGACGATCGTGTCGATATCCAGGTCGTGGAGCCGACGCCATCCCTCGAACTCGTCCACGTAAAGCAGTTCGCCCGCCGACCGACCGCCATAGCAGATGATCACGCGCTCATACTCGTGCCGGTGGGAGAGGAGATGATGGATCGCCGGGCGAAGCGGCGCAAGCCCCAGACCGCCGGCCACGATCAGCACGTCGCCGGCGATCGCCTCCGCCAGCGGCCACGTGCTGCCGAACGGCCCTCGCAGTCCGACCACATTGCCCGGCTCGACCGCGCATAGCGCGCCGCTCACCCCTCCCACCGCGCGTATCGTGCAGCGCAGGGGGTCGAGAGGCGTGGCCGTGCCGCTGACCGAGATCGGGATCTCGCCGACGCCGAAGGCGTACAGCATGCCGAACTGACCGGGGGCGAACAGTGGCAGCTCGTGCCCAGGCAGCGGCTCGAGCGCGACCGTCCAGGTGTCGTGAGTCTCGCGACGCCGGCTGACCAACCGGTGGGGGTGCGGCGTCATCGCGCCCACAGCGGGCGTCAACGGCTCAGCTGACGGTGACGCTGCCATACACGTCGAGTAGCTGAAGCCGGGTTGCGTGCAGACGCTCGACGATCACCGACGTGAAGCTGCGCATAAGCTCATACCCCAGCTGGGCGTCCTCCGCGGAGCGACCGCGCAGCACCGCGCCGTCGAATTTGATCGCCCGGGTCGTCCCCCGCGAGCGGGCATCGAAATGCGTGAGATACGGCTCGAACAGCCACGACCAGCCCACAGGGTCGCCCTCGTGCAACGTTTCGATCGTGACTGTCCCAGTCGGTGCCTGGATCTCCAGGGCGACAAAGCCGTCGCGGATCAGGAAGAAAGCGTCCGCCGGGTCGCCCTCGATCATCAGCGCGCGACCGTCGGCAAACGCGACCTCCTCGCCCAGTTCGGCAATTGCCTTGATCTGTTCCGGACCCAGATTCCGGAACATGCGAGTTCCTGCGAGTTCCTCCTCGATGCTTCCCATGGTGGCTCCCCTATGAGGCCTCTTCGTGCGGCTCCGGGTTCGCCAGGATCGCGGAGACCTCCTCCGTGATATCGATGCCGACCGGACACCAGGTGATGCACCGCCCGCAGCCGACGCATCCGGACGTGCCGAACTGATCAATCCAGGTCGCCAGCTTGTGCGTCATCCACTGGCGATAGCGCGAGCGCGGCGACTGGCGCGCCTGCCCTCCGGTGACATGGGTAAACGAAAGCGAGAAACACGACTCCCACCGGCGCGAGCGCTCGGCCTCCTCGCCGGCCAGGTCGGCGGTGTCCTCGACCGATGTGCAGAAGCATGTCGGGCACACCATCGTGCAGTTGCCGCATGTCAGGCATCGCTCGGCGACGTCGTCCCACCGCGAGTGCTCGTAGTTGGAGTACAGAAGCGCCCGCAGGTCGACCTCCGGCATCTGGCGCCCCATCTTCGCCACCGCGCCCGCGGTCACCTCCGCCGCGTCACGCTCGTCGACATCTTCGGCGAGGCGGTACGGCACCGCGGCGAGCACGAGCGCGCCTCGCTCGGTTCCGACCTCCACGACGAATCGGTGATTCCCGCCCTCGAGCACCTCGGTCAGCGCGACGTCGTACCCCGCGCTCGCCTTCGGGCCGGTTCCCATCGAACTGCAGAAGCACGTGCCGCTCGGTTCTCCGCAGTTCACGGCGATCAGCAGCACGTCCTCGCGCCGCGCGGCGTAGCTCTGGTCCAGATTGGCGCCCGGCAGAAACACCCGATCCTGAATTGCTATGGCATGAAGCTCGCACGAGCGCACGCCGAAGAAGGCATAGCGAGGCGCCTCGGCCGAGTCCTCGATGAACTCGAGGCCCTCGCCGTTCTCCCCGCGTCGCGCTCGCCACAGCCGCAGACGCGGAGGGAACAGGAACTGCTTCCACGAGTGCGGACCGACGGCGTAGCCGAACACTGCCTCATCTTCGCGGCGCCGCAGGCGATATCTACCGCCGTCCTGTTCGTCGCCCCAGCCGATTGGGAGATCCGCAGCTGAGCGAACGTCGCGATAGACGATGGCGCCGTCGTGCACGGTCGGACCCACGACCTGGTATCCCTGACCGGAGATCCCCGCAAGCAGGTCATCAATGGCGGAGCGGTCGATGACTACGGTCGCGCCGATGGGTGGTGTTCCTCGGGCAGCGCCGGGCATACCGCGGCATCCTAAACAGAACCCAACCGCATTTGGCTTTTCTAACCTTGGAATCCGTATTTCTCTTTTCCGGTGAGTTGTCGAGGCGTGGGTGCGGATGTGCCAGGCGCTTCTGCTCGTCCCGGTCTTACGTCGACGCTCTGCGACATCGCCGTGCCTGATAGTCCGGTGCTTGTAATCGGGATTGGAAACCGGCTGTGCGGCGACGACAGCGCGAGCGCCGAGGTCGTGCGACGACTGCACGACCGCGGAGCGCAGAGGGGGATCGAAGTGAGTGAACAGCTGCGCGAGCCGAACGACCTGCTCGAGGCCTGGCAAGGCCGAGATGCGGTCGTGCTCGTCGACACAATGCGCTCTGGGGACCCGCCGGGGGCGATCCGTCGATTCGACGCGAGCAGCGAACCGCTGCCTGCTCGATTACGTGGCTCAGTGTCCAACCACGCGTTTGGGCTCCATGAGGCGATCGAGCTTGCGCGTGCCCTACACCGGCTGCCACAACGGGTGATCGTCTTTGCCGTCGAAGGACAGCAGTTTGAAGCCGGCGCCACGCTCTCCGGCGAGGTCGAAGCGGCCGTTGCACCGCTCGCATGCGCCGTTCTCCGTGCGGCCAGGGATCTGGCGAAGAACTGAAAGGTCGAGCGCCAGGTCGCGGTCCCAGACTCTGCGCGCAGCCTCGACGACGACGAGTAGCAGTCGCCCAGTCCCACGATGCTCAACGTCTGCCTATGCACCGGCGCGATGCGGGTCACGACCGTGCAGCCGAGGCGGTATGCTCGCTCAGCGAGTAAATGTCGGAAGTCAGAACTCCTCAGGCCAGACACTGGCGGTCCGCCGCTGCGGCACTCGAATTGGTGCGCCGGCGGCCTGCGCCCACGCGGCGCGAGCTGGCCTTGGAGCTGGGTTTGGCCAGCGGCCCTGCGTCCGATTTGGTCGGAAGGTTGCGCGCGGCCCGGCTGGTCACTGAACGGCCGGCCGCGGTGCGGGGGCCCGGGCGCCCGACCACCCGGCTTTATGCCCATCCCGATGGGCCAGTCGTCCTGGCTGTCGATCTTCGACACGGCGACTGGCGGCTGGCGGCGTGCGGGATCGACGGCGAGCCCGAGATGGTCGCCTCAGGCGTTCATCACGGGGGCAATGCGGGTGCGGTGCTGGGCCGGTTGCGTCGGGCCATCACGCGGGCAGCGGACCAGCTTGGGGGTCGGGCGCTGGCCGTGGGCGTGGCGGTGCCGGGGCTGACGGCGGGCACCCGCGTGCTGGACGCTTCGATGCTGGACTGGCGCGAGGTGGAGCTCGACGTGATTGGCGCCGGCCTGCCGCTGATCGCCGGCAACGATGCGACGATGGCGGCAGTCGCCGAGGCTCGGGTGCATCCGCTGGCGGGTGTTCTGCTGCATCTCGTGCTCGAGGTAGGGGTCGGCGGCGCGCTCCTGCTCGACGGTCGTCCGGCCCAAGGCGCCCGAGGTCTGGCGGGCGAGTTCGGTCATCTTCCGTTCGGTGATCGCGACCAGGTGTGCGGTTGCGGAGCTCGCGGTTGCTGGGGTCTTGCGTTTGACCAGCGGCGCCTCGCCTCGCGGCTTGGCCAACCCGAGCCAGCAGACCCGCGCGGGTGGCTGGCCCGGATCCTCGAAACCTCGCAGCCGGCGGCTAAAGAGCGGCGCTTGCGGGAGCAGCTCGCCGCCGATTTCGGTCGCGGTACTGCCGGGCTGATCAACGCACTCGACCCGCAAATGGTGACCCTGGGCGGGCTCGCCGGGCCGCTTCGTGACGCTGCGCCCGACGCGTTCCAGCACGCATTCGAAGCGGGGCTCATGAGCGCGCATCGCCGCCCAACCCCAGCGATCGTCACCGGGCAGGCGGGCGAGGATGCCGTGCTCGTGGGCACCGCCTTGGCCACGTTCGATCAGATCCTGGACGCCCCGCAACTGGCGCTCTGGGCCCGTAGGGCAGCATGACCTACCGCCGCAACGCGTTCACTTGGACAGCGTTCGGAGCCCTCTTTGCCTACGGGTATCTCAACGCGATACTGGGGCCCGCCCTGCCGTACCTGCGCTCGGTCGAAGGCATCTCCTACCTGGTCGGTGCACTGCACCAGTGGGCCTGGCTGGCGCCGGGCTCGCGGCGCTCGCCGTGGGGTACGGCAACGCCGCGCCGATCACGATCGCCGGCGCCCTGCTCATGGGCATGTTCGGGACACTGGCGCTGATCCGAGTGTGGGCCGCGCTGGCCGACGCCGACCGGCGCCGGCGTGCGGTCGCGCTGTCTGAGGGTGAGGTGGCGGTGAGCCTAGCCGGCATCGCTACACCGCTGCTGATCGGCGCGCTGGCGGGCAGCGCGGCCACTTGGCGGCTGGCATTGGCGATCGGCACTGCGACGATCGCGCTCGCGGTAATCGGCGTGCTGCGCGCCGACTTCCCCTCCCCGCATCCCGCCACGCGCGAACAGACTCGGGACTTGCGGCTCCAGCCGACCCTCGTGATCGTGTTCGCGATCGTCGCATTGGAGTTCGCTCTCAGCTTCTGGCTCGCGAGCTACCTCAACGACGACGTCGGGCTTGCCCGCCAGACCGCGGTCGTACTCGTCAGCGTGCTCTACGCCGCCAACCTGACGGGCCGACTGCTTGCGAGCCGCCTCGCGCGCACCCACCCTCCGGAGCACCTGCTGTTCGCGGCCATCGGGTGCGTCCTCGCGGGGCTGCCATGCCTGCTCGCCGCGACGAGCGCCACCGCGGCCGTACTCGGCATCGCCCTCACCGGCGCCGGTATCGGTGCCCTGTTCCCGCTGACTTCCTCGCTGCATCTTCAAACGAGCGGACACACTGCCGACAGCGCGCTTGGCGAGGTCCTCACCGTCGCGGCGCTTGGACAGATCGCCGGGCCGCTCCTCGCCGGCGCAATCGCCCAAGCCAGTAGCCTGCGCGTCGGCCTACTCGTGCTCCCAGCACTGACGCTACTCGCCGCAGCCGGACTCACTGGCCACCAGCGTCACACCAGCAACCGCCAGGGCCACACAACGCCCGCACGAATTCGAGGCTAATAGCCGCGCTGGAGCGGGGGCGCGCGACTGCGGGTCTGGACGAGCTCCAGCAGCTCTGGCGGGCACAGAAGGGAGTGGCGGGATCTCAGCCAGCAACCCCGGCCGGCGCAAGCCGAACGGGGCGAGCGCCGCCGCTGAGATCCGCCTTATAGTCCTCCCGTCCGTGCCGCGGGGCCGCGCGCGTCCCGACCACTCCAAGAAGGGGAACTGGAATGCTGGCCAACATCCTCGGCGGCGCGCGTCGTCGCCTCACGTACGCGAATGTCATGTCAACCCTCGCCGTGTTCCTCGTCATTGCCGGCGGGACTGCGCTGGCGACGACGAGCGGTTCCTCCGTGCTCCTCGCGACCGCCTCGAAATCCGTGTCTGTGCCCGCTGGAGGCGAAGCGACCGTCAACGTCTCCTGCCCGCCCAACGCCAAGATTCTCGCCGGCGGCGCCCACTTTGACAATTATTCGGGCACCATCTCGGCGAGCACGATGAACTTCAACCGGGACCCGATCACCTGGAAGGCGTCGGGAGCGAACCACGGTAGTTCCGCTCAGTACCTACACGTGCTGGCCATCTGCCAGTCCGTCGGCTGACCTTACCCGCGAAGGTGGCTGGGTGCCGGGTCAGCCTGCGCACACACCGGGCCGACTATGGGTACGCGCGTACAGCGCGAGCGCGAACCGGTCGACCTTGAACGTGCCCTGCTCTGCGATGTCACTGACCGGTCACCGGCGCAGCCCAGGCCCTGGGTTTGGTCACCGCTGGCGCGGCCGTGATCTTGTTTCCCGGGGTCGGTCCGCGAGCAACCGCGCTTGAGTGGGGAGCCGTCAGCGGGCTGGGTAGCGCACTGGGCACGCTGTCGCTCTATCACGGCCTGTCGATCGCTCGCATGAGCGTCGTCGCCACCCTCTCCGCAGTACTCACCGCTGTCATCCCGGCGAGCGTCGGTTTAGCTCTGGGCAATCATCTGACCATCGGTGACGGGACCGGCATCATCCTCGCCAACCCGGCGATCGGACTCGTGTCCTGGCAGCCGCAACCCCAGCGGCGGGACTCCGCTCGCGCGGGCCTGCTCTAGGGGGCGCTGGCGGGGCTGGGATTCTCGCTGCTGTTCATCGCGTTGGACCAAGCGGGCACCCACGCCGGCGCGTGGCCGCTCGTACCCGGCCAACTCGTGTCGCTGGTGCTGGTCGCGCCCGTCGCCTACCGCGGCGTGATCGACGCGGTACGTCCATCGCTGGCGACGGTTGAACTAACGCTCGGCGCGGGGCTGCTCAGCGGCGTCGCCAACTTGCTGTTCCTGGCAGCCACCGGCAACGGACAGCTGGCCATCATCTCGGTCCTCACCGCCCTGTACCCCGCAGTGACAGTCCTCCTCGCCCGAATCGTCCTCGCCGAACGCTGGACCCGCCTGCAGGCCGCCGGCTTACTCGCCGCAGGAGCCGCGATCGTCGTGGTGACGGTGGGCTGAGTCCTATCGCGGTGGGTGGCGCGCCCAGCTGATCGAGGCAAGGCCGAGCTTGCCGCTGAGCGCGGAGGGTTCGAGAGCGCTGAGCACGAGGGTCTGGTCGTCGGGGAAGCTGACCCGCCTCGCGAGTTGTGACCCGGTCAGGGCTGGGATGACCGAGACGTCGAGGTGGTGGTGCACGATCCCAGCATCTTCGTCGACCTCGAAGGGTCCTGAGTAGGCGATGTAGTAGCCAGTCGGAGTGGTGGCTTGGCTGTCGGTGGCGGGCTGGGTGATCTGGGCGGACATGTA
>Ga0182024_10018454_pt1 | contig 12984 bp, 9 predicted proteins | sample P32metaG_FD_120480 | JGI IMG/M metagenome (GOLD analysis project Ga0182024, IMG submission 120480) | Permafrost microbial communities from Stordalen Mire, Sweden - P3-2 metaG (Illumina Assembly) | ecosystem: Environmental > Terrestrial > Soil > Wetlands > Permafrost | place: Sweden: Stordalen...
ATGGCCATTTCCGGCAGTGTCGCGGCGGCGCGAGGGACTGCCGTGAGGAATTCATTCGACAACTATGGCGCGTTCGGCCACGATTGGTATGGTTTTCATCCCGGCGCGTGGGCAGCGGCCGGTTGGGGCGCGAGCACGGCATGGCATGCCGCCGCCTGGACGTCCATCGGCGCGTGGTGCGGCTGGGGCAACGTGGCGCCTATCGCATACGATTACGGCAACAATGTTACCTACGTAGATAATCAGGTCTACTACGGCGATCAGGTGGCGGCCACGGCGGACCAGTATTACCAACAGGCCGCCACGATCGCGCAAAGCGTCCCAGCCCCGGCCCCAGACGCAGCGAATAACGACTGGCTGCCCTTGGGCGTGTTCTCGCTCGTGCAAGGCGACCAGTCGGACACCAACACTCTATTTCAGTTGGCGGTCGACAAGTCGGGCGCCATTGCGGGGAATTACACCAATATACTGACGGGAACGACGGCCCCGGTCCACGGAGCCGTGGACCAGAAGACGCAGCGCGCCGCATGGACCGTGGGAGCAAATACGACGACGGTGTATGATGTGGGAATGAGCAGCTTGACCCAAGACGAAGCTCCACTATTGATCCATATCGGCAGCGATAAAACTCAGCAATGGTTGCTCGTCCGTCTCCAGCAACCGGAGCAGCCGAACGCAGGCCAATAGAGGTGCCGAACGCGATTCGGAAGAAGTCGCTACGCGACGCTCAAACGATAGCGGGCGTCATTTCGTGACAAGCTCGTCTTGCAAAAGCGCCCTATAGCGTTCGCGTTGCCATTCGACTGCCGCGGAACGAATTGAAAGGAAGGCAACCCATGAAACGAAGCATCGCCTCCGCCCTCGCGGTTCTGACTCTGCTCGCGCTCGGCGCGCTCGGGGCCTCTGCGCAAGACGTCCTGCCCCGTCCGGAGCAACCCTTTCAGGGCCATATCGGTCGAACGGTCCAAGATTCGGTGCGAGATTTTCCCCAAGAAGTGAAGGCGCCCGCCGGCGCGCCCAATATCCTCGTCATCCTGACCGACGACGTCGGCTTCGGCGCGACCTCAACCTTCGGCGGACCCATACCCACGACCACGTTCGACCGGCTTGCAAAGACGGGCCTGCGGTATACGCAATTCCATACGTGTGCGCTCTGCTCGCCGACGCGCGCGGCATTGCTCTGCGGGCGTAATCACCACACCTGCGCGACCGGCGTTATCATGGAACTTGCGTCGGGCTTTCCGGGCTACAATTCGATTCTGCCAAAAAGTTGCGGTACGTTCGCCGAGGTGCTGAAGCAAAACGGCTACAACACCGCATGGTACGGCAAGAACCACAATGTCCCCGACTGGCATAGCAGCCAGGCCGGCCCGTTCGACCTCTGGCCCACCGGCCTGGGCTTCGAGTATTTCTACGGCTTCCTCGGAGGCGACACGAGCCAATGGGCGCCGGCGATCTTCGAAAACACAACGCCCATCGAGCCGCCCCACGACAATCCGAATTATTTCTTCGAACGTGACATGGCCGACCACTGTATCGACCGCATCCGTCTGTTGCATGCGGTGGCCCCGAACAAGCCCTGGCTGGCTTACTATGCTCCTGGCACGGCCCACGCACCCCATCACGCTCCCAAGGATTGGATCGCGCGGTTCAAAGGAAAGTTCGACATGGGCTGGGACAAGATGCGCGAGATCATCTTCGAGAAGCAGAAGGCGCTGGGCATCATTCCCCAGGACACGAAGTTGACGACGCGTTCGCCCGGCATCCCCGCTTGGGACTCGTTCGACGCCGACCACCAACGTCTATTTGCGCACATGATGGAAGTTTACGCCGCCGCGCTTGCCTATGCGGACGATCAGATGGGCCGGATTCTCGACGCGGTCCAGGAGACCGGACAACTCGACAACACGCTGGTCATCTACATCCAAGGCGACAACGGCGCCAGCGCCGAAGGAACGCCTCAAGGCTTGCTCAACGAGATGGCCGTCTTCAACAGCGTGCCCGAGGACTTCCAGCAATTACTGGCACATATCAACGACCTCGGCGGGCCGATGACCTTCAATCATTATCCGATTGGTTGGGCCCACGCGATGGATACTCCCTTCCAATGGACGAAGCAGATCGCGTCGCACTTTGGCGGCACGCGAAATGGTCTTGTCATTTCCTGGCCCGCGCGCATCAAGGACGGCGGCGGCATCCGCACGCAATTCCACCACGTCATCGACATCGCTCCGACCATTCTCGAGGCCGTCGGCTTGCAGGCGCCGGCGGTGCTCAACGGTGTTCCGCAGAAGCCGGTGGAGGGAGTGAGCATGGTTTACACATTCGGCGATCCGCAAACACCGTCGAAGCGCCGCACGCAGTATTTCGAGATGTTCGGCAATCGCGCGATTTACAACGACGGCTGGATCGCCTCCACCACGCCCCCCATCCCTCCCTGGGTCTTTGGCGCGACCGTCCCGATCGACAGTTACCATTGGGAACTCTACGACGTGACCAAGGATTTCAGCCAGGCGGACGATCTCGCGTCCAAGGAGCCGAAAAAACTTCGTGAACTGCAAGACCTGTTCTGGGCCGAGGCCGCGAAGTACAACGTGCTGCCGCGCGATAATAGCAAGGTCGAGCGAATGGATGTCAGCCTTCGTCCAAGCCTGACGCGCGGCCGGCACGAGTTTACCTACTATCCCGGCATGATCCGAATTCCCGAAGGAAGCGCGCCCGACTTCAAGAATAAATCGTTTCGCATCATCGCCGACCTGGAGATTCCGGCCGGCGGCGCGGACGGCGTGTTGATGACGCAAGGGGGGCGATTCAACGGCCTGGGGCTTTACTTGCTCCATGGCCGTCCGGTGTTCCACTACAACCTTTGCGGAGTCCAGCGCACCACGATCGACGGCCACGAGCCGCTCGCCGCCGGAAAACATACGGTGACGCTCGACTTCCACTACGACGGCCCTGGTATCGGCAAAAGCGGCGACGCGGCGCTCTTGGTCGACGGCAAGGAAGTGGCGGCAGGCCGAATCGCTCGAACAATTCCTTTCCGCGTCTCCGCCGATGAAACGCTCGACATCGGCGAGGACACTGGCACCCCCGTGAGCGAAGACTACCATGTGCCGTTCAAGTTTACCGGCAAACTGCACAAGCTCGTCGTCCACCTTGGCGACGCCAAGCTAAGCGACGCCGATCGAAAAGCCCTCGACGACGCGGAAGTCGAAATGTGGCTCAGCGAGTAACACCCAGGCCGGAATGCTCGTGGACCCTTAGCGACCCGGCCAGCCGAATGCGGATAGGTCACCATGAATCGGCGCGCTAAAACCGAATCGATGCCACGGAACCGGCTGCCGACACCCCTGTTGTGGATCACTGCGCTCATGTTGGGCGGCCTGTTTGGAACGGGCGTCTTTGCTATCCAGCATTGGCTCGCATCGCACGACACTACTGCTTTGGGACAACCAACCGGACCGGCTCCCGAGGGCATGGCCTGGATTCCCGGCGGTGAGTTTTCGATGGGCTGCGCCGATCCCCGGCTTTGCGTCGATGGCGGGCACGAGCCGATGAACGACGCGCGGCCGATCCATCGAGTCCAGGTCGATGCGTTTTGGATCGACAAGACCGACGTGAGGAACGAGCAGTTCGCCAGGTTCGCCAAGGCGACCGGCTATGTCACCGTTGCCGAGCAAACGCCGAAGGCCGAGGATTTCCCCGGCGCCAAACCTGAGAATCTCGTCGCCGGCTCGACCGTATTCACGCCGACCGATCGGCCCGTGCCACTCAACAACCTATTGCAATGGTGGCGCTATGTTCCGGGCGCCAACTGGCGACACCCCGAAGGGCCGCAAAGCAATATCGAGGGCCGGGAGAAGTATCCGGTCGTGCAAGTCGCCTACGCCGATGCGGCGGCCTATGCCAAATGGGCCGGCAAACGCTTGCCGACCGAAGCCGAATGGGAATTCGCGGCTCGCGGCGGTTTGGCGGGAAAAGTGTACGCTTGGGGAGATGACTTCCGTCCCGGCGGCAAGTTCATGGCCAATACTTTTCAAGGACGATTCCCCGTGAAAGATAGCGGCGACGATGGCTTCGCCGGCATTGCGCCCGTGGCACAATTTCCGCCGAACGGCTACGGCCTTTACGACATGTCGGGAAATGTCTGGCAATGGTGCAGCGATTGGTATCGACCCGATTATTATGAGTCTCTTGCGGCAGCCGGCGGCGTTGCCCGCAATCCGCTAGGCCCTGCCACTTCATTCAATCCAGCCGAGCCGGATCAGAAGGAACGAGTACATCGCGGGGGCTCGTTCCTCTGCACCGACCAATACTGCACTCGCTACATGGTCGGCACGCGCGGCAAGGGGGACGAGAACACGGCCAGCAATCATCTTGGATTCCGCTGCGTGAAATCGGCCTCTACAAGCGATAAAGATCGATAACAACGGTCGAGCAGCATGAGTCGGAAATAATGGGTATGCGCAGATGAGCCACGAGCATCAACACTTGCCAGAACATCGCAACTCGAAGCGCAAACCGTTCCACCACGACTGGCGATTCCGACTCGCGGTCGTCGTCATGCTGGTGGCGATTGGCGTGTATATCTTGACGGAAAACCTGAGGGTTGGCCCGAGACCGAATGCCGATGGCCCCGCGCCTGCGACCGCGCCGGTTCGGAAGTAGCCTTTCCGCCGCTTTACGATCAAATCTCGTCATCGCCCCGCCGCCGACCGCTCGAAGCGACTGCAGCTATTGCTGTTAATTTGTACCGTCCATAGGGATCGGACGGACTCGTCTGGCGCTTATCCGCTCCAAACTTGCGGTTCGGCTGCGCCGTCGCCGAGGCCATCTCCGATAGAAGCCGTAGCGCTCTTATCCCCGCCAATTTGGACGGCGGGCTCGCTCGAATACGGAGTCGGCGGACATGGATGTCAGACTGAAGGTTCTTTGCGTTGCATGCGCCTTCGTGGTCGCTACAAATGTTTCCACCGCGCATGGCCAAGGATACGGCACGGATCTGCAAAATATCATGACTCCCGCGGCGGGCGGCATGGCGGGCGTTAGCATCGCGCAACCGCAAGACGTTCCGGCCGCGATTGGCGGCAACCCGGCGACTCTGACGCAATTCAAGGGGACTCAGTTCACGCTCGGCGGCGGTTGGATCGAAGGCTATCCGACGATCTCCAACGACGGCTCGCTCAACGGCGGAACGCCGTTCCACGTCACCTCGCGCACCGAAGGCTTCGTCGCTCCCGAAATGGGCGTCACGCAGAATCTAAACTGCCTCGGCATGCCGGCGACGTTCGGCATGGGCCTGTCGAGCCTCAGCGGCATGGGGGCGGAGTATCGTGGCCGAGCGCCGGGCACGATTCTGAATAACTTCAGCAGTGAATATCTCGTGCTGGGCGTCACGGCGGGCGTCGGCGTGGAACTGACCGATCGGCTCTCCGTCGGGGCCTCGACCATGCTCGGCACGGCATTCGAGCAACTCGGTTTCGTCGGCCCGATCGTCGGCTCCGCGATGGTGAACGCCTACGGCCTCCGCGGCACCGTCGGCGCCACTTACGCACTGAACAACTGCAACACGTTGGGCGCGTTCTGGCAATCCCAGATGGATTTTCAGTTTCCCGACGCGATTCGCGTCAATGGAACTTATAACGACCTGGACGTCGACCAACCGAACACTTTTGGGCTCGGTCTGGCCAACCACGCCTTCATGGACGGCAACCTGCTGATCTCGACCGATGTCTACTACAAGCTCTGGGAAGACGCGGCGCTGTGGCGCGACGTGCTGGTCAACCAATGGGTGTTCGCCGTCGGCACGCAATACACCTGCGGCAGCTACAAATACCGGCTCGGCTACTCCTACAACACCGATCCGATCAATCACAACGTCGGCTCCAATCTCGACGGCTTCCCGGTCGGCCAACAGAACGTGCTATTATTCCAAGCGGGAAGCACACCGCTTGTCTACCAAAACCGGCTCACCTTCGGCATCGGCAAGGAGGGCGTGCTGATCCCGAATCTCGACGCGGACCTGTTCGCCGGAGTGCTGTTCAAGGGCACGGAAAGTTTTGGGCCCGACACCACGGCGTCGTTGGCCCTTTACTACGTCGGCATGGGCCTCACCTGGAAATTCGGCGACTGCTCCCCGCGGCCCTGCGACTACTGCCCCGGCTGCCCCCGCTGCGAGTAGCCGCAGGCTTCTCGCACTGCGGATATGGCCCAAATTAAGCCGAAGCCAGAGCACGCGGCAGTCGGCGTGTCTCGCAACGACTGCGGCGACGCGCCGCGGGCCACGCCCAACGCTATTCAACGCGCGCCACCCCCAGTAGAATCGGGGGGCTAGGATTGGCCGCGATCTGCCGCCAGCCGGTGTAGTCGTAGCCGAGCCACGCAAAGCAGTGCGCGGCCGCGCGACGGCCGCAATGAAACTCTAGGAGGCATGTTTTATGTACCATCCTGGCGGAACGATTAAGGAAACGCTTGAAGCGATTGAGCAGAGGAAATACGTTCTTCCGGCGATTCAGCGCGATTTCGTCTGGCGGCCTGAGCAGATTGCCCGTCTGTTTGACAGCCTGATGCAAGGCTATCCCTTCGGCACGTTCCTGTACTGGAGGGTCGATAGTTGCAACAGCGAGAAGTACAAGTTCTATGCGTTCGTTCGCAACTACGATGAAAGAAACGATCCGAGCAGCCTACAGCTTGCGGTCTTCCACGACAGGGAAGTCACCGCTGTCTTGGACGGCCAGCAGCGCCTCACTGCGCTGAACATCGGCCTGTGTGGATCAATGGCGTTGCGTCTCCCACGCAAGCGGAAGAATAATCCCGACGCCTACCCGGTACGGCACCTTTACCTTGATCTATTGGCGGATCACGGTGACACCGATGAAGGCGCGAAGTACCAGTTCGAGTTCCTGACCGAAGAACGAGCCGGTTCAGATAATCCTGACAAGTGCTGGTTCAAGGTCAGCGATATTCTTGGGATGAAGGGCGGCCCGATGATGCAGCGTTGGCTCAACAAACGGCTGACACAAGACAAGTTGGATCAGGCGTTTGACGTGCTCGATACGCTCCACCAAGTCGTCCACAAGGAGCATTTGATCTCATACTACGAGGCGAAGAACGAGAAATTGGACAGGGTTCTGAACATCTTCATTCGCACGAACAGCGGTGGAACGGTTCTCTCTTATTCCGATCTGCTGTTGTCCACCGCCGTGGCACAGTGGAACGGGGACGCAAAGAAAGAAATCCACACGTTGATCGCTGAGTTGAATTCGACGAAGCCTGGATTCAACTTCTCGAAAGACCTCGTGCTGAAGGCGGGACTCATGCTGGCCGACATCGGCGTGGGTTTCAGGGTTGATAACTTCAATCCAAAGAACATGGAAATTCTCGAACAGCGATGGCCTGATGTGAAGCGCTCCTTAAAATTAGCAGTGCAACTGCTTGCCAGCTTCGGCTTCAATGAAAAGACGCTTCGTGCCGACAGTGCGATCCTGCCCATCGCCTACTATATCTGCCATCGGAAACTTGATGACAAGTACATTTCCAATAGCAGCTATGAGTCGGATCGTGAAGCGATTCGCACTTGGCTGATCCGCAGCCTTCTCAAGGCATCCGGTATTTGGGGAAGCGGCCTTGATACCTTGCTGACGGCAATTCGAGATGTCATCACCACGCACGGTGGGGAGGGATTTCCGACAGCGGAGTTGCAAGAGGTCATGGCAACGCGTGGCAAGTCGCTCCAGTTCGTGGAAGAAGAGATTGAGGAACTCGTTGAGATGCAGTATGGCGACAAGCGGCTGTTTGCCCTACTAACGCTGCTGTTCCCGTTTGTCGATGTCACCAATCACGATTTCCACATCGACCATGTATTCCCGCAATCTCGCTTCACGACGGACAAGCTGGAAAAGGCCGGCGTTTCCGAGGATGACATCGGCGAATTCAAAGTGATGGTCAATTCTCTGCCCAACCTCCAATTGTTGGAGGGGGTCAAGAACAAGGAGAAGCAGGCGTCGCTGCCCGCCGACTGGCTCAAATACAAGTTCAAGCCAGACGCTCGGTCGAACTATTGCCACATCCATTTGCTCGGAAACGTGCCGGAATCCCTGACCGGTTTTAGAGGCTTCTACGAAGCTCGGCGCGAAGCACTCCGTTCACGTGTCGGGCTCATCGTTGCGTCGGCAGCCGCGCGCCAATTGGCCACGATCGAGTAAAATAGCAGGCATCGGGATGGCATCGCCGGGTTGCAAACCGGCGGGCCAAGCGGCCGGAGCCGGCGCAGGGTTTTGATTGCCTTTCACCCTGACCGGCCCCGGCCGGCCCGGACAACGAAAGGCGAAATCATGGCGGACTTTTCTGCGCACGCGCAAGCTTTGCTTCGCCGGTGCGGCGCCGAGCTTGACAACGCGCTCAAACAACTGGGCGGAACGATCCGCCATGCCTTTTTCGCTGTAGGTGGATCGTCGGTGCCGGTCGTAATGAAGTCGGACATCGACGCAACCGTGGGGTTGTGGCTTGGAGCCGACAAATACGATTCCTTGCTGATGGGGCCGGCCCGATACCCATTGTCAGCCGATGCAAAAGCCGAACTATGGTACGTTTTCATGGCCAACAGAAACGTGAGCGATAAAGAAGCACGGAGGTGGGAATCGACGCTGACCAATCTCAATAATCTGGCCCGCGATGGAGCGTTTCACCAGACTTTTCCCGGCGTGGCGGCATCCGACGGTTGGCTCCCCTGGTTGTATCGGCTTGCAATGCGACACCCGGAATTTGGGATTGGCGATCTACGCGGCGCGTCGCTGCCTGAATCCGGCGGGAAACTGCCCGCGCCACTCCTTTCCGATCCCGATTTTTTTGAACGCTGGCTGACCGGCAAATCGGCGTTGCCCGCCGGGGACCAATTCTTGTTATTTTTCGGTGACATTCGCACGTGTTCATTGCGAGCCTTGTGGCGGGCGGAATCGCCAATCATGTTGCAATTCGACAGCGGGATTAGTGACGGCGTGTCCGGTCCAAAAAGCGGGCAAGCAGTGCAACCGGCCGAATCCGTGGACGATTCCCCGTCGGCGATGCAACCGAAGCGAAACACGGGGGGCGGCGAAGCAAACGAGCGGGACGAGAAGCTAGCGGCATTGCAACCTGCGGAGCGAAAGGCGTACTTCGCCTTCCTGGCCGCCGAAGCGCAAGTGGGAGGGCGGCTAGAAGACCGCGAAGCCTACGACCGACTGCAAGAGCACGGTCTGCCAGACAATGCCGGCGACCTGGGTGCGTTGGCCGATTACTCCCTCCCAGCGTTCGATACATGGTCCCGCCAGTTGCGGGCCGCTCGCAACGCTGTTGGCGAACAGAAATACACCCGTCGTGCGGGCCGGCCGTCGGGCGGCAGTATCATCAAGTCGAATAAGTTGGAACGCCGATCCTAACGGACAAACCCCCAATGTATTTTTTCTATGTTGACGAATCTGGTTCGCTCGACCCTGCTGCAACAGGCCAACGCGCCGATGGTTCGACGTTTACCAAGGACCATCTCTACGTGCTAGCGGCAGTTTCCCTCTTTGAAAGCCAGTGGCATGGGTTTGAGAAGACTTTGAACCGCAAGAAACGAGAGTTGTGGGACATTCACCGGCACACGAATCCTGCGGCGCCGAGACTGGACCTTGCCGATTGCGAGATCAAATCAACTTGGATTCGCATTCCCAAAGAGCGCGTCCAGCGGCCATTTCTGGCCGGTCTGGCGGACAACGAATTGACCAAACTCGTCGAGTTGTACTACCAGCAGTTGGCCCATCACAATATGAACATATTCGCGGTTGTCGTGGACAAGCGCCACCTGCGCGACTATATGGACGCGGCCAAGATGCACCGCAAGGCATGGGAACTACTCTTGGAGCGGATCGAGTCATTTCTGCGCGTCGAGCACCCCAAACACCAAGGCGTGCTCATAACCGATGACATTAGTAAGCAGCGCAATCGAGAGTTGGCGATGAAGCACGCCTATATTCAAGAGCAAGGCACGTCCGCGAGCGTGTGGCTGACCCACATTGCGGAAATGCCTCTCTTCGTTCGTAGCGAATTATCCAACGGTGTCCAACTTGCCGACTTGGTGGCGTACAACATCTACCGATGCTTTCGCGACGAAAACATTGACTACCCTTTTTTCGCCCGAATCGTTCCGCACCTGTGGGAATCACGACGGACGCCGGCGGATTACCTTGACGGCCTATGGGTTTTTCCGGGCGAAAGCCCTCTGCGGGTCTTACGGGGTGAAATCGCCAAAAAAAGGGCCGACCACAGAATGGCCGGCCCTCGGTAGAAATAATGGGGTCCGGCTGGGCGAGCCATATCGAGCCGACAAGCGGCACCGGACAGTCACATTCTACATTGTTCGGCCCGTGATTCAACTCCGTTTGAGGCCAAACCGGAGGAAACCGGATTTTCCCTGAAATCCGGTTTGCAGTCGCCAATTGGCCTAAACCATTGCTGCTGGGCCATATCTGACAATAGTTCTACGTCGGCCCATCCTATCTGGCTCGCTCCGGTTTGTGGTCTGTGTTGGATGTGCTGAGTCGGCCGCCGTGCATTGCGGGCAGCGCGACCGCAAACAATGAGGAACACAGGCCATGAGTGACGAACTCTCTCCAGCCCGTTCGTCGGGCAATGCCGCGGCATTGCTGGACGTTCGCACGGTAGCCGCGATGCTCGGATGCTCGCCCCGGCACGTCTATCGTCTCGCGGACGCCGGCCGAATGCCTGCCCCGTTTCGGCTTGGCGGACTGGTGCGGTGGAACCGCACAGCGACTGAAAGGTGGATCGACAACGGATGCCCGAATCTCTGCCACGGCGGAGTCAAAGGGGTGGGCCGTGCATAACCCCCTCGCCCAAAACTTGGCCAAGCCATTCGAAGCGGCGAGGGCCTTGGGAATCTTACCCAGGCTGCTGTGGCAACGAGCGCACGATGGCGTTATCCCTTGTGTCCGCGTCGGGCGGGCCGAACGACGAGCTCGGCGGGGGAAGTTGCCGCACGTAATTCTGCCCGGCGGCACCATCCGTTTCGAGTGGTCGAGCATCGTGCGCCTGCTGCGCCACGTGTCCCCGGATGTGGCGGAGAGGAATGGCCATGCCGAGTAGCACCCCCACCGCTGCGCCGGCCGTTCCCGAATCGCTGCTGCTGTCAGCCGGCGACTTAGCCCGCCACCTACGCACCACTACCCGCACGATCTGGCGCTGGGATCAATCGGGCCAACTCGGTCCGCGCCCACTCAAGATCGGTAGCACCGTTCGGTGGCGACGGTGCGAGGTAATGGCGTGGTTGTCGACCGGCTGTTTGTGCCGGCGCGATTGGGTGGCCGCCAGTTTGCCGCGCGAATCGAGCTGCCACGATGCCGTCGGTGGGCCGTCGGCCAAGGAGTCGCGTCGCCACACCGTTACCGCAAAGGCAACTCCCGTGATTCAACCTCTTGGGCCGACGCCACTACTCGATTTTCCGCGCGCTTGGGAGCTGTTCCGATTCATTCTGTCCAAGCAAACGCGCGAGCGGATCTTCGACGCGGAGCATGAATATCTGATGGCAGGATACCATCGCGCGCGGCATCCGCGTTACAATACGCCGTGGTGCCGATTGTGGTTAAATTTTGCGTTCGCGTGGCGGACTGTAGCGCTGATTATTCGCTGTTTTCGATCGGCGATCTGGGCGGCCGCGGTCGCAGCGATACTCCGATTCCTCCGCGACAAATGAAACGCGGCCTGGCCGACTCTGCCAGCGGTGAGTTGGGCTGTGGTCCTGGCGTTGGCGAACTGCCAGAAAAGTTGACCGTACATAGGCGGGGCGGTTAGCGTAGTGGGGGCTGTGGCCGTCCGCGTTTCTTCACGACAAGGGGGGTAATTCATGCGCTGCATTCTCGCGCCGACGCTGGCCCTGGCAATCGTCGGCATAGGATACTTGCAGGCCGCGGAGATACCCGAGGATGTTCGGGCTGAGTTTCCGCGAGCCGAAAAGGAGAACCAAGATCGGTTGGTGTTTCTTCAAGGCCGCGCGAAGGAAGTCGATCGGACGCTTCACATTCACGACATTGGCCGAACGCACGATCAGGCGCTTGCGCTCATTGCCGAATCGAAAAAACTTCACGCCGAAATCGACTCCCGCAACGAATCAGTGCCCCCGGCCGGTCTATGGGGAGATAAACCGCCGGAAGTCGGACGAATTGGCACGATCAATCTTGGCAAAGTCAAGATCGAGCGCGTGATCGACAAAGAATCCGCCGAAGCGATCGTATTCACGAATGGCCGGCCGCGCGTTTCGAAACTTGGAGGCGGGGTGGTTGAGCGGGGAACGCGGGACCACGGTGTCGGCGAGCCGTTCGTGGTTGTGGGCGTGGATACCAGCCAGTGGACAACCGGCGCTATCATCGATCCGCCGGCGGGACCATTCCGCGTCGGAAAGATCGATGCACATGGCGCTGCGTTGCTCGAATTATCGGCCTACAACGCCGACGCGTTGCGAAAGTTTTTCGACCAATTGAAGGCCGAAAAAAAGCACACGCAGCGCCCGTAGGAGCGATGGCTGCGCCTTGGCCCGGCTGTTCAAGCAGGCAGATAATGCGGATGGAATGGACCAGAGGCGTTTCGTTCGCTCACTGCCACGCCCTGTCATGCAATTCTGGATCGACGAAGCTATGACCAACGAACCTGCCCGCAGCAGCCCCGCATTGATCCCCGTCGCCCCGTTGGCGGACCTTCAGCAACGGAAGGTTGTGGTGGTTCAAGGCCCCGATCGGCCGATTGCCGTTTTCGCCCACGACGGGAGGGTCTCGGCCGTGGACAATCGTTGTCCGCACTTGGGCTTTCCGCTCCATCGTGGCACGGTTGAAGACGGCATCCTCACTTGCCACTGGCACCACGCCCGCTTCGATCTGGCCAGTGGCTTCACGTTTGACCTGTGGGCCGACGATGTGCCTCGTTACGAGCTCGTCGTCCGGGATGGTCACGTATATA
>Ga0182024_10018455_pt1 | contig 12984 bp, 8 predicted proteins | sample P32metaG_FD_120480 | JGI IMG/M metagenome (GOLD analysis project Ga0182024, IMG submission 120480) | Permafrost microbial communities from Stordalen Mire, Sweden - P3-2 metaG (Illumina Assembly) | ecosystem: Environmental > Terrestrial > Soil > Wetlands > Permafrost | place: Sweden: Stordalen...
CGCTGACCGGGCGGGTCCTGCCGATCGGCGGGGTGAAGCAGAAGCTGCTCGCCGCGCACCGGGCCGGCATCACCACGGTGCTGATCCCGAAGCGCAACGAGCCGGACCTGGAGGACGTGCCGGAGAACGTCCGGGAGCAGCTGACGGTGCACGCCGTCAGCGACGTCCGCGAGGTGCTCGGCCTGGCTCTCGAGCCGGGCAACAGCGCCCTGGCCACCCACCAGGCGGCCGCCGCGGCCTGACCCCGCGGTACCGCCGGAACCGGCCGCCCCCGAGTGGGGGCGGCCGGTTTTTTCACGCCCGGGTGGCCATCCGGGCGCGGTCCGGGGCGGGCAGCACCGCCCGCGGCGGCTGGCTGGTCCTTACGCCGCGTTTGGCGATCCCGTACGCTCGGTGCCCATGCGCGGCATCGAGCTGATCGGGGTTCCCTCGGCGGCCGGGACCCACGGTCCCGGCCAGGAAGACGCGCCCGCCTGGCTGCGGGACGCGGGCCTGCTCACCGGGCTGGCGGCCCGGGGGGTGGCCGTGCGAGACCACGGCGACCTGCCCCGAGTCCGGTTCCGCCCGGACCCGGACCACCCCCGGCAGCAGAACCTGGGCCTGGTCACCGAGGTGGCCCGGAACCTGGCGGCCCGGGTCGCCGAGATCTGCGGCGGCGGTGGCGGAGCCGGCGTCCCGCTCATCCTGGGCGGGGACTGCACGATCACGCTCGGCGTGGTGGCCGGCCTGCTGGAGCGCCATCCCGATGCGGGCCTGATGTACTTCGACGGGGACATCGACGTGTCCACCCCCCAGACCACGACGTCCGGCATCCTCGACACCATGGGCCTGGCCCACCTGCTCGGCTCCGGTACCCCGGAACTGGCCCGGATCGGGCCGCGGTACCCGCTGATGCCCGGCGAGCGGATCGTCGCGTTCGGGTACGACTTCGCCGAGGCGCCCGAGCCGGCCCGGGCCTGGCTTACCGAGCAGAAGGTCACCCAGTACCCGGCCACCGGGATGGACGACCCGCCTGCCCGGGCCGCCGAGGCCATGTCCGGGCTGGCCGGCCGGTCCGGGCCGGTGCTGGTCCACTTCGACGTGGACGTGATCAACTCGACCGAGTTCCCGCTGGCCGACTTCCCGCACTTCAACCAGGGCCTGAGCTACGCGGACGCGGTGGCCTGCCTGCGGGTGTTCTGCCGGCACGAGGCGTTCGGGGGCCTGGTCATCACCGAGGTGAACCCGCACCGGGACCCCGACGGGCGCCTCACGGCCCGGCTGGCCGCCGACGTCGCCGAGATCCTGGGCGGCTGAAGGTCCCCGGCGGCGATGTGATCAGACCCGGACGTCCCCCACCAGGCGGCGCGCGGTTCCCCCGGTCAGCGCCGCCCAGGCCTCCGCCGGCAGGCCAGACCCATCGAGCCCGTCCAGCAGCTGGGTGACGGTCAGCCCGGTGTTGGGCGCGTCCGAGCCGAACAGCAGCTTGCCGGCCAGCGCGGTCAGCCGGGCGGCCGGGGGGCGCACCGGGCGGTGGATCACCGGGGTGAGGTCGGCGTACACGTGCTCGTGGTCGGCCACCAGCCGGAGCGCGGCCTGGGACGCCGTATGACCGCAGTGCGCGATGATCATCCGGGCGCCGGGGTGGCGGCGGGCCACCTGGGCCACGGGCTCCAGTTCGCTTTCGTCCGTGTGCCCGTCCGGCGCGTGCCCGGCGTGCAGCACGACCGGCAGGGCGATCTCGGCCGCGTACCCCCAGACCGGGTCGAGCCGCGGGTCGTCGGGAGCGAAGTCCCCCACCGAGCAGTGCAGCTTCAGCACCCGCAGCCCCAGGTCCTCGACCGCGGTGCGCACCACGTCGGCCGGCTGGTCGTCGCCCGGGTGGACGGTGCAGCCGCCGATCACCCGCACCGGGCCGCCGCGCCGGGCGGCGGCCAGGGCGGCCATGGACGCGTTCAGCTCCGTGGCCGAGCCGGGGCGGCGCGCGTAGGGCAGCGACCACACCTCGCTGATGCCCTCGGCGGCGAGCCGGTCGCAGACTTCCCCGTGGTCCGCCGGGTAGGCGAAGCGGCCGCTGTCGATCCCGTGGCGGTCGAAGAACCCGCGGATCGCGGCCTGCAGCCGGGCCGGCAGCAGGTGGACGTGCGCATCAACCACGTCGCGGTGAACGGCCTGGTGGACATCAAGGGGCACCCGTCTGGTTTACCCGGTCTGGATTTGCCCCGTCTGGCGAACCAGTTGACACCCAGGGCCGAAGCGGGCAACACTCACGGAAACAGCTGATGCAGAAAGTCGTTCTCGGCTGATGAAACTCTCGGCTGATGAACACTGCGCTGATGAACTCTGGGGGAGACCTCGTGGCACACCGGGCTCCGCGTCACCCCGGGCGCGGACCGCAATGTCCGGCAGGCCATGTCGAAGGTCATTGCCCTGCTGTTCACGATGATGCGCGATGCCTTGCGGCCGGGGAGATCGACGCCGGAAGGCTCCAGACGGCGGCATTGCAGTTTGGGAGGACTTTTGCGTTAGGCGCACCGCTCAGCCCCACGACCGGGTGAAAAGACGGGGCTAACGAGAGGCGCTGGACATCGCCGGCGCGGAAGCTAGCTGCCCGCGTCTGCAAGGCTTCCGGTGGCGACTTTACGGAGGAGAATCCATCGTCCGTCGTGCTGTACGGCGGTCATTTCTGGCATCGCCTTTTGTAATACGCGACCGAAAATATCTGCATCATTGGGCCGGCGTGACTCACGGGGACTCTGGTCCTTAGCGGTTCAGCCGTACTCAGGAGTCCAGGCTGGCTGCCTCTGACTTTGCGCCCTGGCCGCTCGGGCCTAGAGCGCGATCTGCTGGTCAGCTCACGCCTGGAGTTCTCTCCCCGGCGGCTGGCCCAATGCGCAGAGGAACTCGACGGGTGCCGGTGCAGGGGCTTCCGCAGCAATCCGCAATGTACTATCCTGTGCCTGTTCACCATGATTCGCCCCCGGACACTGCGCCCGGCTGCGCTGCCTGATTAGCCGGCTCATTGGCCCGGGATGATCAGTTCACGGGAAGTATTGGGGGATCTATAACTCGCGCCGTCCAGCGTGGCGGCCGTCCCTGGAGTGCGGTGCAGCTTGTTGGCGTGCCCGAAAACTGTCCGGCGCGGCAGAATTACGACTTAGCGGCCCTGCACGCAATAGTTTCCGCGTGGGCGGAAAGGGTAGCTCAGGGTGACTCAATTCAAACGCTTGCGGCCCCGGTGGTCCGGGCCGAATTCCCTCTCCTCGGCGCCCGACGGGACTAGCGACCCGGCGGCGCCCTCGGCCCCCGCCGTTCACCTCGACCGCCGCCGGTTCCTGCTCGCCGGAACCGGGGGCGCGGCGGCTGTCCTGTTTGGTGCGCCCCGGCTGACGGGGCTGGGAGGTGCGCCTGCGCTCAAGCGCGCCGCCGCGGCCACCCCGGCGACAATGGGGTCGTGGACCGCGCCCTTCAAGCTGGGGCTGGTCTCCATCCATGCGGTCATGCTGCACACCGGGAAGGTGCTGCTCTTCTCCTGGCCGAACAAGACAGTCGGCAGCGACGCCGTGCTCTGGGACCCGGTTTCCGGCGGAACCACCAATATCGCTCTCACCTACCAGCGCGACATCTTCTGCGCGGGCACCAGCGTGCTGTCGGACGGCCGTGTGTTCATCGCCGGCGGCCACCTGTACGAGGGCGTGTTCGGCAACGGCGTAGCCAACACGACGATCTTCGACCCGGCGTCCAACTCCTGGACCGAGGGCCCGACCATGTCGGAGGCCCGCTGGTATCCGACGACCGCGGAACTCGGTGACGGCACGGTCATGATCTTCGCGGGCACGGAAACCCCGAAGGTCAGCGCGACCACGGTGGACCACTACGACCCGACGTCCAATGCCATCACGACCTTGCCGGCCGCGGCCGACAAGTCGATGATCACCTATCCCCGCATGAAGCTCACCACGACCGGGCGTCTGGCCTGGACCAACGAGGCGACTACCTATTTCCTCAATCCCGCCACGTCGGCCTGGACAAAGGGTCCGAAGCTGAACTCGGCCGGGCGCGGCGTGACCGACACGTCGGTGCTGCTGCCCGGGCTCACCAAGATCATGGAGATCGGCGGGTCGACCGCATCCGGCCCGACGGCGACCTGCGAGATTCTCGACACGTCAGCGGCCACGCTGGCCTGGACGCCCACCGGTTCCATGAACTTCGCCCGGATCTGGGCCAATACCGTGCTGCTCGCCGACGGCACGGTGCTGGTGGTCGGCGGCGGCACGTCAGGATCCTACGGCGACCCCGTATTCACCGCGGAGATCTACAACCCGGCCTCGGGGACCTGGACGGAGATGGCGGCGCAGACCGCACCGCGGATGTACCACTCGACCGCGGTGCTGCTCCCGGACGGGCGCGTGCTGTCGGCCGGGGAGAGCCACGGCTCGCTCGACGAGACCGGCGAGATCTTCTCCCCGCCGTACCTGTTCGCGGGGGCGCGGCCCACGATCACCAGTGCTCCCGCGACCCTGGGCTACGGCCAGCAGTTCTCGGTCTCCACACCCGACGCGGCCAGCATTTCACGGGTGGCGCTGGTCAAGGCGAGCGCCGTGACCCACTCGAATAACTTCGACCAGCGCTACGTGGACTGCACCTTCTCGGCCAGCGGCGGCACGCTCAGCGCGACCTCGCCCCCCGACAGCAACCACGCCCCGCCCGGCTGGTACATGCTCTTCCTCGTGAATTCGTCTGGCGTGCCCTCAGTGTCGAGCTGGGTGCAGGTTAGCTAGCATGCGGCCCGTCGTCGATGAGCGGCTGGGCGCGGCGGGCGGGACCGATCACGCCGACCTGGCCAGCCAGCCTGAGCTGGCTGGCCAGATCGGCAAGGCCGGTAAGGCTGGCCAGCGCGACCGGGGAAAGCCGCGCCATGGGGCGGCCTGGCTGCTCTTGTCGGCCCTGGCCCTCGGGGTGGCCCTGTGCGTGGCCGTCCTGGCCAGCGGAGCGTTCGGCTGGCACCCGGCGGCGTCGCAGGCCGTGCGGCAGGCGGCGTCCACGGGCGGCGCCGGGCTGGTCCGCGTGCTGCCCGGGACCGACCAGGCGCGTGGGGGACCCGGCTTCGCCGAGGTCAACGGCATCGCAGACGGCCTCGGGCGCCTGTGGCTGACCGGCGGCAGCGCCACCCAGAACCACGTCCTGTACGCCGTCGACCCGGCGACCGGCCGCATCGGCGCCCGGATCGACCTGCCCTCCCGCCTGGTCATCAACCCCAACGACGTCGCCACCGGGGCCGGCGCGGTATGGGTGGCGGTCGGAGCCAGCATCTACCGCGTCGGGCCGGCGGCCGCCCAGGCCGGAGGCGCCGTCACCCGTGCCTTCGCAGCGGTGCCGCAGGGCGGCCTCGTTGGCGACGTCGTCACCGGCGCCGGGGCGGTCTGGGCGACCGACACCACGAACGGCAGGGTTTACCGGTTCGCGGCCTCCACCGGGCGACTCGACGCGGTGGTGAAGGTCGGCACCACGGCGGGCGCCATGACAGTGGGGGATGGGGGCATCTGGGTGGCCGACGACGACGCCCACACCGTGTCGCGGATCAGCGTGAGCCACAACCGGGTTGACGCGGTCCGGACGGTGCCTGGTGTCGCGGGCGGCATCGCCGCCACCGCCGGCGGCCTGTGGGTCACCGACGGGGCGGGCGACGACGTGACCTTCCTCCCCGGCGCCTCCGGCCGCGCGGTCACCGTGCCCGTCGGCCAGGAGCCGACGGGGATCGTGGCCAGCGGCAACACGGTCTGGGTGGTCAACACCGCAGGCGGGACGCTGAGCCGCATCGACGCCCCGCGTCACACGGTGGTGGCTACGGTGCCGGTCGGTACCCGGCCGTACGCCGTGGCCGCTGACCGGGACGGTGTGTGGGTCACCGTGCTCGGGCGGCCGGTGATGATGCACACGTCATCCGGGGCGTCCTCGGCCCGGGGGGCGTCCGCGTGGCCCGCCTGGCTGGTGCGCCTGTGCGGCGGACTCTAGCCAGTCACGGGCGTGATGTGGTCCGCTGGCTTGTACGTTCGGAGAGTGGCGAGGGGGAAGAGAACGCATCCGAGGCGGGGCTGGGTCCGCGCGCTGGCGGGCGTGTCGGCCGCTCTGCTGCTGGGCTGCGACGCAGGCGGGGGAACTCCGGCTCACCTTAAGGGGCCGCCGGCGCAGATCCTGGTCCTCAACGGTTCGGTCCTGCGGGCGGTCGTGGCCAGCGATGGGCAGCTCTCGCGCACATTCGCGTCACGCCGGACGTACGTCGCGGGGCCGCCCCGGTCGCGGTCGCCGGTCCCCGGTGTACCGGGCATCGTCGAGCCCACCGCCATCTACAAGAGTTACGCGGCCTTCGCCCAGGACCTGGCCGCCGGCCTGCTGCCCAAGACGGTCCACACCGTGCTGTATGACCCCGAGAAGTGGCCGGGCACGCCCCTGGCCGAGCAGCGTGATCCCCGGGCCTACATGCTCCGGTTCAGCCTGCTGGCCCGGGCGCACGGCCTGGTTCCGATCCTGGCGCCCGCGCGTGACCTGGTGCTGGTCCCCGGGGCGGCCTGCCCGAAGCGGCGGGGAGAGAACCTGACCCGCGCCTACCTCCGGTGCGGCCTGGCCACGGCGGACGCGCACGCCGCCGTGCTGGTGGTGCAGTCGCAACTCGACGAGCTCAGTGTGCCTGTGTTCCGGCATTTCCTGGCCGTGGCCAGCCGCCAGGCCCGGGCGGGCAACCCGCACGTGGCCGTGGTCGCTCAGCTGGCGACCGCCCCGGATGGCCAGGCGGCGACCGCGGAGCAGCTGGTGGCGGCGGCCCGCAGCGTGAGCGGCATGGTCCAGGGCTTCAGCCTCAACGCCCGGCTGGCGGATCTTGAGACGGCCGCCAGCGTGCTGGGCTCGTTCCGGCCATCCTGACGGCAGGTGGCAGGTGGCCGGGGCTATGGAGCAGGAGACGGCGGGGCCGCCCCCCGGGCGGTGGCCGTGCGGGCCGGCCGACTCTGGAGGTCGGCCGGGCTCTCGGGCGGGCGCAGGCACCGGTACTCCATCCACGTCGGCTTCCGGGTGACCCAGTCGTTGAGCCGGCAGTACAGGGCCGACGGTGACATCTTCTGGTCCATGGTGATCCGGTAGGAGTACTCGGGGGAGAATCGCCCAGATATCTGGTAGGGGTGCCCGTGGCCTCCGGAAAGATAATCCCCGCCGAATACCACGGCAAAGTGCCGCTTCAGCCAGGGCAGCATGAACCTCGGGATGCGCTCGTCGTTGGTGGTCTCCTGCCCGTAGTTGGCGTACGGGACCGCGAAGGCAAGCGGGCGGTACCCCGGGATCTCCTGCACGAACTGATGAGCACCCCACGTGATGTCCGACGTGGACGTGTGAACGAAAGTCGTGAAGTCCTCCAGACGGCCGCCGCGTCCGGAGGAGGCGGGAATATAACGGCGGAAGGCGTAGATCCCGCCTTTGGCGTCCGCTGCGTTATAGAAGACGTACTCGTGCCCTTCCCCGCCGTGCTCCTGGATGCTCCAGATCCCGCTTTGCTGCATACTACGCAGCTCCGGCCAGGTGAGGCTGAAACCAGGATTAGTCGTGGGCCAGGACGCAAACGTGAACATGGTGGCATGGAACCCGTAATCGCGCAGGGTGTTATTCGCATACCTGAAGGCATCCCGCCGGCCGTCGTCGAACGTGAGGAGTACGGGCCTGGAGGGAAGGCTGTTGCGGCTTCCGCGGACATAGTCCACGTACTGGGCCAGCGTGATCGCGTGGAATCCGGCGATCTTAAGGGCGCGCATCTGGTCGGCGAAGAGATGAGGGGTGACCGAGTAATTAGCGTTACTGTTATTGATCCCGTGGTAGAGCAGGACCGGCACGACCCCGTGGTAGCGGGGGAAATGCCGCCACTGACGCGCCTGCGCCACGGACAGATGAGCACTCGGGGCGGGCAGCGGTGCCCGGGCCTCCGCTTCCGTGCGTTCCCGGAAGGCCAGAACGCCCACGATCACCGCGATGAGCACGCCCCAGTTCAGCAGCAGGCGTCCCGTGGCCTTGCCCGCGGGTGCGAGCGCACGGAGAGGCAGTCGCACGAGATGGCTGGGGCGCGACTGCCTCCCGGGTGGCCGGATGACCTGGCTGCGCATCAACCACCCTGCGCGGAACGGCCGCGCGCCTCGGAGATCGCGCCTGCCCTCACCGCCGCCATCGCCACGCCGTCAGACGCCCGCTGTCGCGTTGGCCGGCCGCTTCTCCAGGCGACCCTCCCGCCAGGTCGTCCCGGGCAGGATGCAGTCAGTCATCACACGGTCACGGAGCCGTGTGATCTTCCCGAACATGTGCTCGACGAGCGTCTCAGACAGCAGGTGCGGCTCGAGCCCCAGCTCCCGCAGCTTGGTGTGCTGAGCGTTGTAGTAGTGCTCTTCCTTCTCCACCCGGGGATTCTCGACGGGACGGATAGCCACGTCGAGGCCGCACTCCTTGCCGACCCGCTGGACGAGCTCAGCCAGCTCGTTTATGGAGAACTGCTCGGTGAACTGGTTGAACACGCGGAACTCGCCGGGCGCGGCCGGGTTGAGGGTCGACAGCTCCACGCAGCGCAACGTGTCGAGGATGTTGAGGTAGCCGCGGGTCTGGCCGCCCTTACCGTAGGGCGTGAGAGGGTGCCCGACGACGGCCTGCACGCAGAAGCGGTTCAGCGCCGTCCCGTGCACGTCGTCGTAATCGAACCGCGTGGCCAGCCGCGGGTCGAGCCGCGTCTCCTCGGTTTCGATGCCGTACACCACGCCCTGGTTCAGGTCCGTGGCCCGCAGGCCCCAGGCCCTGGTGCAGAACTCGATGTTCGTGGAGTCATGCACCTTTGAGCAGTGGTACAGGGACGCCGGCATCTTCGGGTACAGCATCCGGTCGGAGCGCCCGTTGTGGGTGATCTCGATCCAGCCCTCTTCGATGTCGATGTTCGGGGTCCCGTACTCGCCCATCGTTCCCAGCTTCACCAGGTGAGCGTCCGGCGCGAAGTCATGCATGGCCCAGAGGACGTTGAGGGTGTTGATCACGTTGTTGTACTGGGTGAACACCGCACGGTGCCGGTCCATCATCGAGTAAGGGGCCGAGGGCACTTCACCGTAGTGAATGACCGTCTCCGGGCGGAACTGCCGGAAGGCGTGCTCGACGACCGACCAGTCGCACAGGTCACCCTCGGCGGCCGTAATCGTGCCGCCGGTCACCTCGCGCCAGGCGCTCACCCGCGTCCGCAGGTCGCTCGCGATCGGGACCAGTGATTCGGTCCCCGCCTCGGCGTGCATCTTGCGGCGCACGTAATTATCTATGATGTGCACATCGTGGCCGCGCGCTGAGAAATACATGGCAGTCGGCCAGCCCAGGTACCCGTCTCCGCCCAGGATGAGAATTCGCATTTGTTTCGTCCCCGCTCTCGCTGGTCTATTCGCCCTAGTCCTCTTCGAGGCACACGGCGTGAACACTTCCGAGGTTGTCCAGGCAAGCACCCCCGTTCTCGAGATCGAATCTCCAGCCGTGCCGGGGGCAGGTCAGGTAGCGGTTATCCTCGATCCACCCATATTCCAGGTCCCCGCCCTGGTGAGGGCAGTAGCGATCGACCACGTAGCGGTTCCCGTTGACTTCCTTGAGGATCCGCTCCTGCCGGCTCTCAATATTGAGAATCTTGGCGCAGAATCGGTTGAGGTCCTCGGGATCCAGACGGATGAAGGCACTGACTATCGTCTGGTAGACATCGGGTTCCCGGCTCAGGCGGAGCCGGAATGTGTGAGCGAAGTCTTCCCACGAAATCCGGTCCTCCAGCACCCGCGCGACCTCCCACGACGGCGCGCGGATCTGGTAGAAGTTCGCCTCCTCGACGCCGTGGCAGATGCCGATATCCCGCTCGGGGAAGTTCACGCGCAGAGCCATATCCGGGATGTCGGTGAAACCGAAGTACAGGTTCGTGGCCACCCGGTCGTGCAGTTCAAGCGCGTCAAGTTTCCCGCGCAGATCCTCCTGCAGCCTGCGCAGCAGGCTGACCGGCTCCCATGTCCCGTACTGCTCCTGCCGGGCCTGGAAGAACCCCGCGTACTCGGCCGCATAGTTCTCGATGTAGCTGCGGAAGCCCTGTTCATCAACGCGTTCGCTGCCTGCGGCCCGCACCGAGCGGCCGGACACATCGAGCATGTCTCCCGGCATCAGCACCGGCCAGGCCGTGGCCGACCGGGGAAACCGCCAGTCCAGGTACCGCGTCATCTCCCAGGCCTGCGGGAAGATATTCGTTTCCTGGAAGTTGATGTCCACGAGCATCGGGTCCAGGAAGCACGGCGGCCCGGCGGAGGCCAGATAATAGTCCGGGGCGATCGCCTTCACACTCTGCGCCACCGCGTGGAACTTGGCCATCACCTTCCTCTTCGAGATCGTCGCGTAGCGCTCCGCGGGATACTCGTAGCAGACCGGGTGCCAGTTAGCTCCGGAGAACTGCATGGCCAGGACGTCGACGTGGCCCTCCTCGCGCTTGATGACGGGCAGCGCGTCGCTGATCCTGCAGTCGTTCAGGTTCAGGAAGGTCTGCCCGTCCGCCTTGAGGAGCATGGCGGAGTCGCGGTTCAGCTCGGAGTCGTCCAGGTACAGCTTGAGAGTGCCGCCCGCGATCGCGATCTCCTCTTGATGATCAGCGAGCACCACGTCCTTGCACTGGTAGTCCAGCATGGCCTGGGCCAGGGCGGGCCGGTGGAAGTGGGGGATGACCACGGTGAAGTCCCGGCACTGGATGCTGTCCAGGAACGACTTGTCAAAATGATCTTTGTGCTCGTGGCTGATGTAGACGTAGCGCGACTTCCGGCCGTCGGCCAGCTTCTCCTGGACCAGTGCCGCCAGGTGATGATTGCGGGGAAACTGGAACCATGACGCGTCGAACGCGCCTGCCGGCGAAAGCCAGGGGTCCGCGACTATAACTGCGGACTCTGTCTCCACTAGGAAACCGGCATGACCCAAGAATGTTATGCGCACCGCAACTCCCCCCGAATTGCATGGTGTAGCGCAGGGTAATGCGCAAAGTTATCTGGTGTTAGTGCGGCAAGAGATTTATTTTTAGGTCAGATCTCGGGGCCGTAATGACATGGAAAGCTGCAGCCCGAGCACAGCGCACACAGACCACGGCCAGCCTCGGCCGGTTTCTAGGGCCTGGGTGGCAATTCGGGACGTTACCGGACTCAAGAAGCTTTAGGCAAGATTAGCCCAAACGCCGCATAAGCTATTCAATTAGTCGGGAATATATGTGACGCGTGTTACTGGGGTGGATTATTGTGATCCCAGAGGCGATTTTGCGTTGACCAGCACAGCGTACTGACGAGTAACTGATTCGTGATTTGCTCCTGGTTTGCCAAAAAATAACTTAACGGATGGGCGCTAACCCGGGGCCCTGATGCATCTCTATGACGATAAGTAACGGCGCAGCTACACTTTGTTTATAGCCGCCAGATTTCGCCTCCGCCGGTTAGGACATTCGGCGCCGCAGAGATTAAAGTGCTGCTTCGTGACCGAACATCATGACCCAGGCGCTGTGCCGGAGCTGGCGGGAGACCGCTGCCTCGGGCACGGTGATTTCCTGCCCTATACGGCCCCGCCGGGTCTGATCAAGCGGAGATCGGTGTGGCTCGCGCCGGCGCTCATGTGCTCATTCGTCGCGGCCGCCCTGGGAATTCATGCCGTGCTTTCCCGGCTAACATTTGTTTACGGCAGGACGGTCAGCGAGGCGGCCGAGGTGCACTCCTTCGAGCTTCCCAAGCAGGCCTCCATCGCGGTGCGGCCCCTCGCCGTCGCGGTGCTGCTTCTGTTCGCGGTCTTCGCCGCGGGGGACTTCCGGGCCCGCCTCCGCCTCGCGGCGACCGCCATCCTCATCTACCTGCCCCTGATGTTCGCCCTCGACGTGCTCTTGGCCAGGTTCAACGGCGATGGCGGCCCGTCACCGTTCATGGCCCGCGGCAACATACTCGACGGACTGGTCGCCATCCTGGCCGCCTGCCTCGCGGTGCTGTCGACGGCCAAGCTTCCCGCGAACGTATGGGTCCCGGCCATCATGAAGCGGCCGAAGTATTACCTCGTGATCCTGGCGCTCAGCCTGGCGGCTACGGTCGTCACCGTCATGGCCTTGTTTCACTACGCGAGCCATCGGCTTCATGCCATCTCTACCTTCCCACTGCTGGGCGGCCTCTTCTCCGTGGTCGTTTTTTTCTTTGTGCTTTTCCCCACGTACCTGATCGTCTTCGGGAACGTATTCAGGGAATGGCGAGTAACTAGGGGTAAAGAGCCGTCGGCTAACATTACGCCGGAGGATACCCCGGTTCTCACGTATGGCGTTATGGTTCCGGCTCATAACGAGGAGGGGCGTATCGGTGACTGTATCCGCGCCATCGATGCTGCTGCAGGTGAATGTACCAGCCACACGACCATATATGTGATCGAGAATGGTTCAACAGACGCGACTCATGCGGAAGCTGGGGCCGCTCTGGCTGCGTGCCGCCATGCACAGGGAGTTCTGCTTACCTCCGGGACCCCGGAAAAATCCCGCGCCAAAGCCCACGCGCTGAACACTGGCCTGGCGGCCGCCACCGAGGATGTGCTGGTCCGGGTGGACGCGGACACGTTCGTGTCTGAGAGCCTGCTCGGGCAGATAGGCCCGTACTTCATGGACCCCTCCGTCGGGGGGGTGGGCTCGGTTCCCCTGCCGCACAAGGTCACCATCTGGATCGAGCGGATGAGGTCGCTCGAGGTCTACTACGGGGCGGCTTTCAAACGGACGAGCCAAGGAGCCGTCGACGCGATTCCTGTCCTTCCCGGAGCGACCGTGGCCTTCCGCCGGGAAATCCTGATCCGGCTCGGCGGCTTCTCGGAGGGAATGCTGGGTGAGGACGCCGACATCACCGTCCGCGTGGGCCGGCTTGGATACAAGATCGTGTCGGATCCGAGGATCAAAGTGTTCAGCGAGCAACCGCAGAATTTCCGGGA
>Ga0182024_10018456_pt1 | contig 12983 bp, 9 predicted proteins | sample P32metaG_FD_120480 | JGI IMG/M metagenome (GOLD analysis project Ga0182024, IMG submission 120480) | Permafrost microbial communities from Stordalen Mire, Sweden - P3-2 metaG (Illumina Assembly) | ecosystem: Environmental > Terrestrial > Soil > Wetlands > Permafrost | place: Sweden: Stordalen...
ACGACATCCTTGAGCACTGCTGCTACGCCTGGAACAAGCTCGTCGACCAGCCCTGCACCATCATGTCGATCGGCCCGCGCGACTGGGCACATCGGTTCTAATCAGTGGGACTCGGTATGAGTCCTTCGCAAGCGGAATCCGTCGCGACGACCAGCCGAACCGCACGCTTGCCCCGAAGAAGACCTACGCAATTGAGATCGACAAGGTCGCGACGCCTGCGATGCGTTCAGTCTTTAAGCGAGGCCCCGAGTGCATCGAGAAGGTGGCGGTTCCCTGCTCGCGGGACCCCGCGTCGTCGTAGCGGTCGAGAAAAGCCCCCTGCTCGGTGACCATTAGCGTGGTCTTCTCATCCGTTCCCTTCAACTGAAGGGTCGCCAGCGACACCGAGATTTTCTTGTCGTCGAGGTGCATCTCATAGCTGTAGACCAGCCGCTCGTTCGGGATCACGTCGTGATAGATCGCGTCGAAGGTGGAAACCACACCGCCCTCCCAACGCCCTTTCAGCCGTTCCCGTCCGCCCGCGCCCACGTCCATGTGCCGCTCCATCAGTTCCCAGCGGCCGGGCGTGCCGCCGAACCATTTTTGCTTGGCGTTTTCATCGGTCAGCGCCTGCCACACCCCTGCGATCGGCGCATCATAGCTGCGTTCAAGGTGAAAGGTGCCGTGCACCACCGAGCGAGCACCGGTCTCCACGCCACCCTGCATGCGCAAGACCTCCTTCTCCAGCTTGTCGAGCGTGGAGCCCCACCCCTGCGGCGCGCCCGCCACCATCCATCCTTTCGTGAGATCGATGAGCGTGTAGGTCTGCACCACGTCCATACGGGTTCCGCCCAGGGCCTCGAAAAACTTGACCTCGGTATGGGCACGGAACAACGGCGTCCCGGCGCTGTCGGCGAACCGCATGTCGATCACCAGCCGGGTGTTCGGAGCGACTTCGAGAAAGGTGCCGCGAAGCCAGTGATCTTCGCCGGCCGGCGAGCGCATGCAAAGCTCGAAGGGGCCGCCGACATGCATCTGCACCTTGGCGTCCGGAACGGTGAAGGTTTCTGGGGCGAACCAGCGCTTTATGTGATCGACGGTGCTCCAGGCCTTGAACACCGTCTCGGGGCGGGCATGGAAGACGCGGGAGAGACAGAGTGGCGAGGGCTCCTGCGCGGCATTGTTGCTTTTCGTCTCACGGGCCTGTGCCATCACCGTCTCCTTCGCGGTCCAAGGTTTTTAGGTAGTCCCCCAGCCGATCGAGATCGGTACGTCGTCGCCCAGCCCGAGCGTGTCGCTGGCGAGAACGCCATCCGCCGCGCCCGATACCGGCCGCACGGCGGCATTTCCGGGACAATCAATCGGATTTTAATTAAGATCGGCGGATCATAACGGCGCAGAGCCTGGAGCTCTTGCCCAGGATCTAGCCCAGGATAGCGATACGGCATGAGTGTTGAGGGCGATAACGCGGGCGCCTCCGATCAGGGGCTGGCGGCGCTGGTGGCGCTGCTGCGCTTTCATGGGCTCGGGGCCGACCCCGAGCAGATCCGCCACAGTTTCGGGGCGACGGCGATCGGCGTCACCGAGATGCTGCGCTGCGCCAAGGAACTCGGGCTGAAGGCGCGGGTGGCGACGACGCGCTGGGAGCGCCTCGAGCGCACCCCCTTGCCGGCGATAGCGCCGTTGCGGGACGGGCGGTTTTTGATCCTCGGCAAGGTCGCCGAGGGTAAGGCCTTGGTCCAGTCGCCCATGTCGCCGCGCCCGTCCTTGATGAGCCGCGACGAGTTCGAGGCGGCGTGGGACGGGCGGCTCGTCCTGATGGCGCGCCGCGCCGGGCTCTCCGATCTCGGGCGCCGCTTCGACATCACCTGGTTTTACGGGGCGATCCACAAATACCGCTATCTGTTGGGCGAGGTGCTCGTCGCCTCGTTCTTCCTGCAGCTCTTCGCGCTGGTCTCGCCCTTGTTTTTCCAGGTCGTCATCGACAAGGTCTTGGTGCACCGCACGCTCTCGACGCTCGACGTCCTCGTTATCGGCCTCATTGCGATCGGGATTTTCGAGGCGATCCTCGGCGGTCTTCGCACCTATGTCTTCGCGCACAGCACCAACCGCATCGATGTCGAATTGGGCGCCCGCCTGTTTCGCCACCTGGTGGCGTTGCCGATCGCCTATTTCGAGGCGCGCCGCACCGGCGATTCGGTGGCGCGGGTGCGCGAGCTGGAAAACATCCGGCAATTCCTCACCAGCTCGGCCCTGACCCTGGTCATCGACCTGTTCTTCTGCTTCGTGTTCCTGGCCGTGATGTTCTATTACGCGCCGATCCTCACATGGATCGTGCTCGGCGCCTTCCCGTTCTATATCGCGATCTCGGCCGGGGCGACGCCGTTGTTCCGCCGCCGGCTCGACGAGAAATTCCGCCGCGGCGCCGAGAATCAGGCGTTTCTCGTCGAGAGCGTCAACGGGATCGAGACGCTCAAAGCCATGGCGGTCGAGCCGCAGATGCAGCGGCGCTGGGAAGAGCAGCTCGCCGGCTATGTCAGCGCGAGCTTCCGCGTCATCGCCCTCGGCAACACGGCGAGCCAGGCGGTGCAGCTGATCAGCAAGCTGGTGACGGCCCTCACCCTCTATTTCGGCGCCATGCTGGTGATCGACGGCAGCCTCTCGGTCGGCGAGCTGGTCGCCTTCAACATGCTGGCCGGACGGGTGACGATGCCGGTCTTGCGCCTGGCCCAGATGTGGCAGGATTTTCATCAGGCGCGGCTATCGGTGGCGCGCCTCGGCGACATCCTCAACACCACGCCGGAGCCAAGCTTCAACCCGGCGCGCGCCGCGCTGCCGGCGATCCGCGGCGACATCGCCTTCGAGCACGTCACCTTCCGCTACCGGATCGACGCGTCGGAGGTGTTGCACGATGTCACCTTCAGCGTGCCACCCGGGCAGATCGTCGGCGTCGTCGGCTCTTCGGGCTCGGGCAAGAGCACGCTCGCCAAGCTGATCCAGCGCCTCTACATCCCGGAGAGCGGGCGCGTCCTCGTTGACGGGGTCGATCTCGCGATGGTCGACATCGCCTGGCTGCGCCGGCAGATCGGGGTCGTCTTGCAGGAGAATGTGCTGTTCAACCGCTCGGTGCGCGACAACATCGCCTTGGCCGACCCGGCGATGCCGATCGAGCGGGTCATCGCGGTCGCTCAGCTCGCCGGCGCGCACGAATTCATCCTCGAAATGCCCGAGGCTTACGACACGATTATCGGCGAGCGCGGTTCGAGCCTGTCGGGCGGGCAGCGTCAGCGGATCGCGATCGCCCGCGCCCTGGTGATGGACCCGCGCATCCTCATATTCGACGAGGCGACCAGCGCCCTCGACTATGCCAGCGAACGGGTGATCCAGGCCAACATGCAGCAGATCGCCGATGGGCGGACGGTGTTCATCATCGCCCATCGCCTCTCGACGGTGCGCCACACCCACCGCATCCTGACGATCGAGCGCGGCCGGATCGTCGAGGACGGCACGCATGACGAGCTGGTGCGCACCGGCGGCCGCTACGCGATGCTGCACCGCCTGCAGGCCGGCATCCAGGAGATCGCCGATTAGAAGGAAGAAAGCTTTATCGCAGAGGACGCAGAGGATTGCGCAGAGGACGCGAAGGCGCCTGTCGGATGGGTTGAGAGCAGCGAAACCCATCTGGCGTGCGTCCGATTGATGGATTCGTTGGGTTTCGCGTTGCTCAACCCTCCTACGAAGGATACGCGGACCTCCTCTGCGTCCTTTGCGCATCCTCTGCGTCCTCTGCGATAAAGCGTTTCTTTTCTTTAACCCATTAGAATTGTCCGGTTCAGATGCATGAAATCGCCTAACGCCGTTGTCGCCCTTCCCGAGGCGGGGGCGCGCCGCCGCGACCATGAGCTGGCCTTTCTGCCGGCGGCGCTCGAGATCGTCGAGACCCCGCCGTCGCCGATCGGGCGGGCGATCGGCGTCACGATCATTGCCGTATTCGTGCTGGCGCTGGCATGGGCCTGCCTCGGCACCGTCGACATCGTCGCCACCGCGCCGGGCAAGATCATCCCGAGCGGGCGCACCAAGGTCATCCAGCCCTTCGAGATCGGCGTCGTCCGCGCGATCCATGTGCATGACGGCGACACCGTCAAGGCGGGCGAAGTGTTGATCGAGCTCGACCCGACGATCAACGCGGCCGAGCGCGAGCATCTGCAAAGCGATCTCATCGCGGCCCAGCTCGACGTCGCGCGGCTGCGCGCGGCCGTGGCCGACGGCCCCGACCCGCTCGCCGATTTCGTTCCGCCGGCCGGGGCCAGCCCGGCCCTCATCGCCACGCAGCGCCAGCACCTGACGACCCAGACCACCGAGCATCGCGCCAGGATCGCCGCCCTCGACCGCCAGATGGCCCAAAAGGAGGCCGAGCGCGCCACCTCCGCGGCGACGATCGCGAAGATCGAGGCGGTGATCCCGCTCTTGCAGCAGCAGGTCGATGTGCGCAAGACCCTGTTGGAGCACGAGACCGGGTCGAAGCTGATTTATCTCCAGACCTTGCAGCAGCTGGTCGAGCAGCAGCAGGAGCGGTTGGTCCAGCAGAGCAAGTACAAGGAGGCCGAGGCGGCGGTCGCCGCGATCAGGGAAACCCGGGCACAGGCCAACGCGGAGTACCGGCGCACGCTGTTCGACGATCTCGGCAAGGTCGAGCCAAAAGCGGCCGGGCTCGCCCAGGACCTGATCAAGGCGGAGCAGCGCACCAGATTGCAGGCGCTGACCGCGCCGGTCGACGGCGTCGTCCAGCAGCTCGCGGTGCACACCGTGGGCGGCGTGGTGACGCCGGCGCAGCCGCTCCTCGTGGTGGTGCCGCAAGACAGCCATCTCGAAATCGAGGCGATGGTGTCAAACCGCGACGTCGGCTTTGTCGAGCCCGGCCAGGAGGCCGAGATCAAGGTCGCGACATTCAACTTCACCCGCTACGGCCTGTTGCACGGGACGGTGCTGAGCGTTTCGCCCGACGCTGTCGGACGCGACGACCCGCAGGGCCAGACGAAGGACAAGTCGCAGCAGGGAACCCAGGACGCCAAGCCCCCGAGCGACGACCAGGGGCCGGTCTATGCCGCGCGGATCTCGCTCGATCGCACCCAGATGCAGATCGAGGACAAGCCGGTCAACCTGTCGCCCGGCATGACCGTGACCGCCGAGATCAGGACCGGCCAGCGCCGCATCATCAGCTATCTGCTCTCGCCGTTGCGCAAATACCGGCAGGACAGTTTGCGCGAGCGGTGAGCCAAACTACGGCGCCGGCCGCTCTGCGGGTGCGATCCCGGCCGTAACAGCCGACAGCTTAGAACCGAGTGGTAACCCGGACCATACCCTGATCGGCTGAGTAGCCGCCGCTTCGCCACTCGTGGTCGTAAACCGCTTCAGCCGACCAATTTCCCGCGGTGCACGAGCATGAGAGGAATGTAAAGCCGACGCCGAGATCGAGGGTATCGGCACCCGCCTTGAACCCTGGAGTTGTAAAGGACGGCGAGCCTGCGGCCGCGAACGCTGCGGTATTTGCCAGCGTTGGGTTGACAAGTTCACGAAGCCACTTGAAATGCATCTCCGGGACATAGGTCCCATTACCATAGCCGAAGGGATGCGCCACCTTCACTCCCAAGCCGGATTCGAGGAAATCGTAACTCTGCGAGTTCACCCTCAGATCGATATCGCCGGCCCCCGTTTCCAAGTAGTTATCCAGATTCACATGAGTGACCTGGAGTGAAGCAAGCGGCGTTATCGTGAACCCTTGATTGAAAAAGTGATAGCCGGTGGTCATGAAACTGGTGTAACTCTGTCCGCTGTAATTGGCATTCGGCGCCAGGACTATACCGGGAATGGAAATGTTCCGAGAACCTGAATAATCATTCCAACCAAATGAAACATCGCCTTGGAAATACCAGGGCCCCTGCTCGTGAGTGATGTAGGCCGTGGTTTGATAGGTGTTGGAAGCGGTGCTGGCGGTGAACGTCTTTCCATCAATTTGGCTTCGTGCATAGCCAAAGCCGAAGCCCACGCGCGTGTCAGGAGCGACAGGCACATCGTAGCCAAGCATCGTGCCGTAAATTCCGGCGTTATAACCGAGGAAGGCGTTGCGGGCATCTTGGCTGCCGAAATATCCAAAGCCTTTTGCCCACCAGCCGCTGCTCAGGCTGTTATCTCGGCAGGTCGAAATCGCTTGATCGGGCGGCGCCGCCGGGTCGCGGGGCTGGCTGATCTGGCCGCACGTGACATCGTCCAGGCGAGACAGCCACAGATTTTGGAACTCGCGGGTCCCCTGGAATGTCACCAGACCCGCCGCCACATCCGGAGCCGAGGGGGCAAGCTGCGCGACCGCGTTGATGACCGCGGCCGGGGTGGTGAGGGCATTAATCGCAGCCACGACGGGGATAATCGTAGAGGTCGGGGCAACGGTCGGCAGCACGGTTACTAGGGGTATCACGACCGGAGCGGCTATCGGCAGAGTCGGGGGCACCGCTGCGACAGGAACAACAACTGAAGGGACTGGCACAACCACTATTGGGGGTGCGGGAACACCGGGAACGGGAACACCGGGAACGGGAACACCGGGAACGGGGACCGGGACCGGGACCGGGACCGGAGTAATCACGATCGGCACCAGCAACGGTATGCGGGTCGTTGTTATGGTCACTAGACCAGCGACGGTGCCAGCGGGGGGCACGGCGGAAAATGCGTAAAGCGGATTGGTGGGACTGACGATCGTGGGGGTGACAACAGTGCCGTTGGTGCCGCTTTGAAGAACTCCGGTCTGAGTTTGGACGATATTGAACAGGGACCCGACGGGGATGACGGCGGTCGAGGGGACAGTCACGTTGATCGCGAGCGTTGGTCCAAGGTTCGTGGCGCCGACCGGTCTGATGTTGCCGTAGAGAATCGGGCTGGCCAGGGTCGTATTGATGAACCCGCCAGCGGCAATCGTCAGGGCGCCGCCGATATTCAGCGTATTCGTCCCGAGCGAAAATGAATTGGCGTTCGTCGCGCCGGTGATTGTTGCGCTCACCCCGGCCAGATTGCTTCCGCCGACGACATTGATCGCCTTAAGCCCAACCGCGCCGCCGACCGCGCCATCCAAGACACTGCCGCCACCAAGCGACAACGTGCCCGTATTTGCCCCCGCCGTGGTTGTGAGTGCCCCTATGACCGTCGAATTCGGAGCAAGACTGATGGTGCCGTCAGCGGCAAAATTCGTGGCCGTTATATTCGTCGACCCGCTATTGAAGTCGACAGAGCCTGTCCCGGTAACGTTCAACGTCGTCGCATAGACGTTGCCTAGGAAATCGACCGTGGTTCCAGTGTTGCCACCGGTGATGTTAAGAAGAAAGGGCCCTCCTGGTTGGGTCACACCGATGTTGCCAAACACAGTCGAGCTGCTATTGAACACGATATTGCCCTGACTGGAGGCCGCCGTTGACACGGCAGGGGGCACGGTCGCCAGGGCGGTGTTACTGGTAAAGATATCCATTTCCGGGCCGCCAACGACGCCAACGCTCAGGGTCCCGGTGATGCCCGAAGCTGACATAGCGACGCCATTCAGCACACCGGTTGCGTTCAACGGAATGATGCCGGGGCCGACGGCCGTTTGCTGTTGAGCAAAACCCGGCGGACACCAAGTTGCAAGAGCAGCAATCAGGACGAGGGCAAACCTCCGGAGCTTCATAGGCCCGACTCCCGCTTTCAGTCTGTCAGCGTGATCCGCGTCAAGGCTGCGTGTCAACTGATCGATGGGGCAAAGTATCTGCGATGAACGCAAGGGGCGAGCAGGCGTATTCACACCCCGGGCCGCTATGCTCGGAAATACGAGGCTGGATGAACTGCCATCGCTCGCGATCTCAATCGGCCCTCCCGCAGACTGCCTTGCATATCACGACGCCTCTCGACGACACAAGCCGACACCATATAAAGAGGGAAACAAACGTCCAACACAACATCTAGCGCCATGGATGATTGCTGCGCCGACCTCGACGACGAATCGGGGGCTCGCCGGTTCCGTCGTGCGGCATGGCGGGCGGGCGCAATCGCGACGTGACGGGGCGGCCCGCCCGCTGCTATTATTGCGAGAGCGAAACGGGGGAGCGCGCGATGCGGCTGATACTGCTGCGGACGGTGCTGATGGGGTTTGCCGTCGCGTTGTCCGGTTGCGTCGGGGTCAATGGCCCGGCACCGCTCGATATCGGGCTGTCGCGCGTCGATCCGGTGGACGCGGCCGAGCGCGCCGTGGTGGGCGCCGCACTTGGCACGGCGCTGGGCACCGGCGTCGGCGCCAGCTTTGCGATCAACCCGGCGATCGGCGCGGTCGTCGGCGCCGAAAGCGGCGCGACGATCGGCGCGGCAATCGGCGCCGCGACGGCGCAGCCGCTGCCCGACTTTGCGCCGATCGCGATCCCGACCGCCGCAATTATCCCGGACTTTTACGATACCTGGCCGCCCGGCTATCACCCGCCGCCGGTCACCTCGCAGACGCCGCCGCCGCGCCCGAGCTGAGCCGAAACCGGCGCCGCCTGCGACCGGTATCGACCAGGCGGCCCCCCAGCGCCGATGCCGCTCTTTGCCATCCCGTTCCCGTTTAGCGACCTGAACGCCCCGTTCGTCTTTCCGCCGTTCGAGATCGGCCCGCTGACGATCGCGATTCGCTGGTATGCGCTGGCCTATATCGCCGGGCTCCTGATCGGCTGGCGCTATTGTCTTTTACTCGCGGACCGCCCGCCGCGCCGTGTCGAGCGCAGCAGTATCGACGACTTCCTGACATGGGCGACGCTCGGCGTCGTGCTCGGCGGGCGCGTCGGCTACGTGCTGTTCTACAAGCCCGGCTATTACATCCTTCACCCGCAGGAAGCGCTTTATTTGTGGCACGGCGGGATGTCGTTCCATGGCGGTGCCCTCGGAGTCACCACCGCGATCCTCTTGTTCACCCGAGCGCGCGCGATCCCGGTCTTCGCGTTTTCCGACATCATCTGCGCGGCGATCCCGATCGGGCTGTTTTTCGGGCGCATCGCCAACTTCATCAACGGCGAATTGTTCGGGCGGCCAACCGATGTGCCGTGGGCGATGGTGTTTCCCGGCGGCGGGCCGATACCGCGCCATCCGAGCCAGCTTTACGAAGCCTCGTGCGAGGGCCTCCTGTTGTTCCTTGTGCTGTTCGCCGCCGAGCGCGCCGGGGCGCGGCGCCATCCGGGCATCCTCACCGGCCTGTTTCTTGCCGGCTACGCGGTGGCGCGGATGTCGGGCGAATTGTTCCGCCAGCCCGACGTGCAGCTCGGCTTCCTGATTTTCGGCACGACGATGGGGCAGCTCCTGTCGATCCCGCTATTGGTCGCCGGCATCGTCCTCATCCTATGGGCGCGGCGCCAGCCGCCGATCGCCTCGCGGTGATCACAGGCGGGTGAGGATGGCTGATCTCCTTGCCAGACTCGCCCGCCGGATCCGGCGCGAGGGGCCGCTCTCGATCGCCGCCTTCATGGCGATCGCGCTGCATGACCCCGATTGCGGCTATTACGCGCGGCATGATCCTCTGGGGACGGCCGGCGATTTCATCACCGCCCCCGAGATAAGCCAGGTTTTCGGCGAGTTGATCGGGCTGTGGTGCGCCGATCTCTGGCACCATATCGGCGAGCCCCATCCGGTGATCCTGGCCGAGCTGGGCCCCGGAAGCGGCGCGCTCTTAGAGGATTTTCTTCGGGCCGCGGCAACCCTGCCCGAGTTTCGCCGGGCGCTCGATCTATACCTCGTCGAGGCGAGCCCGGTGCTGCGCGCCCGGCAGCAGCAGCGCCTCGGCAGCCTCGGTGCCCATTTCGCCCTCAGCGTCGATGCGCTGCCGCCGGGGCCGCTCTTGCTCGTCGCCAACGAGTTCCTCGACGCGTTGCCGATCCGCCAGCTGGTGCGCGGCCAGGTCGACTGGGCCGAGCGGCTCGTGGCGCTCGATGAGGGACACCGGCTGGTCTTTGCCGACGGGCCGGAACATCCCGCTTTGAGCCTCTTGGTTCCGCCGGCGCTGCGGGCGCATCCCTCCGGCACGCTCGTCGAAATCTGCCCGGCGGCGGCGGCGCTCGCCGCGGCGCTCGGGGCGCGGCTGGCAACCGAGCCCGGCGCGGCGCTCTTTGTCGATTACGGCTATTTCCCGAGCGCGCCCGGCCCGACCCTGGCCGCGCTCAGCCGGCACGCCGCGGCTGGCGTGCTCGCCGATCCGGGCGGCGCCGATCTCAGCGCCCATGTCGATTTCGCCGCCTTCGCTGCGGCGGCCGGCGCCGCGGGCGCGGTTGTCCATGGCCCGGTGGCGCAGGGCCGATTCCTCGCCGCGCTCGGGGCCGAGGCGCGGCTCGCCTCGCTGTCGGCAGGGGCAAGCGAGGCGCAGCGCGCCCTCCTGGAAAGCGGCCTCGAGCGCTTGATCGATCCCGCTCGAATGGGCAATTTGTTCAGGGTCCTGGCAGTGACCTCGCCGGGCCTACCCGTGCCTGCCGGCTTTGACTGACGCCGACTTTGACTGATCGAATGATGATCACGCTCAGTGCGCTCGACGGCGATCCTGGGATCCGTCACGCCTTCTTCACGCGGCAGGGCGGGGTGAGCCAGGGCCTTTTCGCCTCCCTGAATTGCGGCTTCGGCTCGCGCGACGATCCGGCGAAGGTCGAAGAGAACCGAAGGATCGCGGCGGCCGAACTCGCCCTTCCGGCGGAACGGCTGGTCAGCTGCCACCAGATCCACGGCACCCGGGCCATCACCGTCGAGCGGCCGTGGCGCCGCGAGGAGAACCCGCGCGCCGATGCGATGGTGACCGCCGTGCCGGGCATCGCGCTCGGCGTCTTGGCGGCCGATTGCGCGCCGGTGTTGTTCGCCGAGCCGGATGCCAGGATCATCGGCGCCGCGCACGGCGGCTGGCGCGGCGCGCTCGCCGGGGTGATGGAGGCGACGGTCGCGGCGATGGCGGCGCTTGGCGCGGCCCCTGCGCGGATCCGCGCCGGGATCGGGCCGTGCATCGCCCAGCCTTCCTACGAGGTCGGGCCCGAATTTGCCGCCGCCTTCGCCGCCGCCGATCCGCAGAGCGGCGGCTTTTTCGAGCCGGCGTCGCGCGAGGGTCATTTCCTCTTCGACCTGGGAGGCTACATCGCCCATCGCCTGGCGCGGCTCGGCCTTGCCCGAATCGAGCGCGCCCCCAACGACACCGTTGCCGAGGAAGCGTTGTTCTTCAGCTATCGGCGCGCGTGCCTGCGCGGCGAATCCGATTACGGCCGCAGCCTCGCCGCGATCGCCCTCGCCGAATAAGTCGCGCGTGCCTTACCTCGTATTGTTCGCCGGCTTTTGTCTTCTCGGTCTCCTTGCGACCTGTGTTCTCACATGACCGGCGGGCGCGCCGGGGGCGGCCATCTGGCGGGTCTCGCCCTGGCCGCGCTCGTCGCCGCCTGCCAGCCCTTGCCGCATCCCTTTGCCGACGATCGCCCGCCCGCCGCGCTTTTGAAGGTGCGCGATGTGGCCGGGGTGTCGATCGCGCCCCTTGAGGGCGAGCCCGCCGCCGTCGCCGAAACCCTCGGCGCGGCGGTGGCGAAGGCGCTCTTGAAGAAGGACATTCCGGCCAGCGACAAGACCGCCAGCCTCGGCAGCTATCAGCTTTACGGCCGGGTGGAGGAAGCCCGCCCGCCGGGCGGCAAGGCGAGCCTCACCGCTTATTGGCGGCTCTACGATGCCGCGGGCCGGACGGTGGGCGAGCACAGCGCGCGACTTGAAGGCGAGGCCAGCGAGTGGCAATCCGGCAACGCCCCGGCGATCGAGCGGCTGGCCGGGTTGAGCGCGGAGGGGCTCGCCCCGCTTATGGAGGAGGAGGCGCCGGTCGAAGCGGCCACAGAGGGGCACACCCGCATCCTGATCCGCGAGATCAGCGGAGCGCCAGGCGATGGCGCGACATCGCTGGCGGCCGCGGTGGCCGCGGTATTGCGGCGGCAGGATCTGGCGATCGTCGAGAATGGCCAACCGGCCGACCTCACGATCGATGGCGAAGTCAGCGTGACGCCAGCGAAGCCGAACCAGCAGCACGTCAGGATCCTCTGGCATGTCGGGCGTGCCGGTGGCGCCGAGATCGGCACGGTCGGTGAGGAAAACGACGTGCCGGGCGGCATCCTGGACGGACCCTGGGGCGACCTCGCCTATAGCGTCGCGATCGCCGCGGGCGACGGACTGATGCAACTCGTCGCCCGCGGCGCGCCGCCGCCGAAATCGTAAGGTCACGCGCCGGGACTGCGCCTCCGACTGACGCCTTCGCGCCCCGCAAGGAGCCGGTTGACGATCAGCCGGCGATCGACCGGTCCGATCCAAAGCAGACCGATGCGCCAGCGGGAAACGGGGACCGCGGGTGAGAGGATTGGCGGGCGGGCCGAGCGGGTCGCCGCCGCTTTCTGTGGCGACGCGACGCCGCCTCGCGCGCGGGTAGAGAAAAAGGGATCAGGGACAAGTAATTGATATTCCTCGATTCCGGGTATGAAAAACAGCAAATAAAACAGCGGGAAAACACCGGCAAAACCAGCGGCAAAACAGCAGAGCAGAGACCGGACCATTGACGGCTACCCGTCTGATGACGCCCTTGCGCCGACACCCGTCGTTCGCGGGACCACTATCGAACCGCCGGGCTCGACCCCGAAGCGGACCTCGCCTGCAATATGGCAAGAAAGATGAGGAAAATTGCAGGTTTCGGGAGCTTCGAGGCGGCACCTGGTCCTGAGGGGGGATCGTCTCCCTCTCGGAGATCAGCAAGCCGTAGGCGGCGATGCACAGGCTTGCGTGATGGTGAAAGCCTCGCCAACCTCGGCCCTCGTAATGTCCCAGCCCGAGTTCCTGCTTGAGTTCCTGGTAATCGCGCTCGATGCGCCAGCGCAGCTTGGTGAGATCGACCAGTTCGGCGCACGGGATGTCCTCAGGCAAGCTCGAGAGCCAATACTTGGTCGGCTCCGCCTCGTCTTCGGGCCATTCGA
>Ga0182024_10018457_pt1 | contig 12983 bp, 11 predicted proteins | sample P32metaG_FD_120480 | JGI IMG/M metagenome (GOLD analysis project Ga0182024, IMG submission 120480) | Permafrost microbial communities from Stordalen Mire, Sweden - P3-2 metaG (Illumina Assembly) | ecosystem: Environmental > Terrestrial > Soil > Wetlands > Permafrost | place: Sweden: Stordalen...
GGATTGCCCGCGTTGGCTTTCCCCTGCGGCTTCGTGGACAAGTTGCCCGTGGCGCTGCAAGTGGTGGGTCCGCCGTTCTCGGAGCATGTGTTGCTGGCGGTGGGAAAAGCGTTCCAGGCGGGGACGGACTGGCACAAGCGGCATCCGTGACAGACGGGGAGACGAAGGCAGTTTCTGGTAAGTGGGGTGGATGGCGGTGGTTTCCAGTGGGGAAGTGAGGGACTCCACCAGATTCGGCTTCAGCAGAAACGGTCTTGCCGCGAAGATTCAGAATCGAACAAACGGAGGCGATCCTGAACGAAACCGGTCGAACGCAGTCGCCTCGGAAGCGGAGCCTTACAGAAATCCGATCTGAATGCGTTTCCAACTATTATAAATGATCGGGGTTGAATTGATCGCCCTTGAGCCCGAACCAATGATACGGACCATCACGCCGTGGCGGACCATTCTCGATCGAGGAAGCGGGTCGATCCCGATTGTTTGGCTGGCCGGCGTGCTTTCGAGTTTCGCGACGGTCCCGATGCCCCAGGCGAGGTGGAGCCCGGTTTCACAGCGGGTTCGCGTCCCCGCGCAGTTTCGTGAGTACTTCGCTGCCGACTTGTCCGCTGAGCAAGCCGCTTTCGAGTCGCGTTCGCAGGTGGTTATCGCCGATGTCAATTTCAAGGCGGTCATCACCACACCTGCCTGGAAAACCAAACCGAGCTGGATGTTAGTAGCGGCAAAAGACAGAACCATCAACCCCGACCTCGAACGGTGGTACGCCGCGCGAGCCAATAGTCACAAGGTCGAGGTTTCCGGCGCCAGTCATTCAGTCTACGTCTCAAGGCCGAAGGAGGTTGCAGCCCTGATCGAGGAAGCTGCATCAAAGGTTCCGTAGAAGGTCTTGCAGTGGCATGGGGCAACTGGGTCTTCAGGATGAATCGACAACGCCCATGGCCGCATCAATGGCAGTAGGTGCGGGGGTCGCGAGGCGCCGGCGAAAAGAGATCCGCGTATGCCGACATCCACAAAACGGGTAACAATCATCGGCGGCTCCCTCGCCGGGACGCTCTGCGAATGAAGGCTGGGACGTGAACATCTACGAGCGCCCTCGCGGAGAGCTCGAAAGCCGCGGCGGCGGAATCGTCTTGCGGCCTGAGGTCGTTGAAGTCTTTCAACGCCTAGACGCCGCCGCGGGAAATCATCGGCGCTGTCCTTGCAGCGGAAAGATTTCAGAAAGGCGATTCGAAATGAGCGATGAAATTGAAGTGGGCGCTGTTTGCGGAGTTGACGGCTGCGCGATCGCCCCAACGACGGAAGCCGCGCTGAAAAGGCCGGAAGGAGATCCGCAACCAGTCCACGATCTGGCAATTGTTTCCGACGTGATTTGTCCCTGGTGCTATGTGGCAAAAAGGAATCTCGAAAAAGCCCTTGCGCTGGCAGGAGGGGAAATCGGGCTAAGGATTACTTGGCGGCCCTTTGAGCTAAATCCGGCTATGCCGAAGGAGGGATTGAACCGCCGCGAGTACCGCTCCCATAAATTCGGGTCGTGGGAACGGTCGCAGGCGCTCGACGCGCAAGTGGCGGCAGCGGGAAAGCTGGCCGGAATCGCCTTCCATTATGACCTCATAGAACGCACGCCCAATACTTTCGATGCGCACCGCCTTATATGGCTTGCGGGACAGAACGGCGTGCAGAGCGCTGTCGTCGAAGCATTGTTCAGTGCGTACTTCGTCGAAGGCCGCGATGTAGGGGACAAAGGAGTACTGGCCGAAATCGCAAAACGGGCGGGAATACCTGAGACGGTGGTCACCGGTTTCTTGGAAGATACTGCGGGAGCCGAAGAGGTACGCGTCGAGGCGACGAACGCGATAAGGAGAGGGATATCCGGTGTTCCGACATTCTTCTTCGACGGAAAGGAATTGTTCTCGGGAGCGTTGAAACCAGAGCTCATGGTCGAGACTTTGGGTGAGGCGATGGTATGAAAACAGCGGACAACCCCCTTTAGAGGCAAGCGTCTCAGTTGCGAGTGGCACTTACGGAATGGGCGCGGCCATTGTCCGCAGGCTCGCGCTGAGCGGAGCGAGGTTGGCAATTACCGCTCGCCGGCCTCTACGTGGCGACATAGATCCCGCAATTTTCGTGCGGGCAGATGCTCGCACCGCCCCTGGTATCCGAAACGTCGCCCACCACATCGTCGCTCGCGAGCCACGGCGGCCCGCTGCGGAAGCCGTAGTGTTACGCGCAGATCGGAGGCTTAGCCGTCGCGACGCTCATCACGCTACCGCCGGTTCCGGTCAAGCCAAAATGTCTTTTCTCATTCCGCAGCCCCGTCAGTATTGATCGCTGCGGCGAGGAAAATGCAGACGGCGACTCAGGGTCCAGGAGCAGCGACGCGGCGAGCCTGAGAGGCGCTACCGCATGTAGGTGTATTCCCTGTGAGAACTGCCGTAACCCGCGCCCGCAGCACTCACCAGATGGTCTTCAGCGCTATAGGGTGTCCAACGTTCCACACCGTGTTGAGCCGGCGGCCTTTCGTTCTGCGCGGCCGGGTACTTTGTTAGACCGAGTCTTTGCATCATGGCGACCAGCGTAGTTCTGGGCAGCCCCAGTCTGGCCGCCGCTCCACTCCGTCCGCCGACCACCCAATTGGATTCACGAAGCGTCGCCACGATGTGTGCGCGCTCCGCGTCCGCCAGGGTGCGAACCTCGGTGGAGGCGGTCTGCATTCGCAGCTCTGCCAGGCGCGGCCGCAGAACCGCGCCAGTTGTCATGATTACCGCGCGCTCAATGAAGTTTTGCAGCTCCCGGATGTTGCCCGGCCAAGGATGGCTTTCGAGCGCTTCCATCACATCCTCGGGGATGCAGTCGATCGATTTGCGTTGCCGCTCGGCGAACTTTCGAACGAAGTGACTTGCCAGAAGAGGAATATCGCCGTCGCGTTCCCGCAAGGGTGGCAAGTTGATGGGAAAGACATTCAGGCGGTAGTAGAGATCGGCGCGAAACTTCTTCTCCTGGACCATGCCCCACAGGTCCTGATTGGTGGCCGCGATCACCCGCACGTTCACTGGGATGGTGCGGCTGCTGCCGAGGCGCTCGATCTGCCGCTCTTGCAGAACCCGCAGGAGTTTCGGTTGAAGTTCCAGGGGAAGGTCGCCGATTTCGTCGAGAAACAGCGTGCCGCGATCGGCGGCCTGAAAGCGTCCCTCGCGCGGCGTAACGGCTCCCGTAAAGGCGCCGCGCTCATGCCCGAAAAGTTCGCTCTCCAGCAGCGCCGCGGGAATCGCGGCACAGTTGATGGCCACGAACTGTTGCTGGCGGCGCGGGCTGGCAGCGTGAATCGCCTGTGCCACCACTTCCTTCCCGGCGCCTGTCTCCCCGCGAAGAAGGACGGCGCTATCCACCGGCGCCACCATGTTGATTTCTTCAAGTAAAGCCCGGAATTTCGGGCTGGAACCAATCAAATTAGTAATAGCCATTTCTTCCTCCTTGCTGAGCTGGAAACCTTTGTTCAATCCTCTTTCAGTGCATTCAGGGCGAGCTCGATTGCACCTAACAATTCCGCGGCGTCGAACGGCTTATGCAGGAATCCGGCGGCGCCTTGACTGAGGGCCCTTTGTCGAATTTCGGCATCATAGTGGGCGGTAATTAAGATAACCGGTAACCGGGGATATCGGAGCCTGACGCGGCGCTGCAGCTCGAGTCCGTCGATACCCGGCATCCTCACATCCGTGATCAGGCAGATCGCCAACTCGGGCGCTCCCGATTGCAGAAATTCTTCAGCGGAAGCGAAGACCAAGGGAGTGTGCCCGGCCGAAGCCACCAGGCTCTCTATCGACTCGCGAACTCTATAATCATCGTCGACCGCCGCGACGATGCGCCTTGCAGAACCTGCATTCGAACTGGAATCTCCAACCACGATTCGATCATAACCGCAGGTGCGGAGGAGCGCCATTATATGTTTATTTAGGCCTGTCCCGCACCGCGCGCAAGCGCGAGCTTGTCTGCCATGCGGACGAGTTCGGCGAACGATCGCGCACCCATCTTGCGCATGACTTGGCCGCGATGAACGCCGATGGTGATCTCGCTGGTGCCGAGCTCCGCGGCCGTCTGCTTATTCGCGAGTCCTGCCACTACGAAGGGCAGCACTTCCCGTTCGCGGGGGGTGAGCAGCGCATAGTGCTTCCGTAGCTGCGCCAGTTCCGCTCGCTCCCGCCGTCCCTTGCGGTCGAGAGCCAGCGCCGCGTCGATCGCCGCCAGCAGTTCCTGGTCGCCGAACGGTTTGGGCAGGAACTCGATTGCCCCCGCTTTCATAGCGCGCACCGAGGACGGAATGTCTCCGTGACCCGTAATGAAGATGATCGGCGGCCCGCTGCGGTCCGCCAGTTCGCGTTGCAGTTCCAGGCCGTTCGATCCTGGAAGTTGCAGATCGAGCACCAGGCAGGCGGGCGCGTCGGGCTTTTCGGCCTCCAGGAACTCCGCCGCGGAACCATATGCGGTCACGCGAAGCCCCGTCGACGCAATCAGGCTGGATAACGCTTCGCGCACACGATAGTCGTCGTCCACCACGAAGACAATGGGGTCGTCGGAGTTCATGACACCGGACTCAATTGAAGAGGGAGAGTGAAGCAGAACGTAGCGCCGGCGCCTTCTCCGGAAGCCGCCCAGATGCGCCCGTTGTGCGCCTGCACAATCGAGCGGCAAATCGCCAGCCCCATGCCCATGCCGTTCTCCTTGGTTGTGAAGAAAGCGTCGAAGACTGTGTCCGGATTTTTCAATCCTACTCCGGAATCCTGTATCTCCACCAGGACGGCATCGTCACTCTCCCGTTTGGAACGAATGAAGAGCCGCTTGTAATCTGTCACGGGATCCATCGCTTCTATGCCATTCAAGACCAGGTTGAGTATCAGTTGTTGCAGTTGGACGCGATCGCCGGTTACCGGCGGCAGGTCCTCTCCCAGGCCGGTCTCTACGACGACCCGCCGCTTCGCGGTCTCACTCTGCAAGAGACGCAGTACTTCGGCGATCACTTCGTTCAAGTCGAGCGGAACTTCCTCATGGGCTGCCCTTTTGAAAAGCGCGCGGATGCGGCGTACCACTTCTCCCGCGTCTTTCCCATCGCGGACAATTCGTTGGGCGGCTTCCACAGCTTTGGCAAGGTTCGGCGGCTGGGCGGAAAGCCAGCGCAGGCAGGCATTGCCGTTCGAGACGACGGCGGTGAGCGGTTGGTTCACTTCGTGCGCGATGGAAGCCGACAATTCGCCCACGGTCGCGACCTGCGACGCAATGGAAAGGCGCTCCTGGGTATTTCGCAGCGCTTCCTCCGTCCGCCTGCGGTCCTCTATATCGATACAAATTCCGTACCACTGGACTACGCGCCCTTCGCTGTCGCGCAACGGCTCCCCGCGCGCGTCGAACCAGCGATAGGCGCCATCCGCGCCGCGGAGCCGGTAAGTGACTTGGTACGACTGCGCAGTCTCTGTGCTCTGGCGCCATCGGCGTACGGTGGAATCGACGTCCTCCGGATGGAGAAGTCGCAGCCATCCGGCGTCTCCCCAGTCTTCGAGCGCCTTACCCGTGTATTCCAGAACGCGCCGGTTGACGTAGTCGATCCCGCCATCCGGCGTGGTGCGCCACACCAGAGCGGGAATGGTTTCAGTGATCAGCCGGAGATGGTGCTCCCCCGCCCGCAAAGCTTGCTCAGCCTGCCTTCGATCCTCGATATCGGTCAGGAGGAGGCACCAGCGGACAATACGGCCTTCCGCGTCGCGCATGGGCAGACCTCGCGTATGGAACCACCGATACACGCCGTCGGCTCGCCGGACGCGTTCCTCAGCCTCATATGGACTGCCGGTTTCGAGCGCCCGCCGCCAGCAATCGGCTACGCGCGCGCGATCCTCGGGGTGTACCTTCTCCGCCCAGTTTTTCAGCTCCTCGGGGCTTTGTCCGGTATAAGCCACGAGTTGCTCATTTACCGTTTCGGTGTCGCCCGCCGGAGTCATGGTGGTTACAAGGGCCGGGATGCTATCGACCATCAGGCGCAGTTGATGCTCGCTGGCGCGCAACGCTTCTTCGGCGCGTTTGCGGTCTTCGATGTCCACATACAGTGTGTGCCAACGGATGATCCTGCCCTCGGTGTCGCGCATGGGAAGAGCGCGGCAGTGAAACCAGCGATACACTCCGTCGGCGCGCCTGGCACGGACTTCGGCATTCAACGGATTCCCGCTCTCCATGGCATACTTCCACTGGGCGATGGTGTTCGCACGATCGTCCGGATGCAACACTTCGGGCCAGTTCTTCAACTGATCCGTAGTCATGCCAGTGTACTCGAGGCACTGTCGATTTACCGTCTCGACCTCGCCTGTCGCCGTTCGGATACTGATCAGCGCCGGGATGCTGTCAACCATCAAGCGGAGTTGCCGTTCGCGGGACCGGAGGGCTTCCTCAGCGCGCTTGCGATCTTCGATGTCCGTGAGCACGCAATACCAGCGGACCACCATGCCCTGGTTGTCGCGCAGCGGCAGGCCGCGCACGTGGAACCAGCGGTACGCGCCATCCGCGCGGCGCATATGATGCTCCACGTCATATTCACAGCCGGTTTCCACCGACCGTTTCCATTCGGCGGCCACACGCGGCAACTCCTCTTCCGGCACAAGTCCGGTGGCCCACCAGTCCTTGAGCGCGTCAAACGCCAAGCCTGTATAGTCCATGACGGGCTGATTGACAAGTTCGAGGTCGCCTTTCGGTGTCATGGTGGCGACCTGGCCGGGAATGCTATGGACGATCAGGCGAAAACTCAGCTCGCTGGCGCGTAACGCGTCAGCCGCCCTCTTTCGGTCTTCAATGTCGATACATATGCCGTACCACTGAACAACGTTTCCCGATTCGTCGCGTAAAGGGCAGACGCGGAACAGGAACCAGCGATATGTACCGTCGAAACGGCGCAGACGCGCTTCCAACTCACGATCCTCGTGAGAAGCCAGAATCGATCGCCAGTACTCCATCGTCCGATCCACGTCGTCCGGATGACACACAACCCTCCACCCCCAACCCAGCGCCTCTTCCGCAGGGATGCCGGTATAGTCCAGCCAGCGCTGATTGATAAAATCGGCGGCGCCGTCTGCTCGACTGGACCACGCAGGCACGGGAATTGTGTCGATTATCAGGCGGAGGCGAGCTTCGGACTTTTGGGCGTGTGCCAGAGCGTCGGCCGAAACCTGCCGGTATTTGGCGTCGATCTGGCGGCGGGCTTCTTCCACGCGCCGTTTCGCCTCGATCACCACCGTGATCAGCAGGACCGGTACCAGGAAGGCAGCAAACCTCGGGTACATCGGCGGCTGAATCCAGAGATCGTATATCGGCGGAAGGAAAAAATAATCGAAGGCGAGGGAGGATAGGAGCACCGACAGGACGCCCGGCCCCTTCCCGCCGAACAGGTTGCTCACCATGACGGCGAGGAATAAGCACGAGGACGGAGCATCCAAGGGGATGGCCGCGGCCAGCGCGAGGCCACACGAAATCACCGCAAGCCCATAGCGCCAAGCTGTGGAGAGAACTCTCATGTGCCACCAGTTCGCGGCCAACGGGCCCAGTCGATCGGCCGCATAGTACAGCATCCTTTCCCATATAGTGCCAGATTCTGTTCTAATTCGGGCCTAAAGGTTTATTCAGATGTGACTGCCGGTTGGTCCGGCGAATCGCGTCGTGGTCAAAGTTTCGACTCACTACTTTGGAAGATTGGCCGCGTTCCGGCCGCCGCTCGGCGTTTCGATGTGGAGCGCGTGCCCACGGCTGTCGCTTAAGCTGACCTATGCCGGCTTTTGAATGAATGGCGGAGGTTTACCGCCCGCGCGGTTCAAACCGGCCTTCCCGGTAATCAATATTCGCCTGGCGGATCTGCTCTTCGGTATTCATGACGAAGGGACCCCGTGCCACGACCGGCTCGCGAAGAGGGCGGCCCGCAAAGAGCAGAACGCGCAAGGGCGCAGCGCCGCCAGCGATGTTCACTTCTGAAAGGCCGTCGTCGTCTGTGCGGGTCAGCCAGACCACATCGCCGGCGTGTACCGGCGACTGGTCACCGCCGAGCGAGTCACCGCCGATCAGGCCATCGCCTTCCAGCACGAAAAGGAACGCGTTGTAATCGGCAGGCAGTTCCTGCCGAATGCGCGCCCCGGCTTCAAGCCGGACTTCGAGCATTGTGACCGGCGAATAGTTCTTGGTCGGCGCGATCATGTCTCCCGACTTTCCGGAGAAAACACGGATTTCAGCGCCCTGCTCGCGCCGCAGCGGCAGATCGGCAGCGACCAGGTTTTGAGTTCTTGGTTCGACCATCTTGTCGGCAGCGGGAAGATTGACCCAGAGCTGCAGAGAGTGAACCGTCACGCCATCAGGCGGCTGTTCGAGGTGAATGATGCCACGTCCCGCCGTCATCCATTGCACGTTCCCCGGCAAGAGTGAGCCCTTGTTGCCATAGTTGTCGTAATGATCAAGCCGCCCATCGATCACATAGGTGACAGTCTCCATGCCCCTGTGTGGGTGCCTGTCAAACACGCCGCGCGGAAACCAGTCCTCCATCAGCAGAAGAAAAGGGTCAGTTGCCTTGGGGTCACCTGAGGGAATGAGAGGGCGAACACGATGTTCTGGCGTCATCCCCGTTTGTATTGTTGGACGGTCAATCCGCGCAACGCTGCGTTGAACAATAGTGACGTTCATGACATTGCCTCCTGGCACATTCATCGCCAAACTTCAATGGCATTTTGCGATTTTAGAACCAAAGAGGTGGCAGAGTCGTGGCGACGAGGAGGCCCTCCATGATGGATCTTTCTGGATACCTGCTGGAATCTCTGCGGGAAGGCCCGGACTTTGCCCTTTATCGCGACCGGCGGAACGGCAGTCCATCGCCTGTCCTCGCATTGGTACTTGCCGCGGAACAGCCGTCGCCACAGAGTCTCCGGTGGCTCGAGCAGCAATACTCGCTCGCAGTAGGCCGCTGTCGAATCTGATTTCCTCGGGCCAGTGTCACCGTGCCGATCGTATCCGCGTGACCCACAGAGTGGGCTCACGCTTCCTAAAGTTTATCCGCGAGGCAGAAGCCCTGGAAGCGTGAGAGTTGCGGCGCGCGCTGCTGCGTAGAAGCGTGTGGCGAAAGGGTCGAGTAATTCGCACTATAGTAAACTAGATTCGCCTTCCCGCCCGCTGTGGTGATTGTTTGGAGAAAAGAGATGACGTCGAACATCTCGATGCACGCGTGTCACACCGTGCTCCGGACTGCCGTGCTCGCGTTCTGCGCTCTGCCGATCCACGGCCAGACAGCCGACACCGGAGCGATCGCTGGCACCGTGAGCGACCCCAGTGGAGCGCTGGTACCACGTGCTGCAGTGGTCATCAACAGCCAGGGCACGGGAGAAAAGCGCGATCTTGCTACGGATGCCGAGGGGAATTTCTCGGCCCAATTCCTGGCGCCTAGCACCTATGGCATAACGGTGCGTGCGGCAGGATTCGAGCCATTCATCTTGAATGGCGTTCAGGTTCAAATCACCGAGGTGAGCAGGGTGAAGATTCAACTCGCGCTCAGTGGCGCGAAGGAACAGGTCGCGGTCAGCGCCGCACCTTCGCTCCTTCAAACCGAGAACGCCACCCTCGGACGAGTGATCGATCGAAGCACGATCGAGGAATTGCCGCTGGTCAATCGCAACTTTACCGAGATCCTCGGCCTGACCGCCGGAACAAACACGAATATCGTGGATGCCACCCAACTGGGGGCCGGAAGCCAGGAGATCCGCGCGAACGGCGCCCGTAGCGGCGACAACAATTTCATGCTCAACGGCGTGGATGCGAACAGCTATAGCTCCAATCTCACCGAGGTCACTCCTTTTGGCGGCGCCGGGATCGCGATCCCCGCTCCGGATACCATTCAGGAGTTCAAGGTCCAGACCTCACTCTACGACGCGCAGTATGGGCGGGGAGGAGGTGCGAACGTAAACATCGAAACAAGGTCGGGCACCGCTGATCTTCACGGGTATGCGTATTATTTCGGCCGCAATGAGGCACTGGACGCGAATAACTTCTTTGCGAACGCAACCGGGGTGCCAAGAGGGGAATTTCGGCGCTCACAACCCGGCGGTACTTTGGGGGGTCCGATACCCTGGCTAAAGAAACGCGCCTTTTTCTTTGTTTCCTATCAAGCCACAAGGGACGTGAACGCGGCATCCTTGAGCAGCAGTGTTAGCTCTCTAAGCCTCCCTCCCATACCACTGGTCCGCACGCCGGCCTCGCTTGGAGCTGTATTCGGCGGCCAAACCGGGGCATTCGGTGGTGTGGCGGTCGCCCCGGATGGTTCGAATATCAACCCGGTAGCGCTCAAGCTGCTGAACGCGAAGAACCCGGATGGAACATATGTAATCCCGAGCCCTGAGACCTCGGGGAGCGGTGTCAACTACACCGCAATTGTGCCTGGACATTACAACGAAGACCAGTTCAATTCAAACTTCGACTTCAATTTGCGCACGGCGGATCGTCTGTCGGCGAAATTCTTTTTCTCAGACTCGAATCAGGATGTACCTTTCTTCGGCGCCAGCGTGCCTGGCTTTCCACCGCTCCGTTCCTTTGAGAACCGGAATTTGGCCATAACCGAGACTCACATCTTCTCGTCGCGAGCGATCAACCAGTTCCGCTTTGGCTTCTCTCGCAATGTGGGTCAAAGCGTCGCCGGAGGGACGCTAACCGATCAGGGCGTGGGGATAAACAGCCCCAACGGCACCCAGGAGGGACTGCCCCAGATTGACGTTCTCGGCGCTTTTGAGCTTGGGAATTCCAGTAACGACCGAGGCAAAACAGCCGGTAATAACTTTTACATTTCCGACGTCATATTCCTATCTCGGGGCAAGCACAATCTTCGTGTGGGCACAGAAATCTTCCGCAATCAGTTCAACCATCTAAGCGATAGCACGGCCGGTTTCATGACACTTCTGTCGTTCCCTGATTTCCTGCTTGGGTTGCCCGCCGGGCCCGCCGGCGCAGGAGGGAACGGCACATCGTTCTCAAACATTTTCTTCTCAAGCTTGGTTACTGGAATTCCCGATGTGGGGCAACGTGAAAACGCTGCCGGTTTCTTTGCATTGGATGACTGGAAAGTTACGCGAACACTCACCATGAATCTCGGGGTTCGAGTCGAGGTCGATGGCCAACCAAGCGAAGTCGACGGTCGTGTATCGAATTTCTTCCCTCAGTTCTACGTTGCACCCCCGGTTGGCGGCTTTACGAGCCCAGCCACCTCCGGATTTGTTCTACCCGACAACTTTTCCGGCAGTGCCCCCGCGGGATTTCCGCGTGTCGATTCAACCCTGCTGAATCACCCCGTCCAAACGCACCCGGAACCCCGCGTTGGCTTCGCGTGGCAGCCATTTTCTTCCAGCGATTTAGTTCTTCGAGGAGGATATGGCATCTACGCGAACCGCACCAGCTTCGCGGGCAATGGCTTACAGCTAGCTCTTAACCCGCCGTTCGCATTGAGTGCTTCGCTAAATGGCGGCGCTAACGCGACCGCTAGCCTGGAGAATCCCTTTCCAAATTTACCGCCGAGTTCCTCATTCCCGAATTTCGTAGGCAACACGCTACCGGGTCCACCGTTTACCGGGAGCAGCTTTCTCCGAACCCCATTCATTACCGATCCTGATTTTAAGGAATCTATCGTCCAGCATTATGACTTCGATCTGCAGTATCAACACAAGAGCTACGTTTTCTCAATCGGGTATGCCGGCGCGAAGGGCACCCACCTAGCTGTGGGGCGGAGCAACAATCAGCCTCTCCTCGCCAGTCCTTCCGACCCTGTGAACGGACTCACAACCAACTCCGCGGCCAATGCCGCTGAGCGGGTTCCTTTCGTCGGGTTGTCTGCGTTGCTCTATCGTTTCGAAAGCAGTGGGAATTCAGTCTACAACTCACTACAGGCCACGCTGAAGAAAGACATGAGTCATGGTTTTCAATTCCTTGCAGCCTACACCTTTTCCAAATCGATTGACGATGCGGGGGATAGTCTCGGCGCTGCTATCGCTGGCACATTCGGATTACCGATCGTTGGGGAACTGGTTTACAACGATCAAAACAATGTCGCTGCTGAACGCGGCGTTTCCGACTTTGATCGAACTCACCGATTGGTTATCAGCGGTACGTGGAGCATGCCCGGTCCCGACCACGCGACAAGCGCAGCCATTCGAAAACTCGGAAATGGCTGGAGGATCTCGGGTGTTGCCACTCTGCAGTCCGGACTCCCTTTCAGCATCATGGACAGCGCAGCCGGTACGCTGTTTGGTCCCGCAACCATATACACGACAGGAAGCCTGGCTCCTGGTGCGACACTTGCCGATGCCGGCCGGAGTGGAAGCGTCAGCAGCCGTGTGAACGAATTCTTCAACACGAGCGCTTTTTTTCCCGCGCCCTTTGTGCCGGACGGCGGCCTGATTGATGGCAAATATCCCGTGTCAGGTGGCGGTGGGACCGTTTTTGGCAACCTCGGGCGCAATATCCTGAGAGGGCCGGATCAACAGAATTTCGACATCGCTGTCATCAAGACCACTCCTCTTACAGACCGCGTAAAGTTGATCTTCCGGTGGGAGATTTTCAATCTGCTCAACAGGCCGAATTTTGCAAATCCATCCAATGATGTTTCGACGCCGAGCACGTTCGGTGTCATTAGCGCGCTGACGGTGAATCCCCGGATCATGCAATACGCGCTAAAACTGCAATTCTAGGGCGCTCCGTCGGGCACGTTTAGCTCGCGGGCCACGAAAGCTGTCAAAATGAATGCTCTGAGGTGGTGTAACCGTGTCGGCGACTAGGCTCTCCATAACCGAGCCTTCTGGGTATAAGTTGGAGCCGCTCCGGGAAGGCGCGGACTTCACTCTTTACCGCGGCCGCCAGCACGGCAACCCATCACCGCTCTTGGCATTGGCGCTCGCCGCGGAGCAGCCTTCGCCTCAAGCTCTCCGGCGGCTCGAGCACGAATA
>Ga0182024_10018458_pt1 | contig 12983 bp, 6 predicted proteins | sample P32metaG_FD_120480 | JGI IMG/M metagenome (GOLD analysis project Ga0182024, IMG submission 120480) | Permafrost microbial communities from Stordalen Mire, Sweden - P3-2 metaG (Illumina Assembly) | ecosystem: Environmental > Terrestrial > Soil > Wetlands > Permafrost | place: Sweden: Stordalen...
CAATCAGCGTGACGCCCGAAAATCCGCGCGCGATCTCTGCCGTCCGGTCGGTCGAGTGATCGTTCACAACAATCAATTCCCAGTCGCGGCCCAACTCAAAAATCTCCTCCGATTGACTCACCAGCGAATGCAAGCATTCGCCCAGGCAATCTTCCTCGTTCCGCGCCGGAACGATCACGGTCAGCTCTATCAGCTCGTCGGGCTCAGGTTGGTCGAAAACGGTGCCGGGAGAAGCTTTGCCGGCCCAGTCGCGCCAGTCTGTCGCGGCGGGCGAGTCATCGGGATCGGCCAGCCCCAGCACCGGCGTCCAGCCGCCACTCCCGCTCAGCTTCGGCCTATCCCTGCTCATTGCGCTGCACCGTTTTCTTCCGGCCTTATATTATATTGACGTGCGGATTCCCCGTTGCCTCCGGCTGGCGCTGTTGTTTCCGTTGGCCGTTCTGTCCGCGTGCAACCGCGGTTCGCATCCCGCGCAAACCGGCAGACCTGCTCCCGACTTCACCGTCTCAGACGGCACATCCACAGTTCATTTGGCGAGCTACCACGGCCAGATTGTGCTGCTCAATTTCTGGGCTTCCTGGTGCACTCCCTGCGTTGAGGAGATGCCCTCGCTTCTCGCGCTCCACCATGAGCAGCCCGGTCTCACCATTCTCGCCGTCAGCATCGACGACGATCGCGTCGCCTATTCGAGCTTCATCGTTGAACATCATGTCGACCTGACCACCGTCATCGATCCCACGCAGTCCGCCGCCAAGCTCTATCACACAGAAATGTGGCCGGAAACCTACGTCATCGACCGGCAGGGAATTATCCGCCGAAAATTCGTCGGCCCTCAGGATTGGACCAGCCGCGAGATTGTTACTTATCTCAACAGCCTTTGAGCGCCGGGCGCGCAAGCCTTTAAGCGGGGGGATCCCGCGCACCGGCTTCTTGCTATCCTGTTCTCATGACCACGGTGGAAATCGTCTATCGCTACGCCACGCCACCGACCGAGCAGGTGGCTGCAGCGCTGGCCCATGCGCGAGACGTCTATGGCATCCGGCAGCTCAGCTTCGATCGCGCCGCACGTACGCTGCGGATTGAATACGATGCCACTCGCCTCAACACCGCAGCGGTCACCAAGCTCGTTCGCGAAGCGGGCCTCGACATAATCCTGGACATCACGGAGAGCGAGCCGCTTCCCCCCACGCCTGCGCCGGCCGCTGCACTCCCGCCCACAGCATAGACCGGTTGCGCCCCCGGGCCCAAACCTTGCGCTGCCGGTCGGGCCTTGATACTCTGACAAAGGTTGGTCGGCTTCGCCCTGAAGCCCGAGCATGTGCGCCCGTAGCTCAGCTGGATAGAGCGACTGACTACGAATCAGTAGGTCGGGAGTTCGAATCTCTCCGGGCGCACCATTTAATCCAAACAAATTAAATAAGTTACGGACATAAAGAACTTTGTCTTCGATTGAAGTTCCAGCCCATGTCAACAGTGCGTCAACACTTTGCGAGTAGGCTCAAGCACTGAATACAAGCGCGCAACAGGCCGCGTTTCTGTCACGGAAAGATACTGCCGAGCGAGGAGGTTTCTGCCGAGATCGATTCATTCGGACCACGCAGTTGTCTTTTATCACGCTGGTGGTGGATACAGAGCTTTTGGCGCGGATCCGGTACCGGATATTGGCGTTCATTGAATCTCCTTGGGAGGACAACCTAGTTGAACTCGTAGCCAAAAACCCTTCGATTAACAGACAAGCGCGTGCGACTTACCCTGTTTTGCCATTGGTTAGCCTGGTGTAGCTTTTTCAATGATTTATGCGATTCAAGCCTGCCGTTGGACGTCCTCAATATACTCTCGAATTCTCGCAGGAGTCCCCACAAAGGTCCCCACGGTCTCAAGCGAGGAAAACTGCAACTAACGGCACTAAATGGCAACTGATATATGGGAGACCATACACCAGGGCAAAAAGAAACGAGCCGCCGGCTTGCTCCAGTATTTTCGCGTGTATCGGGGAGAGAGAGACTGTGATCCCGAACTCCTGGTCCCGAACCAGATTTGGCAAGTTATTGAAATTTGTTGATAATCGCGCATTCTTAACTGTTTTTATTGAATGAGTTGTGCGCCTCGTGCGGCGCGCTGTTGTTTTCTGCGGGTCTCGGAGGCTTTCGTAGCTACGAATTCGTCTACAGTCAGAATCCCCTTCACCAGGAATCTTGCGACGTGCCTGGCGCTCTCTGTGCCCGGTTTCGAGCGTAATAGGAAGTGAGGTTCGATCATGATCGACACGTCGGTTCCTAAGCACAGTTTCTCCACCAGAAAAATCAGCTCGGAGCCGCCGCGAGCTTAAGAATCTGGTACTTTTCTTCCCCGGATGGAGTTTTGGCAGGGGACATCCCGTCCCTGCGACAGTCGAGACTCACGCTTCCCGCCCCAGCGAGTTAGGACAGGGCACTCCGTGTCGTGCTTGGTTGAGAGCCCGAGGAGGTTAAGGCGGCCCACCCGTCCACAATCGCAACGAGCCAGGGCCTCCGAATCCTAGAAAAACAGAGCTTGAGCCCGTCGGCATGAACCTCTCTTAGGCCCGTCCCTCCCGCGCATCGCGATGAGAAGGCGATGAACGGGGCACAAGCCACCGCTAGGGCTCGAGGTGTCCCACTCATCCACGATAAAACCATGGTTGAATGGGGCACAGACTCATAATCACTCAATCATTCTTCAGGACGGATGACGGTGCCACCTGCCGCTTTAGGTGAAATGCCGCCCCTGATCCGATCCAATGATAGTTGATCCTTGTGGAATCCTTGTGATTTGATCGACACAAAATTGACTACAGCTCGTTTGCTGTTTTGGGAGACCCGCTGCCTGATCAATATATGATTCCATGCTCAATTAAGATCGGAAATCTGGGCAGAGATTAGAACGCCTCCAGAACGGGGAACATCTAATCTGACGCTCTACTTCACACCTCAAAATCTTCCCAGTCGACGCTGCCCTACTTGTCGTGGTCTCTTCTCAACTCCCCCCTTTGGCGCGGATGGAGTTTTGACGAGGCCCAACAGGTGCCCCGACGTAATAAAGACAAATTCGCCGGCAACGCTGGAATTAGGGCACACACGATTGTGCCTATTCGGGCAGCACGACAGACCCCTTCACCTCGAAGGTTCCCTCGACCATCGGAGCACCGGTGTTCGGCTGTCCGCCACCCACCGAGACGGAATACTTCCCTTCCGCCACAACGGGCTCGCCGGCTTCAGTCACCATGCTTATATCCCGCGGCGTTAGCTGGAATTGCAATCTCTTAGACTGACCGGGCTCGAGATGAATGCGTTGGAAACCACGAAGTGCGCGGATCGGTGCGCCAGCGACATTTGGGAAGCTGAGATAGAATTGCGCCACTTCATCGCCCAAGAGCGAGCCCGTGTTCGTGACTGTAGCTTCGGCAGTTAATTGTTGTCCGGCGGCGACTGGACTCGACGGCAGCGTGAGATCGCTGTAGGAGAACTTCGTGTAACTCAGGCCGTAGCCGAAGGAATAAAGTGGCGTGCCTTCGAAGTAGCGGTAAGTGCGGCCCTTCATCGAATAGTCCTCGAAGGGCGGAAGCTGATCGACGCCGGTATAGAAAGTTATCGGCAATCTTCCCCCTGGATCGTTCTTTCCTGAAAGCGTCTCAGCTACAGCCGTTCCGCCCTCTTCGCCCGGATACCACGCATCGAGAATGGCATTCACGTGATCTTTGGCCCAATTGACCCCGAGCGCGCTGCCTCCAGTTAGCACCAGCACGACCGGCTTGCCCTTTGATACCACTGCTTCGAGCAGATCTTCCTCCGGCTTGGGCAAATCCAGGCTTGTACGATCGCCGCCTTTGAAGCCGGGTTCGCTCACTTCCATCTCTTCGCCTTCAAGTTCGCTGGTGATACCCAGTACGGCAATCACGACGTCGGCATTTTTTGCTGCGTCGATCGCTTCAGGCTGAGGATTAAGGTCGACCTTCGACCAGACGAGTCGAGCGTTTGGAGCGCCGCCCTCCGGTGGCGTATAGATAACATGGAATGCGGCCGGCTCCCCCGCAACGAGGTGAACCCGGCCCATCTTTGGTTCGGTGGGATCGGCTCCGTAAGTCGAGGTCACATCCCTGCTGTTGAGACTGAAGCGGAAGATTCCATCGGCTTTGAGGCCAAGGTTATAATCCCCGGTTTCCGGCGCCACCAGTGATCCGTCCCAACTCAAAGTCAGCGGGTGTAAATGAGCAGCCTCCGGTGGAACCGTCTCCGCTGCCGCATCCAGATTCGGATCAATCCGTTGCGCGACCGGCGCCATCGCCTTCGGATGATTGATGTCCGAAGTGTCGAGCCCCGAAAAGCTGATCCTGATTCCCGGCTTGCCATCCACGATCAATGCAGATCCAGGCACAAGATCCGCCTCGTGGCTCAGAAATTGCGTGCCCGGAACATACTGAATGCTCGCGCCGGCAAACTCTTTGCGCAGACCTTCAAGAATCGAAACCGTGTGGGTCGGGGTGCCGTTGTAGTTGCCCAGTAGAACCTTGGTTTGATTCGCCAATGGCCCGATGACGGCGATTTTGACCCCGCTCGTTTTGAGCGGCAAAGTGCCGTCGTTCTTTAAGAGGACCATCGACTCATTGGCGATTTTGCGCGCCAGATCGCGGTTCTCAGCGCTACTCAGCTCACTCTCATCGATTCTGTCGTATGGCGCCGTGCCCGGTGGATCGAACATCCCAAGCTTCATGCGCGCGGTGAAAAGGCGAATAACCGCCTGATCGATATCGCTTTCCTTCAAGGAGCCCTCTTTGACCGCGTCGAGATAAGCTTTGTAGTCGCGGTCATCGTTCACCTTGAATCCGCCATCGGCACATTCGTTGTCCATGCCCCGCTTCAAACTGATCGCAGAGGCTTGCGGCTGCGTCGGTTCAAATTGATGGCCCCGGTAAACATCGACTACCGCGCCGCAATCGGAGACGACATAGCCTTTAAAGCCCCAATGATCGCGCAATTCGTCCTGAAGCAAAAATTCGTTCGCACAGGCGGGGACGCCGTTGATTTCGTTATAAGCGCACATCACTGAGCCGGCTTTGCCCTCGGCGACAGCCGCGCGGAATGCGTAAAGATACGTATCGAGTTCGTCGTGCTTCGACACCGTCACGTCCTCGGTATGCCGGGCTGCCTCCGGCCCGGAGTGCACGGCAAAGTGTTTGGGCGTGGAGATCACGCGATAGTATTTCGGATCGTCGCCCTGCATCCCGGTGACAAACGCAACTCCCATGCGCGCCGTCAGGAATGGGTCTTCTCCGTAGGTCTCCTGACCGCGCCCCCAGCGCGGATCGCGGAAGATGTTGATGTTTGGAGCCCAAAAATCGAGACCGTGAAAAAGATCGCTGGCTCCGCCGCTTGATTGCACTGCTTTTTCATGAACGATTCGCCCTTCCGTGCCGATAACAACGGCCATCCCATGTATTGCGCCGGTATCGAAGGTCGCGGCCAGGCCGATCGGTTCGGGAAATTCCGTCGTACCGTCGCGCATCACTCCGTGGAGCGCCTCGCTCCACCAGTCGTATGAGGGCACATTCAAGCGCGGAATCGCACGCGCCTGATTCACGAGCTGACTCGCCTTCTCCTCGAGTGTCATGCGGCGCACCAAATCGGCGGCGCGCTGCTCGGGCGGAAGGCGGGGATCGAGATACGCCGGCCTTTCCTGGGCTCGAACCATCCCCGCTGTGCACATAAGGAAAGCGATGGTTGACAGCCTTGCAATTTTGCTCATTGATTCCTCTTTGGCATCTAAAGTGGGTCCCCGCACTTCTCCCGCCAAATTCCTGTACTCAATCTCGTAGTTGATAAGAATTGCCCTTGAGCGAACGCCAAGAATGGTCTCTGCAGCTCTCGCAGGTTGCATTTCTGTTACCGCGCGAGGAGATTGCCTTCGTTGACACGCTCTGTCACGACGCTTCGGATTCGCCAGGCCTAGGCTCGTTGCTGGCAATCATCTTGCAAATGACCGAAGCGGTTGCAGTTTTTGGGGTACCGCATATCACAACGATTTTCTGGTTTTTCCCCGTCGCAGTTCTTGATGTTAATCGCCCTCACCGGGTTGCGATGACGCCAGCGAGTCCGCCCACATTTCGTTAAGTCATTGATCGCTCGATTGGTATTTATCTCCGTCCGCCAAGGTTAATGGTCATAGATTTGCCGTCATATTCCACCTTGCGATCGAAGGCTTGTTCTGGAGCGATGGCGACACCGTGATCCTGTGTGACTAAAACCAGGTCAAGGGTGCGTTCTCGATGCATGCCCGGGAAGTCGCCCGACCTGTTTCCGATTGAAAGGTTCTTTCTGACATTATCCCAGTGTATGTGAATCGTAGTTCGAGCGCCTTTCTCATAGGCGTAGCCATCTCCGCCGTCTTCATACAGTTCAAAGTCCGCGTCTTTCCCACCATAAATGCGGATTTCCAACGGGTCTTCCGTCTCGGCGGTTGATTGCACAACAGGCCCCATCGGAATGATGCTGCCTGCTTTGACCAATATCGGAATTTGGCTTAATGGAGCTTCCGCGTCAATCGTATTTCCTCCTCGGTACGTTCGACCAGTCCAGAAATCGACCCAGTCGTCGGCTGCCGGCAAAACCACGCTGCGCGCTGTCACATTTGGCTGTGTTACCGGACTCACTAGCATCGAATCGCCGAAGAGAAATTCATCATCAACCTCCCTTAACGCCAGGTCTTTCGGGTAGACAAATGGCAATGCCTGCATGATACTTCCTCCACGGCTTGTGACCTCCCATGCCGCGGAATAGATGTAAGGCATCAGACGGTACCGCAATCCGTCGAACGCTCTCAGGTCTTTCTCGACCTCGGGACCGTACTTCCACATTTCTGTTTCGGATCGATATCCATGAATTCTGAAGATCGGGCAAAATGTCCCGAATTCGAACCATCGAATAAGCAGCTCGTGATAGTCCGTTGATGTGTATTGATCGGCAGGGCGGAAAAAACCACCGATGTCTGTTGTCCAATACGGAAAGCCGGACATTGCGAAGTTCAGACCCGCAGGAATTTGGCGGCGCAGCGTGTCCCAATTCGCCGAGATGTCCCCGGACCAGGATATTGACGCGTTGCGCTGCTGTCCGGCATATGCTGACCGCGAAAGAATTACCACCCGCTTATTTTCGTTTGTTGCTCGCTGCCCGTCGTAAACCGCCGAGGTCTCAAACAGGGGAAAAGCGTTGCGAACGGTCTCGCCCGGCCCAAGGTATGTCTCGTCGTTCTTGAGCGGATCGCCTTCCGGCTCAGACGCATCCAACCACCATCCGTCAAGGCCCAGACTGAACAGGTTTCGGTTCATCTCAGACCAATAAAGCTTTTGCGCGCTCGGATTGAATAAATCGGCCCAGTTCTCTTTCTCCTTGACTTCGCCCGGTTCTCCGGTGCTCGCATTGTTCGTGACAACCAGGTGCGCATTTACAAAATCGTGATCCACCTGAGTCTCCGATCCAAACTTTGCCCACACCGATATCACCATATGAAGATCCTGGCGATGCAGCTCGTCCATCATCTTCGCGGGATCGGGATACGCGCTCTCATCGAACTTCATCGCGTTCCAGCCGTATTTCCCCCAGTACTGCCAGTCCTGGACCAGCGCGTCCACGGGAATCTTCCGCGCGCGAAAATCGGCCGCCGTATCGAGAATCTGTTGCTGGCTGGAGTATCGTTCGCGGCATTGCCAAAAACCGTAGGCCCAACGGGGCAACATCGGAGCAGTTCCGGTAAACTTGCGGTATTGAGCGATAACCTGGTTCAGCTCCGGACCGAAAATGAAGTAATAATCGACATCCTGTCCTACTTTAGATTGGAATGCCATCGAATCCGATGGTGTGCGCACCGAGAGTTCTGTGTCTCCACCCGTTTCCGCTTTTACCTTGTATGTTGTATCGGCGCTCAAATGTATCTTTCCGCTCGCAGACCAAGGCACCCACATATTTTGAAGCTCGATAACTTTCTCGTCGTTGACGCTGAGTTGAAGCTTATCTCTGCTGTTGCCAGACAGCAAAAAGCCGTATTCCCCTTCAGCGCCCGTCTTAAAAGTCCCCGCCCCATTGGCGTCGAGGTCGATGGTTTGAGTTGTCGGATTGAAGTCAGTCAGCGCAGCGCTATTCCAGAGCAATCCGTACCCATTCGTTGAAACAAGGAACGGAATCGCAATGTTGGTATTCGCTTGCAGCAACCGTACAGGAATGTCACGCAGATTGAGAAACCCCTCTTGACGTTGCCCCAATCCATAAATCGCCTCACCCGGCGTCAATTGAAAGTCCTGGCGGACCCGATACTCATGCTGATCATCGGCGGTTACTGGCACGATCGATCGACCGCCGTCAGGCTGTTCGCTCAAAACGGGCAGCCCGGTCGACGTCAGAAACCGCACCGTGCCCTTTTGGCGTTCGATTTCAATGTTCAACTCACTTGTCTTAATAAGCACAGTCGAGGCGTTGGAAGAAACTGTGAACGGCGCCCCGCCGCAAGGACGTATCAACACGGGCACGACAGGTTTAGGAAGGTCATCGGTTGGGCTGGCCTCCACGTGAATGACCCTCTCGGAGCAGACTTCAACTCGTAGCGCCTCGTGGGGCAATTGGAGCGTAATGCCGCTCGGGAATCTCTTGATCGTCTGAGCGCCGGCGTCAAATCGTGGATCGTCACTCAAACAAAGTGCCATCACTCCGGCCAATACAATCACGGCTCGCAACAAAGAATAACGAATCACAAGAAGCTCCTGGTGTAACGCAGTTAATTGATGCTCAAAGTAAGATAATTGACAATCTTCAGCGCATTCGTGCTTTCCAACTCGATGTAAACCCGCTCTCGCCTTTACGTTATTCATGACCATGCGTCAGGCCGATCGGATACGGAACGAAAGAGCGTACTTACACGGCAGCGTATCCGGCAGGTGAATCTCTAGGCCATGGGCCGTTCGCTTCCACTTCAATTCAGCTGGGGATCCGAGCAGTTCAACCTTGCCGATTTGATTGGGATAATTTGAAGAGTCGCTGGCTAGCGACCGGATTGTGATTTGCCCATCGGCCGGCAATCCTAAGGCGATTGCATAAAGCATGTCTTTCCTGGTGGTGAATCGAACGTCAGTCGAATCGAATCGATACTTTGATAGCTGGTAGGACGGCACCCCATGGATCGCAGTCGACGGCCCTTCGCCGTAACTCTTCCAGGGTCGGGTGCCCTTGATTGCCTCTCCATTTACACGTTGCCACTCGGTCAGTTCATCCAGGAACGCAAGTTCATCGCTATCTGGTTCTCCATCGCCCGGCAGAGGAATGTTTAAGAGCAAATTGCCGTTCTTGCTGACGATGTCAACGAAGAGCGGGATCATCAATGAGGGCTTTTGGTACGCGTGGTTCTCAAAGACCGACCGGTCATAATGCCAGTGCCCGATGCAAGCTTCGGTTTGCCACGGCTTTTCCTGAATACCGTCAGCGAGCCCCATCTCGAAGTCCCGAGTCACAGTTCCCCACACGGGCTCAGGTACCTGCTTAAGATTGAGCACGCCATCAAGGCGGCCACCATGCGCTTTCACATTGGCGTTGTAGAAGTAGGCCATGATATCGGGCGCGAGATCGGGGATTCCCAGCCACACTCCGAGGTCAGGCGCGAACTTGCCGCCGGCGTCAAAATCAAACTGCGCATTATCGTCGAAATTCAGAATGTCGGGACTGTACTTATCGATGACATCCTGCACCCGCAGCATGAACTGCTGCACGAATTCCGGGCAAGGGGAATTCTTGGCATGAGGTTTGGCATTGATCTTCTGAGGATCCATGCCCTCCCACCACTTCCCTTTTCCGTCAGCGATGGTCTCCATCCCGTCGTAGGGAACGCCCGCAAGTGGTCCCGTCCCGTCGCTTTTGTAGCGAACAGGAAGAAACTCATCCCAGACACGATGCGGTGTGCCGTGATAGCTCACTCCGAATCGCAGGCCGTGGGCGCGCGCCACCTTTGCCCACCTGCCGACAATGTCGCGTTTTGGCCCCACGTTGACGCAGTTCCAGGGCTGATATCTCGAGTTCCAGCAATCGAAGTTATCGTGATGAGTTGCCAGGGCAACCATGTATTCCGCGCCCGCGCGCTTGTAGAGATTAACCAGCGCATCGGGATCCCACTTCTCGGCCTTCCACTGGTTGCAGATATCCTTGTAACCGAACTTCGACGGATGCCCGTAATGCGCTACGTGATACTCGTACTGAGGTGAGCCCTGGATGTACATGTTTCGTGCATACCAGTCTCCTTGCTCGGGAACGCACTGCGGACTCCAATGAGCCCAGATTCCAAATTTGGCATCGCGAAACCATCCAGGACATTCATACGACTTCAAAGACTCCCAGGACGGGAGAAAAGGCCCCGAAGGAATCGGGCCGCGAAAAAACGGCGAGTTCTCGAAAGCCCGCAAAATCCTGGGCAACGCAAGAGCGAGAACTCCTCCTGCCAAGAGTGACCTGCGATGCATATTCTCGTCTCCTCATTCGGTTCTGCGTCGGTCCGCGCAATCATCGAACGCAATTGCAATCCGCGCCCTGCCCGCGTCGCGAAGTTATGATTTCGCTCAAATAAACGGTTCAGCATTCATCTATGGCTCAAATCGTCACTCGACTGTTCCAGGATGATCGTCGCGCGATCATTCCAACGGTCTACAAGCTGTTTCGATTCTTCAAATGCCTCCTCAGCATCTGCCTTATTCCCGATCTGCTGATATAGCCTGGCGATTTGAAAGTGAACGCTGCCGTCTTCGTCGTCCGCTAGTCCTTGCTTGAATTCCTCAATAGCCTGCCGGGTCCGTTCGGTTTCCGCATAAACCCGCCCCAGCAATACATGAAGGTGAGGAACGAATTCCGCCGGCAGATTTTTGCATTTCAGCAGATATGGCTCGGCCTTCTCGAATTGGTTCGACTGGACGAGAATCTCGCCAGCAAGCAAGTTCGCTTCGGGGTCGTCGGGGTTTTCTGAGAGCAGTTCCTGGTCCATTTGAAGCGATTCGTCGATCTTCGATTCGGAAAACAGAACAATGGCCAGGCTTAGACGAGCTGCTCGGCTCTTGGGTTCGAGGGCGATGGCCTCTCTATACTCGGCCTCGGCTTCCCTCCAATGGCGTCTTTGCCTGAAGGTATCGCCAATCAAAACGTGCATGCCCGAAGAGTTGGGATCTATATCGCCCGCGCGGTTAAGCGCAATTACGGCCAGCTTCTGATCGGCCTTGATTTCCCAGTAAAGCCCCTGGGCTTCGAGCGAAGGACTCGCCTTCAATCGCCTCGCGGCCAGCGATGCTCCCTGAAAATCTCCTGTGGAATACGAACAGACCGCGAGAAGCTGTTGCTGGGCAGTTGTCAGCGACCGGAGCGACGATTTCAGTGCGCGGTCACAAGCTGCAATTTCGCCCTTCGCAAACAGCTGCTCGGCATTCGAGGCCAACACGGGGAGCTGTGCATCCGACAGTTCCCCTTCGGCAAATTCTGGTTCGATTGCCGCTTCCTGGGAGAGAAATGCTTCTCGGACGAGCGAAGCCACGCTAGGCGAATGATTGGCCGAAGCCGGCTGGCTTTCTGCCAGATCAAAGAGCGTCTGGGCCTGATCTGCAGAAACTGCGCCCCTGAACCTGGCGAGATTCGCTTCGACAAAGACAGGGTCGACCGCAGCAATGGCCGTGATCTTGTCCAGTGCCACTCTAGGCTGGCCGTCGGCAATATCCGTCACCGCGATTCCCAACTGAGTTAGCGGGCACTTTCCAGGGCCCCTTGCTTCAAGCTCAAATTGTTTACGCGCTTCCGTCGGCTTCTTCTGTTCGAGCAGATCTATCCCGAACTCCGCATGGGCGCAGGGAGCGGCGGAGGAGGATGTGACAACCATTTGGTACGCGCCCTCAGCTTGAATAAGCTTGCCTTGTTCCGCAAGCGTTTCTGCCGCGAGAAGGCCGTAGTAAGGCGAACTCTTGAATGTCGATGCCATAAGGCGTGCGTCGTTTTCCACTTGCCGCAAGTAGGCTTTGCCCAAACTCAGCCAGACGTTCCCGTTCCTTGGCGCTAACTCAGTCGCTCGTTGGTAGATTTCGGCTGCGCGATCGGCGTGATCAAGCATTTCATTTGCGCCGCCCAACGAAAGGGCAACCTGCACATCGTCGGGCTTCATTTGTTCAGCGCGCTCCAGGAAAGGCAGCGCAGCGGCCGGATCCTTCGCCGCAAGGTATTCAATGCCCAGAAACAACTGAGGCACAAACAGACTGGGCTTCAGACGAATCGCTGTTTTGAAGCATTCAATTGCATCGGACGAATTCCCAATCTCGTGATCCATCAAACCGCGGTTCGCCCACAACTCCGCAATGGAGGAATCGATTTCAGTGGCTTGCCGATAAAATGCTGCGGCGGATGCAAAATCTCCTCTTGACTGTGCCGCAGTGGCTTCAGCCACGAGGGATTGGAGGGTTTGTGCAGGCTCTTCCGCTCCGGCAATCCCGCTCGCGGTGAAAGTCGCGAGCGAGATCGTCAGGCAAAGAGCGGAAACGATTCTTTGCATCAATGAGAGTTTCAATAAGTCAATTTCAGCACACCCTGCAGTTCTCTTGCTCCTTGTGTGCTGTTGCTCAAGCCCATTGTCGGGCTTCCGACGCCGGAGCTAGGTATGCCGAAATTGGGATGGTTGAATGCGTTGAACCCCTGAACAGCTAACTGAAGGCGAAGTTTCTCCGCAATACTGAACCACTTGCCCACCGTCAAGTCCTGATTTACGTATCCGGGAGCTCTCAGATTGGAGAAGTAGCGGGGGGCATTGCCAAAGGTGAAGTCCGACGGCGCCGCAAAGGCCGCCGGGTTAAAGAAGCAGTATTTCGTTCCTACAGAGATAACGGGGACTCCGTTGGTGCCGCCGCAGTGGCCACTCTTAAATGGCTGGCCGGTTAAATCCGCATGCTGACCGCCGCCGAAAACTGACGCGGA